>Ga0182742_1003837_pt1 | contig 14190 bp, 15 predicted proteins | sample eDN5th37CBELigMG_FD_128880 | JGI IMG/M metagenome (GOLD analysis project Ga0182742, IMG submission 128880) | Enriched Miracle-Growth compost microbial communities from Emeryville, California, USA - eDNA 5th pass 37_C BE-Lig MG (version 2)... ... | reverse complement strand
TTCGAATTCTTCAGCCAGAGAGCCTGTATCGCTTGATTAGCGATGATATTGTTCCAATGGTCCGATTGTGACCCCCCGATCATCTTTAGCCGACCTTTCAGGTCCTTTGGATCGTGCGCCAGTACGAGTTTTCGGTTCGGCATTGGCAGCGGCTTTCTTTTTGGTCATGATTCCGTGCTCGGTTTTGTGATCCCAAGGCTTTCCAGAGCTGCCACCGCTTCGGCATTCCGGCCCGCGTGCCATGCCGGCCAGCAGCCCGAATGCAGCCAGGCATGTCCCGTCGGTTCCGTGCCAAACGGCAACAGCGTGCCGTGAGCGTGTTCGCTTCCACCGCAGCCGAGGCAGCGGCCGGACGGCGAGCGCGAAGGATTGCGGTTGAGCCATTCGACGACGCAAGCCACGAAGGCGTGTGCCTCCGCTTGTTCGCGGGATAGGCCGCCCGCGGACTCGGCTATAGCGGACCGCTCGTCGAAATGGGCGAGCCAATCCTCGCGCGACCAACCGTCGCGACCGGGGCGCAGCAGCAAGAGCACCTGTGCCTTGTGGCGCGAAAGCAGGTCCAGCACTGAAGCAGGCGGTGCGGCCTCGGCGTCGAGCATGAGGGCATCCCCATCGACGCAGATCCGAACGCCAGCATCGCGCGCGGCCTTAAGTGCTTCCGTAGCGCTCATAGCCGCGCCCTCCAGGCGGATGCGCCTGTTTTTTCGGGCTCGGAACGCGCCGGGCGATTTGTGTCCGCACCGTCCGCATCGGTCTTGATGCTGGTTTTCAGCGGGTTGGCGCGGACTGTGGCGCCGGTCTCGCCCACTGAACCGTCCGTATCGTCGCTGACCGTCCGCAAGCCTTGCGACACAAAGCCGTTGGCGGGAATGAGCTTCGGCTGATTGACGGACGGTGCGGACGATGCGGACGGTCGTACCCCTTCGGTTTCTGGCGCGGATGACGGCCCGGTGGTGATGTGGATGATCCGCGTGCGTGCCCGGCCTTCGCGCTCGAAGCCGATCCCGATGCCGATCTTGCGCAGGAACGTCGCCGCCCGGCGCAACCGGCCTGCCAACGCCCGCGGACTGTCCGGCCAGGACTTAGACTTGGCTATCCGCTCGCCTGCCATCTCGCCAAGGGCGCCCAGAAGCTCCGAAGCCGTCCCCGTCCACTCCGTCCGCGCCGCCATCATTGCCCGCACCGCAGCGGCGATCGGATCGGCCTCGATCACCCCCTCCACCGCCTCATCTCGATTGCCGCAGTAGGCCGACCAGAAGGTGCCGGCGGGCCACAGCGCCGTTTCGCAGGCCGTGACCCACAAAGCGAAGTCGGCCATGCGCGGTAGCTTGTCGAGCCGCGTTTGCGGCAGCATTGCGAGGCCCTTCAGCGCGGCAACGAGTTGCTGATCCGCGTCGAGACCCGATCAAAAATCCCCTACCTGTGGGGCAACTTGTCGCCCCCTATACCCCAGGGAACAACCCGGGGTATAATGGTGGTGGAATCTGATCCCTTGGGGAGAGGCATCGCCCATGCTCCGGCGCTGGGTCCGGTCTCTAGGTGTGACCGCATTTTTTGCGCTGACGCTGACGACATTCGCGCAGGCCGAGAAGCGCGTCGCTCTGGTCATCGGCAATGGCAACTACAAGGCCGTCGCCAAGCTCAATAACCCGGCAAACGATGCGCAGGCCGTCGCTGCGCTTCTCAAAAGCTCAGGCTTTGACGTGGTGGAAGTCCGCCACGATCTCTCTAACGCCGCATTGAGACGCGCCGTCAACAACTTCTCCGATCACATCCGCGGCGCCGACATCGCCGTCGTGTATTTCGCCGGTCACGGCATCGAGGTGGACGGCACCAATTATCTGATCCCGGTCGATGCCGAACTGAAGCGGGACATCGACGTCGAGGACGAAGCACTGCCGCTCGACCGGGTCGTGAAAATTCTCGAGCCGGTGCGCAGATTGCGGCTGGTCATTCTCGACGCCTGCCGCGACAACCCATTTGCCCCGACGATGAAGCGAACATTGGGAACGCGGTCGATCGGGCGCGGTCTCGCCCGCGTCGAGCCATCGCCCAACACGTTAATAGCGTTCGCCGCCAAGGCCGGGTCGACCGCCGACGATGGCGATGGCGAAAGGAACAGTCCCTTCACGGCGGCGCTGGTCCGCCATATCGCCGAACCGGGGCTCGACCTGCGCATCGCGCTCGGACGGGTGCGAGACGATGTGTTGACCTACACGAAGTTTCAGCAGGAGCCCTTCGTTTATGGCTCGCTCGGCGGAAACATCATTCCGCTGGTCGCCGCACGCGAGGACCCCGAGGCCGCGGCCCGGCGCGACTTCGAAAGCGCGGTCCGCGCCAACAGCCGGGATGCGTGGGAGCGATTCATCTCCAGACATCAAAAGAGCCTCTACGCCAATCTGGGGCGTGCCTCGCTTGCGATGCTGATCGAAGCCGAAAAGCAGAAGGCCGCCGAAGCCGCTGAACGGGCGCGTGCGGAGGCGGCTGAGAAAGCAAGACGCGAAGCTGCCGAAAAGGCGCGGATCGAAGCGGAGAAGGCGGAAGCCAAACGCCGCGCTGATGAGGAGAAGGCGGCGCAGGCCCGCCGGGCTGCGGAGGCCGAACGACAGAGGATCGAGGCGCAGAAAGCGGCCGAGAAAGCCAGGCTCGAAGCGATCGTAAAGGCAAAAGCAGAAGCGGCTGAAAAGGCGCGCCGCGAAGCGGCCGAGAAAGCCCGGATCGAAGCGGAGAAGGCGGAAGCCAAACGCCGCGCCGAGGAGAAGGCGGCGGAGGCGCGTCGCGCCGCAGAGGCCGAGAAAAGGAAGCTCGAAGAAGCGGCGAAAGCCGAAACCAAGGAGATTAAGGTCGCCGCTCTTCCCGGAACCTCCAATGCGGCGGACATCACGCGCAGCCTGCAGGTTGAATTGCGCCGCGTCGGATGTCACGTGAGCTCGATCGACGGACGATGGAATGCGTCATCGCAAAAAGCGATGGAGAATTTCAACCGGTATGCGGGCATGCAGCTCGGCGTATCGGCTGCGACCGAAGATGCGCTGGACGCGGTGCGCGGGAAGAAGAGCCGCATCTGCCCGCTGATCTGCCAGCGCGGCTTCCGTGCCGACGGCGAACGCTGCGTCGCGATCACGTGTCCCAGAGGCCAAGTCCTTGGCTCAGACGGAACGTGCGCGGCTCGCCCGAAGGCCGCCGCAAGGTCAGGCCCCAACAACGCAGCCACGAACCGCGAAGGTGGATCGCCGTCGTCCCGAACCGATGGCTCGATAGGAGTTGTCTGCGATACTCTTGGCTGCCGCTCCGGCAAGATCGGTCGCGCAAACCGCGACGGCTCGTTGCCTGCAGGCTGCCAACGGGTAAATACCTCAGGCAATTCAAGCGGCATTGCCTCAGTCCATTCGCAACAAATTATCTGCAACTGAGCTGTGTCATCTCACGAGGCCCATTTCATCTCTCTCGTTTATTGCACGCGTCCCGGCGGCAAGACTCCCTCCGCCGCCCAGGTTGCGCTGAAGCCTCGGCACTGCCTTGGCTCTTTCGCATTCGTGTTTATCCACGCGCCGCCTCCAATAGGTCGGCTGGGTCGATCACGTTGCCAGTGCGAGGATCCATCTCGAACTCCGGCTCGACGCCTTCGCGTTCCAGCGCGATTTGCCCTTCTTCGGCTTGGTCATCCGGCGCGTCTGGTCCAAGGATCGATCGGCGCCGCAGTTCGTTGCGTTCGGTCTTTTCCAGCGCGGCCGGGAAGATCGGGCGCCACGGCGCATCCATCAAGCGGCGCTGATATTTCTCACGCGACTCTTTTTCGAACCTGGGCAAATACCGTTCGCCGGCCGCTTTGATAGCGTCATGGCCTTCAAGCACGTCGGCGATGGTGCGCCAGATCGATTGCATGCTGGCGACGTCATCCGACAACGTGTCGGGGCCGGCTGTCTTGGGCGCGGCGAGCGCGGCTTGCGGCGTGAGGCGCGGGCCTTGGCCGAACAGGGTTTGCAGCCAAGGGGTCATGCCGCGAAGCTCCGGATTTCGTCAGCCGTGGCGTCGCGCCAGACTTTCTGGTCGATGTCATAAACGCGGGGAATCTCGACCTGTTCGCCGCCGACGACCCGCAACTCGCGACGCATCGGCGCTCGGCCGTCGTTGGCTTCCGCGACCTTTGCGATTTCGTCGAACACCTGGGGGCTGCAGCCGATAATGTGTCGCAGTTCGTTTCGCGCCTTGCCGCTCACGTCCGCGGCGAGGTTAAGCACCTCCGACAGGCTGTCCAGCTCTTCAATCTCCGGGCTGCGCTCCCGGAGCAATTGTTCGGCCGCGATGTTGCGATGAACGTCAGGGTGCACCCCGCTCAGGGCTGGAATGGCATTGGCGATAGCGCTGGCCACCGCCGGGTTGCCGCGGTTCTCGGCAACGCGCCGGAGTCATGGCCCGCATCGCGCTGCGGATTTCTTCATGGTCTTTGCGCTGATCGTCGCTCGGCTTCGGCAGCGTGACCTTGGACCGTTTCTCCTTGATCTCGCTCTGCAGCTTTTCGATCTCGACACGAGCGCGCTTGAGCGCCGGCAGGGATTCTTTCAGCGCTGCATCGCCAAGTTGCTCTTGCAAGCCGAGCGGCGTGAATTTCTTGCTCGCCTCGAGCTCGCCGCGCTTGCCGCGAAGCCCGTCGACCACCTCGAACGCCGCGACATAAACGCTTTCACGAACAGTTCACGGCGATAGGGTTCGATCGTGTCCAGCAGCGGCCGGCCGTCAATCCATTTCAGCCGATCAAAGAAACGGAGGATCAGGGGGGCGGTCATGCCGCGGCCCCTGTCAGGCGATCTCGGATGGCGCTTGGTGCCGCTGCATCGCGCCTCGCGGCAGATCGCTCGATGATTGGCGTCAGGATGCGCCGGATTTCCGAACTCAGCCGGATCGCCATCTCTTCGTCGATCGGCTCGCCGATCACCTGGGCGGCCTGCATCCCCTCCGGGGCGTCCGTTTCGGCTTTGTGATTGAATGTTGTCGCCTCGGTGCGCATCGAGCGTTGACCGGAAAATTGCGATGTCAATCCCAAGTGGCTCACAATGCGGGCTCGTCGCGATAAATATTTGGAGCAGCGATTACCTTTTCGCTCGTGGCCTTGTGCAGTGCCACGACTGAGAGTTCACGGAGAAAGATTGACACTCCACAAGGCAAGCCGCAGTATTTGAGCACGCCAAAAATACAATTGGCTCTGTCTACTGCTGGAGATGGCCAATCGGCAAGCGGAAATCAACGCGAAGTTGCCTGTAAGATTGCGCGCATTGAGCGACTTGCAATTGACGTGTCTCTGACCGAGTGCGTGAGGCGTGATGAGCATAGCTCCTTCCAAAGAAGAGGATTTGATAGTCGGCGTTTGGACTCTGGTTTCGCAGAGTTATGAAGATGCTGAAACCGGAGAGAAGCTTCCGGTCTTCGGTGATCGCCCGCGAGGCAGGCAGATTGCCACCAAGGACGGTCGTTGGCTCGCCTTAGCGACAGGAGGGGATCGCCCCGTTCCGAAAACGGAGGCAGAGCGCGCGCAAGCCTTGCAAACAATGATTGCCTACACGGGACGTTACACAGTCAAGAACGGGACCGTCACGACCAAAGTTGAAGCGGCCTGGAACGAAAGCTGGGTGGGCGGCGAGCAGGTTCGCTATATCCAGTTTGAGGGACGCGATCTGCTCCATATTCGCAGCGCAGAGATACCGCATCCAAATCTTCTCGGCCGCAAGGCACGCGTCTTGGTGACCTGGAGGCGCGAGGAGTAGGAAATATCGTCGAACGCGCGCGCTCACTTTAAACGAGCGCAAAAAAAAGATTTGCGCGCGGGAAAAAAGGGGAGGGAAATATGTCGCGGTGCAGGATTCCAGCGCTGACCTTAATTGCGTCAGTCTGCTGCTTCATTATGATGGCCCAATCGGCCGGCGCGCAGCCGTCCGCTCAGGGACCTGTGCGCCTGATCGTCCCAATCGCGCCCGGCTCGGTGACGGACATTGCGGCCCGCCTCATGGCCAAGCATCTGTCCGACCGGCTCGGACAAACTGTTGTGGTGATCAATCGGGCGGGTGGCAATACAATTCCTGCGGCTATCGAGTGCGCAAAGTCGCCGCCCGATGGAACGACGCTGTGCATCGTCAATCCGGACACGCTGTCCTACAATCTATTCACTACGCCGAATCTTCCCTACGACCCAGAGAAAAGTTTCCTACCCGTCACCAACATGTATTTCGTGATCGAGAGCCTGTTGGCGCGCGGAACTCTCCCCGTGAATTCTATCGATGAGCTGCGCGCACTTGCGATGTCAAAGCCGGAAGCGCTCAGCTTCGGTACGCTCGGGCCGCGCTCGACGACTGACACCTTTCGGCAATGGCTTGGGCAATTCTGGAAAACGAGTTTCGTCGCAGTTCCGTACAAGGGCGGCAGCGAAATCATCAACGCACTTCTGACTGACTCCATCGATATCGCCCGCATCGGCGTCGGCAATATCGCGGGCCAATTAAACGACAACCGAATCAAGGTGCTGGCCCTGCGGAGCTCCAAACGAAACGAGCTGTTGCCGCATATTCCGACGATGGACGAGGTGGGATTTAGTTCGTTTCCCGGTGGGCGGCCGTGGTGGGGAGTCGTTGTGCCGGCCGGCACACCGCCCGACATCGTTCAGAGGCTGAACAAGGAGATCGTCGCAATCTTCCAGCTGCCGGACGTGAGCGATTTCATGAAGAAGCAGTTCCTCGACGTCGACGTCGGCAGTCCAGCGGAATTCGCAGAGTTTCTGAAAAAGGATCGGGCGAACGCGGAATACATGGTCAAGACATATCAGATGGCAAAATAGGGTTCGATTCGACGCGGCCCGGGTCGCGCCTGCGACGCTCGCGGACCGGAAATGTTTGTCTAAAGGCCGAGCAGCCGTTCCGCATTACGGTGAGCGATCGCGTCGCGGTCCGCTTCAGTCAGGTTCAGTGTTTCAAGAAACGTCTTTGCCTCGACCATCGAACCGTAAGGATAATCGACCGAGAACATGATCCGACCCACACCGACTTCCTGCAGGAGGTTTTGAAATGTCGTCGCAAAATTAAAGCCGCCGAACGTGTAGTGAACGTTCTCACGGAAATAGAATCCGGTGGGGTGTTTCAAGCCTGTGACGGTCTGCGGCAGGTTTCGCTCCATCCTGGGCAACATGAAGGGTATGCCTTCGCCCATGTGGCCGACGATCACTTGCAGCGCAGGATAGCGGTCGAATAACCCGCCGAGCACCATGCGGATCAAGTGGGTTGCCGTTTCAATGTGCCAGCCCCAGGCCGCGGTCGCGAGCATGGCCGAAACTGGCGGTGAGAATCCAGCGTACGATGTGTCTAACACGGCTGTGGGCGGCAGCGTCGGATGTAGATAAATCGGAACGTTAAGGGCGGCGGCGCATTCGAAGATCGGCGAGAAGACCGGGTCGTCGAGATAGCGCCCGACCGTGTGACCATTGATCAAGGCGCCCCTGAACGCGTCCTGAGTTACGCGCCGATCGAGTTCCTGGGCCGCCTTTTCGGGTGCGGCGGTCGGAAGCGAAGCAAAAGCGCTCAGGCGTCCTGGATATTGTCTTATCGCTTCCGCGACAAAGTCGTTTGCTTCCTCCGCAAGGATTATCTGTTCGGGTGCAGGCGTCTGCTCGAGGCCCGGTGCATTGAGCGAGAGGACCTGCATATCAATGCCGGCTGCATCCATCCCCGCAATGCGCTGCGCGCCAACGTCTTGAAGCTGTTCGTAGAGCCTTGCACCCGTCGGACCTCGACCGCGGATCTGTTCAGTGAACGCCTTCCCCGGCCCCTTCAGGAAGCCGGGGCTAACAAAATGTTCTTCGAGTGTGACTGTTCGCATATCCGGGGGCAGGCTGAACGAGAGCGCAGGGATTGGTCACTCAACTGAAAGCTTGGTTTGGTGAACCAGCTGTTCCCACTTTTTTGACTCTGCATTGAGGAAACGGCCAAGTTCCTCCGGCGATCCGAGCAGCGCTTCAAGTGCTTGCGGCTCCAGGAATTGCTTCTGGAATTCAGGGTTCTTCAGAACGTCCCTGATGTCTGCGTTGATTTTTGTGATGACGTCTTGCGGTGTGCCTGCGCGCGCAAACACTGAGAACGACACGCTCATGTCAAAGCCCGGCACCGCTTCCGCAACAGGCCGGACACCAGGCAGTTGCGGAATTTCCTCTTTGCTGCCGACGCCAAGACCCGTGACCTTGCCGGCCTTGACGTGTGCCAGCGCGATCGTCGGGCCGATGGCAACGACTTGAATCTGACCTGCCAGCAGATCGTTGACGGCTGGAGAAATGCCACGGTAATGCACCGGCGTGAGCTGGGCGCCCGTCATGGTCTCGAGCAACAGCATCCCCATGTGCGGAGCCGTGCCCGGTCCAGCGGTGCCATAATTGAGCGCGCCAGGCTTTTGCTTGGCGATTGCAATAAGGTCGCCGATTGATTTCGCTCCGACCGATGGGTGCGCGATGAAGGCCATTGGCACCGTGGCGATTCCGGCCACCGGGACGAAATCGCGCTGTGCGTAGGCAGACTTGCCCTTCGAGAGATGCGGCTGGATGGTATAAATTCCAGACTCGCTGATGAGCAGCGTATATCCGTCTGCCGGCGCGTTAGCTGCTGTCGATGCCGCAATCGCATAAGCGCCGCCAGCACGATTCTCTACGACGACCGGCTGGCCCCATTTCTGCGAGAGGCGCTGGCCTAATCCGCGGGCCAGGACATCTGGCAGCGACCCGGGGGTCGATGCGGCGATAATGGTTACCGGCCGGGTCGGAAAGCCTTGCGCGAAAGCGCTTGAGCTGAGGTACACGGTCGCGAGCAGAAGAAGTGCAATTCTGTAGATCATGTGACGTTCCTTAATGATGCATGCTCGCAGCTGCGTCTTGGCCTCGGAGATGGCCGAACCGTATAACCTTCACCGTCAGACAACAGCGACTTTTCCCTCAGCCAGGTGCGTGCCGCGGAGCCGACAGAGCGATAGCCTATTGCGCTTTGGCCCCGGACGCTTTGACGAGTTTCTTCCAGACGGGAACATCGGTTTTGATGCGGCGGACAAAGTCTTCCGGTGTTCCGTTGATCGGCGCCAAGGCGAGCGTCTGCATCTTGGCCTGAGCTTCCGGTGTGGAAAGCGCGGTGTTGATAGCTTCGTTCAGCCGCTTAACGACGTCGGGCGGAGTGTTGGGGGGCGCAACAATTCCGGTCCACGGATTTGTGGGAAACGTAGGATAGCCGCTCTCCTGCATTGTAGGCACATCGGGCAGCATCTTTAGTCGCGAACGAGACAGCACGGCGAGTGGTCGCAGTTTTCCATCTTTGATCAGGGGAATAAGCGTAGGCAACGCATCGAAGGCCATATGCGTGCGCGCGCTCAGAAGATCCGCCATTGAGGGCGCCAAGCCCTTATAGGGGATATATTGAATTTCAAGGTTGTTGGCCTGATTGAATAAGATGCCAAGCAAATGGGCGGGAGTGGCCAATGAGCCACCGAAGCTCAAAGACTCCTTGCTGTTACGAACGAAGTCTACGAATTCCTTGGGTGTCTTGGCCGGCACGGCAGCAGGAACAACAAACACGAATGGGAATTCGGCAACCATACTGACTGGAACGAATCTGTCGGGATTGTAGCCTGGATTTTGATACAGGAAGGGTGCGATGCCATATGTCTGCAGTGTCGAGAGCAGAATTGTGTATCCATCCGGGTCAGCCGTTTCGGCAGCCTTTGCACCGATAGTGCCCCCAGCGCCCGGACGATTTTCGACTACGACAGGTTGTCCGAGGACGGGCTGCATGAACTCAGCCAGCGTGCGCGCCACGGTGTCGATCGGACCTCCGGGAGCGACAGTGACGAGCATACGAACTGGCTTGTTCGGATAAGGCTGAGCGTTCGCCGCCGTGCCGAAGGCCAGGAGACAAACCATTAGAAGGGCTTGGAATGCTTTCACACGAACCTCCCGTCAAAATCACTCTTTTTGTTGTATCGCGATGCGGGACACAGACATCCTGCTCATCGGCTCATTTAAGCGTATGCAAATTATCGGAGCGGGCTGATATTGAGTCAATCAAAAGGCACTCAGCTTGACACGATTATTGATCATGCTCAGAAATGGCGGGTTCTACAGATTGCTATCGCTCATCTGCGTATTGGGTGAAATTGCAACCAGTGTCCGGAAAACGAGTCTTGCACCGACCGCGGCGGACAGGCCCGCGCAGGGTGGCAACCCTTAATAGATCGCGCCGGTGCGAACCATGATCAACCTGCTGCTGTTGGCGGAACTGACCCCGGCTGTTCGAGAAATCTATGCGTCCTCGCTAAGGTCTGAATTTCCTCAGCTTCAGGTCTGGACTGCGGCAAATCGTGACGAGGCGTTCCAGCATATTGGTGCCGCCGACGTCCTTTTGACCTTCACGCCGATGATGTCGGACGCCGTGCTACAAGCAGCTCCTCGTCTCAAATGGATTCAGGCGCTGGGTACGGGCGTCGATAATCTGATCGACCTGCCATCGCTGCGCCCGGATGTGATCGTCACGAATATGCGGGGTATTCATGGCGCGCCGGTCGCCGAGGCGGCGCTGTCATCAATGCTGGCTCTGAGCCGAGGACTGCCCGAGTTCGTCAGAAATCAGGATCGAGCTCACTGGCGCCGATGGCCGGCCCGCTTGCTGAATGGAAAGCGCGTCGGCATTCTCGGCATCGGGATCATTGCAGAGACGCTTGCTCCGATCTGCAAGGCATTCGGCATGGAGGTCCTGGGCTTTTCCTCCGAGCCACGCGCGGTTCCGGGATTCGACGCCATCCATCGTCGCAGTGATTTGCGGCTTATGGCGAGCCAGTTGGACTATCTAGTCTTATTGGCGCCGCTCAGTGACGCAACGCGAAACATCATCGACGCCCAAATGCTCGCCGCGATGAAACCCTCGGCCCTCCTGATCAACCTTGCCCGCGGAGGTCTTATTGATGAGGACGCCCTCGTAGAAGCGCTCAACAAAGGAACGATCAGCGGCGCGGCGCTCGACGTCTTCAACGAAGAGCCGCTGCCCTCCGACAATCCTCTCTGGGGCCTGAAGAACGTACTGATCTCCACGCATCAGGGCGGCTTTTGCGATGTCTATCCAAGGCTCGCCTTGCCTGTCATTTCGAAGAATCTCCAGCTGTTTCTGGACGGCCGGACGGATCAGATGGTCAACCGCATTCACCGCTAGCAGGTCACAACAACATGCAGCTTTCAGAAAGACTGAGTTATCCGATCTCGATGGCCGAGTTGGAGCGTCGGTGGGCGGCAGTTCGCAAGGCGATGGACGAAGCGGGCATTGACGTCCTCGTCATGCAGAACAACAACGACCATATGGGCGGCTACGTGAAATATTTCACCGACCTGCCGGCCACCAACGGATACCCGGTAACGGTGATATTTCCACGCGATGACGACATGACCCTGATCGGGCAGGGGCCTTTCGACAAAAGGCAGGATTTGCCGCACGCCGGCGATGGTGTGAGACGCGGAGTTAAGACATGGCTCACCACGCCGAGCTACGCATCTGCGCATTATACGGCGGTGTACGACGCCAAGCTGGCCGACACGACGCTGCAGAAATACGGAAAGGCGACGGTCGGGTTCGTTGGCACCTATCAAATGTCGGTCGCGGTCGCGGATCACTTGCGACAGAACAGCTTGAAGGATGCAAAAATCGTGGATGGCAGCGATCTCGTCGATCAGATCAAGGTCATCAAAAGCCCGGAAGAAATTGCTGCGGTCACCGCGACGGCAAAGGTTCAGGACGGCGCCATGAAGGCCGCCTTTGCAACTATCAAACCGGGTATGCGCGATACGGAGGTTGCTGCAATTGCGCAGGAATACAGCCAGCGCCATGGAAGCGAGAACGGCATCTACCTTTGCGCCTCGGCTCCGCTCGGTGCGCCGGCGCAGCTTGCCCAGCGGCATTATCAAAACAGAACTCTGAAGGAGGGTGATTACTTCGTTTTGCTGGTTGAGGACAGCGGGCCGGGCGGATTCTACACCGAGCTTGGTCGCACCTGCGTTCTCGGAAAGGTGCCAGAGCAAATGAAGGATGAGTTTCAATTCACGCTCCAAGCGCGCCGATTCACGCTGGACCGGCTGACTCCGGGCGCTTCGTGTTCACAGGTCTGGGCTGAATATAACGACTTCATGAAGAAGAACGGACGGCCTCAAGAAAGCCGGCTGTATTGCCATGGACAAGGTTATGACCTCGTCGAGCGTCCGCTGGTACGTCACGACGAGCCAATGCAGATCAAGAAAAACATGAACATCGTCGTGCATCCGACTTATGTGCACAACGGCATGATGTCGTGGGTCTGCGACAATTACATGATCGAAGACAATGGCCCGGGCCCTCGCCTTCACGCGTTTCCGGAGGAAATTGTGGAAATACGATAGAGCCTGCTACCCCGGCAGCGGGTCAGGCCACGCAGGACCGATCCGATGTTTGCCCCGCACGGTCGTAACGGCCTGCGGGCCGAGCCAAGCCGAGATTTTCTCGCAGCGTTTTTCCCTGGTATTCCGTCCGGAACAGACCACGCCGCTGCAATTCCGGGACCACGAGATCGACGAAGTCGTTGAGCCCCCCGGGTAGATAGGGCGGCATGACATTAAAGCCGTCACAACCCGCGTTGACAAACCACTCCTCCATCTGGTCAGCGATGCTTTCGGGCGTCCCTTTAATGACGCTCTTTCCGCGCGCGCCAGCCACCCGAAGCGCCAGCTGCCTGATCGTAAGATTTTCGCGTCGGGCGAGACTGACCGTTGCATTGAAAGAGCTGACGCTTGCGTTTGTTTCCGGCAACGTCTCTGGCAAAGGATCGTCGAGAGAATAGGACGAAAGATCGATTCCGCCCAAAACCAGGGACAAGATTTCCCGGGCAACGATTGGGTGCGTGAGTGACTGCAGATGTTCGAATTTTGAGGTCGCCTCTGCCTCAGTGCGCCCGATTATCGTGCTAAGGCCGGGCATGATCTTCATGCTGTCGGGACTACGGCCCTTCTTGACGGCTTCGCTTTTAATCTTGTCATAAAAGGACTTCGCATCAGCGAGTGTCAGCGGCGTGCAAAAGACCACCTCTGCAAACTCCGACGCCACTTCGATCATGTCATCAGACCCCCCTGCCTGAACGATAACAGGATGGCCTTGAGGTGGACGCGGTATATTCAGGGGGCCTTTCACGGAGAAATGCTCGCCCTTGTGGTGCAGCGTGTGGAGTTTGGCCGGATTGAAAAAGTCGCCTGTTTCCTTGTTGCGGATGTAGGCATCGTCATCCCAACTGTCCCATAACCCCTTCACGACCTGGGCAAACTCGTGTGCACGCCGGTAGCGTTCGGCGTGACGGTAATGCGCTTCTCTGCTGAAATTATAGGCCTCTTCGTCCTGCCCGGACGTGACCAAATTCCAGCCCGCGCGTCCGCCGCTCAGATGATCAAGAGAGGCAAATTTGCGGGCGACGTGGAACGGCTCATTGTAGCTGGTGGAAGCCGTCGCCACGAGGCCGATATTCCTGGTTGTGACGGAGAGGGCGGACAACAGCGTAATCGGTTCGAAATTCGCAATATACTGAGCAGAGCGGCTCAAGGCATCCATGTGCGCCTTACGGACACAGACATTGTCCGCGAGAAATACCATGTCCAGCTTGCCGCGCTCTGCGGTCTGCGCAAGTTCGATATAGTGCTGGAGATTGATCCCGGCATCGGCCTGCGCTTCGGGATGGCGCCATGATGCGACATGATGGCCGGTCGGATTGAAGAATGCTCCCAACGCCATGTGACCTTTGCGCGCCGCCATGGTTTTACCTCTCACAATCCGCTGCTACGCTCGCTCCTATTAAAATGAGCGTGCTCAATAACACTGGCTTTGCCCTTTCTTCCTGTCAATATCGCGATCGTTCGGGTAGGTCTGCCAGACCGCGTCTTACTTTTTGCGGGGGCGCGGCTTGTTGGAGGAGGGAGCCAGCTTTGCTCTTTGGCTACGTCGTTGAATGGAAGCGGGCGCGGGAGCCATGCCGGTGATGGCCAAACGAAACATTCTCGCGAGGCGGCGAAGGCCCGCTTCCAGGCTGGACGGGTCGGTTGCAAGCCAGTGTCTTAGTTCGACTTGATAGATGCAAAACAACATCCAGCCGACGACCTGCGTCGACTCGGACGTTTTT
>Ga0182742_1003834_pt1 | contig 14199 bp, 8 predicted proteins | sample eDN5th37CBELigMG_FD_128880 | JGI IMG/M metagenome (GOLD analysis project Ga0182742, IMG submission 128880) | Enriched Miracle-Growth compost microbial communities from Emeryville, California, USA - eDNA 5th pass 37_C BE-Lig MG (version 2)... ... | reverse complement strand
TCAGAGTCGTACCAGAGGATGCGCATAGTAACCTGCGTACTGCGCTCGGTGGCGACGAGCATACTTGCCGTGTACGTCGTGCCTTCAACGACCGGGATCGGACCGTAGGCCACTTCGGCTGGAGCCGCCGCGTTGAAGCCGCCAGAAGGAATGGAGATGGCTCGAACCTGGTAGGTACCGACAAGCGCCTCTTCGATCGCGCCCTCGATTCGCGTGACGGCGCGGAAGTAGTCCTCGTTCACCTCGGCGCTCGGGTTGCGCGCGAGGTTCACATACGCCTCGCCGCCTGCGACGTAGCCTCCAGAGGTGGCTTCGAAGCTGATTTCGGCGGCCTTCTCCACGGTGCCCGCGAGTTCGAAGTTCGACTGCGCGGCCATCTCGACCTCGCCGTACTGCGCGGCCTGCATCCCTTCGATTTCCATCGCACCGTTCGCGCTGCATTGGATCGCGCCGAACTCGACTGCCTGCATGCCGTTGATCGACATCGATCCGCTGGCCGAGAGGTTGAGCGATCCAAGCTCGACCGGGAAGAAGCCAGCGATCGACATATTCGAGTGGCCGCTGAACGTGGCGACACCGAACTCTGTGACGGCGACGACGTTGACGTAGTGGCCGACGGTAACCACGTCGCCGAAGTTGTCCGTGACACGAAGCGTGACGCGCTGGCCTGGCGCCGCCGTCGTGAACGTGTGCTTGACAACCTGGCCGAACCCGGTGTTGCCGTCACCGAAATTCCATTCCCACAGAATGACGTTTCGCGCCGGTCCCGGGGGACGCAGGTACGCACCCGTGAACGTGATCTCCGTGTTGACCTGCGTTCGCGGCTGGCCGGAGTCCGTCCCGTCAGGGTAGAGCAGGTTCCCGTCTAGTGTCGGGCTCCAGGAGAAGTCAGGCTGAACCTTCGGCGGAACGATTGGAATCCGGTTGATATGGTCGATCGGACGATGCTTCGCGCGGAAGCGTCCCTTACCTTGGAATGTTAGGTACGGGCCTACGATGGCGGTCATGATACTGTCACCTCGTGCGAGCGTGTGGCATACGTTCCGTCGTAGTAGTTCACGGTTAGCGTAATCGTGTAGGTGCCCGCGTCCGCGTAGGTGTGCGAAGGCTGGATACCGTAAAGCGTCGTGCCGTCCCCGTAGTCCCAAGTGAGCAGGCCGACGCGCTGGATCGCTCGGGTCGTAGACCCGAATGCCGAGTTGTACGCGAAGCAGGTGACCTTACGACCGGCCGTCGTCGTGGTGAACTCCGGCGTAGGCGTGAACGAGACCGGATCAATGCCGATGTCGCGCCAGACAAGGCGTCCGGGCTGCGCCTTGTGCGGGATAAGCTTGACGGAGGTTAGCTGGGCGTCCTGGCGGTTGGCGATGCAGCGGGCCTGAAGCTCGTGGCCGGGGCGGTCGAAGAGGACGCCTGCGGTCTGTGAGTTCACGTGCTCGCGTAGCGGGAACCAATCGGCGGTGTCGTCGCCCCATGGATCCACGGCGACCGCTCGCGCCGACCACTCCAGCGGAGCGTGGGCGATGCTGAAGTTCGCGACGTAGAACGAGTAGCCGACCGCATCATCGACCTCTCCTAGCCGCACGACGAAGTAGCAGTTGCCTGGAAGCAGCGCGTGGTCGAGATCGGTGAGGTCGAACTGGAGGGTATGCCAGGTCTCTGTTGGCACGCGTCCGACGTTGAGGGAGAAGCTCTGTTCTCCGAGGGCGCCGTGGTTGTAGCGATAGAGATCTACGGACAGTTCCGCCGCCTCGGACTCGGCAGGAATGTATACGTCAACGCTGGCGCGAGTGTTCCGAGGGGACACGAGGTCGAAGATGTTCGTGCGCAGGGCAGAGTTGCCGCCGACCGGCGAGACCTTGTACGTGTCGCCCGTCGCGGCGACCTGTTCGGTAGTCGGAGCGAGCCTGCCGCCGTGCGCGATGTACTCCGTGAATAGCTCGCGATCGGGGCTACCTCCGAAGAACACCTGTGCGCCCGACACGGGTGAAATGGAGCGAAACGGCTGGGAGCGGTACTCAGCGAAGTTCAGGTTGAACGCGAGGATGTCCTGGATGTACGCGTCGTGGTCGTTGAGGTTCGCATACCAGCCGACGCGGCCGGAGAGGCGCCGGAAGACGCTGGTATCGGTCACGAGCGTCGAGTCGAACAGGACGGAGCCCTGAAGGCTCTCCGTGGTCGTTTCGATCACGCGCACTCGAAGAGAGGACTCGTGAAGCTCTACGAGGAAGATCAGCCGTTCGTCGTCGCCATCGGCGATAGCCGGGACGTTGAACTGCGGGAACGGGTAGACGTTGCCGTCTGTGTCCCGCGCTTCGACCGTGGCGGTAGTGTCGCTCTGCCAGCGAAGGCGGACCTGAATCCAGGAGGCCGTGAAGAGATCCGGCTTCGTCCCGAGAGCCCATTGCGGCTGGCCGTCGAGTTCGTCCTGAAGTAGCCCGTTGAGGTCGTCCTGAGTCCTGGCGGCCCAACGCGCGAGCCCAAAGTCCGGCTGCGCTCCGAGCGCGTCTAGCTGAGCCATCGTGATGCCGCCGTCGTTTCCGTTCCAGTTATCGAGGTCGAGCATCGTGATGTTGTCGAACGAGCCTTCTCGTAGGTACGCGCGGATCTCGCCATCCCCGTTGAGACTCCCGGGGGAGAAGATGATCGCCTCGGAGATATCGATCGGCTTCGGATCGTTGGCGCCAACGGCGCTGTCCGAGCGGAGCAGGATCGGGAAGTCGTTCGGTACGAGCGGGTCCGAGATGAGGTTGGCGGGGAAGTCGTAGCTACCGAGCGACGCGATGTCGCGCGGGGCGCTGGGACCAACGGTCCTCGTCAGGGTGTTGATGTCCAACGGCGCGTACTTCCAGTCAGGCGACAAGAAGCGAATCGGTCCGAGGATAAGCTTCGCGTTGTCCTCGGTGTGCTCGATCTCAATACGGATCGAGCGGATCTCTTCATCAAGGCTGGCAAGCTCGGCCATGGACATCGTGAACTCGCGAGGATCCGCTGAATCCATGAACGAAATCCAGAAGTCGCCATTGACGTACATGCCCGCCGAAAGAAACCCTAGCTCCTGATAGATGATAGGAATCGATAGAGACCAGTTCGACGGCACTCCGGAGAAGTTCACGGTTACGTCGGACTCGGCGTACGCCGTAGTCGGGGAGACGCCTGTCGCTAGCTCCATCGCCGGTACGCCGAAGTAGCCGTACAGCGTGAAGTTCTCGCCGGTCCAGCCTTCGTCGTAGTACCCTGCGCTGAGTGATCGCATGCAGCGCACGTCGAGGTGCTCCTGCTTGCGAAGCTGCTCTCGTTGATCCACGTCGTGGCAGTCGTATCCCCGGAGCCGTCCGTAGCGGTCATCGAAGCGCTCGCTGATGGTGATTTCCTTAGAGGAGATCATCAGGTATTCACCACCGGGGGATCTCCAACAATGAAGTCGTTGCGCTCCGCGTTCGCGAAGTCGCCCATTAGCTCGACATACATATCAGCGTCGGACTCTACCGAGTAGTTCGAGCGTAGGAACGCGATCTCATTCAGGCCGACGAAGTACGCCCGATCCTTGTCGAGACGAGCGGCCACCTCGCGGTAGCGGTGCCGAGCGGCAATGTAGAAGTACATCACCGGGAAGTGCTGCTCGAAGATCACGGCTTCTCGGTTGAGTGAGGATACGTCCGGGCCGACTGATGTTGCGGGCGGAAGCGTCTCAACGGGGTACGTGCCGGTTTGAGAGACCAGAGAGTTGAGGGCGACTTCGCCGAGGAGGTTGCGAGCCGTATGACGGACGTGCGGCTCGATGAGGAACGGGCGGAGCGTGGTGGAGATAAGGCTCTGCGTAACCGGGTCCACGAGGTCCGAGTAGTCATCCTTCGACGCGAGGAACTTCTGGACGCGCTCGGCGTCCGCCGGAGAAGTGAAGCCAGGACCATCGGGAGACTGGAAGAGGTCGTCTTGGTAGTAGTTGTACGCGAGGTCGTACGCGTTGTAGGTCACACGCTTTGCGTTGGCCACGAACGCAGCGCTATCTGCTGGACGTGCATCGGCCGTGATTAGGAGGAAGTAGTCAAGTACCCACTTCGGATGCTTCTTGTAGACCACCGGCTTCTGGAACGGGCCTGGGGAGTAGGACCGAGCCTGGAGGTGAGAGAACTCGACCTTGATGTACTTCGCCTTGACGGGAGACGGGAGCACGAAGGTATTACGCGTGGTCATGCGGTAGGACTTCGGGACGGGCGTCCAGACGCGCTCTTCCCAGGAGGTCTCATCGGTCCCCGGCTCGCCCTCGTCGGAGTAGTAGAGATGCGCCCACACGCCGGGCGTATTCGGGTCGAGGAGTACGCTGTCGATCATCTGCGGCTGGCCGAAGGCGTCACGCATGTCGAAGTAGCGCGAGACGACAGCGAACTGCGACGGCTGCGGAGCCGAGAGCCAGTAGGAACCGGTGCCCGCGCTCGGGTCAGCGCTCGCCGCGCTCTTCTTGATGACGACGGAGCGGTAGGCGTTGCCGAGCCAGTCAGTCCCGCTGTCGGCGACTCCGGCTAGGACACGGAACAGGAACGAGCACTCTTCGCCGCCGTCCAGCATCGGATTATCCGGATCATCGTCGTACGCTTCGCCGAAGGTCAAGGGATTCGGCGACGTGTACCAGAACCGCTCGACGCCTGCGATCGGCGTCACCGAGAAGCGATACTGGTCGTTGAGGCCGCTTTCGACTGACACGGGGCTCTCGGTCGTGCAGGTGAGCCATACTTCGTCTCCTTCTGCGGGCACGCCGGTCGCCACGCCTGAGGCGAGGACATCCCAGGTGGAGGAGAAGAGCGTGCGGCGCTCCAGGGTCCACTCGACCTCTACGTCTTCGCTGGTCGCGGAGACGCAGATCTGGAAGCCCGTGAGCGGCGGGGTGATGCCCGCACGCATGTAGTCCGCCGGAAGGCGGAAGATCTGGTACTTCGTCGTAAGCGTGCTGAGGTACGCCGTATGAGCGGCGTTCTGATTGAGGACGATGCCGCTGAACTGACGGCTCAATGTATCGGCCCTGTAAGCCATCAACGGTTATCGCCGAGTAGGCGGATCGAAGATAGGCTCAGGCGGCCACGTTGCGGCCTAGGCGGAGGTTACGGACCTCCAGACTCCACGGATACTGCTCGTTCGTCAGCGGATTCACCAGGAACGGCACGTTCGGGTCGATGATGCGCGTAAGTGCAAGCCGGATGAACCGCGTATAGATCGGGTCACCGTGAGCATCCGAGAAGTTGAACTCTAGGTAGGTCCAACCGGCGCCGGACGCAGCGATCCTGTCGGGGTACTCGGTCGTGGGGAGTGGAGTCACGGGAACGAAACGTCGGCGCGGAGCCTGATCGAGCACGTCGAAGGCAATCTCGATTTCCATGGGCTTCGAGAGAGTCTCGAACGCGAGGAAGTTCACGACCTGCACCACGCCGAGGTCGATCTCCAGGTAGTCGGTGCCGCTCGTGCGCTCGACGGAGGCCCAATACTGCTCATCGCGGTAGAGGATCTGACGCGTTCCGGGCAGGCTGGCGTGAGACGGCTGATAGATGCCGTTGATGAGGCCGTTGTAGCCCGTGATTGGCTGCTCTGGGTAGTCCGCCAGCGCTCGGTCCCCGGTGTAGCGAACAGAGCCATCTGAGCCGAGCATGGGGAAGATCGCGCGCTGCTCGGGTCCGAAGGCGCCGATGTGCTCGGAGCGGTACGGGTCGGTCGAGGCGACGTTGGAGTCGTAGCCTGGAACTTCGAGGGCCTTGTCCGTGTACGCATGGACGCTTCGCACATCGTGGAAACCCTGGTAGTGCTGCGACGCGGCTCCGATGGGGATCGGGGCCTGCACTTCAACTCCTGGCTTGATCCAATCATCCTGGGGCCACGGCACCCCCGGAAGCCCGGTGACGAACCGCAGAACCTCCGTGAACTCCGATGCCGTGAACTCGCTAAGGGGAAGCTGGCGCTGCTGCGTTCCCGTGCCAGGCGACACGGTGGGGATGGTCGTGACGGACTTGATTCGGTCGAGAGCGGACTGGAGGTTGTAAAGGTCCCTCGGAGGGATGGATACGACCTCCTGCGAACTGTCAACGCCGCCTTGGATCGTTCTCGTGACGACCTGAGGGCTGACGCCTCCGGTGAACGAGGATGTGTAGACGGTGATCGGATACGTATTCTGCCGCGCGAGCGCTCCCTGGAAGGTCACGACCCACGGTACGTCGGGACCTGGGCCGCCGGTCACGCGAACATTTCCCTCACCGATGTCCGGGATGCTTTCGAGCGACTCCTGGATACCAACCGTCAGGAGATCGCCCGTGTCAGGGTCGTATGAGGAGACGGCGGGAGCGTCGAACGGAATGTCTAGGTAGTCGCTGCCGGAAGCCGTGCGACCGTTGTAGGCAAGCACGAAGGTGCCTCCGGTAGGGCCGCCCTGAATAGAGATCTCCTGGATCTCGGAGGTGCTGACCTCCTGACGGGGAATGACAATCATTTCCTCCGTCGAGTTGGTGTGACCGAAGTAGCGGTAGCCGACGGGTCGATCGGAGTGCACGTCGTAGAGGTACTTATAGTTCTCCACGATCTCAACGTCGTGGCCGAGTCCCGCCTTGGCGACCAGGCGCATGCCGCCGGGCGAGTTGCCTAGGCGTACGCCGCCGATGTAGTCGAGCGCGCGGTTACGGTACGCAGCGTCCTTCGCCTGGACGCGCTCGCGCTCTTCAGAGTCGAGCGGGGCAGACACATCCGATTCATAGGCTTCATCAAAGATGCGGCCGAAGCTGAACGGATTGCCGAAGAACGCGTCGAGGTCGAATAGCTGGAGGCCCATTTCTTCCAGGATGAGACGGGCCTTGAGGTAGTTGTCAGAGAGGCCGCCGATACCTGCTGGACCGAGCAGGGCGTAGGCGAAGCGGACCAGGTGCGACTCCGGGCTCTTATGGTAGATCTCGTCCGGGAAGCGGGCAAGGAGGCCGATCGGATTCTCTGCGCCGCCGAGAGCTTCGACAATGAAGCTCTGTGGGATGACGCTGGCGATCTGCGGAGCAGGTACCAGAGTGTCAGGTGTGACGGCCATTAGAAGCCCCAGGTGTTCTGTGCGCGGGCGCGGATCGTCAGGCCGGGCACCGTGTCACCGTCCACTGTGCCGTCCGGAAGCGACGGTAGCTCGTCGTCGCGCAGGAAGAAGTCTCCAGCGTAGGCGAACGGACCGCCCGTGAGGTCGTTACTCTTGACGTAGAGCGTCGGACGGGCTCCAGTCGAGCCGTATGAGATGACCCAGGGATCCTCCGGGACGCCATTGCCGGACACGGTGAGGCTTCCGTCGTTCGTTAGTGTGCGAAGTGCGCTCTGGAGCGATCCACTGCTCACGTTGTACTGGAGTGTCGCCGTGGCGCCCGTGTCCGCGCGAGCGACCGTGACGCTGCCGCCGTCTGCGTCGCCGACGAAGTACCACTGAAGCTGCTCGGTCTCGCCCGACTTGCCGAGCGCGATGCGGTCCATCAGTAGGGTGCGACGCGGGGAGCCATTGATGTTCGCGCCGATCACGGGGTCCACGTCTCGCGACCAGCGCACGTTATCAACGCCCGGGACATTGTGGATGACCTGGAGAAGGTCTGATAGCTGAATGGTCGTGCCGAAGTACTGACCCTCGAAGAAGGTCTGCACCGCGTTCCGGATCTCCTGGTTGGTATCAGCGACGCTCGCGCCGTGCGTGTACATGACGGTGATATCGAGCTTGAAGTACAGCGTCTTCGCCTTATGTGCAAGTACGTCCGTCGTGGTCTGCTTGGCTGCGTCGATCGCAGCCTGGAGGTCGTAGATATTCTTGTCGTAACTGTACTTCTCTACGGCGACGCTACCCGTGTTGAGTGTGATGACCGGGCCACTCCAGGAGGTCGGATCACCCTCATCGTCACCGGACGCCATACCTGGGAGATACTTGTCCCATTCGATTCCGTTGCGAGCACGCACGGTTCCGGCTAGCTCAGATACGTCTTCCACGAGCCAGTAGTGGACATCCTTGAAGTACCAAACATTGTTGACCTTGATCCCGTCCGGGATGGCGACTACCGGCTGGAAGAAAAGCGGCGTGAAGATGTTGCCGAAGAGCGGTCGATGATCGGCCTCGCCGACGCGGCGATAGTTTTCTGTGTAGTAGGGGTGCGTCGGGGTGCTCGTGAACGTGTTCAACGGACTCGGGATAGGGATGACGCAATCGGCGAGCGTGGCATTACCTCCGTCTACAAAGACATCGACTGCGTTGGTGATGTTGCGATGGTAGTCGTTGCGTGACGCGGAGGACATGTAGGAGTGCTCGAAGAGCACTACGTCGCCAGGACGCACTCCCTGGACGCTCGGGTCCTCTGCCGGGTCGAGTACGTTCTTGAAGGTTACGTTCGGCCTGAAGCGGGTGGCGAGGCTCGTCGGGTCCCGATCTTCGTCGTAACCTTCTAGCTGGGACTCCTCGAAGTCACGGTAGGCGTCGCCACGGTTCTTGTCGTCAGGATCCGTGTTGAGCACGAAGTCGGTGTCCTGGCGGTAGAAGTAGACCTCAGGGCCGATCTTCCCGTTGGAGACGAAGTACGGCACGTTATCGTAGATGTGCTTCGAGAACGGGATTGTGGAGAGGGCGGTCGTGTACTCGTTCGGACTACCATTTCCATCGTTGGAGGTGCGGTCGTCTAGCGCGGGAACCTGGATGTACTCGCGGTAGCGCGAGATCGGTCCGATGACGTTCGCCTTTGTGGAGTTCGGCGTCGCGATAGCGAGGGCTAGGTACTGATCTGTGGTTCCGGAGACGTTGCGGAAGACCGTGTTCTTGAAACGCACCTTGTACTGGTCGTCAGTCTCCTGATCGACGCCGCCCGAGGTCGGCGCGTCATTGGTCACGGAGTCGAAGCCGACGCCGCCGATGTACTCGGTGATGGCCTGCGCCGCAACGTTGCCAGCGACGCCGGGAACGACGGCTTGGATCGGAGCGGTGACGGAGGACTCGCCCGCCCGGATCGTCACGTCGAAGGTCGTGCGGAACCAGATGTCGGCGGTGGAGGTGGGCGCGACCACCTGCTGGCCAGCCGGGATCCGGATGTCAGTAAGGGCGGGCTGGGAGCGGCTGAACGTCACGAAGCCTGTGGCCGCGACGGCGCTCTTGCGGCCGAAGTTGAAGATCGACAGGAACTTATCGAGGTTGAGGCCGACCTTGGAGTCGATATTGAGGCTTCCGGCGAGCGCGTCGAGGTCGATCGTGCTATCGGCGATCTTCTGGGCGACGACATCGATCAGTAGTCGCTCGGGTGTACCGATCTCGGCGGAGATGGAGGGGTCGAGTACCTTTAGCTGCGCAACGAGTTGTAGAGCGATGTCACGTGCTGTAAGGGCCATTAGCGAGTCACCAGAGAGTCGTCAGTGAGAGGAATTGTTACGTCTACGGAATCTCCAGAGCCCGTCGTCAAGGTGACGAGAACGTTCAGAGTGGTCCCGACCTGGATGGGGCGGATGTTGCTGATGCCCACGAGGATTTCGGATGCGGTGAGGGTGGACTTGGAGTACCTCTGGCGCTCTTCCTTGACCCGTCGAAGCTGCCTATTCTGGAAGTATTCGGCGATGCGGCGGATCTCGGTCTCGATGACGGCCATCGCGAGGTCGAAGTCCTCGGTGCCGATCACGCCTGGTACGTCGCGGCCGTCGAGCGTGGTGCCTCCGTCGAGCAGGGACCCCCATCCCGGGTGTAGGGGATCAGATCCCATGCGAGTCAGGAGGGCACAGCGGAAGTCCTGCACGAGCTTCTGATAGCCCGTGACCTTTCCGAGTTGCGCGCGCTGAACGTCGAAGTCTCCGTTGCGTAGGGCTAGGCTCCAAGTCATTGTCTCCTATTACGGAGAGAATTGGGGCCGATACCAGGTCGGCGCCTACGCGTGCCTGAAGTTGACGTTACTGATGAGCGAGTATGTAGAGACGTTGGCAGTCGTGCTGATACCGTTGACTGCGTTGGATACGAATACTTCGCCGTTGACTCTCACGCCGAGGACTCCAAGGCCACCGGAGCAAGGGATTACACAGTTGACCGGCGTATTGGTTTGAGGGAGCGGGCGGTACCCTTCCGGCAACTCGAATACGACGGTTCCACTGGTGCCACTCTTGATGACGCCCTCGATATACACGCGGCCGTGCAAACGATAGAAGAACAGGTCGCGTCCGGTCGGTCCGGGGTTGGGATCGAAGTTCTCCCAGGAGTTCTGGAAAGCGGGCTCGCCATCGGCGCCGACGTAGTGCACGGCCTCCGGGGTGGTAAGGTCCGTCGCCAACTCCTCTAGCGCGCTCAGATCGTCAGTGTTAGCGAAACGGCGACCCTGTGAGTCGTAGAGGGCGTCGGCGGCGATCTTGCCCTCGCCGGGCTCGATGTCCTGGATAGAGTGCCCCTCTAGCGGTTCGATCCGTTGACCGAGCTTCCAGACCCCGATCGAGCGAGTGACGGTCCACTGCTCGCCGATCTTCGGCCACACGAATACCCCTGGGATCTCCCAGACGATGATCGGGATAGGTACGCCATCCTTGATGACTCCCTCTAGCTTCCGGGTCGTCGGGTCGCATGTGATGATTGTCGCTACGGCTGTGGTCATTCGGCGTAGTTGAAGGCTCGGATCATTCCGGCTGAGATGTTGGTACCGCTGTCAGACATCGATGCTGGCGCAGAGAGAACGGCCTGCGTTGCGAATCCGTTCTCGTAGTCAAAGGAGTGCACGACCTCCTCTACGTAGCACTGGAGGTTGTGATCTGGGAACCCGACGATGCCTCCGGGGAAGATCTCCGGCATGAAGGTGAACGTGAAGGGCGTGGAGAACTGCGCGGCCCATAGCTGCTGGAAGCGCTGGTACGCCAGGAACGCCTCGAAGTAGGGAGAGCGCACCATCGGCTGCTCTTCGTAGTGCGGGCGCACGCCGTACTTCTGGAGGAACCTCACCACGTAGTCGTGGCTTAGCTCGCTCATAGTGGCCTGACGGACTCCGCCGTGCGCGTTGCCGGTACGCGGGTCGATCGTCTGCTCGGATGTCTTGCCGGTGCCGCCAAGGTCCGCTGGCACGCGGACGAAGTTTGCCTTGAACGCGTCGAACATGGAGATGACGCCGCCAGACTGGAGGCGGTCCATGAAGTTGATCTGGTTGTCCGGCACGATGTCGCCGACGACGTAGACGTGCGTCGCTAGCTGGTCGTCGCTCAGGGAGATCTTTCCGTCTAGGATCTCGATGTCATCGATCAGCCAGTACGGCGTGCGGTGCCCGAACCCGCCGAAGTAGTCCGGGAAGAAGGCGTAGAAGTCCCCGTTGGGTAGGGACTGGAAGTTGCGCAACGACGCCTCGGCTACCTGCTTGATGAACGGGAAGAGCGGCTGATCGTTCATCAGCGACTTCTGGCCCTGGAGCCCGATCGCCTCGGCGGTCGCCTCAACGCCCGGGAAGTTGAGGTAGGCGGCAAACGCGGTAGCGCGCGATGTGTCGCCTCCACCGCCGTCAACGTCTACGTCATCCTCGGTGGTCGTGCCGGGCGAGCCTGAACCATCGGGGTCCTCCGTGCCGTTGAGCCAGGTCTGGGGGTTCATCGTCCCCGCGAATCCGAAGCCCTGGGCTGAGCGAACCTCGAAATGCACGTGCGGCCCCGACGAGCGCCCCGTGTTGCCGGAGAGGGCGATCACGTCGCCTGCGCTGACCGACTGGCCGTCGCTGGCCTTATAGGCTGAGAGGTGGCCGTAGCGGGTGACTACGCCGTCGCCTACCACGTCGATGTAGTTGCCGTAGCCCTGTGGATCGACGGCCCGGCGTACGGTACCCGCGTGTGCAGCATAGACCTCGGTTCCGACCGGGACAGCGATGTCCACGCCTGCGTGCGAGTGCGTGCCTCGATTCTGGCCGTAGTTCCATGAGTAGGTGCCGCCCTTGACCGGCTTGACCCGCTCGTTCTTCTTAGCCTTCTTCTTCGGCTTCTTCGTCGTGGCCTCTGGCGCCGCCCCGCTATTCGGCACAGCGTTGGCGGCCTCGGCTACGGCGTTAGACGTGACATACTTGGTGCCATACCACGGAAAGCCTCGGGTGTTCGGTACCTTGGACGGAGCCTTGTCGTAGAGGAACTTCGCCATCATGGCGTTCTTCACCGGGTTGAACATCTCCGGGATCCCGCCGAGCTTCATGAAGTACTCGTACGCTTCGCTGTTCGTACCCCATGCGTTCGGGGTCATCTGCCAGAGCCCGTATCCAACCATGCCGTCACCGGGGTCGCGCTGCTGGACGCCCGGCTGGTAGGCGGACTCGCCGCGAGCGATCTGCGTGAATAGCTCGCCGGGCAGTCCGACGCTCTCGGCGATCTCCTTGACCTGGGCGGGCGTGAGAGTGATGCCCGGCGTACCGGAGAGGTGCTTCGGGAACTTGCGGTTGAGCGGACCCTTGTAGGTGCTCTTGATGTCGCCGCCCTGAGATGTGTCAGTTCCCGCCTCGCCGTAGGCTCCGGGTCCGAGGAGCTTGTTCAGGAGGGCGTCGATGTTGTCCTTGACATCCTTGTTCTCCGAGGCGAGTTCGCTGTACATCTCCGTCATGCGGTCCACGATTCCCTCGGGCAGCCGCTCGATGAAGATGTCCTCCGGATCCCAACTGCCGACGTGCTTGAGTAGGGCGAAGAGGAGGGCGCCCATGGATCCGTCGGTGAGATTCTTGTTCTCTGAGTCCCCTAGGGCCTTGCTGATGGCGTCAGGATTCATGAGCACGCCATTCTTTCGGTCTACCTTCCATCCGTAGCGACTGAGGAAACCGCCCTCCTCAGTGAGGTATGGCAACGCCGGATCCCAGAAGGTATGGAGTAGCCGCTTGAGGGTACAGCTAGCTGTGAGCGTGATCGTATCCGGGAAGAGCGTGAACGTGTCTACCTGGTCGAGGTATCCTGTGAAGACCTGTACCGGGTAACCCTTCAGCCGGGTAAGGTAGACCGTGATCGGATCCATCGGTAGGAACGTCGGTGTACCCGGGTGCGTGAACATCCGCTTCGGGTTACGTAGCTCTAGCTCGCACGTAGAGGCCGCATTGACGCGACGATGCACGTTACCTCGAACGATGTAGTCCGAGATATCGAGGCCATCGGGGTACTTGTCCGTGCGCACGAAGGCGTAGACCTTCGGCGAGTACACGAGTCGTCTCACGTTATGGTCTCCTTCCGAGAATCGAGTTGGGCGCCCCCGTGAACGGGTTGTCGGTCAGGGACGGCGGATCGGGCGCCGGAGGCTTAGGCTTGAACGCCTCGTTGAGGAGGCCAGCCTGGCGCTCAGGAAGATCAGGATCGTCTTCGTAGGGGTCGTCGTCGCGGGTGGCGAGAGAGTTCGGGTTGTCCTTCTTGATGAACTCGTTCCAAGCCTTGAGCTTGCGGGCATTCACGGTTTCGTCGTTGACGAGCCAAGAGACGGCCTTAGAAATCACGAAGTCGAACGTCCACTCTGGCGAGAACTCGAAGCGCTTGGCGCCCCTCTCGATTGACTCGATGTAGCCCTGGACCTTGATCGTGCGGGTCCGGCCCTTCGTGTTACGCAGGTTCGAATCCGACCATCCTCCGCCGAAGACGGTTAGCTCCATCGTGGGGTTCTTGACGTTCTGGTGGTCGCCGTAGAGGATCGCCTTCATCTGCGCGTCGCGGATGAACTCTGCGAGCTTCTGATACTGCGCGGAGTCGCCGGAGATGCCCTGAACGCGTAGCCGAGGTTGGACGAAGTTGCGGGCGTAGAAGTCGCGCTTCCGCGCTGACTGCGCCGACGTTCCTGCTAGTTCGAAGTCGGCCGCTACGTCCACGATCCAAAGCGAGATGTGGTCGCCGTTCTGGTTGATGAGTAGGCCGTTGCGCTGGTTGGTCTCTGGCGTCGTGCGAGCGATCTTGACGCCGTAACCCCGCTCAATCTCGCCATTTGTTCCCTTGTACTGCCACTGTCCCATTACGGGGTCTCCGTAGTCTCGACGCTGCCGTCACTTAGGAGACCGGTAAAGTTTCCGTTAGAGTCCGTGAGGCCGTTGCCTCCAGCTAGGAAGGCAGGCTTGGAGCCTTCGACGTGAAGCGACTCGTAGTCGCCCTGGGCGTAGGAGTCGATGAGGGAGGAGTAGTAGTCACCGAGGCGTCCGAAGGCGTCGCGCGTCTGGCGACTCGCGTCCTCCTGTCCTGCGAACGGAGCCGAGAACGGGTTGTCCTCGATGAAGC
>Ga0182742_1003833_pt1 | contig 14201 bp, 15 predicted proteins | sample eDN5th37CBELigMG_FD_128880 | JGI IMG/M metagenome (GOLD analysis project Ga0182742, IMG submission 128880) | Enriched Miracle-Growth compost microbial communities from Emeryville, California, USA - eDNA 5th pass 37_C BE-Lig MG (version 2)... ... | reverse complement strand
TCATTTGATTAAGAAAGTACAGTTACCATTACAAACATTGAATTTAGTTGTTGGCTTTGCCGTATGGGTTATCATCTCTTCTTTAATCTCTTATATGAGAAAAGATATTATGATTCCACAGGGCCAAATAGCGATGATTACTGCAATACCGGTTGTGCTCGGCTCTATACTGCGTATCCCACTGGGCTACTATGCCAATGTTATTGGGGCACGCTACGTCTTTTTAATTAGCTTTGTTATTTTATTATTTCCGGTCTATTTTATTAGTGAGGCGACTACAGCTTTACATTTAATGATTGGTGGTTTATTTCTCGGTGTCGGTGGTGCGGTGTTTTCTGTCGGCGTCACATCCTTACCAAAATATTACCCAAAAGAACGTCATGGTCTAGTAAATGGTATATACGGCTTAGGTAATATGGGTACTGCTCTTTCAACCTTTGCAGCACCAATTATTGCTGACCGATTTGGCTGGAGCACGACAGTTAAATTTTATTTAATCGTATTACTTGTGTTTGCTGCATTAAACTTTATTTTTGGTGACCGTAAAGAAGTAAAAGTGAAGGCACCGATAATGGAGCAAATTAAAGGTGTTTATAAAAATGAGAAGCTCTGGTTATTCTCTTTTCTTTACTTTATTACATTTGGGTCATTTGTAGCCTTTACAGTATATTTACCTAACTTTTTAGTTACTCATTTTGAGCTAACAAGTGTCGATGCAGGGATGAGAACAGCTGGGTTTATTGCTATAGCAACATTTATGCGCCCTGTTGGTGGCTGGCTTGGTGACAAGTTTAACTCTTTATATTTATTAATTGCTGGATTTGCTGTATTTACTGTCTCGGCTATTATTTTAGCATTTTCACCAACAATTGGCTTGTATACGGTTGGGTCATTGGCTATTGCAATCGTAGCAGGTATGGGTAATGGTTTGATCTTCAAATTAGTCCCGCAATACTTTAATAAGCAAGCTGGAATTGTCAATGGTATTGTTTCTATGATGGGTGGTCTTGGCGGCTTCTTCCCTCCATTACTTTTATCTGCCATCTATTCTGTAACAGGTCAATACTCAATTGGCTTTATGCTACTATCTGAGGTTGCACTTGCAAGCTTAGTCCTGATTGTATGGATGGTTTATAGTGGGCGCTTAGGTGTGGCGGATGAAGTGTTTAAGAGTACATCACAAGGGATTTTAGTAACAGATAAATCTGGCATTATAGTTTCAGTAAATCCTGCATTTACAAAGGTAACAGGCTTTACAGAGGAAGAGGTTGTAGGTAAGAAACCTAACGTATTAAAAACGAATCGTCAATCAAAAGAATTTTATGCTCGTATGTGGGACAGCATTAGAGAAAATGGAACTTGGCAAGGTGAAATTTGGAACCGTCGCAAAAATGGTGAAGAATATTTACAGCTATTAAATATTAGTGTAGTCAGAGATGAAACAGGTGAAGATATTCGCTATGTAGGTACATTTTCTGAGCTATCAAAGCTTAGTTAAACCTAAACATTACTACAATAAACTGCTGCATAAGGAGTGCTGACAAGTGGACAATCGATATTCGCGTCAAATATTATTTAAGCCAATTGGTGAGCAAGGCCAGCAACGCTTGCAGCAATCGGCAGTCACCATAATCGGTTGTGGTGCACTTGGCACTGCACTTGCAGAAACGCTCGTTCGTGCAGGAGTAGGACAGTTATATTTGATTGATCGTGATGTGGTTGAGCTGTCAAACTTACAAAGGCAAACGCTTTTTACAGAGCAACAAGCGATTGATATGACACCAAAGGTTGTTGCAGCAAAGCAAAGATTACTTGAAATACGCTCTGATATTCAGCTTCACATTACAATTGATCATGCTGATAGTATGTTAATAGAGCAGCACGCTAAAAAAAGTGATCTTATATTAGACGCTACTGATAATTTTGAAACAAGGCTTATGATTAATGATGCTGCTCATAAATATAATATTCCTTGGATATATGGTGCATGTGTGGGCGGATCAGGTGTAGTATTTCCATTTATACCAAATAAATCTGCTTGCTTTAGATGCTTGCTACCTACATTGCCAGCCTTAAATGAAACGTGTGATACAGTGGGCATTATTAGTCCTGCAGTGCAAGTTACTGCTGCCATGCAAAGTGCAGAGGCCATTAAATGGCTTACAGGAAACGAAGATCAGTTGATGCAAAAGGTGCATCATTTTGATATTTGGAGCAATGAACAGATGAATATTGGTATATCGCGTATTAAGCGAGCAGATTGTCCATCATGTGGTGAAAATCCTATTTATCCAGCATTATCACTAGCAGAGCAGACAAAGGTTATTACGCTTTGCGGAAGAGAAACGGTGCAAATTGTACCTGATCGTAATCGTAACATTACGCTGGATGATGCTGAAAGGGCAGCAACACGATTGTCAAATCACGTGCGTAGAACGCCCTATTTCGTAGAGCTGAAAGTAGAGTCTATGCGATTGATGGTATTTAATAATGGTCGCTTACTCATTCATGGAACAAAAGATAATTATGAAGCTAGAAGGCTTTATCAGCAATTATTTGGTTAGTTACAGTAATGCAAAAGCAAAAAGGAGTGTGTGATGATGGTCGAAATGAGACAGCCGATTGCCGTTAAAGCTGCAATCTCGCTAGTGATGGAGCATGTTGAAGCTATGAAGGATGAGAAGGTTTCTTTAGCAGATAGCTATGGGCGTATACTGGCTGAAGACATCGTTTCAGAGCATGCCATTCCACCATTTAATCGTGCTCCTTATGATGGCTTTGCGATAAGAGCTGAAGATAGTATAGCGGCAAGTGAAAGCAATCGTATCACGTTTAATGTTGTTGATCATATTGGAGCAGGCAATGTTACAACAAAAGTGATTAAGGCTGGTGAAGCGGTACGTATCATGACTGGTGCTGCGATGCCTGAGGGTACAGATGCTGTAGTGATGCTAGAGCAAGCAAGGCTGTCTTCCTTAGCTGATACGTTTACTATTCGTAAACCGTTTTTACCACTCGAGAATGTCTCATTAAAAGGTGAAGATGCTAAAGCAGGTACTGCTTTACTCAAAAAAGGTGAGCAGATTCATCCTGGTACGATTGCGTTGCTTGCAACATTAGGTTATGCAACGGTTAGTGTTGCTTGTAAGCCTCGTGTGGGCATTATCGCAACAGGCTCAGAATTACTTGATGTTGCTGAAGAGTTAACTGCTGGAAAAATACGTAACAGTAACGGACCGATGATAGAAGCACAGCTTGCTAGATTAAGAATTCCATATTGCTCATATGGAAAAATGAACGATGATTTTAAAGCTTGCTTAAATATAGTGAAGCAAGCTTGTATGGAAACCGACTGTGTAATAACAACTGGCGGTGTTTCTGTAGGGGACTTTGATTATTTGCCTGCTATATATGAAAAGCTTGGTGCTAAGGTATTGTTTAACAAGGTTGCGATGCGTCCAGGTAGCGTGACTACTGTAGCCATATTAAATGGGAAGCTATTATTTGGCTTATCTGGTAATCCTTCAGCTTGCTATACAGGCTTTGAGCTATTTGTAAGGCCTGCTCTGCTTCGGATGATGGGCTCTAGCAAGCCATATCTACGCTACACAAAAGCAATATTACAGGAGGACTTTGCTAAGCCTAATCCATTTACACGATTTGTTCGCTCCATTTATCAATACGCAGGTGAAAAGGCGACCATTACACCAGCAGGCTTTAATAAATCTAATGCTGTAACCTCTATTGCTTTTGGTAACGCCCTAATGGTTTTACCTGGTGGTACAAGAGGCTTCTCTAAGGGAGATAGTGTAGATGTGCTTGTATTAGGAACGGAAGATGGTGATGGTGAATGGATAATCTAAAGGTTATGCAAGTCGTAGGCTATAAAGATAGTGGTAAAACGACATTACTCACTTATTTAGTAGAACAGCTATCAAAAGAGCAAATCAATGTTGCAGTTATAAAGCATCATGGGCATGGCGGATCACTTGATCAACCTAACGATCATACAGATAGTATGCAGTATCTAAAATCAGGGGCGAATAGCTCGCTAGTGTTCGATGATAGCTTAATCCAGCTTCATGTAAAGCAGCAGGACAATCAATTACTAAAGGCGTTAGAGCTTGTTCAACGTACAAAGCCACAGCTTGTTTTTATAGAAGGTATGAAAAGTGAGCATTATCCTAAGCTCGTGTTGCTACGAAATAAGGAAGATTGGACAGCACTTCAAACATTAAGTCATATCGCCGCAGTCATCACACGTGATCATGTTGAAATAAATGGAGTCATTTGTATGCAGCGAGATAATAAAAGTGCAATTTATCAATTTTTGCGTAAATGGATGGACGGTGAGCAGGATGAAGCGATTTGAAATTGTAAAAGGTCCAATTGAGCCACAAAAATATGCTGATGCTGTATTACATGCAGGTGCAGGTGCTGTTACTGTATTTACAGGACATGTTAGAGAGTGGACAAAAGGAATTCGCACGCTTTACTTAGCATATGAGGCTTATGAATCTATGGCAGAGAAAAAACTGGGGCAAATCGGTAAGGAAATAGAAGAAAAGTGGTCTGGAACTCAAGTTGCAATAGCTCATCGTATAGGTGAATTGCATATTTCTGATATAGCCGTTGTTATAGCAGTTTCATCTCCACATCGAAAAGCAGCTTACGAGGCAAATGAATATGCGATTGAACGGATTAAGGAAATGGTGCCGATTTGGAAAAAGGAAATATGGGAAAGCGGCGAGGAATGGATTGGAGAGCAAAAGAAAAAACCTACGAAAGTGAGTGTAACTATATGATTACTATACGTTATTTTGCAAAGCTTAAAGAAATAGTAGGGAAGGAATTAGAACGCTTGCCAGTAGAATCTATGACTGTAGCAGAGCTTATTGAATGTACGGGTAACACATATGAGGGCTTTATCGAGCATGTAAAAAGCTGCCACGTCGCTATAAATGAGGAGTATGCTCAGCACGATGATCTCATCGTGGCAGGAGATATTGTTGCATTCATCCCTCCAGTTAGTGGAGGCTAATATGGAGACTGTAGGCATTTTATTAGCTGGAGGGAAGTCTACTAGGTTTGGTTCTCCTAAAGCATTTGCTCATATAAATGATGAGTATTTTTATGAGCATAGCTACAAACTATTAGCACAGGTTTGCGATCAGGTCATCATCGTTACGCTTGAACAATTAAAGCATTTGTTTCCTAAATCGTTACACGTCATTACTGATCTTGATATGGTGAAGGGAAAAGGACCGCTTGCTGGAATTTATTCTGCAATGTATGTTTTACAGGCTGATCGTTATGTCGTATTACCTTGTGATATGCCCTTTTTATCGACTGATGGTTTAATAAAGATGCTAGAGTTAGCTAATGAGGATAAAGTATATGCTATTAAATTAGAAGAAAACTATCATCCTTTAGTTAGCTGTTGGCCTCAAAAAATGTTACCATATATATATGATTGTTTACAAAATGATCGGTATAGTGTGATGAGGCTATTACATGCTATAAAGCAAACTACAGTATGGCTTGATGGAAATAAGCTTTTTGATCAAGCTTCTTATAAACTGCAAAATATTAATAGACTAGATCAGATGAAAGAAGTGAAATATAATGATGACCACAGTACGAGACAATTTACAAAGACCGCTACGTGATTTACGTGTTTCAGTTACCGATCGTTGTAATTTTCGGTGTACATACTGTATGCCAAAAGAGATTTTTGGTGACGACTATACATTTTTACCGAAGCAGGAATTGTTATCGTACGAAGAAATGACGAGATTAATTCATCTGTACGCTAAATTAGGCGTAAAAAAAATTAGACTGACAGGTGGAGAGCCTTTATTACGAAAGGATTTACATCTGCTCATTGAGCAAATATCAGCAATTGAAGGTATAGAGGATATCGCATTAACGACAAATGGCTTACTATTGCATAAGTATGGAGAGCAGCTATTCAAGTCGGGCTTGAAAAGACTTAATATTAGTCTTGACGCTCTTGATCCTGAATTATTTGGCAAAATGAATGGTAGAGGAATTGAACCAGCGGTAATTTTATCTAATATTGATTTAGCTAAGCAAATAGGGTTTGATGTTAAGGTTAATATGGTTGTGCAAAAAGGAATGAATGATGGAGAAATTGTTCCTATGGCAACCTTCTTTAAAAATCGTGATGTTACACTTCGTTTTATCGAATTTATGGATGTTGGAAATGATAATGGTTGGAGTTTTAAACGTGTTGTAACGAAGCAAGAGATGCTACAACTCATTGAACAAAAGTATGATTTGGTACCTGAGGCTCAAAGCTATTATGGTGAGGTGGCTAAATATTATCGTTATAATGATAGTAAAGCGAGATTAGGTTTTATTACTTCTGTATCTGAGTCCTTTTGTTCATCATGTACACGTGCAAGATTATCATCTGAAGGGAAAATGTTTAACTGCCTCTTCGCAACAGAAGGCTTTGATTTACGAGCATTACTACGTAGTGGAGCTACAGATGAGCAGCTGACTGAAGCGATTAAACAAGCGTGGAGTGGTCGTTCAGATCGCTATTCAGATGAGCGTACTGAATATACTGCAAAAAACCGAAAAAAAATAGGAATGTCATATATCGGAGGATAATGGCATGCAACATAGTGTAGTGTTATAAAAAGGGATATCTTACGTTACGTGAAGATATCCCTTATGTGTTTAAATGAATGCTATATTTAAGAGTTTAGTTTGCAGGTAACTATTAGTTTAATACGTCCCAAAGGCTTCCACTTTTCATTTTGAAAAACATCCCTAGTATGCCTAATGTTCTAAACGTTTCATTATCACCATTATCGTATTTAAAGTGTTTTTCATACGAAGCAAACAAGGCTGCATTTCTAAAATGAGCAGACCGTGAAATCACTTTTATCCCATCTTTATAACAGACATTTCCCATATAGCTATCGTAGTCACAATGAATTTGATACTCAAGTAAAACCCAATCATCAAATCTCTCACGTGAAGGTGTTGTTATTAGCATTAAAATAATAAGCATTATTGCTCCAAATGTAATATATTTTAAGCTCTTATTTCCTTTAATAAATATCACTTCCTTCTTAGCTTATTGTTTAATTCCATCCTAACATAACTTACCATTTTATGGATGACAGGGTTTAAACGTTATGATTAAATTGTTATCTAACTAACTTTATATGAAAGGTAAGCTATTTATTAAAATATGGCGAAGATGTGAACGCAAAAATAACTTTGTGAATTAAATCACGTTATTTGTGATAAAAATCACATTCTATATATGTATCGCGTAATATACTTAAGCCATAAGAACAACAGCAACAAGTTCTTAAAGAAAACAACAAACAAAACAAAAAAAACAGCAACAAACACAACGCTATTATTCTTCTAGGGAGTTGATATAAATATGAAAAAACGATCGATTAACACTTGATTGATCTTACACAAAAGCAAGTAAAAAGAGAGAAAAGGTTATTGGATAGGAAAGAGAAACAAAGCAAGTTAATTTAAGGGTATGAAGAAACAAAAAATATAAAAAGCTCACAAAGAGCAAAATTGGAGATGAGAGTTATGTTAAAATTTTGGAGAGAAAATAAGATCGCAGCATTTGTAGTGGCAGTAATTAGAATTCTTTTAGGTCTACAATGGATTAAAGGTGGATGGGGTAAAATTACAGGAGCAGGCTTTGATGCAACAGGCTTCCTAAACAATGCAATTAATAATCCAGTAATGAAGGGTGAAGATGTTCTTTACCCGATGTATACAAACTTTATCGAGAATCTAGTTTTACCTAATGTAGATATTATTAACTTCTTAATTCCTTGGGGTGAATTTTTAGTAGGTGTCGGCTTAGTACTTGGTATTCTAACTTTACCAGCAGCATTCTTCGGATTATTAATGAACTTCATGTTCTTATTCGCAGGAACAATCAGCACAAACCCTAAAATGGTATTACTAGGATTCATCATTATGCTAGCAGCGGGTAACGCAGGCAAAATTGGTGGCGACTACTTCGTAATGCCTTGGTTAAAGAAAAATGTTGGCGAAAGACTTATCAAAGTATTCAAAAAAGCTTAGACTAGATGTAAGTCTAAGAAGAGGTGAAGCAAAATGGCACTACGTGAATGTATCTTCCACTTTAAGCTGATTGACGGACATCAAACAAAAGAGCTTAGAGCACTAAGTTTTATATCTGAAGACCGTCAGCCAGACATCAACGATTTTATTACAGCATTTGCTCAATTAGGTTATAAGGTCAAGCTGATTGATGAAAAAGAACTCATCTTCGCACCAATCAATCCAAAGGAAACGTATAAGCTTGATATAACAAAGATTGAAGTAAAAGGTGATAAAAACAAACCATACTACGATTTAGAACTTAAAGGAGTTATAGATGCAATCCGTGGTAGCAAGTGGTAGCTAAAAAGAAAGACCGTTACAAGGTGTAACGGTCTTTTTTATGTTCGCTAATCTAGTTTGCATTTTCGAGGAGGTGTAATGAAAGAAACATAGCCCAGACGAACTGATTATCGGTTGCGAATTTGTGGAACGGATCTTACTTGAATTTCAGCTGAACGATATTCATCCGATGTCGGATGTGAATATTGAATGCCATTTGTAAGATCAACTAAGCTTAAGCTATAACGATGCTTCGCTCCAGTATCAATCCCGATTCTGCAATCATCCACAAAGAGATGTCCTGGCTCAGATCCCATTTTAAAAGTTGGTGTGTGTCCAAATACAATGCGTTGACCAGCTGTTCCCCCATGATCAGAATCAAGCTTTTGACGCATAGTTGATAGCGGATGTCTTGTAAAAGGTTCTCTAATTTCAGTGAGCTCTCTTAATGGATGAAGTGATAAGGATAATCCTGGTCTAACGCCAGCATGAACGAATAAATAGCCACCCTCCTTGTGATATGAAGGTAATGAGCGTATAAATCGTAAATAGCGTAAACGATGAGCAGAGTTACCGCGTCTTAACGTTGCCAACTTTAACTCGTGATTGCCTGGTAATGCAATTGCACCCTTGTCAACAAGCTGATGGACGGTATCAACAAGTCTCCAAGTAACAGGCTCACCTGCCTCAATAAAATCACCCAAAATGACCAGTTGATCTTTTTTTGGATCATAGCTTGCAGCATTTAGTAAAGCTAAAAACGCATTCCGATGTCCGTGAATGTCTGAAATGGCTAGTAGTCGTTTTTGACGTCTTACTGAACCATACTGCATTTCATTCACTACTTTCTATTTGAGGTAACTAAGATAGTATATACAATACCAAGACAAATGAACTGAGCATTCGTCTATAAAAACATATTTATTATGAAGTGGCTAACTCATTTGAACGTCAGAGCAGATTGTGTTAAGGTTTTTCATATAGTGAATTAATAAGAATGGGGCAGGACAGATGAAAACAGTTGTGTTAGCAGAAAAGCCAAGTGTAGCTAGAGAGATTGCACGTGTGCTAGGCTGCGATAAAAAGAATAAAAATTATATTGAAGGAAAACAGTATATTGTAACATGGGCACTAGGACATTTAGTCGAATTAGCCGATCCAGAAAGCTATGATGTTAAATATAAAAATTGGAACCTAGAAGATTTACCTATGCTACCAAAACCATTAAAGCTTACGGTTATTAGACAGTCAGCAGAGCAATTTAATGCTGTAAAGCAGCTATTAAATCGTCCGGATATTACAAAAATTATTATCGCTACAGATGCTGGGCGTGAAGGTGAGCTAGTAGCACGCTGGATTATTGCTAAGGCTAAAGTAAATAAATCAATTGAACGCTTATGGATCTCCTCTGTAACGGATAAGGCAATTTTACAAGGCTTTAAATCGCTTAAGCCAGGAAAGCAATATGAGACGCTGTATGCTTCTGCAGTAGCACGTGCTGAGGCAGATTGGTATATTGGCTTAAACGCGACAAGAGCGTTAACAACAAAATTTAATGCACAACTAAATTGTGGGCGAGTACAAACACCGACGCTTGCTATGATTGAAAAAAGAGAGCAGGAAATAAATCAGTTTAAAGTACAAACCTATTATGGTTTAGAAGCGAAAACAGAAAAATTAACATTAACGTGGATGAATAAACAAAATCAAAATCATGTTTTTGATGTAGAGCAGATTAAAGCCATTATAAATAAATGTGATAAGCAAAACGCAGTCGTAACAGACGTACAAGCAAAACCGAGCCAGCAATTTTCACCTGCACTTTATGATTTAACTGAGCTACAGCGTGATGCCAATAAAATATATGGCTTTTCAGCCAAAGAGACATTAAATATTATGCAAAAGCTGTACGAGCAGCATAAAGTATTAACTTATCCACGTACAGATTCTAGATATTTATCAACTGATATACATGGCACGATTGCTGAACGCATAAAAGCATGTGCCATTGGCGAATTAAGTGCCATCGGACATAAAATTATTCAAAACGGTATTTTGCAGTCAAAGGCAGTTTTTGATAATAGTAAGGTTTCAGATCATCATGCCATAATTCCAACGGAGCAATTTGTTTCCCTTTCTGCACTTAATGATAAAGAAAGAAAAATATATCAGCTTGTAGTAAAACGCTTTTTAGCAGTGTTTTTACCTGCATATAAATATGAGCAGTTAACATTAAAAGCAGATATTGCTGGAGAAACCTTTATTGCTAAAGGTAAAGTGGAGCTAGATTTAGGCTGGAAGCAGCTATATCAGCAAAAAGTAGAAGACGAGCAGCAGGATGATATTGTAGAGCAACGCTTACCGAAGCTAAACAAAGGTGAGCGTATAAAGGTCAATTATTTAGTACAAACAACGGGCAAAACAAAGCCACCAGGTCGCTTTACAGAAGCTACACTACTGTCTGCTATGGAAAATCCTGCGAAATATATGCAGGAGCAGAGCAAGCTGCTAGCAGATACGTTAAAAGCAACGGGTGGTTTAGGTACAGTCGCTACACGTGCCGATATTATCGAGAAGCTATTTAGCTCGTTTATGATAGAACTGCGTGGCAAGGAAATACATCTTACAGCAAAAGGAAAGCAGCTGCTTGAGCTTGTGCCTCCAATTTTAAAGTCACCAGAAACGACAGCAAAATGGGAGCTAAAATTAGAGCAAATTGCACAGGGTAAGCTGAAAAAAGATGTGTTTATTCAAGAGATGGTTGAGCATACGAAGGATATCGTAAGTGAAATTAAGCAATTAGATAAGCAGTATAAGCATCATAATTTAACAAGTAAAACATGTCCGGACTGCGGTAAAAAAATGCTAGAGGTTAATGGCAAAAAGGGTAAGATGCTTGTTTGTCAGGACCGTGAGTGTGGTCATCGACAATCTGTTTCTCGTATCACCAATTCACGTTGTCCTAATTGTCATAAAAAGCTTAATTTAGTTGGACAAGGTGAGGCTCAGCAATTTGTATGTAGCTGTGGTCATAAGGAAAAGCTAGCGAGCTTCAAAGACCGTAAGCAAAAAGAGGCTAATCAAAAAGTGGATAAAAAGACATTAAAAAAATATTTGCAGACTGAGGCAGAGCCGATTAATAATCCATTTGCGGATTTACTTAAAAATTTAGATGTGTAGTTTTATAGAAAAGCTGAGCTACGTTTTAAAAAACGATAGCTCAGCTTTTTTATTACAAAAAATAATATAAATATGAAATCGACTATACTCAGCAAGTCTTGTAAAGCAAAGTAGGCATCTATACAAGCAAATCTATTAATAGTTAATAAACTAGTAATAGGATTAATAGATTTGAAGGGAGTTGCTAGATTTGAGTCAGGTGGTAGGAACGAAGATAGCAAGTAAAACAACTAAACAGAATGTATTACAAAGACATCCTCAGATTAGCAAGCATATTCCTCCGACAAGTATGTTTTCAAAGCGAGCATTAGCGAGTATGATAAACGAGCATCAGATGGTATATGTGAAGCCGAATGTAGGTAGTGGTGGGTTTAATGTTATTCGTGTAGAAAAACTATCTGATGGCTATCGTTTTCAAATTAAGCATAAAGTTGTAACAGCTAAGACGTTCGATGATTTATTTAGAAAACTACGCTATCATATGAAACGTAAGACCTATATTATCCAAAAAGGAATATATATGCTTAAAATGAATGGATCACCTGTTGATTATCGAGTTAAATATTGTAAGCAGGGCTCATCATGGCGTTATCTTGCAATTGTAGGAAGAGTAGCACGTTCAGGGCTTATTGTGACCAATTTGCATCAAGGAGGAACATTAGTACAAGGGATGACTGCACTTAGAGCAACAGTTGGAAGTCGGGCTAGAGCGAAGAAACTTGAGATGAAAAGATTAACCGAATTAAGTACTAAAGTCTTACTATCCAAATATCCAAATTTAACGACTTTAGGCTTTGATTATGGTATTGATAGAAACGGGAAAATATGGATGTTCGAAGTAAATACGAATCCTAACTAGATTATATAGTTAATTTATCGCAAAATACTTTCTATTAATTTTTTTTATCGAAATTTATATCAACATGTTGTGGATAACTGTATCCACATGAAAAGCATTGTTATGACAAGACTTTTGTCAAATATTAACACGTAATGCACAGTATATCCACAGAAAAATGTGAATATTGACTACTATTGTCGCAATTAAACTATTTTGGTAGGATAAATATAACCCAAATTTTAGGAGGTGTTTTTATGAACTTACTATCAGATGAGATTTTGCTAGACACATATCTTTGTGCTTGTGAAGTTGAATGTGAAGAGGAATTTATTGAAATTCTAGTTCATGAAATACAGCTTCGTGGTCTTAAGGCTCCGGAATCAAATATTTCTAAAATGGGATACTAATTTACTAATTTAGTATTGTGGTATTATTCTACATTCAAATTTAAATAGATATAGAGAACCAAAAAAGGTGTAGAAAGGGATAATTCCTGAGATAAGGTTAGAATGCTGTCGATTAAAAAAACGTTTCTGTATACGTACAGAAACGTTTTTTTCGTTTAACTAAAGCACTAGACTAGGTCTGAGAGCACAGGTCTTTGGTTTTACATGTGCAGGATAAAAATTAAAAAAGCTCTCATTAGTTTATATTAACCAATGAGAGCTCCTCGTTAGAAATATCTTATAGTTTTTATAGTTTTAAGTTACTGCTATGACCTGGTGAAAGCTTAGCAGATGGATCAACATATACTTTAGCATTGTTAATCGCAGTTGGTGCTTCACCAAATCCTACAGCGATAAGCTTTAGCTTACCAGGATAAGTTGTAATATCACCAGCAGCAAAAATACCTTCGATATTAGTTTGCATACGTGTATCTACTTTAATTGAGCCGCCTTCAATTTCAATTCCCCATTCTGCAATAGGGCCAAGTGATGAAACGAAGCCGAAGTTTACGATAACTGCATCTACTTGAAGCACTTTTTCTTCTTTAGATTTTACATCAGTTAATGTTACAGCTGTAATCTTATCATCGTCACCATGAAGAGCAGTAATTTCTGTTGGTGTAATAATAGTTACTTTAGAATTCATAAGCTGCTCTACACTATGCTCATGAGCTCTAAATTTATCACGACGATGTACAAGTGTTACACTTTTAGCAATAGGCTCTAACATAAGTGACCAGTCTACAGCTGAGTCACCACCACCACTAATAATGACATCTTGATCTTTAAATTGCTGAAGATCACTTACAAAGTAATGTAGGTTTTTGTTTACATACTTTTCAGCACCTTCTACTTCAAGTGGACGCGGGGAGAATGCACCTACACCTGCAGTGATGATAATCGATTTAGCGAAATGAGTTCCTTTATTTGTAGTGACTTCAAATAATCTTTCATCAAGTTTTTTAACGGTAGTTACTTTTTCATCTAAGCAAATTTCCTGTTCAAATAAAGACATTTGCTGCTTTAGTCTATCGACAACTTCTTGAGCTGTTACTTTTGGAAAGCCAGCAATATCATAAATGTATTTTTCAGGATAAAGTGCAGCAAGCTGACCTCCTAATTGAGGCATGCTTTCTATTATTTTAACAGTAGCATGTCGCATCCCACCATAAAATGCAGCGAACATACCAGCAGGTCCACCACCAATGATTAAAATATCAACTGGCTCAGTATGAGTTTGAGTCATAATTTACCTCCAACAACTATTTTCTATTTCATTCAGTATACTATATTAGGCTTATAAAATTAAATAT
>Ga0182742_1003832_pt1 | contig 14202 bp, 15 predicted proteins | sample eDN5th37CBELigMG_FD_128880 | JGI IMG/M metagenome (GOLD analysis project Ga0182742, IMG submission 128880) | Enriched Miracle-Growth compost microbial communities from Emeryville, California, USA - eDNA 5th pass 37_C BE-Lig MG (version 2)... ... | reverse complement strand
TCATGAAGGTGCTGACCCAAAGGATATTTTGGCACGGATGGATGAAATGAAAAAAACAATCAACGCTTATTTTATGGTCGACGATTTAAGCAATCTCCAAAAAGGAGGACGATTAAGCGGAGCCCAAGCATTGATCGGCAGCTTGCTTCAAGTAAAGCCGATTCTACATTTTGAAAATAAGGTTATTGTTCCATTTGAAAAGGTACGTACCCGTAAAAAAGCGTTAAATCGTGTGTTTGAGCTTCTTGATGAAGTAGCAGACCATAACGAACCGATGCGTGTCGTTGTCATCCATGCAAACCGACCTGAAGAGGCGGAAAAGATGCAACAAGAGCTTTCAGCGAAGTATCCTAATGTCGAATGCATGATCAGTTATTTTGGTCCCGTGATCGGTACACATCTTGGTGAAGGTGCAGTTGGCGTTGGCTGGTATAAAAAGTAAATAATTATGAGAGGAAAGTACTATTTATACATGGTTCTTTCCTCTCATATTTAGTTGAATTCATAGACTTTTGGTTAATATTCCCTCATACTATGTATAGATTATGCAAGGAGGTTATTAACCATTGAATAATAGTTCAAACCAAGCAATTGAATTACAGGAAGAAAAAAAACGTACATATCGCCACTGGACAACCCTTGAGGACCGAAAGCTATTAGAATTGCGCCAGAGTGGAATGAGATTCAGACATATTGCAGAACAATTATCACGTACACCAATCAGTGTAGAAAAACGTTATCGAAAAATATGCCAAACCTATTTAGGTGGATCATGAGGTTTCACTTGGTAAATGGTTCCCTAACTCCAACATTCTCCAAAGAAGAAGGCCTGCCAATATCACAACATCACCAACTACCTGAGATTACACCTAATCCGCATTTTTCATATTTACCTGGACTCCAAACACATCTAGATGGAAAAGAGTTACTTTTAACTGAAATTCCATTCCCACTTGAAACATTGCAAGCTCATTATGAGCAAGGCTATGTGAAATTAACGGTTGGAATCGAGAAAATACAAAAGGGCTTACTATGTAAGCGTTGTGGAAATTCGAATTCCTCGTTATTTGCTTCCTTTTCGTGCACGAAATGTGGGGAACAGAGCTGTCATTATTGCCGAAACTGCATCATGATGGGGCGGGTGAGTGAGTGTACACCTCTTTATAGCTGGAGTGGTCCGACAGTTCAGGTACCTCAATCCTCCGGTTTAGATTGGGAAGGTGAGTTATCAAAGGGACAAGCCCTTGCGTCAAATCAAGTTGTCCAAGCGGTGAAAGACCACACAGAGCTGCTGGTCTGGGCAGTCTGTGGCGCCGGAAAAACAGAAGTTCTTTTCAAAGGAATTGAGCAGGCCCTCTCCGACAGTAAAAAAATCTGCATAGCAACTCCTCGAACAGATGTCGTTTTAGAATTAGCGCCACGTCTTCAAAAAGTTTTTCCTTCAACATCTGTTGCTGCATTATACGGTGGCAGCGAAGATCGCCACAAACACGCAACCCTCACGATATCAACAACCCACCAGCTTCTACGCTTTAAACAAACGTTTGATTGCATCATCGTTGATGAAGTTGACGCCTTTCCATACTCGGCTGATGCGTCTCTTCAATTCGCTGTACAAAAATCCCGTAAAGAAAAAAGCTCTCTCATATATTTAACTGCGACTCCTAATAAGAAGTGGAAAAGTGAAGTTCAGAAGAGTAAGCGGAAAGCCGTTCGGATTCCAGCACGGTATCATGGTCATCCACTTCCAGTTCCTGAATTTGTTTGGGGAGGGAATTGGAAAAAACTGCTTGAAAAAGGGGGGTTGCCTTCCAAAGTAATCGAGTGGCTAAAAACAAGAATCTCAGCCAATAAGCAGGCATTTCTTTTTGTCCCGTCGGTCTCAATCATTGATGAGGTCGTAAAGATATGCAGAAAACTAGATGAAAGAATCGAAGGCGTCCACGCTGAAGACCCTGAACGTCGTGAAAAGGTGAAGAAATTCCGAAGTGGCAGCATGCCTGTTATTATCACATCTACCATTCTGGAAAGAGGAGTCACGATACCCAACAGCGATGTTGCCGTTCTAGGCAGTGAAGATGATATTTTTACAGAAAGTGCCCTTGTACAAATCTCAGGTCGGGTTGGGAGAAGTGCAAGCTATCCAACCGGGAATGTTACGTTTTTTCATTATGGCAAAACACAAGCAATGGTAGAAGCAAGAAAGCATATTTTGAAAATGAATGATGAAGCAAAACGTGGAGGCTACCTAAAAGAGTAGATGCTTTTAGAAACCTGTTCTCTATGGCATAATAGAGTATTATATGGAGAACAAGGAGAACTAGTTTATGGTCATTAACGCAATGGAACAAATTATGAAAGATTTACTTGATGAATACAAAGGTCGATTGCAATTAAATTGTACTTGCAGTACATGTCTGGACGATATTCTAGCATTAAGCCTAAATAAAACCACTCCTCGCTATGTAACAAATATAGAGAAAGCTATGTATATAAAAGCCGAATTCATTGATAAACAAGAAATGACCTCACTATTAGTGAAATTAGCAGAATGTGCAAAAATTGTTTCTGATCATCCAATGTGTGATAACTATCAGTAAAGGGGAAGATTTCAATTACATATTGTTTAATTTGTAACGAGCAGGTCAATATTCAAATCACGTGGAAAAGTCTCCTGCCAGGTTCGGAAACGAATACATGCGCCACTTGCTATGAAACTCTGGTGAAAGTAAATAATTCCACCTGTCCAAGCTGCTTCAGACCTCAAAGTAACCAGGATATTTGTTCAGACTGCGAGTCATGGGAAAATGCCCCTAAATGGAAAGGAGTTCTAGAGCGTAATGTATCTGTCTATGAATACAATGATGCCATGAAGGACATTCTCTCAACTTTTAAATTCCGCGGTGACGCAGCCTTGGCAGCTGTTTTCGAAAAAGACTTCAAAACAACCTACAAAGCAAACTTTAAGAAGGTAAAGTTCGATGCAACCATCCCAATCCCACTAAGTCCTGAACGACTCTACGAACGTGGCTTTAACCAAGCAAAACTTTTAGCAGACTTTCTTCCTCTTCCACAACTGGACGTCCTCGAGCGAACACATCACGAAAAACAATCTAAAAAATCACGCCAAGAACGACTAACTTCTTCCAATGTGTTTTCTATTACCAACCGTAGTATAATAGAAGGGAAAAACATTTTATTAATTGATGACATCTATACAACAGGAACCACGCTAAGACACGCAGCCAAACGCCTAAAAGATTCTGGGGCAGCATCTATCTATTCTTTAACATTAATTAGAAGTTAAAAAGTGAAAATCCTAGCCGATATAATTAGTAGAAAATGAATCGATAGGAGATATAACAATGGGTGAATTAGCGAATTGTCCGAAGTGTAATAGTTTATTTGTGCAAACACAGCTTCGTACTGTGTGTGATACATGTTTTAAAGAAGAAGAAAATGCTTATGAGACGGTTTATCAATTTTTAAGAAAACGTGAAAATCGTAAGGCAGAGCTTGATGTGGTTGTGGAAGCTACAGGTGTGTCAAAAGAACTAATCCTGAAATTTATCCGTCAAGGTAGAATTATGCTTTCAAATTTTCCTAACCTGGGATATCCATGTGAGAAGTGTGGGAAAACAATAAGAGAAGAGCGTTTATGTAATGATTGTAAGAATGATATCCATAAGCAGCTCAACCAAATTGAACAGGAAAAAATGATTAGTGAAAGAAATAACCAGTCTAATCATCAGACTACATTCTACTCCCAAGGACCTAAAAAATAGTAAAAAGCTAAACGTTTTTTCGAAAATACCGATATAACTAATATAACCTTGTACGTTCGTTGTGAAAGTGAGGGAACATGATGAAAATTAATAATCTAAATTCAATGGGTGTGAATCCGTACAAACGCAATTTAGAAAAAAATACAGCAGCACAGAAATCGCAAACAAAAGAAGACAAAGTAGAAATTTCATCAAAGGCAAAAGATCTTCAACAATCAAATGAAGTCGTAAAGGCTAGACAAGAAAAGGTACAAGCGATTAAAACACAGCTTGAGAGCGGCAATTATTCAATCGATCCCCAAGCTATTGCAAAAGGATTACTAAATTTCTATAAAAAATAAACTTGAAATGCCGGAGGGTTACCTATGGTTGCGGAAAAATTAATTGAGACATTAACTAAGTTATTACAATTACATCAGAACCTTTATCAAGTAACCCTTCAAAAAACAGATTACTTGAAAAACAATGACGTTGAAAAACTAAAAGAAATTCTCAAAAAAGAGCAGAAGTTTGTTCAAGCAGTGAAACAAATAGAAGATGAACGGATTCAGCTTACAGGTCAATTCCTGGGGAGAGAACAGGATTTGACTCTGTCAGCTTGTATCGAACGGGCAGAAGGCGAGCAAAAACAGCAACTGAATGAAATAGAAAAAGAGTTTACTGATATTATGGGGAAACTGCGGGCTGCAAATGAGTTAAATCGTGAATTAACTCATCAAGCACTACAATTTGTTTCCCTATCAATTGATATGCTCATGCCTCAGGAAAACATGACAAACTACCAGCGGCCAAATGGTCAGCAGTCTCAAATAGAAAATACAAGAAGATCATTATTTGATTCACAAGCATAAGCGGAAGGAGGAAAACAAATGACATCAACTTTTTTTGGTCTTGAAATCGCAAAGCGCGGCATGTTCACACAACAAAGTGCACTAAGCACAACCGCTCATAACGTTGCAAATGCCAACACACCAGGCTACACTCGCCAGCGTGTTAATTTTGTGCAAACAGAACCATATCCACCAGTATCTAAAAACAGCCCGACGATACCGGGGCAATTAGGTACCGGGGTAGAAGCGGGAACAGTTGAACGCGTTCGTGAAGGATTCTTGGATATTCAATACCGAAGCGAAAATAACAAGTTAGGGTACTGGGAAAACCGTGCCAATGCATTAGAAAAGATGGAAGAGATCATGAATGAACCATCAGATACAGGTCTCTCGATTACGATGGACCGTTTTTGGCAGTCATTACAGGATTTAGCCTTAGATCCTACAAATGCAGGTGCCCGTTCTGTTGTACGTGAACGAGGAGTAGCGGTTGCGGAAACATTCAATTATTTAGCTACATCGTTAAAATCCATTCAAGGTGACCTGAAAAACGAATTAGATGTATCTGTCAAACAAATTAATTCTCTAGCGGCACAAATCAATAATATTAATAAGCAAATCTCAGAAATCGAGCCAAATGGCTATCTGCCAAATGATCTCTATGATGAACGTGACAGATTAATCGATCAGCTTTCTTCACTTGCAAATGTAAAAGTATCGAATACAAAGTCTGGCGGAAATGCTTTAGACATTGCTGAAGGTTCGGTAACAATTGAAATAGTTGATGATAACGGAAAATCACTAGGAACACTAGTTGATGGAAAGCAAAAACGAACAAACCAATTATCTGTTGGTTATAACGCTCAGAGTGGATTAGTAGAATCAGTTGCGATTGGTTTAAAAGAAGTGAATGTTCTTGATTTTAATAGCACCGGTAAAATTAGCAGCTTAATAGATTCTTATGGATACACGTACCAAAGCAACTCAACAGTGTTCGAAAAAGGTCTTTATCCTGATATGCTTGGGAAACTTGATACAATGGCATTCGAATTTGCGAAACAGTTTAACCAAACACATAGTGAAGGATGGAGTATAGAGGACTATAACTCGAATACACATACACCGGTTGATTTCTTTGATTTTGGTGGGACACAGTTAACAGATTCCAAAGGTGCAGCTTCACTGCTTAGTGTGTCACAGGACATTATTAATTCAACAGATCATATCGCAGCAGCATACCCAGACTCTTCTGGAGCCGTAACTATTGGAAACAGTGCAAATGCGATTCGCCTTGCTGAAGTGAAAAACAGCACATTCCGTATTGGCGGAGAAACAACAAACTTCCAAAACTACTATGAAGGTATTATCGGTGAAATGGCAGTTAACTCACAAGAAGCAACTCGTTTAACAACGAACAGCCAAACACTAAGAGATTCTGTGGATGGTCGTCGACAATCAGTAAGTGCTGTCTCATTAGACGAAGAAATGACAAACATGATCCAATTCCAGCATGCATACAACGCAGCAGCTAGAATGATTACAATGCAGGATGAAATCCTAGATCGCATTATCAACGGATTAGGAGTATCAGGAAGGTAGGTTAGAATAAAATGCGCGTAACACAAAGTATGCTGGCAGCAAATTCGCTGCGCCACTTAAGCAAAAGCTATTCAAATATGCAGAAATACCAAGACCAGCTTGCGACAGGCAAGAAAATCAACCGGCCTTCTGATGACCCGGTTGTTGCGATTAAAGGGATGTTTTATCGTACGAACTTGACGGAGGTTGAACAGTATAAGCGTAATCTTAATGAGGCGTATCAGTGGATGGAGAGTTCAGAGCAGGGAATTGAACACGCGACACAGGTAACACAGAGGATTCGAGAGCTTCTAGTTGACGGGCAAAATGGTACAAAAAGTCCTGAAGACTTAAAAGCTATCGCTGTTGAGATTGGACAATTGAAGGAAGACCTTGCTGGAGTTGCGAATACCCAAGTTGCAGGAAGATATATTTTTAACGGTACGAAAACAGATGGCAAGCCTGTGACAGTTAATGATGATGGGACTTTAACGTTTGATCAAAATACAGAGGCTTTTAATGTTGAGGTTTCCAAAGGTGTTCAGTTAAAGGTTAATGTTAATCCTACAAACGTATTCGGTGAAGACTTCTTTAATACAATTCAATCAATTGAAGATGCTCTGAACAGTGGGGATATGTCAAATGGGGATCAATTATTAGGGGATTTGGACAACCATTTTGATGTGATGTCTGCTGAGCGTTCTGAAATTGGTGCGAGATATAATCGTTTAGAAATGATTGATTCAAGGATTCAAGATCAGGAAATCATTGCGAACAGAATTCTATCAGAGAATGAGGATGCTGATCTGGAAAGAGTTATTACTGATTTAACGATTCAAGAGAGTATTCATCGAGCATCTTTAGCTGTTGGATCTAAAGTTATTCAACCAACGTTAATTGATTTCTTAAGATAATAAAATGAGCAGGTCTGACTTCAGTGTCAGACCTTTTTATACAGAAATTGTTAAAAATTGCACCTAGTTTCTAGCTCCCAAGGGTCTAGCCACAAATGAATTGAAGACAAAAAACATCTTCTATTCATTTGCGTCTTATGCTTGTCGGAGCTGATCAAGGCGCTTACGCATTTCTTTAAAGGGAGTGAACATGATGAATGTACCCCAAATACGATTGCAAAGTATATCTGCTCAAATTAGCATTCATACTAATAAGGGAAACCAATCGATTGAACAGCCAAAAGCAGAACTCTCGATTGAACAACCTAAGGCAGATTTGAAAATTGAAACAACTCCATCGACCCTATCCATTGATCAAACCGAAGCATGGGCAGATATGGATTTAAAGCATATCTCAAGGCGGGTCGCTGAAATGGCTAGTCAGGCAAAACAGGATGCACTTGAAGGAATTGCTAGAAGAGCTCAAGAAGGACAGCAATTAATGAGAATTGAAGATGGTGGTAATCCGATTGCAGATATTGCGAAGAAAAATAGTGCAAAGCCGATTTATCCATTTAACATTGGGTATATACCATCAGCAGGTAGTGTGAAGATTCAATATGAACCGGCAAAAGTGAACATTGATGTTACTCCTAATAAGCCAAATATAAATGTATCGATAAATAAACCAATCATCGACTATCAACCTGGAAGTGTTGATGTTCAATTAGAAAGAAGAAATGAACTGAAGATAGATTTTGAAGAAGTTAGTAAAGGAGAATAAAACATGGAAATAAGTACAAAGTACCATGGAGTAATTGAAGCTGAACCAAAAGATATTGTGCATTTTCAGAACGGAATACCAGGATTTCTAGAAGAGAAGTCCTTTATATTACTCAAGTTGGATCAAGATTCACCTTTTTATATTTTGCAATCTACTAATACTGCTGAGTTAGGGTTTGTCATTGTTAATCCGTTTCAATTTTTTACAACTTATGAATTTGATTTATCAGATAACGATAAAGCTCAACTGAAACTAGAATCAGAACAAGACGTAGCAGTATATACAATCCTAAATGTGAAGGATCCGTTTGAAGATTCAACAGCTAATCTTCAAGCGCCGGTTGTATTGAATACCAGTAACAATGAAGCAAAGCAAATTATATTAAACGACCCGCGCTATCAAACAAAACAACTTTTGTTTGCAGAAAAAGTAGTGAAATAGGAGGTGGAAGTATGCTAGTACTAACGAGAAAACTAAATGAATCTATTCAGATTGGTGAAAACATTGAAATTACTGTTCTATCCGTTCAAGGAGATCAAATCAAGCTAGGCATCAAAGCCCCAAAGGACATTGAAGTACATAGAAAAGAAGTCTATATGTCCATTCAAGAATCAAACAATGAAGCTGCTTCTATTCTCCCAAACATCCTTGAAATCTTAAAAAACACTTCAAAAAACCTTAAGTAAAAAAACTTGAGGTTTTTTATTTTTTTCTACTAAAAACTATTAAACAATCCAAACACATGTCGATATATATAGTAAGAGGTTGATCAACTGGCGGCCGACAGATGAAAGACCTTAAAAACTTAGAAGATTCACAAGGATGTGAATCATTCAAACACATTCAAGGAGGAAATTAAAAATGAGAATTAATCATAATATTGCTGCGTTAAACACATATCGTCAGTTGAATAGTGCATCAGGTGCTCAACAAAAATCAATGGAGAAATTATCTTCTGGTCTTCGTATTAATCGTGCTGGTGATGATGCAGCAGGTCTAGCAATTTCTGAAAAAATGCGCTCACAAATCAAAGGCTTAGACATGGCATCAAAGAACTCACAAGACGGTATCTCTATGATTCAAACAGCTGAGGGTGCTTTAAACGAGACTCATGACATTCTTCAACGTATGCGTGAACTAGCAACTCAATCAGCTAATGATACAAATACAACAGATGACCGTAAGGAGATTCAAAAGGAAATAAATCAATTAACTTCAGAAATTAACCGAATCGGTAATACAACAGAGTTTAACACTAAAAAATTACTAAATGGTGATGTTAAAGGTGCTGGTGGAGTTGGAGCAGCTGAAGCATCTACGACTTTTGACTTTGGTACTATTGCTAATGATCTTAATGGGGAATCAACGGTTTTAAGTATTGGTGGTACAGACTATACGATTAACTTTACGGATGCTGATACTTTTGCTAACGGTGGTATAACTGCTTCTGGTACTACAATTACAGTTAACACTGGTACAGCAGCACCAACTGCACAAGAATTAACAGATGGTCTAGTACAAGCATTTAAAGATATGCGGGGAGCAGACCCAACTCTTTCACTAACAGAGTTTACTTTTGAAAACGATGGTTCAGACAAGCTTAAAATTACTGCCAATGCAACTGGAGACTACGCAGGAACAGCTGGAAAAGACAGTATTGAATTTAAAAGTGGACGTTCAGTTACTGTATCCGATGTAGTAGAGGGTACTAATGGTGCAGGTGGAGCTGCTCAATTACAAATTGGAGCAAATAATGCACAAGCATTCGTTATTTCAATTAATGATATGAGAGCTGCATCATTGGGGATTTCTGGAACTGCTGGTGGAACCGCTAATGGTGTTACTAATATCGAAGGATCTGTTACGAATGGTTCTGTAGGTGCAAGCTTTACAACTACTCAAGGAGTAACAAATGGTACATCAAATACACCTGACGAAGCCGCACTAGATGTATCTACCCATGATAAAGCGACAAAAGCAATCGAAGTACTTGATAATGCTATTAAAAACGTTTCTGCAGAACGTTCTAAACTTGGTGGTTACCAAAACCGTTTAGAGCATACAATCAACAACCTAAACACATCTTCAGAAAACTTAACAGCTGCTGAATCTCGTATTCGTGACGTAGACATGGCGAAAGAAATGATGAACCAAACTAAGAATTCTATTCTTTCTCAAGCAGCACAAGCAATGTTGGCTCAATCAAATCAAATGCCTCAAGGAGTATTACAACTCTTGAGATAATTGATTAGAGGGCGTCCAGTTTGGTAACGAGCTGGAGTATAACTGGGTGAATTGCTGGAACTTCCTAAAGCTTCATCAACCACAACGTAACTGGAAACGGTCAGCGTGATGGTGTGAAAATGATGAGGATGAAACAATGGATAATCAGCAGCCAAGCTCCTGGGAGGAAACTCTGGAGAAGGTTCAACGACTAGAGAACACGGTCTAAGGCAAAATCTATGACTATGAATCTCGTAGGACAGCAATAGCTGTTCGAAGTGCCCAGCCCCTTGGAATACGAGGGTGAAGATATAGTCTATTCTGTCATCGAAAGATACAGTCGCAAAGCAAGCGAACCAACAACCACAAGGAGTTCTTCAACTTCTTCGTTAATTATCTATATAAAAAATGGGACTCTAGATTTTCTAGAGCCCTTTTTTATGAATGATATATCATAAATGCATATTTCTAAAATCAAGAATAATAATTGAAACTACCATTCTTTCGCAGCTCTCTTATCTTATAAACCACAGACCAATAAGTTCGATTAAGATATTCTGCAATTGCTCTGTCTGTTTTCCCCTCTAATTTCAACCTAATTATGTCCCTTTCTTCTTTTTCTGTATAGTTAGAAAATCTAGATGAGTCTGTTTCGATAACCGTATAATCTGAATAATCTAAGTGCAGCTTCTTTTTTTCTACATTAAATCGATAATTCCAATCGAATTTATATCGCATACTATCACAATTACTTATTGTTGAGTTGACCTGGTTTAAAAAGTGGTATACATCTTTTGCTTTTGTCATTTTTAGAATATATCCATTACCGTCATTTCTTTTATTAAGTTTTAGATCATAATTGAATTGCTCTGAGATAAATTGACCAAGGAGTTCTAATTCATTCTTTTTGTAACATTGAAGATAAAATGAGATTGCTGGCATAAGATAGATTTTCTTTGACCTGTGATTCATTCTCTTACTTAAAATTAATGATCCATCGTCGAGGTATAAAACAAGTAAAAAATAAAACGAGGTGCAATACTTTAGTAAGTCTATCGGTATATGCTTTTCCCCACCTTCGCCATAAAAGAAGGGGAATAAGAAAGTAAATAGAGGCAATGATTTAGATCTTAAACACATACTCTTTTTAGTTAAATAGAAGTATTCTGGAAGTTGTTCGGATTTCCATATACGATATTCTAACTGCTTCATACTGAAATGCTCTCTATAACTATTATTTAATCTCCTTGACCCAGGATAAATCTTCGTAATTTCTCCATCACCAATAATACTGGCTATCAGTATGCTTCTTTTATCAACAGAAATCGTCTTTAAAATATCCATTAATATCACCTCATTTCAATGTTAACGAACATTTGTTCGTTTTATGTTACAAGCATGATAAGTTAAAGTAAATAATCTAATAAATTGGTTTAGAACATTTAGGACATTCGGTATTAACATATCCCAAAACCAACCGATAAAAAGAATAGACAACCAAATATAGGAGTGTTGCAAATGCCTGTTGAAAACATAACATCACAGACTTCACTTCCAAGTATTAATAGTATTCAAGATACTGATAGAAAATTAAACATTGAAGAACAAACCCAACTACCGCTCGATCAACCTTCAAAAGAACAATTGGAAAAAGCGGTGAAAGGAATTAACGAATTTATTGAAACCTCCAATACACATATTCAATTCAAGTTACATGAAAAACTAAACGAATACTATGTAACGGTCGTAGACAATGACACAAAAGAAGTTGTTCGGGAAATTCCTTCTAAAAAAGTACTAGATGTATACGCAGCGATGACAGAGTTCATCGGTTTAATAGTAGATAAAAAGATTTAAGGTGGTGTTTTTATGGCAATGCGAATTGGTGGATTAGCAAGTGGAATGGACATTGACACAATTGTTTCTGATCTCATGAAAGCAGAACGAATGCCTTTAGATAAGATCATGCAAAAAAAGCAAGTGACAGAATGGCAGCGTGACAGCTACAGAGAAATAAATAGTCTTTTACTAGCATTTCGTAATAAAACATTTGATATGAAGCTTTCTGATACGTATCGTGCTCGTACTACAACTTCTTCTAATGAAAGCAAAATTGTAGCAACAGCAAAGAGCTCTGCTGCTCTTTCATCCTACAGCATTTCAAAAGTTCAACAACTAGCAACAGCAGCTACAAAAAATAATGCTGGGGCTATTTCCGACGCTGGTACTAAAATTGATGCTTCGAAAAGCTTATATGAAATAAAAGATAGTTTTGCAAATAATAATTTTAATTGGCAAACAGGAAGTGTTGAATCAGAAACGATAGCTGTTACTGAAGCGGGCAATACTTTTCAGCTAAAGAATTTGAATCGTGATGAAAATGTTAGTTTGAAAAATATCCCAGCTGACACTTCCGTCATCATTAACGGAAAGTCCTATGAAATTGTGGGGGTTGGAACACTTCCAGCCGACACTTCAGCGTTATCAGAAAATCAAGTCTATGTCACAGCAAGTGGTGATTTACAGTTTAAGAATGCAATCGCAAAGGGAAGTTCGATCAAGGTAGATTATGCAGCTACAAGTAAGGTCGAGAAGTTCACAGCAACAGCAGAAAAAGAATCAATTCAACTTTCTAAAAAGCCTGTAGCTAGTATGGAGTTAACACTTGGTGATGCAACTTACACGTATGATGCTTCATCAAACATTTTTAAAGACAGTGGTGGCAATACGGTAAATGACATTACAATGGACGCAAACACTGGAAAAGTAACATTTGCAAATGGAATTGCAAATAATAAGGAAATCAAAGTGGATTATGAACAATCCTATTTCTCTTTTGATCTATCAACACACACATCAAAAGGGGAGATGCACCAACGTTTCCTTATTCAAGGTTCTGAGTCATTAAACTCAACATTAAATAAGATCAGTTCATCAAATGTTGGAGTTTCCGCTTTCTATGATGAATATACAGATAGAGTAACCTTAACGAGAAAAGAAACAGGAAACTTTAATGAATCAGGGGCAGAAATTGAAACAACTTCAGGTTTCTTAAACAACATCCTTCGTTTTGGAAGTGGTGAAGAAACAGGTGGAGAAAATGCTATCTTTACAATCAATGGGTTAGAAACACAACGAACATCCAATACCTTTGATATGAATGGTGTAACATTTACCTTAAAAGACACATTAAACAAAACGGTTAATGGTGTGGAACCTACAAGCCCAGATCCAGGTGTTTCAATCAATATTTCAAATAATACAGATAAAGTATTTGAAAATATCAAAGGGTATATTGACGAATACAATAAATTAATCGAAAAAATCAATTCAATGGTTAATGAAGAACGTTACCGTGATTATCAGCCATTAACAGATGCTGAACGCGAAGAACTATCAGATAAACAACAAGAAGATTGGGAAAAGATGGCGAAGAGTGGTTTGTTACGAAGAGACCCGATTTTAACTAGCGCTCTAACCAAAATGAGATCTGATTTCTACACACCAGTTAGTGGAAGTAACATTGATTCAAATTACAGTCAGTTAACTAGTCTAGGCATTTCAACCACATCTAATTACTTGGATGGTGGGAAATTAGAAATAAATGAATCGGAATTAAGAAAGGCGATCGAAGAAAATCCTGCAGCAGTAGAGGCGTTGTTTACAAGTGATGGATCAACGAACGGAGAAAAAGGTATTCTTAACCGACTTTATGATAGCCTAACAACAACGATGGACAACATCAAAACAAAGGCTGGGAACTCAAACACAACAAACAGCCAATTTACGCTAGGCAGAAATCTAGATAACATTGCAAAACAAATCGAGCGTTTTGAGGACCGCCTTACACAAGTTGAAGACCGCTACTGGCGCCAATTCACAGCAATGGAAAAAGCAATCCAGCAATCAAACTCACAAATGTCCTATCTGATGCAGCAATTTGCATAATAAATAAAAGGGAGTTTTATACATGGCAATGAATAACCCATATGCAGCCTATCAACAAAATTCAGTGACAACTGCATCACCTGGTGAAGTAACCTTAATGCTATACAACGGCTGCCTGAAGTTTATCAAACAAGCTACACTTGCTATTGAAGACAATAACT
>Ga0182742_1003831_pt1 | contig 14208 bp, 13 predicted proteins | sample eDN5th37CBELigMG_FD_128880 | JGI IMG/M metagenome (GOLD analysis project Ga0182742, IMG submission 128880) | Enriched Miracle-Growth compost microbial communities from Emeryville, California, USA - eDNA 5th pass 37_C BE-Lig MG (version 2)... ... | reverse complement strand
TCTCTATTTCCTCTATTTTCAATATTAATTGTCTTTCATTTTCCTCGAACCTTCTCTTCTCAACTTCATACTCTCTCTTAAAATTATCTATTTGTGACACTTGCATATCAGCTAATCTCTGGATTTCAGACCTTAATCTCTCTGTTTCGCTCTCCAGTTGAGCTATTGTTCCATCTTTAGCGCTAATCTCGCTGCTTTGCTTTTGAATCACAATATTGGCTTGGTTAACTTCTGAACGATATCTGTCAATTTCTCCTCCGACTCTACTTAACTCATTACCAAAGTTTATATGTTGATCTCTGATCTGCTTCTCATAGTTCTGTAAGTCTTTCAACATTTCAGCATCTTTTCTATTCAAGCTATCATTAAGAGATTTTAGCTTATGTAATTCCCCTTCTAATTCATCAATAACGATCTGCGCCTTACTTCTTTCATCTTCTCTTGCTTTATCAGCAGCCCTCTTCAAGTCACGCTCGTGGTCTGCTTTTAGCTTTTCAATGTATTCGATTTGACTGCTTAACTCATTGGATAATTCATCGTTAAGCTTAGTAAATTCTTCAATTTGTTCCTCATATTGTCTGTTTCTGTAGTCAAAGTCTCTCTTAACCTCTAGAAGTTGATTATTGAGATTATCATAATCCCCTTGAAGGGAGTGATTCTGGGATTCGAGATTTTTAAGCTGGTATTTGTATTTCTCTTCAATTTCAGCCACTTTTCTGCTGTTATGCTTCTCTAGCCTTGAAACTTCCTCTTTTAGCATATTGATTTCACTCTTGAAATCAGCATTTTCATGACTTATGTTCTCAAAATTCACTTTTAAATTGTGGAATTCAATATCTGTTCTCTTCAGATTCTCAATCAATTGGCTGTATTTCTTTTCTGTGTCATCTTTTATAGCAGAAACGATTTGGAACTCATTTAATACGGTATTAAGTTTATTTTCCGCGTCATTAGCTCTATTTCTTTCCTTTTCCAAAGCTCTCTCTAATTCGCTTATCAATTTCCCTACTTTCAAGTTGTGTGCGTCTATTGTCTGACTCACAACAGAATCCCTCGTCATATTGTCTTGGTTTACGTTCATTGAAGATCTTTTTAATTGAGTTTGAGCAAAATCAACCTTAGAAACTCCGGTTTCAATGTTATAATTCCTTTGGTATTTACTTGAAGCTCCTTCTTTCTCCTGCAATAACTGAGAAGCAAGAGTTTGAGGCTCGTATCTTCTCGTAGTTTCATGTCTAACCTCATAGGAAGTTCTAGAAGGAACATCAACCTTTGTGTCATAATAGAATTTCCTAGTTTCTGCGTTTCCTTGTGCCACGCCTGAAGATTTAAGAGCTTCTGTAGTGTCTTCGTGTTTTATATTATGTTCATATTTATGTAAACTTGATCCGCCATTAACATTATAAGACCTTTTCTCAGTTTGGAACTCAGGAGAAGCAGGAATAGTACCAGTGACAAGGTTATTCCTATCAAACTGAGATATGTATTTTGTTTCATTCCTTCCATTTTCTTTCACTCTTTGACCGCTTTGATATCCGGGCTCCGAGTTGGCTCCATAATTTGATTGATATTTTGACTGATAAGTTGTATTGTATTTTGGAGAAACTACTCCTTGGACATGACTAGTCCCTGCATTACTACTATAGTAATTAGTGGTAAGTTCCTTTGTAGGTGGGGAATAGAGCTTCGCTCTATTGGACTCGCTTTTTCCCTCTAATAAGCTTCGGTGACTATAAGCAGCCTCAGAGACGTATTCATTGACTTGAGCAAGTGTTTCCTCATTGAGTTTATTCCCATTTAGATCAATGACAACTCTTTTCTTTGTTTCCTTTAAAGCATCAAGTATTTCTTCGCCTCCTTCTTCTCCAATTTCATTCCACCTTAAATCCAATTTCTTTACGGAGCTGGAATCTCTGATAATATCAGCAATAACTCTCGCAGCGCTGGGTCCGAGTCTGTTATTCTTTAAGTCAACAATTTCGATTGTTGTGTTAGCCTTCAAGAGTTGATGAAGAGCAACAAGTCCTGAGATATCAGAACCGACATTGTTCCATTCGGCACTAATGGTTTTTATTCTTGTTGCGCCTTTTAATGCTTGACAAATAGTTTCAAAGCCAGCTGCGGAAATGTTATTCCCGCGTAAATGTAAAGAAACAAAGTCTTTATTATATTTCAGGAATTTGGCGACTTCATAAGCGCCTTCGTCTCCAATAAAAAGGTCAACAAGAGATAAAGATTCAGAATCTTTTTGTCCCTCGAGACGATCTTTCCAATTTGCGGAACCTTTGGGAGATTTTTTCCCAGAAAGGTAGCTTGATTGTGGAAGGTTTTCTTTAGTGGTTTTCATTTCTCTGTCAAGGATAGGGGTTTGAATCATTGATATAATTGTTTTAACTATAAGATAATAGAACTGCGAGAATAATTTGCTTGTGTTTAGTATGAAACGATTCTTTAAAATTTTAAATTTCGGCTTTGTTATCCTCCAGCTGTTACCGTTTAACAGTATAAAGATATTATGTTGTTTTAATTTCTTTTGAGAGGATTAATAGATTTTCTTTACTTTTCACTCTGAAACATTAGTAAATAATCCATTATTTAATTTATTCTCAAATTCCAATTGAGTATTCCAATGAAAAATTTTCATTGAATTTCACTATAATAAGAAAAAAGAAATATATTCATTTTATACAAAAATTCTTGCAAAATGTTCTTAAAATAAAAACCTTATAAAGTATGTAAAATAAGAGTAAATAACTTTTCTATCTCTTATTATTATTAAAAAGGTTTTTTGACATCTTTCTCTCAATACAATGGGACTAAATTTTGTTACGTTTAGAATTCTCTATGATTTAGAATTCACTATTTATATCAATTCTAAAATGAGACAAAAAGACCTCAGAGAATAATAAAAGGGAAATGCAAATGCAAATTCTAGTTCCAAAAAAATTTAATCTCTGATTGTATATTAGGTTTATCTGCTAATAATAATATTTTATACCTAGCTTAATCAAATCTTTTCTGTTCATTATGCTCTTTCCTTACCTAGTACGTGCTTTTTGCACCACAACTCAACCAAAAGTCCTTTTTCAATATCACAACCATGTTGTCAAAACTATATTAAATAAACCAGAATCTCTTAATAGTACTGATATTGACATGATAAAAGCAATTCATAATGAAGTATTGAAGTGGAGACAAGATCCTAATCTCAAGGTGCTTTTTATATCTTCCAAGCATAATTTAAATGCTTTTAGGACAGGTTGCGCTCTTCAAAGGAGCTGAAAATCGAGCTTTCTGTGCAGGAGCTAATCTTAAATCATTATTTCGTGTTAGAAACGACCCTAATAAAGCAGAATATTTAAATGATTTTTTCCGAGAGTCATTAATTATGGATTATCTTATCGCAAAAATGAAATTACATCAAATTGCTATTTGGAACGGGATAGTTATTGGAGCAGGTATTGGACTTTCTTTACATGCTCCAATCAAAATTGCTACTGAAAACACCGCCTTTTCTATGCCTGGTAATTAACTAAAGCATTCTATAGAAAGCTAACTTAAAAAGAAGCTAAAATTGGATTATATCTAGGCATTGGAGGAGGATTTTATTTTTCACGCATGAGAAATAACTTAGGTTATTTTCTTGGAATAACAGGATATTCTCTAAAGGGAAAAGAAGTTGCTGAATGTGGGATTGCGGATTTTTTTGTTAAACAGGAAAGGCTTGAAGATTTGGAAAAGGAAATTGTAGAAAAAACTACAAGGAATATTGAATTGGATGGCTTGAGGACAATTGTAAAGAAATATGCTGAACCAATTGACCAAGGTCGAATGAAATACGCTCATGAAGATCTCGTTAACAATGTATTTGGAAAAGCTTCATTAGAAACAATCTATGAAGAACTCGACTCTACAAATAAAGACAAAGACTTTGCAAGGGAAGTTCTTGAAATTATGAATAGAAATTCCCCTTTGAGTATGAAGGTCATTTTTGAACAAATTAAAAGAGGAAAGAACCTCAGCTTTGAAGATAACTTGAAAATGGATATGAGGTTAGCAACTAAGTAATAAAATCATCTATTATTTGTTAATTGGGAAAGGTTCATGTCTGACCATGATTTCTTTGAAGGAGTCAGGTGTTTGTTATTTGATAAAGGAAGTTCTCCAAAATGGAAACATAACTCAATATTTGAAGTCACAGATTCAGAAGTTGATATATATTTTGAGCAACTTCCGGATTATTTAGAACTAAAGCTTCCTGAGGATGTTTAAAGAAGAAAATGTCTTTTTTTGTTCTTATTTTTATTTATAAAATTCAAACAAAAATCTTCTTAAAACTTCTATTATAATTTATAAACCAGCAAAAATACTTCAATTCAGTTTGATTTTAATAAAATAAGATCATTCTGGATATTTCACATAAATAAAAATTAAACCGATTTGTCCTTAAATCCTTTCAAAACATTCACTTCCATGTTGTCAATTTTGCCTAATCATTTCAAACAATTACCAGAAAATAAAAGCGACAATTTTTTAATCTTTAGCCATTCAAAGTATGTTGCTAAGGTCACTTTGAACAGGCCAAAAGCCCTTAATGCTGTTAACCAAGACATGATAAAATCTCTTGACCTCGAACTTGAAAAGTGGAACAGCGCCCCAAATCTCAAAGTAAAATTCTTTCTACTTAACTTTTTTTACATTTTATTCTTTCTTCCCTTAATATTAAGCAAGGTAGTAATCTTCACAGGGAATGGAGGTAAAGCATTTTGTGCAGGCGGAGAGTTGAAGACAACCTATGAAGCCAAAAAGAATTCAAATATGGATTTTATCCTTTCTTATTATCGAGAAATGTTCACATTATTTTATCGTACATCTTTAATGAAACCAATACAAATTGCTTTTTGGGACGGGATAGTTATCGGTGCAGGAGCTGGACTTTCATTAAATGCACCTATCAAGATCGCAACCGAATTTACTGCTTTTTCTATGCCTGGTAAACTCCCTTTTTCCCTTTTGAAGTAACAATGGATAGAAGGAAAAATTGGAATGCTTTTGGGAATAGGAGGCGGATACCACTTTTCAAGGATGAGAAACAACCTTGGATATTTTCTTGGACTTACAGGTTTAGCTCTGAGAGGGAAAGAAGTCGTTCAATGTGGAATTGCTGATTTTTATGTTAAGAGAGAAAAACTCCAAGAGTTGGAAAACGCTATTCTTGAACATACTAATGAAAGTATAAAAGTTGAAGATATAAGAAACTTGGTGAGAAAATATGCAGAGCCTGTAGAGAATAAATACGTGCATGAAGAGTTAATCAACACACTGTTTGGAAAGGATTCGGTAGAAGAAATCTATAAGGAACTGGAAATTGCTAGTCAATCGATTACATTTGCGAAGGAGATGTTGCATGGCATGAAATTAATGTCTCCTGTTAGTTTAAAAATAATTTTTGAACAAATTAAACGAGGGAAGTCTTTGGATTTAAAGGAGAGTTTGAAAGAGGATTTTAGAATGTGTAATCAGTAAGATATTGTTTTGATATAACTCTTATTTTTTCTATAGAGCTTTCAAAAATAACGACTTTGTAGAAGGTGTTAAAAGTATATTAATTGATAAGAATTATGTTCCAAAATGGGAATATAAGTCAATCTGTGAAGTTCCTTCGGAGCACGTTGAGAAATACTTTGCAACGCTACCAGAAGATTTTGAGTTGCAACTACCTTGATTTTTTTTACAAAGAAAAAGGTTAACACTGACAATTTATGTTAATTCAATTTCTAAACAAAATACATTTTTTGAATAAAAATGTCTAGAATTAAAAATTTTCTGGACTTTCCTTTTATTTCAGATTATTTCCTTCATATTATCCCTTTATAGAAAATTATCTCTTGGGATAATTCTTGAATTTTTACTAAAATAAATTTATCCTTGATAATGTTGAGAATTTCCCTCATAACAAATCAACTCATGGCTTCTTCAAACGAATCATCAGATGATCTTGTCCTTTATGATTATCAACAAAAAGTTTGTAAAGCGACTTTAAACAAGCCTAAAGCTCTCAATTCCCTTGATTTACAAATGGTCAGGAACCTCCAACAAGAAGTAAATAAATGGAAGGAAAACTCAGACTTGAAAGTAACCTTTTCTCTCTTCCTCCAATATATTTAATAATACTCTTTTTAGGTCGTTATTTTCAAAGGGAACGGAGACAAGGCCTTTTGTGCTGGTGGAGACATAAAATCTTTATATGATGCCAAACAGAATGGAACTCATTTAGAGCTTGGAGGGAGTTTATTTAGAGAAGAATATAAATTAGATTACGAAATCGCAACTATAAAACAAATCCAAGTCGTTTTTTGGGATGGAATCGTTATGGGAGGAGGTGTTGGAATTTCAATAAACGCTCCTATTAGGATCGCAACAGAAAATTGTATTTTTGCTATGCCAGGTATAAAATAAATTTGGTTTAGAACTTATATTTTTTTTAGAGGCAAAGATTGGTCTTTTTACAGATGTAGGCGCAGGTTACTTTCTCTCTAGATTAAGAGGCAATCTTGGCTATTTCCTTGGCTTAACAGGAACAAGAGTGAAAGGAGCAGAATTAGTTCAGATCGGATTGGCAGATTTTTACGTGAAAAGAGAAAAGTTGCAAGAGCTTGAAAAAGATATAGTGGAAAATACAAATTCGCAGACTACTGTGGAAGATATTAAAACAATCGTGAGGAAATATGAAGAGAAAGTTGAGGGGAAATATAAAGATGAAGATTTTATTAATAAAGTGTTTGGAAAATGCTGTGTTGATGAAATATATAAAGCTTTAAAAGAGGAAAAAGAACATAAAGAATTAGCAGATAAATTGTTGGGAATGATGGACTCTCAATCTTCTCTGAGCATGAAAATTATATTTGAACTTTTAACTCGAGGGAAAAACCTTGACTTAAAAGAGAACTTGAAAATGGATTTGAGAATTGTTTTAAGGTAAAAAACTTATAAAAAGTGTGGAATTAAAATTTTAGAATCCTTCAAGGAAATGAATTTTTCGAAGGTATCAGATGTGCTCTTGTTCATAAGAATGATAAGCCCAATTGGGATTATAAATCCTTAGATCAGGTCCCTAAAGAAGTTGTGGAGAAATATTTTGAAAAGCTGCCTGAAAATTTAGAGCTTTTTTAACTTTTATTCCACTGTAATTATCTTTAATTTTGTATCTTATTATTTATAATTTTAAGGACTTATAAAATTAAAATATCTCGAAAATTTTTCTAAAGATCCTTTATTTTTATCTCAATAAATTCTGAAATCAATAAGGAATTATTATTTTACTATTTTAACCACACGAGTAACAAACGTTATTACAAAAAGAAAATAAATACTGCTTAATAAAGAAAAAAAAAACGCTTACAAAAAGCTGAAATAATATATATAATTTGAATATAGATAGCCAATAAAATCATTTTTTTCCTTAACTCTATGTCAATTAAATAACTCTTTTCCAAAGGAGTACTCTAGCATTCCAATCTAAATTTTACAACATTAAAGATATACTTTAAATCCTGTCTAAAATTTTCACTCCTTAATTTGCTGCCGCTTTTAAAACCCTCTCTGCTCCTACCAAAGCCCTTAACGAAGCAGGAACTGGTAAAATCTTCTGCTGTGAGCGTTCTTTATTCGATTTATTCTGCATTAGCTTCTTCTGATCAGTTGAACAATGGAGTGCCACTGTATTACACTCTATTGCTTCCTTTAATGTCTTTCTCACAGAGAAATTTTCTGCAACAAGTTCACTATAAAAATTCGCTTGCTTATCAAAATCATTCTGTATTTCTACTGCTCTTTTCTCAATCTCACTTCTTGCTTTCACATAATCAGTCTCAGCTCTTCGAGCTTTCATCAAAGATTCCTTCATTAAATTATATTCTTTCAAAATGTATTTCGATGCTTGATCAACCTCATTTAACTTGTTTGTAAGATACTCGCAATAGTTACTCACACTTTCACATTTTGAGCACCCTGGAGCCGAACTGCCTCCATCGATTGTTTGTGTACCTTTTTCTAAAGCTTGTCCTTTATCAACTTTTCTGCTTGAATCACAGAGCTCTGAAAGTCTCACAGTACTAACATCATCTCGATATTGGTCGGAATTTGCTTGCTTATGAGTTTCAAGTTCGGTAAGAAACTGATACATTCTTATCTTATCTTCCTTGGACTTTTGTGTGATGTCCTGAATTCGCTTATCTTTTTCTTCAATAACCATTTGAAGGGATTTGTTCTCTTTCTCAAGGTTAGAAAGCTTATTAAGATATTGATTTTCTCTTTCTTGTGATTGAGTGAGATCTGTCTTCAGTTTGTTTATCTTTTGAAGAAGTTTATTGACTTGGCTTGCATAACTTGTTTCTAGTTCAATGCTAGGCTCTGTCTTGGTTATAATATAATTGCTTCTATTGTGACTCTTTCCTCTCATTAACTCTGTAGTTACATTTGGGATATTTTTTGGGTTATAATATTGTGTCGTTTGACTTCGATTTTTTAGCCTTTCGGTATTTAACATTTGTTCTCTGGACTTTGATGCAATCTTTGAGGAACCCAAGAAAGATATATTCGCTGTCAAGTTCTTGTGACTGTTAACTGTTGGGCTATGATGAGCAAACTGACTATATTCGGTATTGATTCTATCAGGAGATTTAGTAGGATCCTCTTGGAGTCTAGCAAATGGTTTTGGTGTTAAAGAACGTGAAGTGGAACCAGTGGAAGGCTGGCTCATTTTTCTTTCGAAGTAGGCTTGATGCATGGCTTTTTCCTGAGAATTAAAGTTAGGAGTTGTTAAATTAAGCACAAATTTTTCTCGTTATAATCAAAGGTCTTATAATTTTTCACAAAGTTTTTTTTATTCCAATGAGTTCCTTTAATTAGTAATCTATTGCCTATTTATAAAAAAATCATGATTTGATTTCATCAGTCTTAAAATTATCTTTTATAAAATAATTAATTTCCCTACAAGAGATAAAATAGCTGAGGGAAAAAGGGACTTGTTTCGGATGCTATTTTCTAATAAGAAAAGGGTATTTTCACAAGAAATAGACTCCGACACTATCTGGACTTTTTTAAACACGAGAAATGTTTAGATCTTCAATTATATGAATGGCTTTGTGATTGTTGAATTAAATCGTACCTAAAAACGTGGTCAAAATGTTCAAGTCAATTAATTATTATTTTTTTTATAAGAATTCATTTTTCTTTCCACTTATCATCAAACTTCTTTTCAGAAAGTCAAAGTGCAAGTATTTAAAGAGTAAAAAAAAAACTCTAATTTGTTTGAAAAGATTCAACAGAGAGATCTAATTTAAACTTCCAAGATCCAAATGAATTGAATCGCTGAGTTTCTAGATATCATCGATTAAAAAAAAAAATCAAAGCCGACTCTTTCTATGATAAGTGAAGCTAATGAGGCCTAATATTCAGGAATCCATGCAATGTATGAAGGCATAAATAACAAATGAACAGAAATAACAATAAGAATACTAGTAATCCAAAATAAGATATACAAAAAAATATATTAAGTTAGGGTCGGGAAAACAAGTCCCACCCAAGCCTTTGGCTCATAAAAGGAATAAAAAAGAAACTAAAATATAAAAACGTAAAATATAGAAACGAATAAGAAAGACACTATAAAATAATATTATTAAACATCTAAATTATTATTTTAATTTTTAACATTAGATACCATTTATCAAGGCTTGACAAGCCAATCTACTCTTTATTTTTTGAATAAATAGGTTGCATTGTATTTGACGTTTTGTAACTCGTAAACATGAGAATAATGTTATTATGGTGCTGGTTGTGCCTCTTTCTTGAATTTCTTATTAAAATTTTTTCTGATTTTTATTATTATTATTCCTTTATTTTTAACTTCCTTTGAGTTGTAAAAAAATAATAATTAAAATATTGAAATTATTTTTATGTGAAGAAGTTTTCAAAATACAAGAAAGTAAACAGTAAGAGGAAATTCTTCTCATGAGATCAGCTGTTAATAATTTTAAATTATTCTAAATGTTGTCATCCTTTGAAGAAGAAAATGATTTTTTTATCTTTTCAATTCATTTCTCTTTTTATATTAAAATAATTCTGAGCGAGAGTTGATCATCAGGTGTTCGAGTATGCTGATAAATTCCGGAGAACCTGCATTATTTTTTCGATTAATAAAAATAAGATAAAATCTTCATCAATCTTACTCCTTTTTTTCACTCAGAATTTTCATAGAAATGGAAACAAAAGAGGATCCTACACAATATTTCGAAGACTTGACCGCAGAAAACGAAGAAGGATCTCAACCTACTAAAAAAGTTGGATTACCCAGAAAAGGTCATTATTCAAACTATACACATTTCATTTCCATTCCTCTTATTGGAGAAGAAATTAAAGCAAAAATCCTTTCATTTGAAGTACCATCTTTGTAACTTTTAGTTACCAATAAAAATAGAAAGAAATTATCTCTCAAGTAAACAATGATGATAAAGCATCAATAAAATTTCAATCTCCAGACCTTCTTCATCTTAGCCTTGCTATGTTGAATCTGAAGAATGGTATTTATCTTTGAAATCAGTCTATGGTGACTTATTAAAAGAAAGTATGAAGAAATTAGCACAAGAAGCCCTTTTAAAAGCTAAAGAAGATATAAAAAATATACTCAAGGATCAGCCTTTCAAAATACAATTAGGTCTTATTCGGTTTTTCTTCGATATTAACTTTCATTTAGGCGGCCTTGAAGCTTTTATGGATAAAAAGAATTCAAAGAATAGTTTGGTATTCAAAATTCGCTCCATTATTATAATTAATTCCTAAGCCTAAACTTCTCTACATAAATCTTATAAAGGCAACTAATGCTGATTTGATAGATAAAGTCTCGAGTATTTACTTCCAACTATTTTAATTATAATGTATTAGATTGTATTATTAGGGCAATGCTAGAGAAAGAAGTGATTGATGTTGATAACCTTCAGGCAATGAATGTATATTATGACCACACAACATCGTTATTTAAGCCTATGGCTTATCACGCGACATTTATGAGAATAAAGAAGTAATTATTATTTCAAATTTAAATAGAGTTATTATTTTAGTACTCCGGAAAGAAAATATGACGCTTCGAGTCTGATCGAAAAGACCAAAGAAAATAAATTTGAAGAATATGATATAGAGAGGTTGGATATATCTACCAGGTTTGAATTCGGCGAAGATAAATTTTATAAACCATTGATATCTATAAATTTATAACGAATAAACACATTAGAAAGAAAATCTCACATTAAAAAAACCTCCTTTCTTTTGTGCAAGCAAGTCAAGAAGCTTCTGTCTTTATGTAACGATAACTGGTTTTGATTTATGGCAATGCTTTTTATCAATTTGTTTGTTCTATGAATGAAAATTGCTCAGTAAGACAGTTTTATAGAACTCACTTGTTATTTTTTTAATAACACAACTTTTTATAATCATAAAAGTATCCGAAATCCACTTTCTTCATTATTCTACTCATTCCTAATGGAAGACTTTGATAGCCTTATGAAACAAGCAGTCTCTATCAAGACTGGCCAAATGCTCCAAAAACGTCGCAAATTCGAATCCCTTCCAGTTTTTACAAAAGCAGGCTTGTATTATCTTGTCAAGTATGCCAATGTACGAAACCAAGGATTTTATCAACGTTATGCAGTTTCTGATCATCTCAAAGCCCGTGGTAATAAACTCTTCAAAGAAGAAAAAGTCGACCTCGCAGTACGGGAATATGAGCAAGTAACTTTTCTCTTTTAATTTTAATCTAATCGTTGAGGCTCTTTCAATTTTTCGGTACATCCTCAATAAAAACCCTAACTGGAAGACTGAAGGTATTTCAATAGAAAGATTAACAATAAACTGACTCGTCTTCTAGGAATAGTTGATGAAGACTTGGAATATATCAACTATGAAGGAGAGCATGAAGAAGAGAAGACGATGGCTACATCTATTAAGGTGGCCCTGTATAATAATATAGCAGCTTGTTATCTGAGCTTAGGCGATTTCCAAAGCTCGAAGTCTGCTTGTGATGAAGCTCTTTTACTAGATCCGACCCAAGCTAAAGCATTGTATGCATTATTCCTTTAAAAAAGCTTAGATAAATTCATAGATACCGTCGTTCCAAAGCGCTAATTTCGGATATAAATGCAGGAATTGAGGAATATAAAGCTGCTCTAGAGGATCTTAAGAAGGCGTTGGAATTGTCTCCTGATGATTCAGTTATACAGCAAGCATTAAATAAAGTTAAGCACGAAATGTTGAAAATTAGGAATAGTTCGCAAGCATTCAAAGGAATCTTTGTAGATAAAAAAGAGAAAAAAACTGAAGAAGCAGCCCCACTAAAGAAAGACCCAGTTGGAGAATCCGTAAAAAAGGAAATAAAAATAGAACAAAAGCAAAAAGCATCTATAACAGAGAATCAAAGTTCGGATAACGTGAAGAAACCCCTTGAGGATGTCGGAATATCTAAAGAAAATAAAGAGGAAAATAAGAAGAAAGAAGAAGAAGAAAAAGCAGAAATAGATAAAAATATCTCCAAAAAGCCAGAAGCGACTGATTTGTCAAAGAAAGATGATAAAGAGAAAGAGAATGAATCTGTGAAGAAAACGAATGCGAATCAGTCTGTAAATAAGCCTACAACAGCTTCAATTAATAACAAAGAGAATGCAAAACCTTCTAATGAGATTGAAGAACTTGAAAAGTATTTAAACTATTTATAAGCTTGTTGTAATAAAGCTAGGCTTTTGGAAAGAAGAGGAAATGAATTACTTCGAATTTATGAAGCTTCAGGAAGGAAGCAACTAGCTGATGAACTGAGGGTTAACCTTAGAAAAGCAATGGTAAGAATAGAAGGTTTTTAATTTGATTTGATTAGGCTATAAAACAAAGGTTGGAAAAGATTACCAGTTTGGATTTTGAGAAGCCAAATGCTGAGTTACAAGAGGTAGCTGAGAAGTTTGAGTGAGATATTGAATAAGAAATTATGTAAAAATATAGGTTGGATCTAAATGATCCCGATATCAAAGAAGAATTATTGAAGATTCAAAAGGAGCATATACAAGAGATAAGAAATTGGAGTACGTTTTTCAAATAAAACATTTATTAATCATGAAAAGTTAGTAAAATCGACCCCAATCAACACAAAGTCCAGTTCAAACCAAAAAAATATAAACCTCAAAGTCTGAATCCAACAGCCACAACAAATAATTGTCATTCAAGTTCAGAAAGTGTGGCTGAAGATCCCATCAGTAAAAAGAAAACAATGGAAAATGTAAAGGAACCACAAGAAAAGTACTCAAAATCTCATGTGAATTAATAATTTTTAGTGATTTATATGAAGACATGGATAAAATTCAAGAAGCAGACAGAAACTCTAAGTCAGGAAAATTGCTTAACGTGGTTATGGTCATTGTAGCAATAATATTCTTCTTTATTACTCTTTACATGCAAAATGGGCGTAAGAGTAACAGTAACCGTCATGATTTGCCAAAGGAAATATGAAATAAAACTTAAGGAAAGGAGAAAGTGTTTCAGAGAAAGAAGGAAAAAAGACTTTATTTATTCAAAAGTAGGATTAGGTCGGTGCTCAAACAGGAAAAATGAGTACGGTATATTTGGAGATTGGAATATGGAAACCTCGAATAAGAATATTTATATGATTCGTATATAAACTGTCCTTTGATATTTAGAAATTGTTAGATAGTTTTAGAATAATTATTTTTTATCTTGTTTAGAAAAAAATTGAAAGCTTTGCATAAGCTTTTTAGTAGCTTTATATAAAATTTTAAGATTAATATTTAAAGAGAAAAATTCTTTCTCTAATCCTAAAATTATAATTTCATTCTCTTAAGAATAGAAGAATAAAGAAAAAAATTTAGGAACTAAATTCTTGTGTTTTCAAGTCAAATTTACAGCAAAACTTGTTTACAAAGGTCTGATGGATATAAAATAAACGAAATTTATTTTAGGAAAAATAATCAAAATTGACAAAGAAGATAATAAAGCAGAAAAGAGAAAACTTCCTAAATTAAGCTGGAAGCACTGTACAATATAAACAAGTACTAAGAATGTAGAATTTTAATTATTATGTAGCATCCTCTAAGTTGGGTCCAAAATTATATCCCTAAAAATATTCTAACAAACCAAATCAAATAAAGTTTGTTA
>Ga0182742_1003828_pt1 | contig 14214 bp, 12 predicted proteins | sample eDN5th37CBELigMG_FD_128880 | JGI IMG/M metagenome (GOLD analysis project Ga0182742, IMG submission 128880) | Enriched Miracle-Growth compost microbial communities from Emeryville, California, USA - eDNA 5th pass 37_C BE-Lig MG (version 2)... ... | reverse complement strand
GGGCTGTCGCTGTTCCTGGTGCCCGCCCGCCTGCCGGGGCCGGACGGCCGCCCGGGCGAGCCCAACGACATCACGGTGGTCTCCATCGAGCACAAGCTCGGCATCCACGCCAGCCCCACCTGCGTGCTCAGCTACGGCGACGCCGGTGGCGCCGTGGCCGAGCTGGTCGGTGCCGAGCACAGCGGCATCGCGGCGATGTTCACGATGATGAACAACGCCCGCCTGCTCGTCGGGCTCGAGGGGCTGGCCGTGGCCGAGCGGGCGGCGCAGGCCGCGGAGGAGTACGCCCGGGTCCGGCGGCAGGGGCGCCGCATCGACAGCGGCAGTCGCGACGGCGACGAGGGCCCGGTGCCGATCGAGGAGCACGCTGACGTGCGCCGGATGCTGCTCACCATGCGGTCGCAGATCGACGCCATGCGGACGCTCCTGTACTCGACCGTGGCCAGCGTCGACCGGTCGCGCCACGCCGGCGACGACGCCGAGCGCCGGCGGCACGAGGCGCGGGTGGCGCTGCTCACGCCGGTGGCCAAGGCCTGGTGCACCGATCTCGCCAGCGAGATCACCTCGCTGGCGGTGCAGGTGCACGGCGGCCTCGGCTACATCGAGGAGACCGGCGTCGCCCAGCACCTCCGCGACGCCCGCATCACGTCCATCTACGAGGGCACCAACGGCATCCAGGCGGTGGACCTCGTGTTCCGCAAGATCGGCATGGACGGCGGCACCATGGTGCGCGACCACCTCGCCGAGCTGGCGGCCGTCGCGGCGCGCCTGCAGGCCGACGGCGGCTGGGGCACCACCGCCGGCGAGCGCCTGGACGGGGCGGTGGCCGCCCTGCGCGAGGCCACCGACCACCTGCTCGAGCGGCTGGCCGACAACCGGCGGGCCGCCGCCGCGGCCGCCACGCCCTACCTGCGCCTCTTCGGGCTCGTCACTGGCGGCGCGCTGCTGGGCGACCTGGCCCTGCGGACGGGCGATCCCGAGCTGGTGCACAGCGCCCGCTTCTTCGCCGCCCACCTGCTGCCCGCGGCCGGCGGGCTGCGGGCCACCGTGCTGGCCGGCGACGAGGCCCTCGACGACGGCGAGCTGGTTCAGACGCTGCGGCGGTAGCGGCCTCCGACCGCGAACAACGTCTGGGTGATCTCACCCAGCGTGCAGCAGCGGACCACGTCCATCAGCACCGCGAACAGGTTCTCGCCGGACAGCGCCGCGTCCCGCAAGCGGGCCAGGGCGGCCGGTCGGTCCTCGGCGTGGCGGGCCTGGAAGTCGCGCAAGCGGGCCAGCTGGTCCTGCTTCTCGGCGTCGCTGGCCCGGGCCAGCTCCAGGTGCTCGGGCACCCGGTCGCCCTCGGGGTTGAGGAACGTGTTCACGCCGATGATGGGCAGCGAGCCGTCGTGCTTGCGCTGCTCGTAGAGCAGCGACTCGTCCTGGATCCGCCCGCGCTGGTAGCCGGTCTCCATGGCGCCCAGCACCCCGCCGCGCTCGTCGATGCGCTCGAGCTCGGCCAGCACGGCCTCCTCGACCAGGTCGGTGAGCTCCTCCACGATGAACGAGCCCTGCAACGGGTTCTCGTTCATGGCCAGGCCCCACTCCCGGTTGATGATCAGCTGGATGGCGAGGGCTCGGCGCACCGACTCCGCGGACGGGGTGGTCACCGCCTCGTCGTAGGCGTTGGTGTGCAGGCTGTTGGCGTTGTCGTAGATGGCGCACAGCGCCTGCAGCGTGGTGCGGATGTCGTTGAACGACATCTCCTGCGCGTGCAGCGACCGGCCAGAGGTCTGGATGTGGTACTTGAGCCGCTGGGCCCGCTCGTCGGCGCCGTAGCGGTCGCGCAGGACGATCGCCCAGATCCTGCGGGCCACCCGGCCGAGCACCGTGTACTCGGGGTCCATCCCGTTGGAGAAGAAGAAGCTGAAGTTGGGCGCGAAGTCGTTCACGGCCATGCCCCGCGCCAGGTAGGCCTCCACGTAGGTGAACCCGTTGGCCAGCGTGAAGGCCAGCTGCGTGATGGGGTTCGCGCCCGCTTCGGCGATGTGGTAGCCGCTGATCGACACCGAGTAGAAGCGCCGGACGCGGTGCTCGATGAACCACTCCTGGATGTCCGCCATCATCCCGAGCGAGAACTCCGTGGAGAAGATGCAGGTGTTCTGGCCCTGGTCCTCCTTCAGGATGTCGGCCTGCACCGTGCCCCGGACCTGCTCCAGCGTGCGGGCCCGCACCTCGGCCCGCTCCTCGTCGGTGGGCGGCCGGCCGTGCTCGGCCGCGAAGCGGTCGAGCTGCTGGTCGATGGCGGTGTTGAGGAACATGGCCAGGATGGTCGGGGCCGGACCGTTGATCGTCATCGACACCGACGTGGCGGGATCGCACAGGTCGAAGCCCTCGTAGAGCACCTTCATGTCGTCGAGCGTCGCGATGGACACGCCCGAGGTGCCGACCTTGCCGTAGTTGTCGGGCCGCTCGTCGGGATCGCACCCGTAGAGCGTGACGGAGTCGAAGGCGGTCGACAGCCGCGTGGCCGGCTGGCCGTCGGCCAGCAGGTGGAAACGCTGGTTGGTGCGACGCGGCCCGCCCTCCCCCGCGAACATGCGGGTGGGGTCCTCGCCCTCGCGCTTCAACGGGAACACCCCCGCGGTGAACGGGAACGAGCCGGGCAGGTGCTCGCGGCGCAGCCACCGCACCAGCTCGCCGTCGTCGCCGAAGCGGGGCAGCGCGACCCGGGGCACCAGCGTGCCCGACAGCGACTCCCGCACGGGCGGGTCGGCGGCCAGCTTGGCGGCCACCTCGCGCCACGCCTCCAGCAGCGCGACCGCCTCGCCCGCCTCGGCGTCGACGGCCTCGAACAGGCCGTCGACGTCGGTGGTGTCGGCGCCCCGCTGCGCCAGGAGCTCGGCCACGTCGTGCAGCTGCTGGCGGCGCCGCGCCAGCGCCACGAGCTCCTCCGTGCGGGCGTGGTAGGCGCGCACCGTCTCGGCGATCTCGGCCAGGTACCGCGTGCGGCCCTGCGGCACGACCGCCCGGAGGCCGGTCGACACCTTCGTGGCCACCGGCGGGAGCGCCCCCGGCGTCGACACACGGAGGCCCTTGGCGGCCAGCCGGTCGCGCAGCTCGACGTACAGCGCGGTGATCCCGTCGTCGTTGAAGCGGGCCGCGCTCGTGCCGAACACCGGCAGGTCCTCCGGGCGCGTCCGGAAGTCGGTGCGGTTGCGAGCCACCTGGCGGCGCACGTCCCGCAGCGCGTCGGCGGCGCCCCGCCGCTCGAACTTGTTGATGGCGACGACGTCGGAGAAGTCGAGCATGTCGATCTTCTCGAGCTGCGACGGAGCGCCGTACTCGGGCGTCATCACGTACAGCGACACGTCGGCGATCGACACGATCGCCGCATCACCCTGGCCGATCCCCGGCGTCTCCACCAGCACCAGGTCGAACCCGGCCGCCTTGCACGCCGCCACCATGTCGGGCACGTGGTCGGGGACCTCGTGCGCCGAACCGCGCGTGGCCACCGAGCGGAAGAACACGCCCGGCGCATCGATGGAGTTCATGCGGATGCGGTCGCCCAGCAGCGCGCCGCCCGCCCGTCGGCGGGTCGGGTCGATGGCCAGCATGGCCACCGAGACCTCGTCGCGCTGGTCGAGCCGCAGGCGCCCGATGAGCTCGTCGCTGACCGACGACTTGCCCGAGCCGCCCGTCCCGGTGATGCCGAGCACCGGCACCGCCCGCCGAGCCGCGGCCTCGTGCAGCTGCTGCACCAGCTCCGGGGCGAGCCGGCCGGCCTCCAGGGCGGTGAGCACGGCGGCGAGGGCCTTGTGCGACCCGGCGAGGAGCTCGTCGAGCGAGCTCGGGGCCCGCTCGGTCAGGTCCCAGTCGCACTCCGCGACCATCGACGCGATCATCCCCTCGAGGCCCAGCCGCTGGCCGTCCTGGGGGGTGAAGATGCGGGTCACCCCGCGCCGGTGGAGCTCGGCGATCTCCTCCGGCACGATCACCCCGCCGCCGCCGCCGTACACGCGGACGTGGTCGAGGCCCTCCGCGCGCAGCCGCTCGACCAGGTACGTGAAGTACTCGAGGTGGCCCCCCTGGTAGGAGCTGACCGCCACCCCCTGCACGTCCTCCTGCAGGGCGGCGGTGACCACCTCGTCGACCGAGCGGTTGTGGCCCAGGTGGATCACCTCGGCGCCCTGCGCCTGGAGGATGCGCCGCATGATGTTGATGGCGGCGTCGTGCCCGTCGAACAGGGCCGCCGCTGTCACGAACCGCACCGGGTGAGCTGGGCGGTGAGGCGCCATCCCGGGCAGGGTACTTGGATGTCCTAGCTTCTGCCACTCGCTCCGCGGTCAGCCCACGAGGGCGTCCAGCAGGATCATGCCGGCGAACCCGAGGATCAGCCCCAGCGTGGCGGTGTCCTCGTTGCCGTAGCGGTGCGTCTCGGGGACGATCTCGTGGCTGACGACGTAGAGCATCGCCCCGGCGGCCGCCGCCAGCAGGGCGGGCAGCACCACTGCGGCCACGTCGGCGACGACCAGGCCCGCCAGGCTGGCCGCGATCTCGATGACGCCCGTGAAGCCGCTCAGCCAGACGGCCCGAGCCCGGCTGGCGCCCAGGCCGGCCAGGGCGGCGGCCACGGCCAGCCCTTCCGGCACGTTCTGCACCATGATCCCGCCCGCGAGCGCCAGGCCGGACCCGGTCGGGTCGTTGCCCAGCCCGACGCCGACCGCCAGCCCCTCGGGCACGTTGTGGAGGGCCACCGCCAGCACGAGCAGGGTCGTCCGCTCCACCGTCCGGGTCATCGGGCCCTCGTGGCCCTTCAGCATGTGCTCGTGGGGCAGCACCCGGTGCAGGCTGCCGACGGCCAGCGCGCCGACCACGAAGGCCCCGGCCATCCCGACCTTGCCCCAGCCGCCCTCGCCCTCGAGCGCCGGGAGGAGCAAGGAGAACGAGACGGCGGCGAGCATGACCCCGGCCGCCGCGCCGAGCATCGCGTCGAGCAGCACGCGGCTCGGGCGGCGGACCCCGTAGAGGCCGAAGGCCCCGACGATCGTCGCGCCGCCCGCGATGACGGACGGAGCGATGCCGGCGCTCAGCCCGCTGCGGCCTCGTCGTCGGCGGCGATGGCGGCGATCTGCCCGGCCAGGAAGGCCTCGGGGTCCTGCGCCCGCCGGACGAGCACGTCGTGCAGCTCCGGGTGGGTGAGCAGCAGGAACCGGTCCTCCAGGATGGCGTCGCGCACCTGCGCCCCCACCACCTCGGGGTCGAGCGGGGCCAGGTCGCGCCCCGGCGAGCGCATCTTCACCGGTGGGCCCGAGAAGCGCATGAACTTCCCGATGTTGGTGGCCACGGGGCCCGGGCACAGGCAGGTGACGCCGATGCCGCGGGGTCGCAGGTACAGCGCCAGCGCCTCCGAGAGGGCGATCACGGCCCCCTTGGTGGCCGAGTAGGGCAGGCGCTCGTAGGCGTAGGCGAACAACCCGGCGGTGGACGCGGTGTTGACGATGTGCCCGCTCCCCTGCTCGAGCAGCAGCGGCAGGAAGGTGGCGTTGCTGCGCACGACCGACAGCAGGTTCGTGCTGATGATGCGCTCCCACTCGGACATCGGGATGTGCTCGGGCAGGCCGGCGGCGATCACGCCGACGTTGTTCATCACGATGTCGATGCGACCGAAGCGCTCCAGCACCGCGTCGCGCGCCGCCTCGAAGTCCTCCTGGCGGGTGACGTCGAGCGCCAGCCCGATCGCCGCCGCCCCTCGCGCCGACGCCTCCTCGGCGACCGCCTCGGCACCGGCGCCGTCGAGGTCGGCCACGGCCACGTGCGTGCCCGCCGCGGCCAGCGTGAGCGCCGTGCCCCGCCCGATCCCGCTCGCTCCACCGGTGACGAGCGCGACCGCGCCGTCGAGCCGTTCCATCAGCCCATCCACCTCCTGGTCCGCGCTCACGCGCACGAGGCCGCCGTCCGACCCCCGGCCACGCGGCGCTGCACCCTAGCGAGGTGATCAGAGCTGGTGGATGACCTCCTCGGCGAACTTGGCGGCCAGGCCCCGCTTCTCCTCCGGTGACTGCCGGTAGTCGCTCATGGTCCACGGCGTCACGATCACGTGCGTGATCCCGTCGACCTCCTCGAGCTTCCGGGCGGCACCGGGGTCGTCGAGGCCGTGGGCCGAGACGATCCGGTCGTAGGGACCGGTGAGGCCCTGCTCCGCCCGCAGCTCGTCGATCAGCTCGAACTCCGCCCGGGTCTCGTCGTTCACCGGTCGCATCGGGATGTAGCCGTCGTAGGCCGCCGCCCGGCGGGCCGCGGCCTTGGAGTGGCCCCCGATCCACAGGGGGATCTGGCGCTTGGGCGGCGGGAACATGCCGCTGCGCGGGAAGTCGAAGTGCTCCCCGTGGAACTCGGCGTAGCCGTCGTCCCAGAAGTCCTTCAGGATGGCGAGCATCTCGTCCATCCGCTGGCCGCGCGTCGAGAAGTCGCGCCCGAGGGTCTCGAACTCCTCCTTCAGCCAGCCCACGCCGGTGCCGAGCACGAAGCGGTCGTTCGACATCACGGCCAGGGTGCCGGCCTGCTTGGCCAGCGTGAAGGGGTCGCGCAGCGGGACGACGTAGACGTAGTTGAGGAACCGCAGCCGGGTGGTGACGGCCGCCATCGCGGAGAAGGCGAGCATGGGATCGGCGAAGAGCTCGTCCGCCTGCAGCGGGTAGCCGCTCGGGTGCGGCGTCCGCTCGCCGTCCTTGACCACCACGTGGTCGGGCAGGACGACGCCCTCGTAGCCGAGCTCCTCGGCGGCGCGGGCGTGGTCGAGCAGCGACTCGAGCGGCTCGAACAGCAACGACAGCCAGAACTTCATCGCGTTCCCCCGTTTCCCCCGGCGGTGTGGGCCGCCGCCGCACCTTAGCGGCCCCGCCCACGACGTAGCCTGGCCCGAGCCAGCGAGCGAGCCCTTGGGGGGACGACGATGGACGTGCCCGAGTACCGCTACGTCGACGCCGACAACCACTTCTACGAGGCACCCGACGCCTTCTTCCGGCACGGCACCGAACGGGTCAAGCGCTTCGTGCAGTGGGTCGAGCAGGGCAAGAAGAAGTTCCTCCTCTTCGGCGGCGCCTACGCGCCGGGCAACGCCAACCCAACCTTCAACCCGGTGGCCAAGCCCGGCGCCTTCCACGAGACGCTGAAGGCCCTCGAGCGGGGCGAGCTCCCCACCGGGCCGCGCTACGGCGAGCTGGCCCCGCTCGACCGGGCGTTCATGTACCGGGAGGAGCGCCTGGCGGCCATGGACGAGCAGCACGTCGAGCGGATGTTCATCTACCCGACGATCGGCTACAGCTGCGAGCACCTCTTCGTCGACGACTGGGACCTGCTCTACGAGTTCTTCCACGCCTTCAACGCCTGGGTCGACGAGGACTGGGGCTTCGACCACCAGCACCGGATCTACAGCCCGCCGCTGATCCCCATGGCCGACGTGGCGCGCGCCGTCGACGAGCTCGAGTGGGCCATCGAGCGGGGCGCCCGCATCATCACGATGACGCCCGGGCCCTGGTACGGCCGCTCCCCGGCCGACTCGTACTTCGACCCCTTCTGGCGTCGGGTGGACGAGGAGCGCCTGGCCGTCATCTTCCACGCCTACGGCGGCGTGCCCGAGCCCTACGCCGCGTTCTACAAGGACGCCTGGGCGCGCCCGCCCGTCACCAACGCCGCGCACAGCCAGATGCTGCGCAGCGCCCTCCTGCCCTACCACCGGCCCGTGATGGACTCGATGATGGCTATGACGCTGGGCGGCCTCTTCAACCGCTTCCCGCACGTCCGCGTGGCCAGCATCGAGGTGGGCGCGGCCTGGGTGCCCTACTGCCTGCACGAGCTCGACCATGCCGGGTCGAACCTGGTGGAGCGCCGGGTCACCACGTTCGACGGCGAGCTCGTCGGCCGGCCGTCGGACGTGTTCAAGCGGCACTGCTACGTGGCGCCGTTCCCCGAGGAGGACGTCGCCGCGCTGGCCGAGCTGATCGGCGCCGACCGCGTGCTGTTCGGGTCGGACTGGCCGCACCCCGAGGGCACGGCCGAACCGGCCCACTTCCACAAGTTCGTCGAGGCGCTGCCCGAGCACGAGCAGCGCCTCATCATGCGGGAGAACGCGCTGTCGCTGGTGGAGCCGAGCTCGTGAGGGTCGGGAGGCTCAGCCGGTGGCGTAGCCGCCGTCGACCGAGATCACCTGGCCGGTCACCCAACTGCCCTCGTCGGACGCCAGCCAGGTGATCGCCGCGGCCACGTCGGCCGGCGTGCCCAATCGGCGCATCGGGTAGAACTTCAGCTGCTTGGCCAGCCGCTCGGGATCGCGGACCTCCGCGCTCTGCGGCGGCACGGTGCCCAGGGCCACGCAGTTGCAGGTGATGCCCTGCTTGCCCACCTCCTTGGCCAGCGACTTGGAGAACGAGGCGGCCGCGCCCTTGGAGGCGGCGTAGACCGCCTGGAAGGGCTCGCCCACCTTGGCCGCGTCGGACACCACCGTGATGATCCGGCCCCGTCCTCGCTCGATCATCGCCGGCAGCACGGCGTGGGTGCAGTGGAGGACGGCGTAGAAGTTGAGGCGGACGAACGGCTCCCAGTCGGCCGGCCCAGTGTCGACGAAGGGCTTCAGGTTCATGCCGCTCACCGGGATGCCGGCGTTGTTGACGAGGATGTCGACGGGGCCGAGCTGGGCCCGCACCGACTCGACCATGGCGGCGACGCGCTCGGGATCGGTGATGTCGGCCACCGCGGCGACGGCGGTGCCGCCCTCGTCGGCCACCGCCTTGACCGTGCCCTGGGCCCGCTCCTCGGCGATGTCGTTGACCGCCACTGCGGCGCCCTGCCCGGCCAGCATCCGGGCGACGCCCGCTCCCACCCCCTGTCCCCCACCCGTGACCAGCGCGACCTTCCCCGACAAGTCGAACAGCATGGGCGCCCATCGTACCGACGCCCCTCGCTGCTCACCCGGCTGAGCCGTGCCAGGTGGTGCGCTGCGGAGCCGCCGGACGCACCGCGCCCATGCTCACCACCAGGCGCGTGCCGACGCGTTGGACCACCGCGCCCTGGCGGGCCGCGGGGAGGGACGCCAGCGTGCTCCACCGGTTGGTGCTCGGGTCGTAGGCGATGACGTTGGCGGTGGCCGCGAAGTTGTCGCGCTGGCCACCGGCCATCACGAAGCGCCCGTCCGAGACGAAGGTGGCCGCCTCGAGGTGGCTCTTGGCCACGGGGAGGTCAGCGAGGCGGCGCCAGGTGTTCGTGGCGGGCGTGTAGACGTGCGCGTCGCGCTGTTGGCGGTGGAGCTCGTCATGGCCCTTCTCGCCGCCGAGCACGTAGATCCGGCCCTGGTGGACCACCGTGCTGAAGTGGTCCTTCGGGTTGGGCAGCGGCGCGGCGGTGCGCCACGTCCGCCCGTCGAGGTGGAAGACGAAGTGGTCGCCCACGTTGGTGACGCGGTCGGCGGGGTTGCCGCTCAGGTAGTGCAGCTCGCGACCGACGACGTCGAGCGAGCCGGCGCCGCGCGGGCGCGGCAGCGTGGCGATGCGCTGCCAGCGGTTGGTGCCCGGGGTGTAGCGCCAGACCGCGTCGCTGATCCACTGACCAGGCTCGCGGTCGCGCTGCAGATCGCCGCCGAAGCCGCCGGCGACGTACACGTGCTGGCCGTCGGTGGCGATGCCGAGGTGCGTCTCGGCCATGCCGACGGGCAGCGTGCCGAGGGCGCGCCACCGCTGGCCGGCGGGGTCGTAGGAGGCGTACGTGCGGTCGACCCGGTAGTCGGCCTTGAAGCCCCCGAAGACGTAGATCCGCCCGCCGACGGTGACCGCCGCGGCCTCGAAGCGGGCCGACGGCGCGGCTGCCACCTGCCACCACCGAGACGTCCACGCGGCCGCCGGTGCCGCCGCGCCGGCCGCAGGAGCGGCGGTGGCGAGGGCCAGCATGACCAAGGCGAGCGCCAGGCACCGACCGGGCCGCCAGCTGCTCCGACGTGGCTCCCGCTCCCGGCCCATGGCCCGCCTCCCGCCCGGCGGTGCGGCCGCCGATGGACATGTCTACACCCGGCGGGGGTCAGCGCCCTCGTCACATGTTCTCGACCTCGCAGCGGCGTGAGCGGATGCGCCAGCGGCCGGCGTCGTCGCGCACCAGCTCGTCGACGTACCGGCCGGACGCCATCACCACCGCGTCGGCGCGCTCGGGACCGGCGTCCACGCGCAGGAAGTAGCTGGTGGCCGTGGCGGTCGCTCCGGTGACCGTCACCGACGGGTTCACCGTCACGTGCTTGTGCCAGGCGGCCGGCGCGTGGGTGTGCCCGTCGAAGTAGCCCGTCAGCTCCTCGTGCCCGTGGAAGGAGAACCCCTGCTCGGGGTGGATGCGCATGGCGACCACGTAGTCGGCGTCCGCCGTGAAGCACGACAGGAACTGCTCGCGGTCGCCGTAGTCGAGCGCGCTGCCGTAGGCGTACAGCGTCGCCACGATCGCCCGCTCCGCTTCGAGGCGGTCGAGGCGCTCGAGCACCGTGTCGATCGCCGTGTCGGTCGCCGTGTCGGTCGACGGATCCAGCATCGTGCCTCCCCCTGGCTGTGCCGCGCTCACAGGCCACGCCACCCTACGACCTCCGCTACATTGCCGGAGCCACCGACGAGAGGGGGATCCGGTGCGCGACGACGCTTCCCTGCCCGCGCCTTCGACCAAGCCCGTCCTGACGCTGCGCTACGACCTGCGCTGCCCGTCGTTCGGGCGGCCGGCGGGCGAGATGTACGCCACCGCGCTCGAGCAGGCCCGCTGGGCCGAGGCCCACGGCTTCGCCGGCGTGACCATCTCGGAGCACCACAGCAGCGACGACGGGTACTGCCCTTCGCCGATCCCGCTGGCCGCCGCGCTGGCCGGTGCGACGTCGCGCCTGCGCATCACCATCGCGGCGCTGCTCGTCCCGCTCTACGACCCGATCAGGCTGGCCGAGGACCTGGCCGTCACCGACCTGGCCAGCGGCGGCCGGCTCACGGCCGTGTTCGGCGCCGGTTACCGGGAGACGGAGTGCAACCTGTTCGGGATCACGCTGGCCGACCGGGTGCGGCGCCTGGAGGAGGGCATCGGCGTGCTCCGCCAGGCGTGGACGGGCGAGCCGTTCGAGTACCGCGGGCACACGGTGCGGGTCACGCCCCGGCCGCTCCAACAGCCCAGCATCCCGATCGTGCTGGCCGGCTCCACCAAGGGCTCGGCCCGCAGGGCCGCTCGCCTGGCCGACGGCTTCGCACCGGTCTCCCCCGACCTGTACGCGGTCTACGCCGAGGAGTGCGCCAAGCTCGGCAAGCCGTGCGGGCCCGCCCCGGGGCGCGGCGGGCCGCTCTTCCTGTACGTGTCAGACGATCCCGAACGTGACTGGGCGCTGATCGCGCCGCACGCGCTCCACGAGACCAACTCGTACGGCCGGTGGCTCAACGAGGGGCCCGAGGCCGGCCCCTACCAGCCGATGGACGACGTCGCCGCGCTGCGGGCCAGTGGCAGCTACCGCGTGGTCACGCCCGAGGAGTGCCTCGAGCTGGCCCGCCAGGTCGACGTGCTGACCTTCCACGCGCTGATGGGCGGCCTGCCACCCGACGTGTCGTGGCGCAGCCTCGAGCTGTTCGCGTCGGAGGTGCTGCCCCACCTGCGCGACGACGAGGCCGCGCTGGCTGCGGCCCCCGCCTGAGCGCCGGAGCGAGGCGGGGCGCCGCGGCCAGCAGGGTCATACGCGGCGCAGCCGCGCCTCCACCAGGGAGAACAACCCGAACGCGGCCAGGCCGAGCGCGGTGAGCACGAGGAGCACCTGTCCGTGGCCCTGGTCGGCGATGGTGCGCAGCGTGCCGTCGACGCCGGCCGCCTGCTCCGGGTCGTAGTCCAGCGCGGCCTTGGCCAGCAGCACCCCGAGCAGGCCGACCACCACGCCGCGCGCCACGTAGCCCGCCACGCCGAAGGCACGCACCACCCGCTCGCCGCCGTTCGAGAGCCGCTGCAGGTCCAGGTCCTCCTCGAACTTGCGCGTGAGGCCCCGCACGACGAGGTAGGCGCCGCCGGCGATGATCGCCAGGCCGACCAGGCCCACGAGCCACCGCCCGCCGGTCCAGCCGAGCACCTTCGCCGTCCAGGCCTCCTCCCGTTCACCCTGGCTCGCGCCCGCCTGGTCGCCGGAGCGCAGGACAAAGAAGGCACTGCTGCACAGCGCCCCGTACACCAGCGCGCGGAAGAGCGAGATGCCCTTCTCGGCCAGCCGCTTCTTCCGGTCGGCCTCGTCGCCCCCGCCGAAGAGCGCCTCGGTGAGGTGCCACAGGGCGTAGAGCCCCAGGCCGATCGCGAGCACGGTGAGCAGCACCTCACCGAAGGGCTGCTGGCTGACGGCTTCGAGCGCACCGACGTTGTCGGCCCGCTCGGCTCGGTCGCCGAAGGCCACCTGCAGCGCGAGGACGCCCAAGAGGACGTAGAGGACGCCCCGCGCCCCCAGACCAACTCGGGCGCCGATCTCCATCCAGCGCGAGTCGGCGGCTCGCCGACCCTTGTCGCGCACCTGCTCCATGTGCGTGGCCGGCGTCGTCACGGTGTGCTCCCTCTCGTGGTCCCGCTCGGGAGTGCCCAGCGATGCCACCGCGGAAACGCGCGCCCCGGCGCGGACGAGGCACGATGGAGCTTCCAGCGACGAAGGGGGAGCCCGCATGGAGACCCAGGTGCCGGTCGAGCCGCGGTTCGGTCTGGGGGCGATCGACCAGATCTCCTTCGCGGTGGCGAGCGTCGACGAGGCCTTGCCCCGCTACACCGCGATGTTCGGCGGGCCGTTCGCGGTGGCGGACGTCCCCGACATGGAGGTGGTCTGCCGGGGACGTCCGCTCACCGCGTCGCTGCGACTGGCCTTCGGGCGCTCGGGCTCCGTCGAGGTGGAGCTCGTGGAGGTCGTCGCCGGCGACTGGCCGACGCGCTGGTTCCTGGACGAGCGAGGAGAAGGCCTGCACCACATCCGCTACCCCGTCCCCGACCTGGCCTCCACGCGCGCCGCCATGGAGGCCGAGGGCTTCGAGTGCACGGTGAGCGGGGGCAACGGCGAGGTGTCCTTCGCCTACCTCGAGGCGCCCCTGCTGCAGGGCATGACCATCGAGCTCATCCAGTTCCCGGCGGGCTGATCAGGCGCCGCCGGCCTGCACCACCACGGACTGGACGTTCGAGAACGACGTCTGGCCGAACTGGCGCACCTGCAGGCGCACGCGCGCGCTGCGGAGGGCGCTGGACGAGAAGCTCTCCGACACGCCGCGCCACGCGGTCGGGATGCCGTTCGGCGTGCACTGCTCGTCGCTCTGGTCGGTGCCGATGACGGTGCCCGCGCTGTTGCGGTACTCCACCCGGATGCGCACGCAGCCGGCGACGCCGCCGTTGTGCCACTCGTTGCCGACGAGCCGGGCGTGGATCGTGGAGCCGCCCACCTCCTGGCTCCAGCGCATCTCGCCGGCGAAGCCGGCAGGCGAACCGAGCGCCGGCAGGCTCCCGAGGTTCACGCCGTCGGTGTCGAACTGGAAGGCAGCCGCCGACGCCGGGCTGGCGGCCAGGGCCAGCGCGCCAGTGGCGGCGAGCGACGCTACGGACCAGCGGACACGGTTGCGCAGTGACATGTCGATTCCTCCGGATCGGTTGCCCCGGGAAGTGGGGCGGGCTGACCCTCAGCCCGGCGAACCGGAGCGCCCGCCCAGCCACTGGATACGTGGCGGCCGACCTGCGAGGCTGCGCCTCCCACCGCCGCATCGAAGGGGGAAGCGATGGTAGGAGCAGTCGAGAGGCGCGCCCGCCCGCCCGTCCCGCGCAGCGTCAGCGAGCCCGCGCAGCGGTTCCTGGGGGCACCCTCGTCGTACAGCGGCGAGATCGGGCCGCCGTCGGATCCGACCGATCTCGAGGGCTGGCAACGGTTCGTGGACGCCACCAACGAGCTGCTCATCCAGGCCTTCCGCACGCGCCTCCCGGAGGACGCGCCGCTCGAGCGGCGCGAGGTCGAGGTCGGCGGGGTGCACACCTACGTGCTGCGGCCGCACGGGGTGCCGGACGGCGCGCCGCTGTACCTCGACATCCACGGCGGCGGACTGGTGCTGGGGGCCGGTGAGGCCTGCCTGACCATGGTGGCGCCGTCCGCGCTGAGCCGACCGATGATCACGTGGGCCGTCGACTACCGCATGCCGCCGCGGCACCCCTACCCCGCCTCGCTCGACGACTGCCTGGCCG
>Ga0182742_1003824_pt1 | contig 14228 bp, 11 predicted proteins | sample eDN5th37CBELigMG_FD_128880 | JGI IMG/M metagenome (GOLD analysis project Ga0182742, IMG submission 128880) | Enriched Miracle-Growth compost microbial communities from Emeryville, California, USA - eDNA 5th pass 37_C BE-Lig MG (version 2)... ... | reverse complement strand
CGACGCCGCGATGCTGGTCCGCAACGGCTGCACCGCGGTGTCCGAGGGCGCCAACATGCCGACCACCCCCGAAGGCGTGCGGATCTTCCAGGCCGCCGGCGTGGCCTTCGGGCCGGGCAAGGCGGCCAACGCCGGCGGCGTGGCCACCTCCGCGCTGGAGATGCAGCAGAATGCCAGCCGCGACTCCTGGACCTTCCCGCACACCGAGGCCCGCCTCGCCGAGATCATGGCCGGCATCCACGCGTCCTGCTACGAGACGGCCGACGAGTACGGGATGCCGGGCAACTACGTGGCCGGCGCCAACATCTCGGGCTTCCTGCGGGTGGCCCGCGCCATGGTGGCGATGGGCCTCATCTAGCCATCTGCTGCGCGCGCAGCAGCGCGTCGCCGCCGAGGGGCTGACCAACGACGAGATCGCCCGGGAGCTGATCATCAGCCCGAGAGGCGGGCCTGGCCGAGGTCGGGCGCCGCCACCGCCGTCCCGGCCCCTGAGCTGCTGCTGCCGCCGTCAGGTGGTGTCGTCGACGAGCTGGTCCCAGCGGCGGGCGGCGTCTGCGACGATCGCGTCGACGTCCTCGGCGAGGAGGTGCCGGGCCGCCACGAGCGCGTCGGCCGCGACCCGCACGCGTGCGAGGAAGGTGTCGCGGTCGCCGTAGCGGGCGAGGACCTCGTCGGCCGGGAACGGCACCCGGCCACCGACCAGGTTCCACACCTCCACGGGCACACCCTCGCGAGGCCGCTCGGGGTTCCACCCCAACGACACGTCCAGCGGCACCGCCACGTGCGGGAGCCGGACGCCGGCCACCTCGTTGCCGTCGTCGTCGACCGCCGAGACGAAGCAGGGTCGAGCCGGTCCCAGCACGGCGGGCGGGAACCGTCCGATGCCGCGATCGGCGTCGGGGCCGAGGTCGAGCGGCGGCATGCCGAGGAGCGCCTCGGGGTCGGGCGCGGCGATCCCGTCCCACCGGGGCAGCGTCGCCAGCACGTGCTCGCGCGTGGCCGCCGAGCCGTCCTCCCACCGCGGCACGGCGGACGCCGGCGGCTCCTCGCCGGTCGTCACCCACGGCTCGAGCGCGGCGGCGTGGGCGCGCGTGGCCCACGTGATGTCGACGAGGTTCCCGGCGAGCTGCACGGGCAGCGACTCGACGTAGCCGGGGACCTGACCCGAGTGGTGCGCCCCGGCGTAGAGGTAGGCGCGCCACCCCGAGCCGTCCGGCACGGGGTGGATGAGCGACGCGTCACCGCGCCAGTACTCGGTGGCCGTGTTGGTGAACACGATCTTCGGTTCGGTGCCGGCTCGCCGGGCTCGGTCGAGGAGCCCCTCCTCCGGCGAGTAGGGCGGCAGGTGGGTGAAGCCCAGCGGGTTCATCGTGGAGGGCTGGGCGTAGCGGTGGTTGAACTCGCCGCGGCGCCCGCCGGCGATGTGGCAGTGCACGCCGTCGAACACCCGGCGGCCGGCTTCGTCGGCGTTGCCGGTGTCGAGCAGGAACTGGCGCAGCCACCGCCCGCTCTGCGAGACGCCGAGGGCCAGCGTGTGCGTGAAGGAGGGCCGCAGGTGGGCGACGACGTCGCGCACCGTCGCGAGCCCGACCCCGGCCACCGGGCACCGCGACGTGGTGTACGTGAGCTCGTAGTGGGTGCGGGCCCGGAACCCGCCGTCGAGCTCGACGTGCTCGGGGTGGGGGAAGCGCCACCGGTCCCGACGGATGGCGCGGGGCGGGCCGTTGAACCACGCGCGCTCGGTGAGCAGGGCCGTGGGGTCGTCGAGGTCCGCGGCGGGGAGGGCGTGGAACTGGCCCATGAAGGGCAGCACCACGTCGGCGAGGCGCCGGCGTTGCTGGTCGACGACCGGCTGGAACCCGAGCCGGGCCGTGCCGCGGATGGGCTCGCCGTCGGCGTCGAGGGCCTGCGGGGCCGCGAGCCCGACGGCGCCGGGGCGACGCTCGACGTCCCACTGCCAGCCCACCCACAGCACGGACCACCCGCGGCGGAGAGGCCACCCGTCGCCGACCTCGATGCGCCCCGTCGCCGGGGACCGGCCCACGCCGGCGCTGTACGGGAGGCTCGTGACGAGGCCGCGGTTGGCCACCACGTGGAGCAGGCCTCGGGGCTGCGGCGCTCGCAGGAGGACGACGTCGGCGTCGAAGCGCACCGGCCCGTCCGGGTCGCTCGCCGCCCGGTCGAGGTCGACGATGACGCGGTTGGCGGGGTGCGTGGGGTCGAGGGCGAGCACGGCGGTGCCGACGAGCAGCTCGTAGCCGTGGTCGAACGGCTGGCTCGACGAGAACGTCAGCGACTCGACCCCCACGGCGGGGGACGCTACCCAGCCCGCCGCCGCCCAGACCCGCCCGACCACAGTCGCTGCCGCGTCGCGCAGAAGCCACATGGAGTCTGCGGATCGTTAGCCGAGGAAAGGATAGGCAGAAGCCAGATGGATTCTCCGCAACGTGGCGCGCGAGGTGGTCGGTCATGTGACCGGCGCCGGGCCGCCGCCGCCGCCCACGAAGCATCCGCCCGGCACGAGCCTCCTCCTCCGCTCTACGCTCCCCCGCCGGCGTCGTGCGTAGGCGGATCGCGGGGCCGGGAGGTGCCGCCGTGCTGAAGCGGGAGATCGTGCCCCCGCCCGAGGACCTGTACCCGCGGGACCCCTGGCGGATCGTGGAGACGCGCTGGACCGAGGAGTACCACGCCCGCGCCGAGACCTGCTTCGCCCTCGCCAACGGCTACCTCGGTGTGCGGGGCACCCCCGAGGAGGGCCGTCCCGTCCTCTCGCCCGGCACCTACGTCAACGGCTTCCACGAGACCTGGCCGATCGTGCACGCCGAGGAGGCCTACGGCCTGGCCCGCACCGGCCAGACGATGATCAGCGCGCCCGACGCGTCGATCATCAAGCTCTACGTCGACGACGAGCCCTTCTTCCTGCCCACCGCCCGCACACCCCAGTACGCCCGGGTGCTCGACATGCGGGCCGGCACGTTGGAGCGCGACCTCGTCTGGTCCACCCCGTCGGGCAAGCACGTCCGCGTCCGCTCGCAGCGCCTCGTGTCGTTCGAGCACCGCCACGTGATGGCCGTGTCGTACGAGATCGAGGTCGACACCGCCGCGCCGGTCGTCATCTCCTCGCAGGTCCGCAACCTGCAGGACGAGCGCCTCAGCTCATCGGACCCCACCGTCCGGGCGCCGGCGACCGACCCCCGCCTCGGCCACCGCTTCGACCACCGCGTCCTCGAGCGCCTGGTCGAGGAGCACGAGCACGACCGCCGCATCGTGCTCGGCTACCGCACCCTCAGCAGCCGGATGACCCTGGGCCTCGCCGTCGACCACGAGATCCGCACCGACAGCCCCCACCGCGTCGCCACCCAGGTCGACGAGGACGTCGCCCGCATCGTGGTCACCGTCGACGCCGAGCCCGGCGTGCCGATCCGCGTCGTCAAGTACGCCACCTACCAGACGTCCCGCACCGCCTCCCCGCGCTCGTTGACGATCCGCTGCCGCCGCACGCTCGACCGGGTCGTGCGCGACGGCTTCGACGCGCTCCTCGCCTCGCAGCGCCGGCAGCTCGACATATTCTGGGACCGGGCCGACGTCGTCGTCGACGATCGCACCCGCGGCGTCGGCACGCAGCAGGCGATCCGCTGGAACCTCTTCCAGCTCGCCCAGGCGTCGTGGCGGGCCGAGGGCGCGGGCATCCCGGCCAAGGGCCTCACCGGGCCGGCGTACGGCGGGCACTACTTCTGGGACGCCGAGACGTTCGTGCTGCCCTTCCTCGTCAGCACGCAGCCCCGCATCGCCCGCAACCTGCTGCGCTTCCGCCACAGCATGCTGCCTCGCGCCCGCGAGCGCGCCCGCGTGCTGCACCAGCGGGGCGCGCTGTTCCCGTGGCGCACCATCAACGGCGAGGAGGCGTCGGCCTCGTACCAGGCGGGCACGGCGCAGTACCACATCAACGCCGACATCGCCTACGCCATCCGCCGCTACGTCGACGTGCGCGGCGACATCGGCTTCCTCGTCGAGCTCGGCGCCGAGATGCTCGTGGAGACGGCCCGCCTGTGGGAGGACCTCGGCTTCTACGGCGCCGACGGGTGCTTCCACATCCACGGCGTCACGGGGCCCGACGAGTACACCACCGTCGTCAACGACAACGCCTACACCAACCTGATGGCGCGCCTGAACCTCCGCTACGCCGCCGCGGCGGTGCGGCGGCTGGCCGACGAGCGCCCGGCCGACATGGCGGCGCTGCGCCGGGCCCTCGACCTGCGCCCCGAGGAGGTCGATGCCTGGGAGCGCGCCGCCGACGCGATGTTCGTCCCCTACGACGCCACCCGCGGCGTGAACCCCCAGGACGACACGTTCCTCGAGCGCGAGGTGTGGGACCTCGACGCCACCCCGCCGGAGCACTTCCCGCTCCTGCTCCACTACCACCCGCTCGTGATCTACCGGCACCAGGTGCTGAAGCAGGCCGACGTGGTGATGGCCATGTTCCTGCTCGGCAACGAGTTCACCCCCGAGCAGAAGCGGGCCAACTTCGAGTACTACGACCGCCTCACCACCGGCGACTCGTCGTTGTCGGCCGGCGTGCAGAGCGTCGTGGCCGCCGAGATCGGCGACCTCGAGGCGGCCCGCCGGTACTTCCGCTTCGCGCTGCTCATGGACCTGGCCGACGTGGCCGGCAACGTGTCGGACGGCGTGCACGTCGCCTCGGCCGCGGGCGCGTGGATGGCGCTGGTGTTCGGCTTCGGCGGCGTGCGTGACTTCGACGGCCACCTCTCCTTCGACCCCCGCCTCCCCGAGGGCTGGGACCGCCTCGCCTTCTCGCTCCGCTTCCACGACCGGCAGGTGCGGGTGTCGCTCACGCCCTCCGAGGAGCGCTACCTGCTCGACGAGGGCGACCCGCTCGACGTCACCATCCGGGACGAGCCGCTCCGCCTCCAGCCGGGAGAGGCGCTCGTGCTCCCCGCGCCCGCGCCCGGCCGCACCCGCGAGCCCGAAGCCGAAGCGGAAGCCGTTCAGGCCTCCAGCTCGTAGCGGTAGACGTTCGTCTGGCGGGCCTGGAAGCCGATGCGCTGGTAGAGGCGGTTGGCGGCCTCCCGCGACGGCCGGGAGGTGAGGTCGACGGTCTTGGCCCCGAGGCGGCGGGCCAGGTCGAGCGCGTCGCGGTTGAGGCGCTCCCCGATGCCCTGGCCGCGGGCCTCGCCGTCGACCACCACGTCCTCGATCCACGCCCGCACCCCGGTGGGGATGCGGAACACCACGAGCGTGAGGCTCCCGACGATCCGGTCACCGACGCGCGCCACCAGCAGGTGCGTGGCCGGCGAGGCCACCAGCTCCTCCAGCTCGGCGCGCGTCGGCGCAGGGCTCGACGACGACAGCTGGGGCAGCAGCCGGGTGAGGGCCGCCACCAGCTCGTCGCTCACCTCGGTGGCCACGTCGACGGTCACGGCATCGCTGGTGGTCACGGCTCCTCCACGCGGCTGGGGACGGCGGGCCAAGGTAGCGGTCCCCACCCCCGGGGGACACTCGGTGCGGCGGCGCACCCCCTGTCCGCCGGTAGGGTGCCCGCATGGAGTACGTCGCCTGGGCCCAGCGCCCGGCGCTGCGGCGCCCCGTGATGGTCACCGCGTTCGAGGGGTGGAACGACGCGGGCGATGCCGCCACGCTGGCCGCCCGCTACCTGCGTGACCTGTGGGACGCCGCGCCGGTGGCCTCCATCGACGCCGAGGAGTTCTACGACTTCTCGTCGACACGGCCGACCGTGCGGCTGGCCGACGGGGTGACGCGCGAGATCGTCTGGCCGGCCAACGACGTGTACGCCGTGCAGCTCCCCGACTCGGCCCACGACGTGGTGTTCCTCCTCGGCACCGAGCCGCAGCTGCGCTGGCGGACCTACTGCGAGCAGGTCATCGCCATCGCCCGCGACCTCGGCGTGGAGCTGGTCGTCACCCTCGGCGCCCTGCTGGCCGACGTGCCGCACAGCCGCCCGGTGCAGGTGATCGGCACCGCCGCCAGCCCCGACATCGTCACCCGCTACGACCTCCAGCACTCGCGCTACGAGGGACCCACCGGCATCGTGGGCGTGCTCCACGACGCGCTGGCCCGCGAGGGCTTCCCGTGCGTGTCGCTGTGGGCCGCCGTGCCCGCGTACCTGCCGGCCGTGCCGTCGCCGAAGGCCGCGCTGGCGCTCGTGGAGCGCACCAGCGCGGTGCTCGACGCGCCGGTGCTCACCGCCGGCCTCGAGATCGCCACCGCGTCCTACGAACGGGAGATGGACGCGGCGGTCGACAGCGACGACGAGCTGTCGGCCTACCTGTCGCGCCTCGAGGAGCTGGCCGACGACGGGGATCCCGACGACGACCTCGGGCTCGACGGGATGGAGCTCGACGGCATGGGGCTCGGGCTGGACGACGACCTCGACGACGCCGCCAGCCGGCGCGGCCAGGGCCTCGTCGAGGAGGTCGAGCGCTTCCTCCGCAACCAGCGGGAGGAGTAGCAGCAGGCCTCGGCGAGGCCCCTCAGCGCTCCCCGCGCCAGATGGGCGAGCGGGGCGGATCGAACATGACCTCGATCGGCTCGCCGCGGATGGCGGCGAAGGCCTGCGTGGCCCACCGGTCGGCGCCGATCGTGGGGTACGGCAGGTTGCCCTCCGCGAACCAGCCGACGGCCGCGGTCTCGAGCGGGTGGGCCCGCAGCTCGCCGCCCACGGCCCGGCAGTGGAACAGCAGCGAGTACATGGGCGTGAGCGAGTAGCCCATGCGCAGGCCGTCGAGCACGGCCAGCACCCGCACCGGCTCGCACACCACGCCGGTCTCCTCCTCCACCTCCTTCATGGCCACCTCGGCGGGCGAGTAGCCCACGTCGGCCCAGCCGGTGGGGTAGAGCCAGAACTTCGAGTCGGCCCGCTGCACCAGCAGGATCTCGCCGGCGTCGTTGCCCACCACCGCCCCCACGGCCACCTTGGGCGTGACGTAGCCGGGCACGCCGTGGCCGACCGAGTCGAGCCACTCCTGCACGTAGTGCTCCGCCTCCCGGCGAGCCTCCAGATCCTCCTCCGCGGCGGCGCGGATGTCGGAGGCCACCTTCAGCACCTCCTCGTAGCGCTCCCGCTCGTAGAGGTTCTGGGTGAAGCCCATGCCGGTGCGGGCGATGGCCGAGAGCGTCTCGCTCCACCGCAGCAGGTCACGGAGGAAGTCGCCGGAGCCGGCGGGTCGCTCCGAGGGGGTGGCCGCGTCGAGGTCCATCGGCTCCGCAGGCTAACGAGGCCTAACGGGCGACGGCCGCAGCCCCGACCGACAGCTCGTGGAGGACGGCCAGCTCCAGCTCGCGCAGGTGCTGCGGGTCGGTGACCTTCTGACCCAGGCTGTCGCGCACGTAGAAGGAGTCGACGACCTCGTGGCCGAGGGTGGCCACCTTGGCGTGGCGGATGTCGAGCTGCACCTCGGCGAGGGCCCGGGTGATGCGGTACAGCACGCCGATGCCGTCGTGGGCCCGCACCTCGATCACCGTGGCCGTCGAGGAGGCGTCGTTGTCGACGAGCACCGTCGGGGCCACCGGCAGGCGGGGCCGTCGCCCGTAGTCGCGCGTGCGGACCGCCAAGCGGGCCTCGAGGGCGAGGCGGCCGGCCAGGGCCCGGTCGAGGTCGGCCAGGACCCGGTCCCACGGCAGGTCCCGCTGCTCGGCGGGCGCCACCCGGAACTCCGAGGCGGCCATGCCGTGGTCGTCGGAGTGCGCCTGGGCGCCCAGCACGTCGACGCCGTGCAGGGCCAGCACCCCCGCCACCGCCGAGAACAGGCCGGGCCGGTCGGGGGCCACGACGGTGAGCGTGTCGCCCTCGACCCGAACCCGGGTGCGCATCGCCGCCATGTCGGCCTGCACCTCGGGGGAGGGGAACAGCGACCAGGCCACCTCGTGGACCTCGCCGCCGCCGAGCACGTGCGCCGTGCGACCCACCAGGTCGTCGACCAGCTCCGCCTTCCACGAGCTCCAGGCCGACCGTCCGGTGGCCCGACCGTCGGCCTCGGTCAGCGCGTGCAGCAGCTCGAGCACCAGCGGGCTGCCCACGGCCTCGGCCACCGCGCTGATGGTGGCGTCGTCGGAGAGGTCGCGCCGGGTGGCCACGTCGGGCAGCAGGAGGTGCAGCCGCACCAGCGCCGTGAGCACCTCCACGTCGTCGGCGACCAGGCCGAGGCGGGGCCCGATCAGCCCCACGAGGCCGACGCCCCGTTCGGTGTGGTCGCCCCGGTAGCCCTTGCCGAGGTCGTGCAGGAGGGCGGCCAGGACGAGGAGGTCGGGCCGGCTCACGCGCGGCGCCAGCTCGGCGGCGTTGGCGGCCGCCTCGAGCAGGTGGCGGTCGACGGTGTAGCGGTGCAGCGCGTTGCGTTGCGGCTTCGACCGCACCGGCCCCCACTCGGGCAGCACCCGCGCCATCAGGCCCCGCTGGTCGAGGGCTTCGATGACGGGGACGGCCGCGTGCCCTTCGAGCAGCAGGCCGACGAGCTCGCCGCGCGCCGTGGGCGGCCACGGGTCGGGGAAGGGCGGCGTCTCGCGAGCCAGGCGGTCGAGCGAGTCGCGGTCGATGCGGGTCCTGTGGTGGGCGGCCGCCGGGGCGGCCCGCAGCCCCAGCGCCGGGGCCTCCGGCGGGTGGGCGGTGGCGTCGACGTGCACCTCGCCGTCACGCAGGAACACCCCGGGGGCGAGCGGGCGGTCGCGCTGGTGGTTGCGCCCCGAGGGCCCGCGCACCGACGACGAGACCGCGTGCCACACCTCGTCGGCCGTCCAGGCCACGGTGCGGGCCGCGCCGGCGACCTTGGCCATCAGCGCGTCGGCCGACGCGTAGCCGAGCGCGTCGGCCACCGCGTCCTGCTCCTCGAGCAGCAGCACGTTGCCCGGCCGGCGGGTGCGGCGCTGCAGCTCGACCCGCACCGACAGCAGCAGCTCGTAGCTGCGGTCGACGGCGTGGTGGTCGAAGGGCAGCAGCACCAGGCGGGCCCGCTCCGCCCAGCGCAACCCGTGGACGTCGCGCATGCCGCCGCGGCCGTCCTTCAGGTCGGGCTCGAGCAGGTGGGCCACCTCGCCGGCCCGCTGGTGGCGCTCCGCCGTGGCCGCGGCCAGCTCGGTGAGCCAGCGCTTGGCCCGCTTCTGCCACTGGCGCTCGGCCGCCGCCGCCAGGTCGCGCGACAGCGCGGGGTCGCCCGCGAGGTGGCGCACGGTGAGCAGCGCGGTGGCCGTCTCGAGGTCGCCGTCGGCCAGGCGCAGCGCCTCCTTCACCGTGCGCACCGCGTGGCCGAGCTTCACCTTGGCGTCCCACACCGGGTACCAGAGCCGCTGGGCCACCTGGGCGATGTCGCGCCGCCCGCGGTGCAGCAGCAGCACGTCGACGTCGCTGCCCGGCGCCAGCTCGCCCCGCCCGTAGCCGCCGACGGCCACCAGCGCGGCGTCGGGCGACGGTCCCGCCGCCTCGGCGAAGAGCTCGCCGAGCCAGCGGTCGACCTGCATGGTGGCCCGCCGGCACCACGCCGCGCCCGTGAGCGTCGTGTCGTCGAGCAGCTCGGCGCGACCTGGGATCACGGCCGGCGAGGCTACTGCCGGCTCTTCGCCCTCACGGCCGCGCTCAGAGCCGCTTCTCCAGTGCCCGCGCCGCCACCTGCAGGGGGTCCCACACGCTGGAGAAGGGCGGGGCGTAGCCCAGGTCGAGGTCGATGAGGTCGGCGACGCGCATCCCCGCGGTGAGGGCGGTGGCCACCACGTCGATGCGCTTGGCGGCGCCCTGGTCGCCCACGATCTGCCCGCCGAGCAGCCGGCCGGTGCCCCGCTCGCCCACCAGCCGCACGGCGATGGTGCCGGCGTCGTCGAGGTAGCCGGCCTTCACGGTGGACTCGATGGTGGCGGCCTCGGCCATGAACCCGTGCTCGGCCGCCTGGGCCTCGTTGAGGCCGCTGTGCCCGACCTCCAGCGAGCACACCTTGGTGACCGCGGTGCCCACCACCCCCGGGAACGTGGCGTAGCCGCCCCCCAGGTTGATCCCGGCCACCCGCCCCTGCTTGTTGGCCACCGTGCCGAGGGGGACGTGGACCGGCTGCTGGCTGACGCGGTGGAACGACTCGGCGCAGTCGCCCGCGGCCCACACGCCGGGGACCGGTGTGTGCTGGCGGCGGTCGACGCGCAGGGCGCCCTGCACGCCGCCGGGCACACCCGCCTCGGTGAACAGCTCCGAGGCCGGCGCCACCCCCGTGCCGAGCACCACCACGTCGGCGGCCAGCGGCCCGTCGGAGGTGTGCACGCTGGCGGGCTCGAAGCCCTCCACCTTGACGCCCACCCGCACCTCGATGCCGATGCGCTCCATGGCGGCCCGCACCCGGTGGCCCATCTCGAGGTCGAGGGCGCGCAGCACCTCGGGGCCGCCCTCCACCACGGTGACCGCGGCGCCCCGGCGGATCATGGCCTCGGCCATCTCCAGGCCGATGTAGCCGCCGCCGACGACCACCACCCGCTTGGCCTGCACCTGGTCGGCGTAGGCGACGAGGGCCTCACCGTCGGCCACGGTCTGCACGCCGTGCACGTGGGCGAGGTCGACGCCGGGCAGGTCGGGGCGCCGGGGCTTGCCGCCCGTGGCCGCCACCAGCTGGTCGAAGCCGAGCCGGAAGGTGCGCCCGTGGTCGTGGTCGCGCACCTCGAGCTCGCGGCCGTCGAGGTCGACGGCCATCACCTCGTGGCGGAGCCGCACGTCGATGCGGTGGCGGTCGCGGAACTCCTGCGCCCGCCGGGCGACGAGGCGGTCGAAGCTGCCGATGTCGCCGGCCACCACGTACGGGATGCCGCAGGCCGAGTAGCTGACCAGCGGCCCCCGCTCCAGGGCCACGATGTCGAGGTCGTCGCGCCGGCGCCGGGCCTGCGACGCCGCTGACATCCCCGCCGCGTCGCCTCCGACCACCACCACGCGCTCGGCCATGCGGCCGGAGGATAGGGGGACGGCGCCGGTCAGGCCGCGACGAGCCGCCGCTCGTGGTCGAGCAGGGAGCGCTTGCGCTCGACCCCGCCGGCGTAGCCGGTGAGCGCGCCGCGGGCGCCGACCACCCGGTGGCAGGGCAACACGATCGACACGGGGTTGCGGGCCACGGCGTGGCCGACGGCGCGCGCGGCCCCCGGCCGGCCGACGCGCTGGGCCAGCTCGCCGTAGCCCACCGTCGTGCCGGGCGGGATGGCGGCCAGGGCGTGCCACACGGTGCGCTGGAAGGCGGTGCCCCGGAGGGCGAGCGGCAGGTCGAAGGCGGTCCGCTCGCCGGCGAACCACTGCTCGAGCTGCTCGACGGCGGCGGGCAGCGCGCCGGGGTCGGCCCGGGTGGGGCCGAGGCGCGGCGCCGGCCGGTGGTCCGGGTAGTACAGCCCGGCGAGGGCGTCGCCGTCGGCCACCAGCAGCAGCGAGCCGAGCGGGCTGGGCACGGTGCGCACCGCCAGGTCGGCGGTCGGGTGATGGGTGGTCGGATGATGGGCGGTCGGGTGGTGGGGGGAGGTCGTCATGCCGGCTCCTCGGGGTGCGGGGCCGACCCCGGCAGGGTGGCCCACAGGTGGTGCAGGGCGTAGGAGCGCCACGGCCGCCAGGCGGCCGGCGCGTCGGGACGGAGGTGGGCGCCGCCCAGGGCGGCCAGGGCCCGGCGGACGCCGCCGTCGGTGGGCAGGAACACGTCGGGGTCGCCGAGGGCCCGGAGCCGCACGTAGGCCGCCGTCCACGGGCCGATGCCGGGCAGGGCCAGGAGGGCGGCCTCGGCCCGGTCGCGGTCGGCGCCGCCGTCGAGCACCACCGTGCCCTCGGCCAGCGCCCGGGCCAGCTCCACGACGGCTTTGGCGCGCGCCGCCGGCAGGGGCAGGTCGCCGGGGGCGACGCCGGCCAGGACGTCCGGGCGAGGGAAGCGGTGCGTCAGGCCGCCGGACGGCCCGCCCGACGATCCGTCCAGGGCCGCGCCGAAGGCGGCCACGAGCCGGCCGGCCAGGGTGCGCGCCGCCGCCACGCTGACCTGTTGGCCGAGCACGGCCCGCACCGCCAGCTCGGGGCCGTCGACCGCGCCGGGCGAGCGGATCCCGGGCCGGTGGCGGACCCTGGCGCCGAGGAGCGGGTCGCGGCCGAGGTGGTCGACGACGGCGTCGGGATCGGCGTCGAGGTCGAGCAGGCGGCGGGTGCGCCGCACCGCGGCCTGCACGTCGCGCAGGTCGTCGAGGCGGAGCCGGCAGTGCACCCAGGGCTCGCCCGGCGCCGGGGCCCGCAGGTCGACCAGGCCGACGCCGTGGGGCAGGTCGAGCGTGCGCCGGAAGCCGCCGGGGCGACCCTCCTCCACACCCGGCACCGCCCGCGCGCCGAGGAAGCCGAACAGGTGGCAGGCGTCGAACGCGCCCCGCCAGGCCAGCCGCAGCGCCAGCCAGCCGCCCCCGTCGCCCCCGTCGCTCGCGTCGCCCCCGCCTCCCGGCGGGGTGGCCCCCGGACGGGCCCGGCGCAGCTCGGTGGGCGTGGCGGCGAAGACCTCCCGCACGGTGTCGTTGAACTGGCGGACGCTGGCGAAGCCGGCGGCGAAGGCCACGTCGGCCGCGGACAGGTCGGTGCGCTCCAGCAGGTTGCGGGCGGTGTGGGCCCGCTGCGCCCGGGCCAGTGCCAGCGGGCCGGCCCCGAGCTCGGCGTGCACCAGCCGATGGACCTGGCGTGCGCTGAAGCCCAGCCGTCGGGCCAGGCCCTGCACGCCTTCGCGGTCGACGACGCCGTCGGCGATCAGCCGCATGGCCCGGGCCACCACGTCGGCGCGGACGTCCCACTCGGGCGAGCCCGGGCTGGCGTCGGGCCGGCACCGCTTGCAGGCCCGGAAGCCGGCGCCCTGGGCGGCCGCGGCCGACGGGAAGAAGCGCACGTTGGCCCGCCGGGGCGTCAGCGCCGGGCAGCTCGGCCGGCAGTAGATGCCGGTCGTCACGACGCCCGTGTAGAACCAGCCGTCGAAGCGGGCGTCCCGGCTCTGCACCGCCCGGTAGCAGCGTTCCTCATCCAGCACCGGTCCAGCGTCGCGCCGGCCCGCCCCCGCCGTCTGGCGGGAATCGGACAGGGCGGTCGGCGCGCTCAGCCGTCGAGCAGCGCGGCGAGCCGCCGGAAGAACACCGACCGGGGGTGGACCTCGGTGCACCCCGCGGCCAGCGCGTCGGCCAGCCGGTCGTGGTCGACGTGGGCGCCGAAGCCCACGATGCGCCCGGCCCGCACCGCGCCGAGCTGCTCGAGCACGCCCGGACGGCCGACGTCGACCAGCACCACGTCGGCCTCCACGCCCCGCAGATCGGTCACGAACGCCACCTCCGGCACGGCCGCCCGCACCCGGGAGCGGTCCATGAGGTCGGGCACGAGCGCCACCACCTTCACCGGCGGCCCTCCCCGCGGCGGCGGTCGAGGTGCTGCTTGGCCTTCCACGCGCCCCAGGCCAGGCCGGCCTCGTGCACGTCCTCGCCGAGGTCGCGCCAGGCGGCCGGGGAGAGGTCGTAGACGTCGTCGGGGAAGTGCCGCTCGGCGAACTCGTCGCGGACCACCTCGGGCACCCCGGCCCGGCGCAGCACCTCGGTGGGGTGGCGCACGGCCGCCCGGACGATGGCCAGCGGGTTCGTGCGCTGGGCGTCGATGTCGGTCGCCAGGAGCTGCGCCAACCGCTCCGTCACCTCCGCCCGGGCCCGCTCGGCGGCGGCCACGGCGTCGTCGTGCACGGCCGGGTCGCCGGTGCCACGGTAGGCCAGCACCAGCCGGTCGACCTGGGCCACCACCCAGACCGGCACCGCCGCGTCGAGCGCGTCGAGCAGCCGCTGCGCGTACTGGTCCACCCGCCCATGATGGCGGACTCCTCCAGTGGGGCCTCCCACCAGCCGATCACCAGAGGGTGCCCCGCCTGCGCCGCGTCGCCACCCTCGCCACCCTGCTGACCACGCTCGTGACCCCCCTGGCCCTCGTGGTCGGCCCGGCGCCCGCCGGGGCCCAGACCGCCACGCCCCCGCCGGTGGCGGCCACGCCCACGCCTCCGACGCCCATGCCGGCCGCCCCGGCCACCTGCGACGCCACGCTCGCCGCGGCCGCGGCCGACGCGCCCATCGAGGAGCCCGCCGAGGGCTTCGCCCGCTGGTGGGCCTCCTCGGCCCTGGCCGCGGCCCGCACCGCCCCGGCCTGCGTCGCCCGAGGGCTGCTCCCCGAGCCCCGCTGGCGGGGACGCGTGGCCTTCCAGCTG
>Ga0182742_1003823_pt1 | contig 14242 bp, 10 predicted proteins | sample eDN5th37CBELigMG_FD_128880 | JGI IMG/M metagenome (GOLD analysis project Ga0182742, IMG submission 128880) | Enriched Miracle-Growth compost microbial communities from Emeryville, California, USA - eDNA 5th pass 37_C BE-Lig MG (version 2)... ... | reverse complement strand
CTTCAATAAATGGATTATTCTTGTATCCAGTAATTTCTTGCTGCAGATATTTAGCTTCCTCTTGCCTTCCAATTAAACTTGGAGAGTACTGGTACATAGATTCTAGTTTCTGTTTATTAGCCATGATCCTTTGCTCCTTTGGATTGTATACTCGCTAATAGACCCAATTTAGATTTTGGTCGGTAAGATTCAATTGAGGTAACATCATGTTCTTCATTAACGGTTTTCAGTTTGTCCAATTCAAATGCTTGGACTTTACGAATTTCATCTCGTTCTTCTGCTTTATTCTGTTTAATTTCTGATTTTCTTTTTATTTTTGAAATTGATACATCTTGGCCTTGAATAGTACGTTTTGTTGCTTCAGCTGCTCTTTTTTCTAGCTTGGCATTAAGTGCTACTTCGTCTTGAAGCTCTTGGGTTAGATAAATATCTCGATTGAGCTTTTCAACATACCGCATCTCCTTTATTTCTTCTAACGATAAATCTCGAAACCTCGAAGATTTATCTAACAAAAAGCATTTTATGAATCCTCTTCCATTATCCGTTTTAATGTACACATGGTTCATACATCTTCTATCATATGAAATTACTGTTTTTATTGATTTCCCTTTTATAAACCAACCCTGCCGGACAAGCTCATCACAGCCAAAATACATACCTTCGAAATAAATACCTTCTCGAGAAGCAGTTACTTGTTTTTCTGGAAGTACATTAAGTCTGACAATATCAGGATGAACTTCTTTAAGAAAGTGATTATGTGCTATACCCCATAGCCATAAGTTTCGTGCTATTGGTTTGACTTTATCTTTAGCCTGGGCCTTATCGAGAGGATAATGCTTCATGTAATGAGAATTGTTTCGAAATAGAATGTGATCAATCATATTAGCAGTAAATTCTTTCAACGTTAGCTTTGCATCAAGAACATAGTCTGGTCCACCTCGTTTTTTATATTCTTTCTTCACTGAACCTGGCATCCATGGTTGTAGAGTGTCATTCATTAATTTAAATTGCTGCTCGACAATTCCTTTTAAATCAGCACGATATGGAGGGGCATTCTTAAGCTTGATTCCCAGAGCAGACCCTAAAGAGTCTGCACTTTTACTTTCCATCTCTCCGCGGTCAGCATAAAAGCTTTCCGGCATATAGTGACAGGGCCACTCATCTTGTTCTATGGTGATATCATATTCGGCGCAAAATTTAACTTTATCTTCAACTGTATTTTCAATTGCCATCATTATACCTTGCCATGATGGCCCTTCTAGCCCTACATAAAACCCTACAATCATATGACTCCATACATCCACGACAATATAAACGACTGGTCTTCCGATTATTAGATTAGGATCATTTACGCTTACAAGATAAACATCTGCAACTGTAGCATCTACTTCAAAGATTTGACCAGGTCCTGTCGCTTTTCTAGTTTCGGAACCTAATAAAGGTCTAAAATCACGATTAAAAGTAACTTCTCCTTCACGGGCCATCAACCGTTTCTTTCTCGGATAGTGAGTTCGAATATGGTATCTTAATTGAGCAATGCTAGGAACTTTATACTCAGGTGGAATTATTGGTATTTCGACATTATTCCTAATTTCTGTACCAACTTGAAAATGATCCTTTAGCATTTGAATATAAGTAAATCTCACAGAGTCACGTCTATTAACCTTCAGGTATACATCACGAATGACCTTGTCAAAGATTTTACGAATTCCTTCATTAGTTAAAATCCCTTCCATATCCGGACTTATTGATTTTTTTGTCTCTCTTGGTCGACCCATCTTCATTGTCGGATTTTTACGTTTGCCACGCCCTCCACATTCTCTAAATCTAGGTAGCAGTGCATTAACCTTTTTACCTCCAGTCCAATAATAACGGAGGTATTTGTAGTAGAGATTTTTTCTTTTACCTGTAACCTTACTAGCCAACTTTATCATTTGATATCGTTCTGTTGGGTCGAAGATATTTGGTTCCATTTCAACCATCTCTTTTATTAGGTTCCACGCATTATCTCTCAGCTGAACTTCTTTTGTACTGAGGTTGTCTTCTGGAACCATAAAAACATTGTAAGGATCGTATTCTCGTTTTATAACATTTCCGTTATTAATATCTCCCTCCAGTATAGAGAGACTCTTTACGCTTGGAACTCCTTTATTACTCAGAATAGAAATAGTGACTACAGTATCATTGTCACGGTTAACCCATAAGACTCGCTCACAATCCATTAATTTTTCCTCTTCATTACGATGATCCAAAAGATTGTTTACAAACAAACTCATTTAATGTCCTCCCTTGAAAGTTATTTCTAGTGACTATAAGTGGTTTAAGAAGCGGTTCAATCCTCATTTTCATGTCAACATTCCAATATTGATTAGCAATCAAATATCTAACAATGAACATACAAATCCCTTGTTTGAACCCTAGTCTGTAATCAAGTTCTAACGTCGCCTTTGCTAATGGCTTGTCTCGCTTTTGAATTGTTTGAAATACGATTTCTTCCACTTCTAAAATCTGATTGATAGTTATCTGTCCATCTAGAAACTTAGCGGAGTGTAACCACTCAACGTTTTTTACTAGTTCATAATTGATCTGATGTTCGGTTATTAGTGACCAACTTATATTGACATCCGTAAAAAAGGATTTTTCTATTTCTAGTTTCTCGAGAACTCTTCTATTCAATTTGGATGAAGGTTTTATGGAGTGTGCAACAAACTTTATGTCATCTTCATGTTTTAACGTCAATAACATATCAGTTGTCATTACAATTGGGTGCTTAGTTTTCGGATCTATCGGATGCTTTACCCCTAACTTCTCCGCAATATATAGAGTTTTTTCTAAAGGTAACAATGGAAATTGTTCTCGAATGTCACAACATTTTTCGGCCCACTCCATTTGATAATGATGGGCCAACTCATAATGCTCAGAAAAATAATGATGGAGACGTCCACTTTTCCAACCCTTTATTCGAGTAACCACTCCTTGTGATGGAAAATCATGAATGGTAAGCCAGGGCTTATATTCAGAAAAATGACCTTGCCCTCTTCCTTCTCTTAATCTCTTTTCAATTACAGCCTGATTCGTAATACGATTTCTTTTGCTCACATTTCTCTCTCCCTATTTATGATATATTTAACATAGCAATTAAAAACTCTACTCACGATATTTACATCTTCAAAACACTAGTTTGAACTTACTTGCTCGCAACTCATCGTCAATTACCTCTTTGTTTTTCTTAAACTCAGTTATATCCAAAAACATCAAATAAATATCGGTATACCAATATTTATTTGATGTTGAAATTTTTAATAATCATCTATTAATTGTAATTATAAAAGATACTCAAACCATGTACTGGTGCAAAATATGTGAATAATGGCGCAAATTCTGGTAATGGAGGAATCAAGAATCGATGAAACTAGAGGAATATGAAACTAAATATTCTGATTGGAAAGAAGAATTTGAGAAGTCCTACGTGGAATGGGTGGATTTAGAACTCATTCAAGCATTGCTGAATAGTATTGAATGCTCTGTTCGCTTTTTCTGCAATGCAATAAACGATACGACTCGTTGGCCTGCAAAAATCAATAAATCTCTTAAAACTGTGAGCTATCCAAGAATTCGAGACGCTGCAGATTTCTTAGGAATACCTCCCTGGCTACTGTTTTATCATAAAGAAAAAAATCTAAAAATTAAGGAGCTATTTGAACGTATAAGGACCATCCATAAACCAATTGAACTTCCTTATTTCAGTGAATATAATGAATTCTATGCTTACTTTTATGATGAACTTTCTAATAGAGTACCTAAAGATGATTTGGAAAGTATAAGTGGTAAGCTTCTAAGCCTGTTAGGCCAAAAACAATATCATGATGTAGTTGAAGGAAATTGGAAGGCTGTAATAAGTTATTTTAAAGATATTCATAGAGAATTCTCCGGAGGAGCAACTTTCTCTTATAGAGACCCCAACGATATTATTAGTGGCAACATACGACTTAGTTTCCGTCCTCATCCTAAGAATGAACGAACTTTAATTAAATCAGGTTGGCTATCTTTTACAATTGACCCTACAAAAACAACTAACTCAACTACCATTAACCTGCTCACATCAAAGATTATTTCGGATATGGAATGGATCTTTGAGCATTCACCATTTATCTTTAAATCAGAACTTGATGGAAAACAAGTTTATTTATTTTCTTGGCATAGTCTAAGATCTTCAAATACCCAATATGATGCTATTCAATCTTTAATCAACCGAAAATTACCTGAAGCTAATTTTTCAATGAATATTACAGAAAAAACACTGTCTGCTTTTTCATCCAGTCCAACTACTACTAATCCGTTCGAAGAATTTATCAGAATAATACAAGAGGATGTTCCAGCTCAAAGCAAACCTATAAATACACGTGGACAAAATAGTTTGCAACTATTATATGAGAATAAAATAATTAATAATGGTGACCGTATCACTCTATTAACTCGAGCAAAGTTGAAAAATCAAAATCTAATATTTTCGAATGCAACAATTCATATCGAAAATGATAAAGCATTTGTCAGGTGGGATTATGACAATAAAGTTTATTCCATATCTAAATTGACTTACATGATTCTTACTATGTATGGAGAGTTAAAACCACAAACAATATATTATGTAAATGGATCTATGTACTGGGGATTAAGTGGAAACGGAAAATCATTATTTTCTTTAGCAAAAACTCTGAGAAGATAATTTATTACTGAACTAAGTGAAACGCTGTATTAAAGTTTGAAACAAATTGAAATAGTAGTTACTGGTGTTAAATATTCTGACCTGAAAAAAAGTAACCTCAACTCTTTGTTTTCATTAACTTTAAATTTCACTCCAACGATTTCATTTTCTTCATCTGATAAATTAACTATAGTATAATCTTTTATAGTTAAGCTAATGGGCAGTTTTTTTTAATAAGGCTTAGAGGGTTCACCTCTGTTTAATTAGGTTATTTTTATTTTTGATCATCAGGCAGTAAACAATCAAGGAGAAGTTATATACAGAAAAGTTAGTATTGAAATAGTGATATTGATCTATCGAGGGAATATAGTTGAAAAAGGAAGCTAAAAATATATTTTACTCTTACTTATTGGAGGTAAATTGTATGCCCGATCTAAGTTTTGAAGAAAAAAATAGAATATCAAAGTTTATAGTTGATGGAGCCCCAGGTGAATGGTTATCATTTGCTGAAGAATTAATGGAGTCTGCAGAAGTTTTATGGAAACAATATGATGGCTCATTAAGAAGTGAAATTATTCATGATAAAATCGTAGTCCTCGAATCAAAAAAAGTATCAGGTATATCAAGACCTTATTTTTTATTGGTTGGGTTTGCTATAGAGAATCTGTTAAAAGGGTTAATTGTTTTTAATGACCCTTCGACAATTACAAGTGGAAAGATTAAAAGAATTAAAACACATAAAATCACTAACCTTATTAAAGAAATAAGTGAGATAAACTTATTCGAAGAGGAAATAGAGATATGCAAAAAAATAGAGGAAGCCATTCCTTATTGGGGTAGATACCCAATTCCTTTGGAAGCTGAAAATATTACTCCAGATATAGGCATAACTCCAGAATTAAGAGAAATTATAAAAAGTATGTATAATCGCCTGGCAGCGACCCTATATCAAAAAATAAAAGATGGTTGGGAATCTGGAACGGGAGAATATTCTAGTATATACATGTCAAAATATGAGTGAAATTATTAGTAATTAAGTTAAACAAAATTAAGAGAAAATTCAATCGTTAGATGAACATATTTAACTAACGGGTAGCTTTTCTGAATAAGAATGAACTTTTTTATTGTACCTGATTCTAAAAAAACACATTTAATGATTAGTTGCTGTGGGGGTTAATAATTGAACTAACGAGGAACGTTAGTTTAATGCCTACAGTAGCGGTCTAAGACTTTAATCGTTTTATTAGGTTAACGTTGAAAACTTCAAATCTTCATAAAAAACAGCAAATGATCGCTATCTAGAAATGAGGAGTGATATGTTGAAAGGTTCCTTTAATTAATGTACGTGAATTTGAATGGGTTTTGATCACGAAAATCCACCGAATGAAAATGTATCTGATTATATTAACGGAGAACTTTAGTTTAATAAATGATAGCGAATTTTTATTGGAAACGATCATAACCGCAAAGCCGGTTATGGTCGTTTTATTTCAAACTTTATTCCATCATTTTAATCTTTATACAATCGGAACACTAAGAAGGTTGATGGACACAAATAGTTTGAAAAATTAGTAGAATTATTTATTAAAACAACCCTATCGACTTATCATTTACTCAATTTTGACTTAATCAATTGAATAAGCTCACGCTGGTCAATTTTTTCTAGTTTATCGAATAGCATTAATAATGCTAATTCATTTTCATTAATCTTTTTCACAGAGTTACTGTTATAATTTGAGTCAGTTCTTCCAAATACAAGCCATGATAAATCAACATGAAACTCATTGACGATTGAAATAATTATCTCAATCGATGGCTTGTACTTGTCTTGTTCCAATTCACTTAAAGTAGCTTGAGATATACCCACACTCTTGGAAAAAACAATCTGATTCATTTCGTTAAGCTTCCTAATTTTCTTAATACGTTCTCCTAACGTTTCGATTTGATTTTCCTCCCTATAAAACAAATCAGTCCCGATGAGTAATAAATTCATCAGGACTGATTTGCATGGTTCACGACATTTTTTACTGGTTCACAACATCTTTTATTGGTTCGTGACTTTTTTTACTGGTTCACGACTTTTTTATCACTGGACATCTCAATCCTTAATCGCTACACTCTACTCAACAGTAACTGACTTCGCTAAGTTTCTTGGCTTATCTACGTCATGACCTAGAGTAAGCGTTGTGTAGTAGCTAATCAATTGTAGCGGAATAACCGCAAGTGCTGGCGTTAACACTGGCAATGTTTTTGGAATTGTAAATACTTGATCTACAGATTTCGCAATCTCCTCTTCAAAGCCTTCGTTTGTTAAAGCGATAACGTGAGCACCACGAGCTTTTACGGATTTAATATTGCTTAATGTTTTTTCGTACAGATCCTCTTGTGTGATTAGGGCGATAACGGGAACGCCATCCTCAATTAGCGCAATTGTACCATGCTTAAGCTCACCCGCTGCATACGCTTCAGAGTGAATATATGATATTTCTTTAAGCTTTAGTGAGCCTTCCTGGGAAACAGGATAATCAACACCGCGACCGATAAAGAATAAACTTGAATGTTTAGCAATATCTGCAGATACTTCTTTATAAACTTCAGCTTGAGCTAAAATAGCTTCTGCTTGCTCAGGAAGAGCATGTAAGCCTTCAATTAAGCTTGCTTGCTTCTCTTCATCAATTGTACCAAGTACACGACCTAAATGTAGACCGAATAGATAGAACGCGATTAACTGAGACGTATAAGCCTTTGTTGAAGCAACCGCAATCTCAGGACCAGCCCATGTAACTAGTACATCATCAGCCTCGCGTGCAACAGATGAACCAACCACGTTTGTAATCGCAAGCACACGTGCACCATTACGCTGTGCTTCACGTAGTGCAGCTAGCGTATCAGCTGTTTCACCAGATTGGCTTACTACGATAACAAGCGTATCCTTAGTAATAATCGGCGAACGGTAACGATACTCAGAAGCAACATCTGTTTCAACTGGAATACGTGCAATGGATTCAATAACTGTTTTACCGATTAATCCTGCATGATAAGCTGTACCACAAGCAACGATGTGAACCTTTGAGATAGAACGGATATAATCATCTGTCATCTCTAATTCACTAGAAAGATTAACACCTTTATTATCCTCTTGAATACGACCAAGCATAGTTTCACGATATGCTTTAGGCTGTTCATGAATTTCTTTTAGCATGAAATGATCGTAGCCAGTTTTTTCTGCTGTTTCTAAATCCCAATCTATATGAACGATATCTTTTGAGATTTTTTTACCTTCAAGATCAAATAGCTCAACGCCTTCTTTAGTTAAGATAGCCATATCGCCATCGTCTAAAATATAAACATTACGAGTATATTCTAAAATTGCTGGAATATCAGAACCAATGAAGTTTTCACCTTCACCGATACCGATAATAAGTGGGCTAGCTTGACGAACTGCAACTAATTTATCTGGTTCATGTGAAGTTAGAACGCCGATAGCAAATGCACCACGCATACGTTTAACTGCTTTTTTAACTGCTTCAACCAGATTTCCCTTATATTCTGACGCTACAAGATGAGCAATAACCTCAGTATCAGTTTCTGATACGAATTGTGCTCCTTGTGCAATTAACTCTTTTTTCAATTCTAAATAATTTTCAATAATACCGTTATGAACAACAGAAAACTGATGTGAGTTATCTGTATGTGGATGTGAATTTACATCTGATGGGCGTCCATGAGTTGCCCAGCGTGTATGACCAATACCTGCACTACCGTGTAAAGGTGCATCCTCAAGCTTTCCTTCTAGGTTTGCAATTCTGCCTGTTGCCTTTTCAACTTTTAAGCCTTTATCTGTATATACAGCAATACCAGCTGAATCGTAGCCACGATATTCAAGCTTTTTTAAACCTTCTAATAAAATATTTTGAGTCTCACCTTTACCAATATAACCAACAATACCGCACATATAATTTCTTCCCTTCGTAAGTGAAGCGTCGCAGACAATAAGAAACTAAACCTTTGCTGTATACAAAAGTTTACATGTCTGTCCCACTTACGTTAAGCCTTGTTGAAAGACGCTATACCAATAACAATTTCTCAGTTGTTTCGTAAAACGCTGCTTTGTATAGCATTCCAATCCGTCCTTAAATATGCCCTGTCCATATTCTCTTTAACAGAGCTTCTGCAACGCTTCACCAATCATATAATTTCAGACTATGATGATTTTGTTCACTCAGTTGCCTAAGTGGTTTGTTCATCACTTTCGGTTGTCTGCTGTAACCGGAAGGTCCCCGCCGAATATTTCGAACACCCTCACCTCGTCAGCTTAATTTTGATGAGTATCACTCATCTGTCCGCTCATTAAGCTCTGGCGCTTAGTTTTTATAACCTCTATCCTCACTTTCTTTTGGAATATACTACTATATGCAGTTACGGACTTGTTTGCAACAAGGTAATGGCTGAGTTGTAAATAGTATGAGCCATTTGTGCAAACATTATAAATAAAGAAAAGACAGAATCAAATTCTGTCTTTTCATATTATACGTGATGTCTTATCAATATGCTATATATTTATTTTTAATATATTTTAATGATATTAGCCTAATTGCTCTTTGACTACAGCGGCGATTTTATCAACGAAGTGTGATACCTGCTCTGCATCTGGACCTTCAGCCATCACACGAATTAATGACTCTGTACCTGAAGGACGTACAAGAACACGACCATTATCACCTAGCTCAGCCTCAACATCAGCAACAGCCTTCAATATTGCAGCATTTCCCTCATATAACGATTTATCTGCTACACGAACATTAACAAGCTTTTGTGGATATTTACGCATTAAGCCTTTAAGCTCAGATAGACGCTTACCTGCCTGTTGAACAGTATCAACAAGCTGTAATGCTGTCAAAATACCATCACCCGTTGTAATGTAGTCTAGGAAAATAACGTGACCTGATTGCTCTCCACCAAGATTATAGTTACCTTTACGCATTTCTTCCATAACATAACGGTCACCAACTGTAGTTTTAGCTGTTTTCAAACCAATTTTTTCTGCACCTTTAAAGAAGCCGATATTTGCCATAACCGTCGTGACAATCGTGTCGTGGTTCAACTTACCTTCACGCTTTAGTCGATCTCCAATAATGGTTAAAATGAAGTCGCCATCTACTTCCTCACCGTTTTCATCGACTGCGATAAGTCTATCTGCATCACCATCAAATGCTAAACCTAAATCAGCACCTTGCTTAATTACTTCTTCACGAAGTAGCTCTGGATGTGTAGAGCCTACACCTTTATTAATATTTTTGCCATCAGGATTTGTCCCAATTGTAATAACCTCAGCACCTAAATCTTTGAAAATTTGTGGTGCTAGTGCATACGCAGCACCATGAGCACAATCTAACACAAGCTTTAAGCCTGCAAATGAGCTTTTTACAGTTGATTTAATATAAGAAGCATACTTCTCAGCTAAATGTGTAGCTACTTCTAGCGAACCAACATCCTCACCTGTAGGACGTGGAAGCTCATCATACTCTTTATCGATTAAAGATTCAATTTCCAGTTCAGTTTCATCTGAAAGCTTAAAGCCATCATTGGCAAAAAACTTAATACCGTTATCCTCAACTGGGTTATGTGACGCAGAAATCATGACACCTGCATCAGCTTTTAGCTCCTTCGTTAGGAAGGCAACCGCCGGTGTGGAAACAACTCCCACACTGATTACATCTGCACCAATAGACAGCAAGCCTGCCGTTAGTGCAGCTTCTAACATATGACCTGATACTCGTGTATCACGTCCAATAATGACCTTAGGCTTATTCGCAGTACGAGTTAGTACATATCCCCCACAGCGTCCAATTTTATAAGCTAGCTCAGCAGTTAACTCTTTATTTGCAACGCCTCGAACACCATCAGTACCAAAGTATTTCCCCATTATTAAACAATCTCCTTATTTATTAGCCCTCTATGCTAACTCTATAATCTGTTATAGTCTATTCTATATTTTAATCTGAGGGAAGTTGTTCGCTTTCCTCATGTTCAGGATCTATCGTTTCTACATGCTCTGAATCTGATTCCTTTTGCAGTGTTTCCTCACTTAGTATTTCAATTGTAACATCATAATCAAAACCCACATTAGTGACAACATAGGCTGGTAGCTCTGCAATTAGCGAAACGGTATGCTCCCCTACAGCTAGTCCCGTTACATCCAGCGTTAACACAATATCAGAATTCCTCACTTTTGAAACGATAACTGGTGCACCTTTAATCGGCACATCTAATCTCATATTTGGTGCTTCAGCTACACTAATCTTGTGACCTTCTTCTAAACCAATAACTGTTATTGGTACATTCTCAAGTGTCCTCTGCTGACTCGTTTCTATCTCCACATTAACTGGAATTTCAGCAGGCTCTACTTTAGAAATGCCCTCTACTTGATTTAACTTTACTTTTACTTCGCCCGATTGCGTAATCTTGCTTAAATCTACAATGGCACCATCATATATTTCGATTTTATCTAGAACCTTTTGAAAACCAAATATTTTTACAGTTTCAACAAGGCTTGAGATGGTAGATACGCTATAATCATTTGGCAGCTGTCCAGAATAGCGTAATTGAACTGGAACGTCCTTTGAAGGTAAAGTTATATCTGTTTGTACACTTAATGTCTCCGGATTAAATGCAACATTATCAATTATATTACCTTGTGAGTCTAGAGCAACTATTTTTGCTTTTTTATTTTCTATTAATGAGGTAGCTCCCGTTACATCTACAGTAACTGCAACCTTATCTAAGCGTGTAAAGTCATCCTGTGGCATCGTAATTTCTACTACATTACCAATCTCACTAGTAAAGCGAGATTCCCCTACAATATAACCCGCTTCCGGTTCACCTACCGTTAAAATATCAACTTCTACAGTACGTGTTTCAATCTCTTCTATTTTCACCGTTACTTCTCTTGGCGACAGCTCAACAAGGGAAACACCATTAGGTAGCCTCTCTTTAAGCTGAACGGTTTGAATGCCTGATTTTACATTTGACAGATCAAGCTCTACAACGTAATCAGAATTTTGTGCTGTCAATAAGTTAGAAATTCTTCCCTCAATAACTAGCCTCACTACAGAAGGCTCGATTGCAGTTAATATAAAGCGCTCCTCGTCTAATCCAACAGGTGTTATTGGAACAGCTTCAATCACTTTTGTGTCTCTATTGCTCGTTACCGTCTGAGGAGAACTAGACGTATCTAAATGAACGATTGCCCATATAATTAAAGCTAATAAAACAGAAATAACACGAATTGCATTACTATTATTTAACCATTTATCCATTGTCCACACCCTTTCTCTTCTGGAACAATGCTTTAAAATTATCTAATGCAGTTTTATGCTCGTTTTTATCTGATAGCTCTTCATGTAATTTTGATATTAATGATTCTTCATTAATATCTCTTACGATAAGACCATTTAAGGAAAGTGAAATTTGTCCCGTTTCCTCTGATACAATTAATGAAATCGCATCACTCACTTCACTTACACCAATTGCTGCACGATGTCGTGTGCCTAATTCCTTACTAATAAATGGATTTTCAGACAACGGTAAATAACAGCCCGCTGCCATAATTTGCTCACCACGAATAATAACTGCACCGTCATGTAATGGTGAGTTAGGGGTAAATATATTCATAAGTAGCTCTGATGAAATTTGAGATTCCATCTTAATGCCTGATTCTATCATTTCATTAATACCAGTATGACGCTCAAAAACAATTAATGCTCCAACCTTTTTTTGTGCCATAATACGAACTGCACGAATAATTTCATCAATCATTTTACTAAGCTGAGTACTTTCAATACCTGATGATTTTGCAAAAAATCCTCCACGACCGATTTGCTCGAGTACTCTTCTAAGTTCTGGTTGAAAAATAATTAATATCGTTAATACGCCCAGTGGAAACATTTGATTAAGCAACCATTTTAAAGTGTAGAGATTAAATAATGTACTCATCCCCCAAACAATGAGAAGGAGAAAAATACCTTTTAACAGCGAGACTGCTCTTGTTCTACGTACTAAAATTATCATGTTATAAATAATGTAACTCACGATTGCTACATCAATAATATCTTTAATTAGCTCTTGCCAAGTGAGATTCGTGAAATACTCTACCATTTTGTTGTCCCCCAAAGGCTATTTCTGTTATAAGCCCTTACATAATTACCACATTATTGCATTCTATATCTATATTATGTTCTATATCGACAAGATAAAATCCTTTGTTACAAAAAAGAAAATGTCCCCCTCATAAAAGGGAGACTAGTGTCGAAGAAGTATTCCACTCTGGAATTAAATTTGAAACTGAAGATGTTATTTTATACCATAACCAATCTAAAGCTTGATCAATTGTTTTACTTTGTCCAGCAATATAGCCTGTAGACGCCATAACAAGTTGACCATCAATTACAGTAACATTTCCATCAACTGCACCCTTAATTTCTATTATACCATTTTCTACAACTAAATCTCCTGTTAAATGAGATCCTTCGGGAATCGTGATTGTACTACCCGTAATTTGTACATGCTGTAGATCATCGTGGGATGCAGAAATTATGACATTGTTATCTTGTCCAAACGAAGCAGTTAAGCTAGCAAACATGACTAATACGAAGAGTGCTGCTGCTGTAATACCTGGATATCGATATATCCACTGTACAAAACGTTTCTTTGACTTTCTTGGCTTCTTCAAAGGAACGGATTGCATAATGCGATCTGTTAATGCTTTAACATCACTCTCAGAGCGTTCATGTCGCATAAAAGTAGAATGCATATTATACTGTAGCATCGCATCCACTTGTTCAATTTGTTTATATTGTAATTTACATTCTTCACATTGATTTAGATGTGTTTTAAGATTTGTAGTGTCTAAGGCTGATAAATCACCATCAAAATAATGATGAATATAACGTTTGGCATCTTTACATTCCATCGTATTCTGCCCTTCTTTCTTGTCATTCTATCTTAGTGAGCTTGCATTGTTACTTAAATACGAAACAGAATCGAATTTGTTTCACTTTTAAATAAAAATATTTTACAATCGATACTCAAGCTTTTTCCTTAAGTATTCTCGCCCACGATGCACTCTTGTTTTTATCGTTGTTACCGGCATGTCTAAAATATCGCCAACTTCTTGTAAAGAAAGCTCATGGATATATCGTAATACCATAACAGACTTATATTTTGGTGGTAATTGTTCAATTGCTTTATGTATGATTGATTGCGTTTCTGATATTAATAGCTCTGATTCTGGCGTACGATGATCACTAGGAATCATTGAATAACCATCTAATCCTTCATAATCAGATGATTCCGCATCAAGTGAATAGACGAGTTTACGTTTACGCAATAAATCAATACATAAGTTTGTCGCTATGCGATAAATCCATGTTGAAAACTTTTGATTTTCATCATAACGATATAAGTTGTTATATACCCTTAAAAATGTTTCCTGTACGACATCCTCAGCCTCTTGTTTATTATTAAGCATACGATATG
>Ga0182742_1003822_pt1 | contig 14242 bp, 18 predicted proteins | sample eDN5th37CBELigMG_FD_128880 | JGI IMG/M metagenome (GOLD analysis project Ga0182742, IMG submission 128880) | Enriched Miracle-Growth compost microbial communities from Emeryville, California, USA - eDNA 5th pass 37_C BE-Lig MG (version 2)... ... | reverse complement strand
TCGGTCATGTGCAGGTCGCTGCCGCAGATGCCGCAACGGCCGACCTTCACCACGATCTGGTCTGCCGCCGGCTCCGGGTCAGGCAGGGACTCGAACGCGAGTGGCTGGTGGAGCCCCTGAAAGGTGACCGCCTTCATCGCCTCACTCCGCGCCGATCACCAGGACCGGCTTTACCACATGACCGCTCTCGCTCGCCTCGATCGCCTCGTTGATCTGTTCGAACGGGTAAGTCTGGATCAGCCGTTCATAGGGGAACCGTCCCGCCAGGTGGTGGTCGATGAGTTCCACCAGAAACGCACCAACATCGCTGTCGCCGCCCAAGATGCCCATCACCCGGCGCCCGCCGCCCATGAACTCCGCCTCGTTGAAGCTGATCATGTCGGCTGGGTCGGAGGCGCCGACGATCCCGCAGATGCCTCGCGGTGCCAGCAAACCCCACGCCTGCTGGATGATCGTATTGATGCCGGTCGTGTCGAAGACATAGCCGAGCCCCTGCGGGCACAGCTCGCGGATCTTGCCTGGCGCATCGTCCCGTCCGTTAAAGGCGTGGGTGGCTCCCAACTCCTTCGCCAGCGCGAGCCGCTCATCATTCACGTCCACCGCGATGATCGGGTTCGCCCCCGCAATCTTCGCCGCCATGATCGCAGCCATGCCGACGGTGCCCGTCCCGAACACGGCGATCGGCAGCCCTTCGCGCACCTCCATGCTTCGCAGCACCGCGCCCGCGCCCGTCATCAGGCCGCAGCCGATCGGCGCCAGCCGCTCCAGCGGAAGATCGGCCGCGCGCTCCGGCACCTTCACCACGTTGCGCTGATGCGCGATGGCATGCGTGGCGAAGGCGGATTGGCCAAAGAAGTTGGCGTTCATCGGCTGGCCCTGGTGGAAGACGGCCGGCGTTCCGTCCGCCCTCATCCCGGACCAGTTGTGCGGGTAGAAGTTGTAGCAATAGGTGGGGGCATCGACCTCGCAGCTCGGGCATTCGCCACAGCTGTTGAAGCTCATCACCACACGGTCGCCCGGCTGGGCCACCGTCACCGCGCTGCCGACTTCCTCTACGATCCCGGCACCTTCATGGCCCAGGATGACGGGCAGCGGCACCGGCAGCTGCGCGTCACGCACCGCCATGTCGGTGTGGCAGATGCCGCAGGCGACGATCCGCACGCGCAGCTCGTCCGGTCGCAGCTCGTCCAGCTCGACCTCTTCGATGGCGAACGGATGATCATGGCCGCGGCAGATCGCGGCTTTCGCGGAAGTGGTCATTGATTCTCCTGTCAGTCGATCGGCTTGACGGGGCCGAGCTGCATGCCCCCGTCAATCATCACATGCGCTCCGGTCATGTAGCTGCCCGCATCGGAGGCGAGCAACAGCGCGAGCGGCTTGATCTGGTAGGTCTCCGCCATGCGGCCGACCGGCACGAGCTCGTCCCACGCGCGCTTGGCGGCCGGGTTCTTCTTCACCCAGCCATCGCCGATATTAGTTACGAACGGACCGGGCGCGATGGCGTTGACGCGGATGCCGTAGGCCGCAAGCTCATAGGCCGCGTGGCGCATGAAGTGCTTCACGCCCGCCTTGGCCGCCATGTAAGGTACGCCGACGATCGCCTCGTTCACCTCCGCCGCGTTGGAACTGGTGATGACGATGGCACCGCCGCGCCGCCCGCCGCGGCCCTCGTTCGCCTTCATCACCCGGGCAGCTTCGCGGACCGTGTGGAACACGCCAGTGAGATTGATACCGATCGAGCGGTCCCAGGCCTCCTTGGGGTAAACATCGATCTGACCGGCTGGATTGCGGGTGTTTTCCGGGCTCCAGAAGCCGTTGCCCACGTCCAGCCCGGCATTGGCGAAGGCGATGTCGCACCCGCCATAGGCCGCGACGTGCTCGTCAAAGGCGTGCGCCACCTGGTCCAGGTCCGAGACATCACAGGCGGCCCAGCGAACCACATAGCCCGCCTGCACCAGCCTGTGCGCCTCGCGCTCTGCCCCTTCGGCGTCGATGTCGGTCAACGTAACCTTCGCGCCCGCTTCGGCCATGCATTCCGCATAGGCGAGGCCGATGCCGCTGGCGGCGCCGGTCACGAGTGCCGAGCGGCCCTTGATGTCAAACTGGTCGAGTGTCTTCGGCCCTTCCATCGCCTCTCCCATCGTCCCGTCTAGCTCGGGATCTCTTTCGCTTTTCCTGCAAGCTGCAACGAGACCCCGGCAAGGCCGGGATCTCTCTCAGACCCTTCCGCCAGCCTAAAGGTAAAGCTGCCGGTTGATCTCCAGCCCATTCTCGCGGCAGTACGTCTCGTAGTGGTTGATGAACCACCACACGTCCAACGTCTCCACGAAGTTGCCGTTCTCGTCGTAGAACTCGTTGGCGCCCTGCATCCAGAAGAAGGCCTTCATGCCATCCTCATCGTCGGTGACGAGCGTATGCGCGTGGCCGGGAAACTCGGTGATGAACTCACCGGGATGGCACACCCAGTCATACTCCAGGTACCGGAAGCTGCCCTCCAGCCCGATGGCCCAGACCATGCCTCGATGCTTGTGCGTGCCGATCACGCCCTTGGACTTGATCCAGAGCACATTGGCATAGACGTTGTTGCGCACATCGAAGGCGAGGTGGCGGATCGCCGCATTGTCGCCGAACGGCACCCAGGGGCTGTCCGCCTCGTCGTTCGACACGTAGCTGCCCGGGCGCACATAGCGGTCCAGCACTGCGCTGTGGATCTCCGGCACCTGCACGATCTTGTAGGCGCCCGAGGGCGGAGCCTTCATCCCGCCCTGCAGCTTGCTGCCCGCGATCTCGGCAGGCTCTTTTTCTTGCGTCGCCATCAGAGGTACAGCTTCGGATTGATGGGGAGGCCCTGCTCTTTGCAGTAGCTCTCGTAGTGGTTCATGAACCAGAATACGTCGGTGGTCTCGACGAAATTGGCGTCCGCATCGTAGAAGTCGATCGGCCCCTGCATCCACCCGAACAGCTTCACGCCTTCCGGATGGTCGGTGACCAGCGTGTGGCTTTCGCCCGGCGTTTCGAGGATCACGCCGTGGGGGCGGGCAACCCAATCATATTCGAGATAGCGCACCGAGCCTTCGAGGCAGACCATCATGATCGTCCCGCGATGGAAGTGCGTGCCGATCACCCCCGGGCCCTTGATCCACAGGATGTTGGAGAAGATGTTCTGCCGCACGTCAAAGGCGATGTGCTTGATCGCGGCGTTGTCGCCGAACGGAACCCATGGGCTCTCATTATCGTCAGGCACGTCGATGTAGCGGCCGCCCGGCGACGTGCGCGCGACCAGGTCGCGATAGGCGTAGGGGACATCGACAATTTCCCGCTTTTCGGACGGCGGGGCTTTCATCTGGGTTGCCATGGTGTCTCTCCGTGAATGTGAAAGGCGCGCCGCTCTTCGGAGTCGCCGTTGCTGTTGAAATTAGAGGCTTTCGCGCGCTTGTCACCCGTGTCCGGGGCAGGCCGCGCTCCTCAGGTGCTGACCCGCGGCGAAACGCGCCGGGCGAGGGCGGCCGGGGCGGTTTCCCGCAGGCCCAGCGCGATCACGCCGGCCGTCAGCGACAGTGCAATCAGTAGCCACAGGAAGGTTTCGAGCCCGAAGGCATCGTTCAGCATGCCGGCGATTGGCGGGCCGAACACGCCTCCGAGGATTTCACATGATCCCATCGCCAGGCCAAGCACCGTCGCATGAAAGCGCGGGTCCACCGTCTCGGACGGCACCGTCGCCATGAACAGCGGGAAGATCCCGTTCACCGCCCAGCCGATGAAGAAGATCGCGCCCAGCACCACCGCGCTGCCTTCGTAATACAGCGCGCCCAGTGGGCCGATCACCGCAAGGAAGGGCAGCGCCACCATGATCGGCTTGCGCCCTATCCGGTCGGACAGGCTGGAGATGGTAAAGCTGTAGAACGCCGCCGCCGCGCCCAGCGCGCTGGTGATGTAGCTCATCGTCTGCGCGTCATAACCGCGCACCTGCGTGAGGTAGATCGGCATGAAGGTGAAGGTGATGACGAAGTGCCCCACCAGCAGCACGCCCATCGCGACGCAAATCCAGATGTTGCGGATCTTCATGGCGGAGAGGATCGACATCGTCTCCGCGCCTTCGGCGGGCTTGGCGGGCTTGGCCGGCTCGTCCAGCAGGAACCAGATCGCCGCAGCGGACAGGATGCCGGGCAGGGCGGCAATGTAGAACGCCTCCCGCCAGCCATAATTGCTCGCGATCCACACCAGCAGGATGGGCGCCAGGAAGCTGCCCAGCAGGTTGGAGCCGAGATTCTGCGCCACGCCCTGCGCGAGGCCCCGCCGCTCATCCGAAACCTCGGTCGCCACCATCGCATGGCTGATCGGCATCACGCCCCCCTCCGCCGCACCCATCAGCAGCCGCGCCGCCAGCAGGAAGGCGAAGCTCGCCGCCAGTCCTGTCAGGAAGGAGCACAGCGAGAAGGCAACCGTGGACAGCACCAGCAGCAGCTTGCGGTTGCCGATCGCGTCGGAGAGCTTCCCGATGCCGAAGGCCGCCAGCGCCCAGGTGAAGCTGAGCCCGCCACCGATGATGCCGATCTGCGTCTGCGTCAGCCCCAGTTCCGGCTGTACGAACGGCATCAGGAAGTTCAGCGCCTGCCGGTCGAAGAACACGATCCCGAAATTGAGGCTGAGGATCAGCACCAGCATGAACTGGTATCCGGCCGATTTCCGCACCGGCGGTGCGCCATGAAGGGCAGTGGTGGAGTGCATGTCCTCGTTCTCTCCCGGCCGCCTGTATGGGGGGGGCGGCTCCCCGGAAAGTCAGGCGTTGATCACATGAATGGACGGACCGGCTCGCTGCCGTCCCACCCCTGGCTCGCGCGCCAGAAACGGGTGAAGGTATCGTCCATGCCCGGCGTCACCGGCAGCAGCTCGATGAACCCCTTCGCCGCGCCCTCTCCGTTGTCGAGATACACTACCTCGCCGCCGGTCGGCACGCTGGCGCGGAACGCCTCGTGATAGCCGCGCGATTGGTAGTCGCGGCTGGAAGCCTCCACATCAGCGCAGGCGATGCCGAGATGGTGGAAGCCAAACCCGCGCCGCTCGATCGTCTCGCGATAGACGGAGGGGTTGGTGTCCAGCGGCTGGATCAGCTCGATCAGCATGTGCCCGGCAAAGCCCATCGCAAGGGTGATGTCTGCTCGCGATTCCTCGCCGCGATAGGTCTGCCCCGGCGTCAGAAAATGCGGCAGCACGAAGAACGGCCCGGCGCGCATGTCCGCCACCCACTGCCGGATCGCTGCCTGAAGATCTTCCACGATGAAGGCGGTCTGCGCCACCCCTTCCATCGGCTGGCCGTAGCCGAGCGTCGCTGCCATGTCCCCTCCCGGCCGTCCGCAATGGCAGCCTTTCGCAATGGCTCGCCAATCGGCACGACAAAGTCAATCTCGCTGATGCGCCAGCGCCATGCTAGAACGACCTCGACTATCGGGAGAGTGCCATGCCCTTGCCCATCTGGATCGCCATGCTCGTCGCTCTGGCGGTGGCGTTCCTTCCCGTGTGGCTGGCCGTGGCGAAGCAGCGGAAGGACAAGTAGCGGATGGCAACCCAGCTCAGGCGCAACCTGCAGTGCAGCGAGGCGGAATGGACCGCACGGCAGGAACTTGCCGCCTGCTATCGTCTGTTCGACCATTTCGGCTGGTCGGAATCGATCTACAACCACATCACCTTGCGGGTGCCGGGTGAGGATGCCTTCCTCATCAACCCCTACGGCCTGCTGTGGAGCGAAGTCACCGCCTCCAACCTGGTCAAGATCGACAGCGAGGGCAACAAGCTCTGCGGCTCCTCCTTCCCGGTGAACAAGGCCGGATTCACCCAGCACGGCCTGTTCCACAAGCACCTCGATTGGGCGCATGCCATCGTCCACACCCACACGCCGGACACGATGGCCGTGTGCAGCAGCGCGGACGGACTGACAGCGACCAATTTCTACGCCTGCTTCTTCGCCGGGCAGGTCGCCTATCATGATTTCGAAGGCATCACCGTGCGCGCGGAAGAGGGGGAGCGGCTGCTCGCCAATCTCGGCGACAAGCGCGTGCTGATGCTGCGCAATCACGGCCCGGTGGTGCTGGGCGAGACGCTCTACGAGATGTTCTTCAACTACTACATGCTCCAGCGCGCCTGCGAGATCCAGGTGAAGACCGCAGCGCTGGGCAAGCCGATCCACGTCTCCCCGGAAGTCATCGCCGTCCACCAGCGGGACAGGGACGAGGTCGCGCTCAAGGATTTCGGTCGCGCCGATTTCGAAGCATGGGTGCGCAAGCTCGATACGATCACCACGGACTGGCGTGAGTGACCTTGCACACCAAAACCTGCCCGAGATGCGGAGGGCGGATGGAGCAGGGCTTCGTGCCCGAGGCGAAGGATCATTCGACCAAGGTGCAGATGTGGGTTGAAGGCGCGCCGAAGAAGGGCTGGGCGGGCCTCAAGCTGAGTGGCCTTCGCACGATCGAGATTCAGACCTTCCGCTGCCAACGCTGCTCGCTTCTCGAAAACTATGCACCAGAAAGCTGAGCGGGGGTCGCGCAACCGCCCGTCCCCCGCTAATCGCGAGCCTCGATGACCGACCTGACCGTCAACGGCCGCCCCCTGCGCTTCGCGATGGACCCGCAGATGCCGCTGCTTTGGGCGCTGCGCGATGCCGCGAACCTCACCGGCACGAAATATGGCTGCGGTGTCGGCGATTGCGGCGCCTGCATGGTGCTGGTGGATGGGGCGGCGCTCCGCAGCTGCCTGGTCACGCTGGCGGAGGCGGAGGGGAGGGTCGTCACCACGATCGAGGGGCTGTCGCGCGACCGCTCCCACCCCGTGCAGCAGGCGATGGTGGCGGAACAGGCGATTCAGTGCGGCTTCTGCACGCCTGGCATTGTCATCGCCGCCGCGGCCCTGCTTGCCCGAAACTCAAATCCCTCGGAGGAGGAGATTGTCGCGGCAATCCCCAACCTCTGCCGCTGCGGGGTGTATCCGCGGCTGGTCGCGGCGATCCGCAGAGCCTCGCGCGTGGTGCGCCGACAGGAACGGATCAGCGCCGCCCCGCCGCCCGGCATCGACACAAGCGACGCGGCGGCTTCCGTCCCCGCGATCCGCGCCCCCGAACAGGAGAGCACACGGCCATGAAGGCAACGATCTGGCACAACCCCAAATGCGGCACGTCTCGCAAGGTGCTGGAGGCTTTGCAGCAGCGCGATGATGTGGAACTGGAGGTTGTCGAATACCTCAAGCAGCCCCCCAGCCGAGACAAGCTCGCCCAGCTCTTCCGCGATGCAGGGCTGACGCCGCAGGAAGGGCTGCGCCTGCGTGGCACCGATGCGGAAGAGCGCGGATTGCCGCAATCTGACGCGGAGACGGTGCTGGACGCGATGGCTGCCGACCCGATCCTCATCGAACGGCCGCTGGTGGAGACGGAGAAAGGCGTTCGCCTCTGCCGCCCCGCAGAATTGCTCGAGCAAATTGTTTGAACCCGACTGAGCGCCCTGTGCATTCTGCTTGCGGTCCGCTTGTAACGGCTGGCTGGGAGCACTGCGTTCCTACGGTCGCGCTTGCAATGTCGGGCCATATTTGCCAGTCGCATAGCTGTCCCGGGGGCGCCGTCAGGGCTCCTGCGCGCAGCAAGAGGGAGCGCATTTTCAGCAATGAACGGCACTGACTTGGCCGAGGAGCGCCGCCGCTCCGGGCCCCTGCGGCGCATGGGCACCAAGGCGAAGGAGGCGCTCGGCCCTGCCGGCGTGTTCTTCCGCGGATTTCTGGAAAGCCCACGGATGGTCGGCTCGATCATCCCGTCATCGCGCGCCACGATCGAGAAGATGCTGGAGCCGGTCGATTGGGACCGCTGCAAGCTGTTCGTGGAATACGGGCCGGGTGTCGGCACCTTTTGCGGCCCGGTGCTCGAGCGGCTGCAGCGCGATGGCGAGCTGCTGGTGATCGACACCAACCCGCTCTACATCGACTATCTGCGCCGGACGATCCGCGACAGTCGCTTCTCCGCCGTGCTCGGTTCGGCAGAGGATGTGGAGCGCATCGTCCGTTCCATCGGGCATGAGCAGGCGGATTACATTCTTTCCGGCCTTCCTTTCTCTACCCTGCCGGAGGGTGTCGGCCCTGCCATTGCCGCCGCTACGCACCGCGTAATCCGTCCGGGCGGCGCTTTCCTCACCTATCAGTTCAGCGGCGTCGCGCGCGATCTTACGGCGCGCTATTTCCCGCGGGTGGAGACGGGCTTCGTCTGGCGCAATGTTCCGCCCTGCCTGCTCGCCTGGGGCTGGAAGGAAGGCGAGCGCGCCGCCGATTAGGCGCTGCGAAGCCTGCGGCCTTGGGCGGCAGAGCTGGGACCAGCGCGCAAGGCGGCCGAAATCGTCCGGCCGCCAACAGCGCCATTACCTATTCAGCACCCTCGCTCGTGCGCTCGGCCATAGCCCAGGGCCCCGAAAGCTGGCGGTGGGCCGCCGCCAGCACCGCCACGTAGATCACCGCCGCAACCGCGCCGATCAGGCCCGAGATGATCGCGGAGATGATCAGCCCCGCGCTGTCCCCCACGACCAGTGCAAGCGTTCCGACCAGCAGGCCGAGCACAATGGAAATCACCACGTAGACCAGCACCAGCAGCAGGTAGAACAGGAACAGGCGCAGGGCGTTGCCCTTGGTCAGCCGCCAACTGCGGCGCAGCACCGCGAGCGGGTTGTGCGCCTTGTCGATCGCAATCACAGGTGCCCAGAGCGACAGCTTGACCGCGAGGTAGACGAAGAACACCAGCAGCCCCAGCCCAAGGGCCACGCCGATCACAGCGCCTCCCGCCTCACCCAGCGCCGCACTCATCAGCCCGATCAGCAGGCCCAGAACCACGCCCACCAGAACCATGCCGAGGATCAGCAGGAGGAAGGTGCCGATGGCCGGCAGCAGCCCCCTCAACCCCGTGTTGATCGCCTGCCCTACCGTCGGCCGGCTGCGATCGCGCAGTAGCGCCAGCATCCCCAGATAGCCGACAGTCTGCACCAGCGCGACCAACGCCAAGAGCCATCCCCAGTCGGCATAGAAGGCCAGCACCTGCGCCTGCATCGCTTCGGGATCGCTGACGAGGGCATCCATCCCCGGCACCGCGAAGCCGCTGGCGACGCTGGGCAGAAAGAAGAAAATTCCCGCGATGACCGACAGCACCTCCCGGTTGGCCTTGATCATCGCCGTGGCATCCCGCCACGCCTCGCTCATGTCGAATGTCATGCGCATAATTCTCCCCGGCCGCGCGTCGGCGCGCTTGATAAGCGCCTTTGCAGTCGCCACGCAAACGTCGTGACACAGATGGATCGAAAGCTGGCGGGCGATCCCCCGCTGGAATGGCGCCGCAGCACCGCGCAAGTGCCCTATCGACAGGCGCTGGCGGAGCAGCACGCGCGAAACGAGGCAATCGCGCGCGGCGATGCGGCTGAGCTGATCTGGCTGCTCGAGCATCCGCCCGTCTACACCGCTGGCACCAGCGCCGCTGCTGGTGAGCTGCTGGACCCGCGCTTCGACGTGGTGGAGAGCGGGCGGGGCGGGCGCTACACCTATCACGGCCCCGGCCAGCGCATCGGTTATGTGTTGCTCGACCTGCGGAAGCGCGGGCGCGATGTGCGTTGCTTCGTCCACGGGATCGAAAAATGGGTGATCGCCACGCTCGCCCGTTTCGGCGTGGAAGCCTGGTCCGTGCCGGAGCGCGTGGGCATCTGGACACGGGACGTGGATGGCAGCGAAGCGAAGATCGGCGCGATCGGCGTGCGTGTGCGGCGCTGGGTGACGATGCACGGCTTTGCGGTCAATCTGGACCCGGATCTCACCCATTTCACCGGCATCGTGCCCTGCGGCATCGCGGAATACGGTGTCACCAGCCTCGCCCGGCTGGGCCTTGCGGTCAGCGCCGACGAGTGGGATGAGGCCCTGCATGCGGAGGCGGATCGCTTCCTCGCAGCGCTGAACGCATCGGAGCTTAGAACGTGCGCCTCCTGAACCTTCCCCTGGCAATTCTGCTGCCGATAGGCCTGTTGGCGGCCTGCGGAGATGGGGGGACGCCTTCCGACGACGAGCGCTCCGCGACGGGCGAAGTGCTGGAAGGCACGATCAGCGATTCGATGCTCCCTCTGGCAACGGTAACCTCTCAGCCTCCGCTCCTGGCGCCTGAGGAACAGGAGGGCGATGGACGCACTTCGCGCGCCGGCAGCGGTGCTTCAGGCTCCGCGACAGCAGCAGGCGAGAGCGCGCAAGCTGACGCTGCTCCGGCGTCGGTGGAGCGGCCTGTCGAGGACGCCGAGACCCTCGAATAGTCGGGGAACAGGCGCCGCGGCAGGAGGACAACGCCGCTATTCTCCGGCCCGGGCGAGAAGCCGCTTCGCCTGCAAGAGATGCGGCTGGTCGATCATGCGGCCGTTCAGCTGCACCGCTCCCGCGCCGGGCGAGGCGGCAAACGCGTCCACGATCGCCTGCGCGTCGGCCAGCTGCTCCGCATTGGGGCTGAAGGCGGCGTTGATGACCGGCACCTGATCGGGATGGATCGCGAGCATCCCTGCAAATCCGTCGGCGTGCGAATCCGCGGCGATGCGCCCAAGCCCCTGCAGGTCGCGAAAGTCGGCATGGAGCGTGTCGATCGCCAGCCTGCCTGCCGCATGGGCAGTCAGCAGCACCTGCGCGCGGATCATCCGGAAAGCGTCTGTCCATCCACCGCTCGCGTCGCGCTTGCGTGTGGCGCCGAGAGCCGCGGAAAGATCCTCCGCACCCCAGGTCAGGCCGGCAAGCCTCGGAAGCGCCGCTGAGGCATAGCTGGCGATGCCGATTGCAGCTGCCGGTGTCTCGCTCACCAGCGGCAGGAGGCGCGTTGTGCCCGTGGGAATGTCATGACGGGCCTCTAGCCTCTCAAGCTCCGGCGACAGCAAAGCCAGCTGCTCAGGGCCGGCGGCCTTGGGCACCATCAGCCCGGCTGGCCGGGCCGGGAGCACGGCCGCGCAATCCTCCCGCCACAGTTCCGTATCGAGCGCGTTGATGCGCACCCAGGGCTGGAACGACACCGCCGCCGCGTGTGCCTCCAGCCATTCGCGCGCCATGCCGCGCGCCCGGGCCTTGCCCTCCGGCGCGACGGCATCCTCAAGGTCCACGATCACGACGTCCGCGCCGCAATCCGCCACCTTGGCCAGCTTTCGCTCGCTGTCGCCGGGGGCGAAAAGCCACGATCGCGCCTTGATCAGATCGGCCATCAACTCCGCCTTCCTCTCCGTCTACCCGCTACCCTATAGCCAGGCGGCGCAGGCGCGCTAGACGGCGGCAATGGACTCGGCTTCTCCGTCAGCCTCCGCACGCCTGCTGCCGCTGGCCGCGTTGATCGGCGGCAATGGGGCGCTGGCGTTGGGGCCCTGGTTCGTCCGGCTGATCGATACCGGTCCGGTGTCGGCCGGCTTCTGGCGCGTTGGGCTGGCACTGCCGGTGCTGGCGCTGCTCGCCCGCGCGAACCGGCAGGCGCTGAGCGGGATCCCGCGCGGCGTGCTGGCGGCGGTGATGCTCGGCGGCGTGTTCTTCGCGCTGGATCTTGCCAGCTGGCATGTCGGCATCGGCATGACCCGCCTCGCCAATGCGACCCTGTTCGGCAATTCGGGCAGCCTCATCCTGATGGTGTGGGGCTTCGTCGCGTGGCGCCGGCTGCCGCATGGCGGCGAGTGGGCGGCGCTGATCGCCGCATTGGCAGGGGCCGGCGTGCTGCTCGGCCGCTCGCTCGACATCGCGCCCGCCAGCTTCATAGGCGATCTCTACTGCCTCACCGCCGGACTGTTTTACGCTGGCTATCTGGTCATCCTGCAGGATGCGCGCAAAGAGCTGGGAAGCTGGGCGCTGCTGACCTGGTCCTGCGCCGCCGGTGCCCCGGTCTTGCTGGTGTTGGCGATTGTTCTGGGAGAGCCGGTCCTGCCGCAAGGGGGGCCGAGCAGCTGGTTACCAGTGGCCGGTCTCGCCATCAGCAGCCAGCTCGTCGGGCAGGGGCTGCTGGTTTACGCCTTGCGCCATTTCTCCGCCCTCACCGTCGGCATCGCCCTGCTGACCCAGCCCGCGGTCGCCGCATTGTCGGGCTGGCTGGCTTTCGGTGAACTCCTTGGCTCGCTGGATTTCATCGGCATGGCGATGCTGGCCGGGGCGCTGGTTCTGGCGCGGGCGGAGCGCCCCGGCACGCGCGGCGACCGCGCGCAAGCTCAGCCGCCGGCCTAGCCGCTCAGCCCGGCAGCGCCCGCGCGTAGAGCACGTGCCGAGCCTCCACCTCCTGCAAGTCCGGCCCCTTCAGCGTCAGCCGCGCCTGCTCCAGCAGGCGGTCTCCCTCGCGCCGCAGCAGCGCCTTGCGGCTGTCGTCCGGGATCGACTCGGCTGCACTGCGCAGCGAGTCCAGCATCACCATGGCCGCCAGCCTGCTGGTTGCGACACTGCCACGCACTGCGCCAAAGCCGCGCGCCAGGAAGTGGGCGAAGTCATCCGGCAGCGGCAGCACGCTGCGGGCCTTCAGGTCCTCCTCGGTGACGCGTTGGCGCAGGTCGCGCCGACCCAGTTCTGCGGTGGCCGCCCCCAGCCAGTGAAGGGATGTGATGGCGGTGAAGGGATCGTTGATGCCCGGCGACAGGGCGCGCAACGCAATTTCCACCAGTTCGTCGATCAGGAAATGCGGATCCTGCTCCGGGGTCCGCGATGCTCCTACCGTAAAGGCGCGGCGCACGCGGTCACAAAGATCCTTGTCCATCTCCCCCCGGCAGAGGCGCGCCAGCGGCTTGCCCGGATGGACGAAGTCGCCCGTCCGGACCTCCAGGGCGATGAGGCAGCCATATTTGTGCGCCGCCTTTGCCAGCTCCTCGAAATCGATCAGCTGGATATAGCCTGTCACCCCGGCCCCGACTCGCGAACCCTCGGGCGAGGGCCCGTCCTCCTCCCCGTGATCCCGCTCGGGAAAATCGCTCCTGATGTCGGCCAGCAGCCTCTTGCCGATACCTTCAAGCACGGTGTTGATGCGGATGCTGGCGGGGATGTGGTTCAGGAAGTAGACGAGAACCGCGATCGACAGGCCCATCAGCCCGAATGCGACCAGAAGTGACAGTTGCGGTACGAAGCCCGGCAAATCGGTGGCCGCAGCGTTTTGCACGCTTTCCGTGGCTTCCTCTTCGCCGCGGACCGACCGCAACACGATCACCGCATAAACGAAGGTTCCGATGAAGGTGGCGAGGGAGAACTGGTTCCCGCGATCCTCCATGAAGTTGGTCAGCAGGCGTGGTCCGTAATTGCCGCTGGCATAGGCAACGGCGGCGATGGTGATGGAGAAGACCGTGGAGGCGACGCCGATCATGGAGCCCGCGATCACGGTCAGCAAATCGCTCGCCCCGCTGGGGCGTGCGGGCATGATCCACTCGACCTCGTTCAATCCTTCGGCGAAGCCGCTACGGTCCAGATAGACCATCAGGATCGCCAGCACGCTCGCCCCGATTGCGAACAACGCGGGATAGAACCAGTAATTGGCGTTAAGGCGCGACCATAACCAGCCCATTTCGTTCATGCGGGTGTGAACGCGCATAGGGCCGAGAGAGTGCCAGGGCGCCTCGACCACGAGAGACATTCTCCTTCCATTCCTGTAAAACCTTCAGCAGCACGATTGGCTTCGGGAGTGGCTGAGAATGGCCGGTGGAGCACAGGATGCGGCCGGAACCCTCCAGAACGCAGCGGAGACGATCAGCGCGCTTGCTTCGCTCGCTTGGCCGGTGATCGTCGGCCTCTTGGTGTGGAAGCTCCTGCCCTTCGTGAAGGCGATCATCGAATCGCGTGCCTTCTCCATCAAGGTGGCGGGGATGGAGATCAGCGTACAGGACGCGACGGACCAGTTGCGCACGCAAATCGAGGATCTGCAGCGGCAGGTCCTGGCGCTTCGCACTGGCGAAGGGCCGGCGGCGGAAAGCCATCAGCCGGCCGGCGCAACCTCCCGCAGTCTGGCGTCGGAGCCGGCGGCGGGAGGGGCGGTCCTATGGGTGGACGATCATCCCTCCGCCAATGCCTTCGAGATCGCGCAGCTGCAGAGCATGGGCGTTCCCGTGATCAAGGCGCAGACGACGGCGGAGGCGATGGAGGCGATCGGCCGCCATTCGAACATCCGCGCGATCATCTCGGACATGGGGCGGCAGGAGGGCGGCACCTATCACGGCCGCGCGGGTATCGAGCTGCTGACCTCCCTGCGCCACGCGGGAGTGGATGC
>Ga0182742_1003820_pt1 | contig 14245 bp, 11 predicted proteins | sample eDN5th37CBELigMG_FD_128880 | JGI IMG/M metagenome (GOLD analysis project Ga0182742, IMG submission 128880) | Enriched Miracle-Growth compost microbial communities from Emeryville, California, USA - eDNA 5th pass 37_C BE-Lig MG (version 2)... ... | reverse complement strand
CGCGCGTTCGAGCGCGCGTTCGGGTCGGGATCCGCGCCGTCCCGCTGCGCCATGCGCTCGTACGCCACCTCGAACGGCACGTCGAGCCACAGCGACCAGTCCCACAGGTCGCGCAGCTCCGGGCGATGCAGGAAGATCCCGTCGACGATGAGCACCGCATCGAGGGGACCGGTCACCCATTCCGACTCGACCGGCGCGTCGCGCGCGACGTCGAACGCGGCGAGCTGGAACCCCGTCGTGGCACCCGTCTGCGCTCCGTCGCGGAACGGGTCGATGAGCACGCGGCGGAACGTCGCGTAGTCGTACGAGTCGCGGTAGAACCCCTCGGGACTCGTGCGGCCGTGCGCGTAGCGCTCGGCGCGCGGACGGTGGAATCCGTCGATCGAGGCGCGGAACGCGGCGGCACCGCTGTCGCGGAAGACGTCCGCGAGACCGTCGGCGAACGTCGTCTTGCCCGCTCCGTCGATGCCGTCCACCGCGACGATGACCCGCCCGCCGGGATACCGCCGACGCACCTCGTCGCGAAGCTCGCGCCACAGCGTGGTGACGGGGGTGACGGGCAGCCGCATGCGTCCAGCCTACGAGTTGCGGGTGATCGGCGAGTGCGCGCGTGCGTCGGCCGGCAGCGACAGCCGCCTAGGCTGAAAGGCATGCCCGACGCAGTCATGGCGTGGTACCGCGAGAACGCGCGCGACCTCCCGTGGCGGCGACCCGGGTTCGCCGAGAAGTACGGCGGCTGGGGCGTGCTCGTGAGCGAGTTCATGCTGCAGCAGACGCCGGTGACGCGCGTCATCCCGCACCTCGAAGCCTGGCTCGCGCGCTGGCCGACACCGAGCTCGCTCGCGGCGGATGCCCCGGCCGAGGCCGTCCGCCAGTGGGCGAACCTCGGATATCCGCGTCGGGCTCTGTGGCTCCACCGCGCCGCGGTCGAGATCCGCGACCGCCACGACGGCGTCGTGCCCCGCGACGTCGACGCCCTCCTCGCGCTGAGCGGCATCGGCGACTACACCGCGCGTGCGGTCGCCGTGTTCGCGTACGGAGCGAGGCATCCGGTCGTCGACACGAACACGCGTCGCGTGATCGCGCGCGCCGTCGAGGGTCGGAGTCAGCCCGGCGCGCCGTCGCGTCGGGACCTGGGGTCGATGGAGAGGCTGCTGCCCGCGGGCGACGCCGAGTCCGCGTTGTTCAACGCCGCGATGATGGAGCTCGGTGCGACGGTCTGCACGGCACGATCCCCCCGGTGCGATGCATGCCCGCTCGCGTATATGTGCGCGTGGCGCCGTGCCGGCCGACCCGACACGGGCGACGCGCGGCGCAAGCAGGCGCGCTATGAGGGCAGCGACCGGCAGGCGCGCGGCGCGGTGCTGAAGGCGCTGCGGAACGCGTCGACCCACGCCGTGCCGATGGACGCGGTCATCCCCGAGTGGCCGGATCCGCTGCAGCGCGACCGCGCGATCGACTCGCTCATCGCGGACGGGCTGGCCGAGGCATCCGACGGTCTTCTCCGGCTGCCCGCCTGATCACGCCGCGCGGCTCGTTGCCATCACGCGCTCGACCACCTCGAGGAGACCGGCCTCGCCGGGCGCGTCACGGATGTCGGCGGCGATCCGTCGCGCAGCGGAGCGGTACGACGGATCCGAGAGCACCTCGAGGACGGCGGCGCGGATGCGGTCGCTCGACGGCGTTCCCGTGCGGAGGTCGACCCCCGTGCCCGACCACGCGACCCGAGCGCAGGTCTCGACCTTCTCCTCGTGTCGCCCGCCGCGACGATCGGCACCCCGTGCGCGAGAGCCGCGTGAAGGGATCCGTACCCCCCGTTGGTCACGAAGACGTCGACGTGCGGCATGAGCCGGTCGTAGTCCAGCATCCGCGCCACGCGAGCGTTCGACGGCACCTCCCCGACGTCGGACTCCGGTCGCCCTCCGGTTGCGACGACGACGAGCACACGCGGGTCATCGGCGAACGCCCGCAGCGTCGGGTGCACGAGCTCCCCGAAGTCGCGGTTCGCCAGCGTGCCCTGGCTCACGTGGATGACGGTCTCCGCGGCCTCGACGTCGCGCCACCAGGCGGGCGGCGCGGTGCCGACGCCGGGCGATCGGAGCGGTCCGACGAAGGTGAGGGATCGGGGCGCGTCGCTTCGCGGGTACTCGAACCCCGGGACCGAGAACTGCACGTAGGCATCGGCCGCCCTCGGCCAATCGGTCAGGAACACGGGGAGGCTCGCCCCGGTGTGTCGACGCGCCGCGGCATCCGCCTCGCGCTGGAGGCCGCGGAAGATCCCGTGCGCGACGATCCGGTTCAAGACCCTGTTGCGGGTCCGCCCCAGGAGATCGCTCCGAGGGGGCAGCCCGGTCATCGGGGGTGCCGTGTCGCGGCTGAGCAGCACGACGGGTATGGCTCCGCATGCGATCACTGCGGGGCGCTCGGAGCGGGGCCTCGCGCACACCGCTCCGAGGGCGAACACCCCGATGTCGCCCGTGATGACGGCGGCGCCTCGTCCGATCTCCCGCTTGATCGCGTCGAACCAGCCGGGAAGGGTCGCGATGAAGTTCCGTCTCGTGTTGTCGATGGCGAAACGGATGCCGGTGAGACGCGTCCCGTCGCGTTCGCGGCCGGCGTCGAGCATCTCCGCCGTGATGTCCGCGGTCTTCGGAAGCTGCACATGCTCTCCGCTCGCCGACTCCACGGCATCGCCGTAGGCCGCCCCGGTCAGGAACCGCACGTGGTGCCCCGCTCGGGTGAGCGAACGGCAGACGGCGAGCATCGGCGCGACATGCCCGTCGAGGGGAATCGCACAGGCAAGGACGGATGACATGTGAGCGCCTCCTCCCATCGAGGGAGTCGAGCGCTATTATTCACCCGTCTCCGACTAGGATCAATATGCCTCGCACCTACGACAACAGCAGACGCGCTGCCCGGGCGGCCGAGACACGGCGACGCATCGTGGACGCCGCGATCGGGGTCTTCCGCGAGCGGGGATACGCGGGCGCACGCTTGACTGAGATCGCCGAACGCGCCGGTGTGTCGGTCGACACGGTGAACGTCAACGGCCCGAAGTCCGCACTGCTGCAGGCTGCGGTCGAGGTCGCCTCCTTCGGGCAGGAGGGCGAGCACCTCGTGTTCGAGTTCGATCTGGGGGCGGACATCCTCCGTCAGCTCGACGCAGACGGTCTTGCGCGACTGCTCGCAGAGTTCCTCGTCGACCTCAACGAGCGCGTGGGAGCACTGTGGACCGTGCTGACGGCCGAGGCGATCGTCGACGAAGAACTCGCCGCTCGCCATGACGCGATGCTCGCCAGCATCATCCGCTCGACCCACGCGCTCGTCAGGCTGTGCGAAGAGCGCGGCTGGACGAGCGGCGACCTGACGCACGGCCAGCGTGTCGCGACCCTGCTCACAATCGGTTCCATCGACGCGTACCGGCGCGTGCGCCACGGGCTCCGGTTCGACGCCGACTCCTACCGCGAGTGGCTGCGCATCGGGATCGTCACCGCCCTGCGCACGTGAGCGGGCGGCGGGACACGCGCCAGATCACTCCTCGTCGGCGGCCTCGCGCGGCTTGACGTACGGGTCGGCGTCGCCGGCGTACGACGCGGATGCCGCCATCCCCGCGACCGCCGCGTCGCGCTCGCGCGCCTCGCGCAGCAGGTCCTCGATGTGCCCCGCGTTCTCGGGCAGCGCGTCGGGGATGAACTCGAGCGTCGGGGTGAGGCGCACGCCGAGCTGGCGCCCGACCTCGCTGCGGAGCATGCCGGTCGCGGCTTTGAGCGCCTCGCCCGAGGCGATGCGCTCCTGCTCGTCACCGAGCACCGTGTAGAAGACCGACGCGTGCTGCAGGTCGCCCGTCACGCGCACGTCGGTGATCGTGACGAAGCCGAGGCGCGGGTCGCGCAGACCCTTCTCGAGCCGCTGCGCGATCAGAACGCGGATGCGATCGGCCAGTCGTGCCTGCCGTTCCGAAGCCATTTCCTCACCTCTGCTTGTCTGATTGCCTACCGCGGTCGAACCGCGGAGGCTCCGGATGCCTCCCTGATCGTCTCAAGGAGGCATCCGGAGCCGCAGCCCACGGTCACGTCCGGGGCTTCTCGACCAGCTCCGTCGTCTCGATCTCGTCGCCGACCTGGATGTCGTTGTACCGGCCGAGGCCGATACCGCACTCGAAGCCCTCGCGGACCTCGGTGACGTCGTCCTTGAAGCGACGCAGCGACTCGATCGCCAGGCCGTCGGCGATGACCACGCCGTCACGGATGACACGAGCCTTCGCGTTGCGCGTGATCGTGCCCGAACGGACGAGGACACCGGCGATGTTGCCGAACTTCGAGGAGCGGAACACCTCGCGGATCTCGGCGACACCCGACTGGACCTCTTCGAACTCCGGCTTGAGCATGCCCTTGAGGGACTGCTCGACGTCGTCGATCGCGTTGTAGATGACCGAGTAGAACCGGATGTCGACGCCCTCGCGCGCGGCGCGCTCGCGGGCCTTCGCGTCGGGACGGACGTTGAAGCCGATCACGATCGCGTTGTCGATCGTGGCCAGGTTCACGTCGGACTCGGTGATCGCACCGACGCCGCGGTGGATGATCCGCAGCTGCACCGACTCGTCGACCTCGATCTTGAGGAGCGATTCCTCGAGCGCCTCGACGGCACCCGACACGTCGCCCTTGATGATGAGGTTGAGCGACTCGACCTTGCCCTCTTCGAGAGCACGCGTGAAGTCCTCGAGCGAGATGCGCTTGCGGGCCTTGGCCAGCTGGGCGTTGCGCTCGGCGGCCTCGCGCTTCTCGGCGATCTGGCGGGCGGTGCGGTCCTCGTCGGTGACGATGAACGTGTCGCCCGCGCGCGGCACCGAGTTCAGACCCTGCACCTGCACCGGACGCGACGGCGCGGCCTCTTCGACCGGCTCGCCGTTCTCGTCGATCATCGCGCGGACGCGGCCGTACGCGGTGCCGGCGACGATCGCGTCGCCGACGCGCAGCGTGCCGGACTGGATGAGGACGGTCGCCACCGAGCCGCGGCCCTTGTCGAGCTTCGCCTCGATCGCGACGCCGCGTGCGGGCTTGTTCGGGTTCGCGCGCAGGTCGAGACCCGCGTCGGCGGTGAGCAGCACCGCGTCCAGGAGGTCCTGGATGCCGATGTTCTCGCGAGCCGAGACGTCGACGAACATGACGTCGCCGCCGTACTCCTCGGCGACCAGGCCGTACTCGGTGAGCTGCTGGCGCACCTTGGCCGGGTTCGCCTCGGGCTTGTCGATCTTGTTGACCGCGACCACGATCGGGACACCCGCCGCCTGGGCGTGGTTCAGCGCCTCGACCGTCTGCGGCATGATGCCGTCGTCGGCCGCGACCACGAGGATCGCGATGTCGGTCACCTGGGCACCACGGGCACGCATGGCGGTGAACGCCTCGTGACCCGGGGTGTCGATGAAGGTGATCGCGCGCTCGATGCCGTCGTGCTCGGTCCAGACCTGGTACGCACCGATGTGCTGCGTGATGCCGCCGGCCTCGCCCGCTACCACGTTCGTCTGACGGATCGCGTCCAGGAGGCGCGTCTTACCGTGGTCGACGTGGCCCATGACGGTGACCACGGGCGGACGGATCTCGAGATCCGCCTCGTCCTCGTTCTCGAGTTCCTCATCGAGGTCGAGGCCGAAGCCCTCGAGGAGCTCTTTGTCCTCGTCCTCGGGCGAGACCATCTGGATCTTGTAACCCAGCTCCTCGCCGAGGATCTCGAACGTGGCCTCGTCGAGCGATTCGGTCGCGGTCGCCATCTCACCCAGGTTGAACAGGATGGTGACGAGCGTGCTGGGCTGGACGGTGTAGCCCTTCAGCGACTCGAGCTTGTCGGCGAAGTCCGAGATGGACGCGCCGCGACGCAGGCGGATGACCTCGCCGTTGCCCTTCTGGACGTTGACGCCGCCGACGACCGGCGCCGACCGCATCTCGAACTCTTGACGCTTCGCCCTACGCGACTTGCGCTGCTTGGATTTGCCGCCGCCCTTGCCGAAGGCGCCTGCTGTGCCGCCGCCGGGTCCGCGACCGCGACCGCCGCCGCCGGGACGACCGGCGAAGCCGCCCGGTGCACCGGGTCGCTGGAAGCCGCCGCCACCGCCGGGACGACCCGCACCACCCGGACGCTGCTGGAACGGCGCGCCGGAACGGCCGCCGCCGCCACCGGGACGACCCCCGCCGCCCGGACGCGGAGCGCCGGGACGCGGAGCACCCGGGCGCGGAGCCTGGGGACGCGGGATGTTCGCCGGGGTCGGGCGCTGGCCCATGCCCTGCTGCGACGAGAAGGGGTTGTTGCCCGGGCGCGGGCCCGCGGGACGCTGGCCCATGCCCTGCTGCGATGAGAAGGGGTTGTTGCCGGGGCGCGGAGCGCCACCGGGACGCGGCGGCTGCGGGGTGGGCGCGGACGGCTTGGGAGTCGCCGGCTTCGGCGCAGCGGATGCCGCGGGCTTGGCCGCCTCGGGCTGCGCCGGCGCCGCGGGGGCGGCGTCGGGAGCGGCGGGAGCGGACTTGGGCGCGCTCGCACCGCCCTTGCCGCCGGCCGATCGGTCGGCGGGAGCCGCGGGGGCGGCGGGCCGCACCGGGCCGGGACGCCCGACCGGGCGCACCGAAGGGGCCGCCGGAGCCTCGGGCTCGGCGGGCTTCTTGGCCGCTCCGTCAGCCTCGAGGGCCGCGCGAAGCTTGCGAGCCACGGGGGGCTCGATGGTGGACGAGGGGCTCTTGACGAATTCGCCGAGCTCCTTCAGCTTCGCGAGGGCGACCTTGCTGTCGACGCCGAGCTCGGAAGCGATCTCGTGCACGCGTGGTTTTGCGTTTGCCACAGTTCTCCTGTCTGGGGCCTGCCCAGACAGGGCAGACCGTCAATTGCGGACGGGTCTCATTTCGAGCCGTTCACTTTGTGTCCATAGCCGTTCAGCCGTTTCTCGATGGTCTGCGTGTCAAGCGGGCCTGACACACGCAATGCTCGTACGAAGGCGCGACGCCGGATGGCTTTCTCCACGCACTCACGCGTCTCATGCACCCACGCACCCCGCCCGGGCATCGACGCGCGCTCATCGGGAAGAAGGACGGAGTCGACCGCCACCACCCTCAGGAGAGTGGATCGGGGGGCACGTGCGCGGCAGCCGACACACGTTCGTACAGGTTCCATTCTACACCCCAGCGCCGCGCACCCGCGGTCGCGGCCGGTCGCTGTCAGGCCTCTTCGAGGATCGAGTCGGGCTGGATGTCGATCTTCGCCCCCGTCAGCTTGGCCGCCAGACGCGCGTTCTGGCCTTCCTTGCCGATCGCGAGCGACAACTGGTAATCCGGCACGAGCGCGCGCACGGCCTTCGACGAGGCGTCGAGCACGAACGCCGACGTGACCTTCGCCGGCGACAGCGCGTTCGCGACGAACTTCGCCAGCTCCGGGTCGTAGTCGACGATGTCGATCTTCTCGCCGCCGAGCTCCTCCGTGACCGCGCGGACGCGACGGCCGAGCTCGCCGATGCACGCGCCCTTCGCGTTGATCGTCGGATCGTTGGCCTTCACGGCGATCTTCGAGCGGTGACCGGCTTCGCGCGCGAGCGAGACGATCTCGACGAGACCGTTCGCGATCTCGGGCACCTCCAGCGCGAAGAGCTTGCGCACGAGCCCGGGGTGCGTGCGGGAGACGGTGATCGACGGGCCCTTGGGCCCCTTCGCGACGCTCGTGACGTAGACGCGCAGGCGCGAGCCGTGCGTGTACTCCTCGCCGGGCACCTGCTCCTCCGGCGGCAGGATCGCCTCGACGGAGCCGAGGTCGACGTGCACCATGCGCGGGTTCGGGCCCTGCTGCACGATGCCGGCGACGATGTCGCCCTCCTTGCCGCGGAACTCGCCCAGCACGGCGTCGTCGGCGATGTCGCGCAGACGCTGGCTGATGACCTGCTTCGCGGCGAACGCGGCGATGCGGCCGAAGTCGTCGGGGGTGGTCTCCTCCTCGCCGATCACAGCGCCCTCTTCGTCGAGGACGGGGAGGTAGATCGCGACGTGGCCGGTCTTGCGATCGAGCTCGGCGCGCGCGCCGGCGGGGAGTTCGCCCGTGGTCGAGGTGTGCTTGGCATAGGCGGTCAGGATCGCCTGCTCGATGATCCGGACGAGTTCATCGAAGGGGATCTCCTTCTCGCGCTCGATCGTCCTCAGCAGCGCCAGATCGATGTCCACGGTTGACCTCCCATATTCAGCTCTCACCGGGCCATCACGCGCTCCGGCATCCAGACCACGTTACCGGATGCCGCGCCGCACGTTCCTGGGAGCCCACCGGGCGCGCCACGTCACCCCGGGCACCTGCTCACGGCCCCGGACCGCGCGCCGAACCGGTCGTCCGTCCAGCGCAGGAGCATCGGCAGGAAGGTCGAACGCGGCTGCAGCACGCTCAGGTGGTCGTAGCCGTGGAACACGGCCCAACGCACCTGGTCGCCCTGCGCGCACAGACGGTTCACGAGCCTGTGCTGGAGCAGCGGCGGGATGACCTCGTCGTCGGAGCCCCACACGATCAGCACGGGCTGCTCGAAGGGCCCCGTGACGGCGTTCTGCTCGAGGCGTCTGCCCAGGACGCCGGTGGTGAGGTCGCCGATGTAGAGCGGGCGGTCCTCCGAGACGCCCATCGCCGTGAGGACCGACACGATCACGCCCGGCTCGGTCGGGCAGCGCTGCGTCATCTCGCGGACGATCGTTCGTGCGCCGGGGACGACGTACTGGCGGAGGTCGACATCCGGGTAGGTGTCGGCGTACGGCACGAGCACCCACGACGTGAGCACGGCGAGGTTCGGGCTCGCGTCGCCGCGCAGCAGCTCGCGCGCGAGCGCGAGCGGGTCGCCGACAGGCGCGAGGGCGACGGTGCCGCGGATGCGGAGCTCGGGCGTGTACTCCGAGGCGAGCTGCGCCGTCCACAGCGCCGCGTGTCCGCCTTGCGAGTGCCCCCACACGACGACCCGGTCGTCGAGCCATGCGCCCTCGACCTCGTTCGCGGCGAGCACCGCGTCGAGCGCAGACTGCGCCTCCCCCTTGCCGATGAGGTACGGGAAGACCCCGGGCGCTCCCTGGCCGGTGTAGTCGGGCGCCACGACCGCCCAGCCCCGCTCGATCACGTCGTCGAGCGCGGGGATGGCCCAGCGCGTCGCGGCGTTGTCGCGCAGACTCGGTGCGCACCCGCGCGCGACGCCGGTCGTGCCGTGGTTCCACAGCACGACCGGCCGCGGCGCGAGCGATCGGCCCTCGGGCAGGATGACGAGGGCGCTGGCGACGGCACGGATGCCGCGGACGTCCGTCGTCGTGTAGAGGATGCGCTTCACGACCGCCCCCTCCGGCACCTGCCCCCGGTAGTCGTCCTCGCGGATGAGCTTGCCGTGCTCGCGGGGCACGTCCTCGGGAGGTTCGTAGAACGCGTCGACGACCGGGGCGCCGTCCTGGAGCCAGTCGTTGAGCCACCAGCCGACCGAGACCATCCCGACCAGCACGACCGCGAGCGCGTAACGCCCGACCGCCATCCAGATCTGGCGCTTGCGACCGGGCGTGCCGGGCGGGTCGGGGCGCGTGGTCTCGCGACCCCGCCCGAGCATCCCCCGGGCACCTCGGACGGCGAGCCCGAAGCCGTAGATGACCGTGCGAACACCGAACACGACCGCGACCGCGAGCACGGTCACATCGGGCCACGAGAGCGCGAGCACTCCGAACGCGATCTGCGCACCGCCCCACACGGCGGAGAGCACGCGCTGGCTGACGAGTCCGCGCGAGATCGCCTCTCCGATCGAGGCGAGCCCGCCGATGACGAGCACGGAAGCGAGAAGACCCGGCAGCAGATCGAGGCTCCGGCCGATCCACACGATCGCGGCGAGACCGAGCACGATCTCGACGACGGCGATCACGCGCGTCCACCACGGAGAGGTGCGGCGTCTCGCGGCGAGCTCGATCACGCCGGAGGCGATGATGCTGAGACCGACATACAGCGACAGCAGCAGGATCGACGTGAGCGGACGGGTGACGATGAGCACGCCCAGCGCGATGAGCACGAACCCGACGACGACCAGCACGCGCGGCGGCGCCTGCGCGAGCAGGCGCGGCATCACGCTCCAGCGGAACGGCCGGCGGGTGGTTCGCCGTCCTGCGGTCATCTGCCCCATCGTAGGCGCGCCATATCAGGAAACGCTGGGGGCGGCATCCGAGTCGTCCGCTCCCCTATGCTGACCGCATGTCAGCGCCGACGGTGAAGCGCGCGGCGCGCGAGGCCCAGGACAATACGGTCTTCCGGCGCATCGCACGCGCGGGTTACGCCGCGAACGGTGTCGTGCACATCCTGGTCGGGATCGTGTTCCTCGTCGTCGCGTTCGGCGGCGAAGGCGAGTCCGATCAGGCGGGCGCCTTCAAGTCGGTCGGCGCGGCTCCACTCGGGTTCGTGGGTCTGTGGATCATCGCGATCACGCTGTGGGCGCTGGGTGCGTACCACGCGCTGGAGGGCATCCTCGCGTGGGGCGGCGACGCCGCGCGCAAGTGGGGCCGCCGCGTCTCGGAGTGGGGCCAGGCGATCGCGTTCATCGCGGTCGGCATCATCGCCGCGGCTGTCGCGATCGGCGCGCGTCCGGATCCGGACGAGGCCGCCCAGGAGGCCAGTCGCGGAGTGCTGGCGATCCCCGGAGGGCCGTTCGTCCTCGGGGCCGTCGGGGTGGGCATCGGCGTCGCGGGCATCGCATTCGTCGTGATGGGCGCGCGACGCAGCTTCCGCAACCGCATGACGATCCCCGACACCGCGCTCGGTGCGGCCGTGACGGCGCTCGGCGTCGTCGGGTTCGTCGCGAAGGGGATCGCCCTGCTGATCGTCTCGGTGCTGCTGGTCGTGGCGGCGATCCAGGTCGACCCGGAGGCCGCGGGTGGGCTCGACGCCGCGATCGACGCACTCATCGCGATGCCCTACGGCCCGCCGCTCGTGGCCGGAGTCGGCGTCGGGCTCATCGCCTACGGGATCTTCTGCCTGTTCCGCGCGCCCTACGCCGACCTCTGACGGCCGGCGCCGTCAGCGCCGCGTGAGCTCGGCAACGGCATCCGCCACCGGAAGGACCTCGCGCTCACCGGTGCGACGATCCCACAGCTCGACCTGCCCGTCGGCGGCCGCGCGGCCGGCGATCACGATGCGCGGCACGCCGATGAGCTCGGCGTCGCCGAACTTCACGCCGGGCGAGACCTTGAGGCGGTCGTCGTACAGGACGTCGAGACCGGATGCCTCGAGCTCGCCCGACAGTCGCTCCGCGAGCTCGTACGCAACCTGATCCTTGCCCGTCGCCACCACGTGCACGTCGAACGGCGCGACCGACTCGGGCCAGATGAGGCCCTTGTCGTCGTTGTTGAGCTCCGCGATGATCGCGAGGATGCGCGTGACGCCGATGCCGTACGAGCCCATCGTGACGGTCACGAGCTTGCCGTTCTCGTCGAGCACCTTGAGATCCAGGGCGTCGGCGTACTTGCGGCCGAGCTGGAAGACGTGGCCGATCTCCATGCCGCGCGCGAGGTGCACGGGACCGGATCCGTCGGGCGCCGGGTCGCCTTGGCGCACGGTCGCGACCTCGATGTAGCCGTCGGCGGTGAAGTCGCGGCCGGCGACGAGCGAGTGCACATGCTTCTCGTCGATGTTCGCGCCCGTCACCCACGACGTGCCGTCGACGACGCGCGGGTCGAGCAGATACCGGATGCCGGTGGCCGACTCCTCGCCGAGGACGGGCCCGGTCTCGGACCACGGTCCGATGTAGCCCTTCACGAGGAACGGGTTCTCTTCGAAGTCCTTCTCGGTCGCCGCCTCGACCTCGGCGGGGGCGAACGCGACCTCGACGCGCTTGTCGTCGACCTCGCGGTCGCCCGGGATGCCCACGATCACGAGCTCGCGCGTGCCGTCGAGGTGCTTGACCGCGAGCACGACGTTCTTGAGCGTGTGGGCGGCGGTCCACTCCGTGACGCCGTCGGTCGCGGGGCCTGCGATGCCCGGAGCGGGGGGCTCCAGGTTCGCGTTGCAGTGCGCGACCAGTGTCTCGATCGTCGGGGTGTTCGGCGAGTCGAAGATCACCGGCTGGGGAAGCCCGTCGAACGGGATCGGCTCGGGCGCGAGCGTCGTGAACGCCTCGACGTTGGCGGCGTACCCGCCCTCGGAGCGCACGAAAGTGTCTTCGCCGATCGGCGTCGGGTGCAGGAACTCCTCCGACCGCGAGCCGCCCATGGCGCCGGCATCCGCCTGCACGATCACGTACTCGAGTCCGAGGCGGCTGAAGATCCGCTCGTACGCTTCGCGCTGGGCCATGTACGACGCGTCGAGCCCCTCGTCGGTGTAGTCGAACGAGTACGCGTCCTTCATCGTGAACTCACGACCGCGCAGCAGGCCGGCGCGCGGACGGGCTTCGTCGCGGTACTTGTCCTGGATCTGGTAGATCGTCAGCGGCAGGTCCTTGTACGACGAGTACAGGTCCTTCACGAGCAGTGTGAAGACCTCTTCGTGGGTCGGCGCGAGGAGGTAGTCGGCGTCCTTGCGGTCCTTCAGGCGGAAGATCGCGTCGCCGTACTCCTCCCACCGGCCGGTCGCCTCGTAGGGCTCACGGGGAAGCAGCGCCGGGAAGTGCACCTCGTACGCACCCGCCGCGGCCATCTCCTCGCGGATGATCTGCTCGATGCGACTCTTCACCCGGAGGCCGAGTGGCAGCCACGCGAAGATGCCGGGCGCCTGGCGTCGGATGTAGCCGGCGCGCACGAGCAGACGGTGACTCGTGACCTCGGCGTCGGCGGGGTCTTCACGGAGCGTGCGGAGGAAGAAGTGCGAAAGGCGGGTGACCACGAGGGTCAAGTCTAGGGCGGTCGGATGCCGCGCTCCGGCGGCCCCTCCGTACGCTGGACGCGTGACGACCGTGCTGCTGACCGGATTCGAGCCCTTCGACGGCGACCCCGCGAACCCCTCCGGCGAGGCGGTGCATCTGGTCGCCGACCGCTGGACCGGGCCCGAGGAGCTCGTCACCGCGACGCTGCCGGTGACGTTCGCCGGGGCGGCGGCGCGCCTGCGCGAGCTGATGGACGAGCATCGGCCGGACGTCGTCATCGCGAGTGGGCTCGCCGGCGGTCGCGCCGCGATCGGGGTCGAGCGCGTCGCGATCAACCTCATCGACGCGCGCATCCCCGACAACGCAGGCGACCGCCCGATCGACGAGCCGAGCGTCGAGGGTGCACCGGCCGCGCGATTCGCGACGCTTCCCGTGAAGGCCGTCGTCTCGCGCATCGCGGAGGAGGGGATCCCCGCCGAGGTCTCGTACTCGGCGGGGACGTTCGTGTGCAACCACGTGTTCTTCACCGCGCTCGAGGTCGCGGCATCCGCGACCCGCGTCGGATTCGTCCACGTGCCGTGGTCCGCAGAGCACGCGCCCACAGCGGATGCCCCGACCCTCCCCCTCGCCGACATCGTGCGCGCCCTCGAGATCGCGGTGCGCACGAGCCTCGACGTCACCGACGACGACAAGGCGTCTGCCGGCGCAATCCACTGAGCATGCGACGGGGCGCTCAGGGACGCATGAGGGCGAAGATCACCTCCGTGAGCGGGATGGTCTCCACCGGATCGCGGATGTAATCCCCCGACACCATGAGCATGTTCACGCCGTCGGTCGCGACGACGACATCGGGCGACCCCTCGTAGCGGTCGAGTCCGGGCACGATCACGGCCGCCTCCGCGCCGTCGACGGTCACCGTCTGCGCGTACTCCGCCCCGACGGCCGACGGGAAGGCCACGGCGCCGCCCGGCACGACGTCGACGCGCACGACCTCTCCCGTGCTCGAGTCGCCACTGCCCGACGTGAAGTGCAGTTCGCATGCGAACGCAGCGTCTCGAAGCCACGGGATCCGGCCCGGCAGCGGCGCTGACCCAGGATCGGTCGCATAGGGATCATCCAGGAGGGTCACGCGCTCGTAGCCGTAGACCGCGGGATCGATGCGCTCGACGAGCGCGGCGCAGTCGGGCCGTGCCCACCACGCCTCGGTCCGTGTCGCGGGCATGGCTCGCGGGTGGGCGTCGACGCGCGAGGCAGCGCTGTCGTAGAGCGCCTGGACCTTCTCGGCCGAGATCAGCTCGGAAGCCGCCCGTGCCTGCACGAGCAGCCATAGGCCGTCGACGGTCCCCACCGAGGTGCACGTCAGGCGATCGTCGTGCTCCTCCTGCCGGCAGCCCGGGACCATCGCGGTCGCGAACTCGGCGGGCACGACCT
>Ga0182742_1003819_pt1 | contig 14246 bp, 12 predicted proteins | sample eDN5th37CBELigMG_FD_128880 | JGI IMG/M metagenome (GOLD analysis project Ga0182742, IMG submission 128880) | Enriched Miracle-Growth compost microbial communities from Emeryville, California, USA - eDNA 5th pass 37_C BE-Lig MG (version 2)... ... | reverse complement strand
CCGGGTCGGATGTGATCGACAGCGCCGCATGGGTGCTGATGCCAACGGCTCCGGACTGGTCGTCGACGGTGGCGTTGCACAAGGCGATCGTCGAGGCAAACGCATGGCGCAATGGGAAGTTTCCGTTCCCGTTCAACGCTGGCGGGCCGATTGCCAAACGTGATCTGTTTGACGGCGAGCCGACGGGGTTCACGTTCCTGGAACTGACCGGTGATCAGGATGACCCGTTCAGATTGTACGGCAAGATGTCGGACGCATCTGGCGACTGGTCGGTCGGTCAGACGCTCCGGGGCGATGCGGCGCTAGGCACGCAGCAAGCGATTGACGCCGCCGCGATGGCGCAGGCATGGGCGACGCAGGAGAGCGGCGAGGTCGCGCCTGGCGAAGGGTATAGCGCGAAATACCATGCCGGTCGGTCGGAAGGTGCTGCTGATGATGCTGTGACCGCCGCCGGCCTGTCTGAGGGGTTTGCCGGTGATGCCAGCACGTCTGCCGGTAAGTCCGCTGGGTTTGCAACAAATGCCAGTACGGCCGCCGCGCTGGCGCAGGCGTGGGCAACGCAGGAGAGTGGCGAGGTTGAGCCTGGCGGAGGGTTCAGCGCGAAGTATCATGCTGGCCAGTCGGCTGGCAGTGCTGCTGACTCCGAGGAGGCACGTGACCTTGCCCGGCAATGGGCCACGAAAACAGATGGCGAGGTGGTTGCAGGGCAAGGCCGGGGTGCGAAGTATTATGCGGAACAGGCGGCACTGGAAGCAACCGGCGCATTGAAGTACAGCGTTGCCCAGACACTGTCCGACGCGGAGGCCGCACGGGGTCAGGTCAATCTCCGTATCCGCGAGCGTCTGTATGCCAATCGCACCTACTATGTCAGGTCGGACGGCAACGACGCCAATGCAGGCCGTGGCACAACGGCGGGGTTGGCGTTCAAGACATACCAGCGCGCTGTCCGCGAAGCGATGACGCTGGATTTTAACGGGTTTGACGTCACAATTCTCGCCGTCGATGAGGGCTCCCAGAAAATTTTCACCGAGAATGTCCAGATCAGGCCACTGGTCGGAGGGGGGAGCCTACATATCCGTGGGGCAGGGTCGAGCAAGACCCGGCTGACAAGCGCGACGGGCAACACATTCACCCAAGAAGTATCGGGAACCACGTCGGTTATCTACGGCGCGATGGAACTCTATGCCACGACGGGGTGCGGGATCAAGGTCAACTACCTTTCGCTGGCAGGTATCAGCGACGATATGGTTTTCGGATCGTTCGGCGACTCCGCGATATGGGTTCATGATAGCCAATCCATCATGCAAATTCTCAATGCCGATATTTATATTATTGGCTCAATGTCATCATTTTTATTTATACAGTACGGTCACGTGTTTTTTGAGGGGTCGACAATCAACCTGGTTGGCTCGCCAGTGTGGTCGAGCGGGTTCATTACAACTTGGCCACGGGGCACAATCCAGTACATCGGTAATACATTGGCCGGGCCGGCCACGCCAAATGGACCAAGGCGCAATATCAATAAGCTGAGCGTGCTGAACCTGAACGGGTCGCCAACGTCTGTTTTGCCAGGATCAAGCGACGGAACTGTAGACGCCACATCCGTCCAGATGTGATCCGCGACTTATCATGACGACAGTAGTCACCCGCCCAGTGGCGGGATTTTTCATGGGTGAACCATGACGGAAGCCAATTACCAGCGGTCGCTGACCGCCGTCCTGAAGCATGAAGGCGGCTACAGCAATCATCCGGCGGACCCCGGCGGCGCCACCATGAAGGGGGTGACACAGCGGGTTTACGACGCCGAGCGCAAGCGCCGTGGCCAGACGACGCGATCCGTCCGCAACATCACCGACGCCGAGTTGCAGTCGATCTACCGCCAGCAGTACTGGGACAAGATCAAGGGCGACGACCTGCCGCCGGGCGTCGATTACGTGGTGTTCGATGGGGCGGTGAACAGCGGCGTCGCGCAGTCGGCCAAGTGGCTCCAGCGCGCGGTCGGCGTCCGCGTCGATGGCATCATTGGCAATGCCACTCTGGCCGCCGTATGGGCCGTGCAGGACCACGACAAGCTGATCACGAATATCTGTGCTCAGCGGATGGTGTTTCTCAGTGCCCTGAAGACGTGGCTGACCTTCGGGAAAGGTTGGACGAACCGTGTGACAGGGGTCATGAAAACGGGGCAGGCGTGGGCGCGCGGATCTGTGGGGCCGAACATCACCATTGACCCCAATGGCGCAGCAAAGGCCAACGTCGAGGACGCCAAGGCATTGCCCACGAGTGGAGCGGCTGACGCGGCAATCGGCGGCGGGTCTGTCATCGGGACGGTTGGCGTCGCGCTGGAGAGCGCCCGGGCGTCGCTTGTCCCATTGGCTGGCAACTCGCAGTGGATCAGCGGGATTGTCGCCGCGCTGGTTGTGGCGGGCGCGGCCGTCGCCATCGGCGGCGTTATCTGGCGGACGCTGCGCAAGCGCAGGGCGGCGGAGGCGGCGCAGGCGCTTGGCCTGCCGGCGGCGGCATGACCTGGCTGGCGGGCAACTGGCGGTTGCTGGCGGGGGCGATTGCCGGCCTCGCCATCATCGCAGCGGTCTGGTGGATCGACCGCCGTGGCTATGAGCGCGGCTCTGGCGCGGCAAAGTCAGAAATCACGGAACAGGACAGGAGGGCGGCCGATGCTGCCAATGAGGCTTCTGCCAATCGCCGCCTGTGCGTTGATGCTGGCGGGTTGTGGGACATCACGACCGGCCAGTGTCGCGGGCGGTGAATGCAGGGTGTTCGTTCGCCCGGCCTTCGCCGTGAAGGGCGTCACGGCGCGGGATCAGGACTGGATCGATGACACCATTGAGCGGGGCGTCGCCGGCTGCGGCTGGAAGCGCCCGGCCGCACAGACGGGAGGGTGAGCGTGTCTGGTTGGAGAGATGTTATCGACCCGCGCGTAACGATCGGCAACCTGCTGACGGCCCTCGCAATCACCGTCTCCGCAATCTGGTGGACCTCAAAGCAGGAGGCGCGCATCGACGCCCTGGTCGAGCGGTCGCTGCGACTGGAGCGCGCCGACGAGGCGATGAACGCCAAAATCCGCAGCGTCAGCGACAAGGCGGACGCAAAACTGGAACTGCTCAGCCGCGACGTTGGCGACATGAAAGCGTCCCTGCGCGAGATCGGAACGAACATTTCGTGGATCGTGCGGCAGAGCGGGAAGGATGTGCGCATGCCGTGAGGGCGCGGGGGAGCTTGGTTGCCCATGGTCGCTGAAATCTGCTGTGGCTGGGTGGCGACCTCTCCCGAAGGCGGGGTATACGCCGACACCGCATGATGCCAACGAACGCGGGGCAGTTCGCCTGCACTACCCCAGTAATTTGATATGCGAACAGATTGACAACCTGGGGGCTGTTTGCGAATTGAACGAAGGGCTATCAGGCTAAAGCGAAAATGGGGCACCGTGAAGGACGAAAATTTCATCGTATTATCAACCCGCTACGGTGATATGCGCCTCCCAAAATCAGATGATATCATAGGTCGCTCCCTGCGAGATTACGGCGAGTGGGCGCAGATTGAGATATCTCATCTCTGCAAGTTCATTCGCGATGGCGATGTGGTGCTCGATGTCGGGGCCTGCTTCGGTACACATACTCTGGCATTCGCGGAACAGGTGGGCGCTACGGGGAGTGTGGTCGCGTGTGAGGCGTCCCCGATAAATTTCCGATACCTTAAGCTGAACGCCGAAGCTTGCCCCTATTCTGAGAGGATCCGGATCGTTCACGCGGCAGCGGGGCGATCTACCGATATCAGCTACGCGATCCAACAAGATAATAAAAATTTTGGTGCGACGAGCACTCGCGAAGCGAACTTGAATGGTTCCTGCCCCCAGACCGTAACCGTAGATAGCCTGGAGATGGCGCGTCTGAATTTTGTTAAGTTAGACGTGGAAGGTATGGAGGGGGAGGTTCTTGCGGGCGCAGCTTCGACGCTTGCAGGGCTGAGGCCGGTTGTGTTTTTCGAAGTGAATTCGATTTCCTCTGCGAATTTGGCTGTAAATGAAGTAAAAAAATTCCAATATAAATTTTTTGGTGACATAACTAAGGCTTATAACGAAAATAATTTTAGAGAAAATAATATTAATTTCTTCAATTCGGCGGCCGAATGTGGAATTTTCGCAATTCCAGAAGAGCGGGTTTCCGAATTTCATAACGTTATATCTGAGCTTAATTTGCGTTCTGTGCGAAACTTAGACGATATCGCGTTGCTTTTGTTGTATAAGCCGCAGTATTTTGAGGAAGTTTTGTCGGGCGCTGGTTTGCCCAAGTGCGTCGAGCCGCCAATTGGGGTCATGTTTGGGCGGGATGTTCGCGATAGGGCGGAGCTTTGTCGGACGATTGAGCGTCTCCAGCGCGAGCGCGATTATCTCCAGCGTGAGCGTGATCAGAATGAGGTTGCATATCTGGCGCAACGCCAGGAAGATTTAAACCGCTATAATCTCGGAATTTCAATCGCAGGAAATCATTTTTCCGAGAAGGAGAATAAGTTTTTTAAAGAAAAAGAAGAGTTGGAATCTGAAAAAGATTGGTTGAAATCTGAAATTTCCGCGCTGACAAATCGTGTGTATTTGGCGAACGTTCTCGCCGAGTATGTAAGTCGCCCTCCTTTTTCCATTTATTTTAGGGCTCACCCGCGTCTGAGCGCGTTGCTTCGTATGTTGCGGCCCGATGATGCTGGGCTTTCTGCGACCTCTGGGCTGTCCGGACTGGCGACGAGGCCTCTGTCGGCTGTCCTGTCGAGGTTGGCAGACCGTGCAAGCGCGAAGGCGATTGCACGGGATTTTGACGCGAACTGGTATGTCGAACAGTATCCTGACGTTGCGACTGGCGGCGTAGATCCCGTCTTGCATTACGTTCGCTATGGCGCTCAAGAAGGGCGGTCGCCTTCTCCAGATTTTGATGGCTTTGCATATCTGGCCGCTAATCGTGACGTTCACGCTGCTGGTATCGAGCCTTTTTACCATTGGGTGCGTTCCGGGAGGGACGAGGGGCGGGCGTTGGGTGCGGCAGCCGGCCTAGGAGATGAGGGCGACCTTCAGGCGGGGGCTTCTGTAGCCAATCAGGACGAGCCGCCACATCCTATTGGATATAGGGCGGCGATATTGGCTGGCCTCCAAGTTAAGAGTGCCAATTCCTATGGTGGTCAAGACGCCAAAGACGCCCTGATTTCATGCGATGAAATTGCGAGCTTGGCTACGCGTGATGGCGGGTTGATTATCTCATTTTCCCATGATGACTTCATTACCGTGCCGGGAGGGACGCAGCTATGCGTGGGCATTGAACAAAAGTGCGCCGATGCGGAGGATGTCGACTACCTCCACGCCTATCCGCTTAGGCACGGCCCATCTCTGGCGGCAATGGATACGCCAGAAGACGGTGGGTTCCTGGGAATTTCCCTGAATGGGGCGCATCTAGGCGTTTCGTCATATGGAAATTTGGCCGCACTCGCTAAATCAATATCTGCGTGTGGCTTTGAAGTGCGGATTATAGTTCACCATGCAATGGGCCACAAAATTGAAGGGATTAGTAGTGTAGTCGCTGCAACGGAGGGAAGGAAGTGCACTTGGTGGCTGCATGACTTTTTCACTCTTTGCGAAAGCCCTCACTTGCTCAGAAATAATGTTACGTTCTGTGGCGCGCCTGGTATTAAATCCATGGCTTGCAATATATGTGCCTATCAGGGGGTCCGGCCGTTACATTTGGAGCGCATGGATAAATTTTTCCGTGCGAATAGTGTCGAGGTGCTAGCACCGTCTAATTTTGTCGCAGATTTGTTCCGTGATCGAGCCAGTTTGCGATATCAATCTTTGCGTGTGCGCCCGCATATGGCTCTTGAGTGGCGGGCGAGGGATGAGAGGGAGATCCAATCATCCGGGCCAGCACGCATCGCATATGTTGGGACCCCTGCAGACCATAAGGGGTGGCCCTTTTTTGTGGAGATCGCAGAGCGCTTTGCGGGCGACGCAAGATATATTTTTGAGTATTTCGGCTCGCATGAAATCGATGCTGATATCCGGGCCACCCAGGTGGCTACTTTCGGGGGCGGCCCCCTCCGAATGGTCGAAGCCCTGAGGGGTAGAAATATCGATATCGTAATTCACATTTCTCCCACCCCGGAAACGTTCTCCTTTACCACACATGAGGCGATTGCCGCTGGGGCTTTGGTACTCACGAACCGCGGCTCGGGCAATACGGCTTGCGCTGTCGAGGCAATGGGCCGTGGATTGGTCGTGGAGCAGGAGGGCGACATTTGGGAGATGTTCGAAGGCGGCCAGATTATGCAGCTTGCCAAAGAGGCGCGATCTCGGCGGAGCACCGAGTTGGCTGAGGTTAAATTTAGCCACATGTCTCTGGCGCGCTGAACCGTTGAGGACTAATTTTATGCAAGTGCATGCTTACACTAGTTTCTCATATAGTTATTTAAATAGGGCCCGCGTCCTGGCAGAGACATTGCGCCGCCTTCATCCGGAGTGGGTTCTGTGGGCTGTCATTACCGACAAAGAGCCGCCAAGGTTCTCATTCGATATCACTTCTGAAAATTTTGATCATGTACTAACTGCCGAGCAGTTGTTTGGTGACGAGACTGAGTCTTGGTTGTTCGGTATGGATGTTGTGGAGGCCTGTACGGCGGTCAAGGGGGAGGCGCTTAAGCGAATATTGGATGCCCCAGGTGTTGGGGCGGTCCTGTATTTTGACCCTGATATCGCGGCTTTTTCAGATATGGGTTCATTGGTTCATGAGCTGGAGCGATCATCGCTTCTGCTTACTCCGCACCAAACTGATCCGGAGCCGCGGGGTTCGGCCCAGGCCATAATGGATAATGAAATTAGTGCTCTGCAATATGGGGCCTTCAATCTAGGATTTATCGGCGTTCGGAACGATCCTGAAGGGAGGCGGTTTGCTGGATGGTGGGACGATCGGCTCCGTGACTGGTGCCATGACCGGTTAGATATAGGTGTCTTTGTCGACCAGAAGTGGTGTAATCTCGTCCCTTGCTTTTTTGATGATGTAAAAATTATTCGCGATCCCGGGTGTAACGTTGCAAGTTGGAACCTTAGCCAGCGCCTTATTGAAACATCTGCGGCTGGAGAAGTGCTAGTCAATGGTACCCCGCTGAAATTTTATCATTTTACGAAGCTCGGTCCGATCGGCGACGCAATGACACAGCGGTACGCCGGCGATAACGCGAACGTCTTCGAAATATGGTGGTGGTATGCTCGACGAGTCGAGGCGCATACTGATGCCGGTATCCCGACAAGGTGGTGGTATTATGGTGTGTTCGACAATGGTGTCAGCATTCCAAAGGAGGCCCGTGTTCTGTACAGAAGTCGAAAGGATTTGAGGGACGCTTTCCCAAAACCGTTTTCCGTTTCAAGCGGCTACTACGATTGGTGTATTTCTAATGGGATTGAGATGAATACACCGCATTGAATGGACGTTGAGTGCATGCAGCCTTGGCCATTGGTGCGAAGTGGCGCCAATGTTTGAGGGGGGGCGGAATTCGCATAAGGATTGGGGGCAGCGGTGCTTGATTATTGGCGTCCATTTTTTCGCAAAAATAAGCCGGCGAGGCAGAAGCCGGCGGCTAGTCGAGTCGCATTTTGTATCGACGATCAAGGGATTTTCGGGGAAACTGGGCAGTGGCTTAAGGTTGCTACGCGCAGCGTTTTAGGCAATACCGATATGACGCCAATCGTTTTCTATTCGGGAAATGACATTGAGGCGTGTAGGAATTTGCTCGATCATAATGTTGATGTGATCAGTGCGCATTCGCGCCTTGTGCCCCGGATCCAATCATTACGGGACGCCGGGGTTGGCCTGCCGGCTCATGCAGAAGGTGCTTTGTTGCGTTATGAAATACCTTCGTTGATGGCGGATGAAGATAGAATTTTATATGCGGATTGTGATACATATTTTTTTAATAACTTTACATTCGAGATCAATAAAGATTTTTGCGTAGCTTGCATTCCAACGTCTGAAGACGCTGGTGGGAAGGTTCATTATAATTCAGGTGTTATTTTATTTGATATAAAAAGATACCTTGAAAGGGAAGGTGAATTTTTTTCATTTCTTGGGCATACACTGGGGAATTGGCTCCCATCCTCAGTTGATGAGCAGGCGTTCAATGCGTTTTGGGCGGGTGAAATCGTTCAATTGCCCAAATCTCTTAACTGGAGGCCTAAGTGGGGGTATAAGGAGGATATCACGATCCTCCATGTACACGGATTTAAGTCGTTTGCGCTTTCGATGCTCGAAAATGATACGCGAGGGCTGCCGTCTACGATATTTCCGAATTATATTTTTGAGCTTGTCAGGGAGTTTAATTTATCCATAGTAACTGTTCACAAATATTTGGAGCTTATGGCGGGTAAGGATCACCTTTCTGGAACTTCTATAGAATATTTATTGAATTATTGTCGACGTGTGCTGGACCCTGCGCACCTTGTGAGGACGGTTTTGCAAGCGTCCGCTGAAAGGGGGGCCGCTCTTCGGTCTGCTCTTCAGCTTGCACAAGTGTCTCTTGATGAGACGGACTCTGGGCGGACGTTGGCTTTATCTCATCCTGAATTGTCTGGTATTACGCAACTTCGTATTCACCCGTGTCGCATATTTGGCTTCGGGCAAATTGATGTCTTCGCTGGGGATGGCGATCTTGGTTCAATAGATGTTATCTCTAATTCCTCAATTTCATTCTCTGTGGTTAATAGAGATTCTCGTAGCCTTTCTATAAGATGGGCAGCAATTGGCATGGATTGCCATTTGGTGCTGGTTGATAGGGCGAATGGAGGTGCTCTTTCCTGTGTGGAGAGGGTTACGGTTCGCCAGGCGCCTATATCGGAAGTCGATATTTTCGCCTTGTCAGTTGATGGAGATTGGCGGCCGATTGAGATTTCTTAATATGGGTCGCCACGACGATGCGACGGGGACGCAGGCCCTGAAGTGCTTATGTGATGACGGCTCTTGGCCGTCTCAACGCGGCGATCTGGTCACCACCTCCATCCATGGCCAATCCTTATATTTGTCCCCGGTTTGACGGATGTGTGCGTAGCGTTTGAGGGAGTTCCAGCTGCGGTGGCCGCTCACGGCCGCCACGTTTGGGATGTTCCAGCCCATTTCAAATAGCCGTGAAATGCCCTCGTGGCGCATGTCGTGAAAATGCAGATCCTCAATGCCCAGCACCTCGCAGGCGCGGGCGTGTGATGCGCTGGCGGATTCGCCGTTCCACGGGAATATGCGCTCATCCGTCTTCGGCATGGCCTCGATGATGGCGCGCGCCTCATCGGGGAGCGTGACGTGGGTGTGGTTCCGCGCCTTGTTGCGCGGGTCTTTCATGGAGCGGATGAGAATGCGGTCGCCTTCATAATCATCCCAGCGGATCCGGGTGATTTCCTCAAGCCGGCGCGTGGAGAAGATGGCGAAGGCGAGGATGTGGGTCATGGGGGAGGCGTTGGCGCGCCGGTCCATGAAGTGCTTCATCAGCCGGTCGAGCTCGTCGAGGGTAGGGCGGCGGTCGCGCTCGTTGCTCCTGGCGATGAGCCCGAGGCGGCGGGCCACTGCAAGGGCATCGGCCATGGCGTGCCTGTCCAGCGGGTAGCCCCATGCCGGCTTCGCGATGTCCATCACCGCAGACAGGCCGCTGAGATAGCCGGCGACGGTGGAAGGTTTCCGCGTCTTCGCCAGCTCGCTCGCAAAATCCACGATGCGCTGGCTCGTGATGTCGTCACACCGGTTTTTGGCGAATTCCGATTTGCACAGGAAGTCCATGACCTGGGCGCGCGAGCGGCCGATGGATCGCCTGTTCTCTGTTGTGAAGCGGTTGATGGCGTCGGCGAGCGTGACGGAAGGCCTCGACGCCCGATCAAGCGCGCCCGGCTCGCGCAGCTCCGTTTCCCGTTTGGCCATCCACGCTGCGGCGACCTGCTTCCTGTCAAAGGTCTTGTTCTCGCGGTAAACGGTCTCGCCCTGGCGCTTGATGACGATCCTCACCAGATAGGCGATAGTGCCGTCTCCGCGCTTGCGCGCCACGATGGTTCCCATGTCGGTATCACATGCCTCACGCCGGTATCACAATGTGATACCTAACCCGAAAAAATGCCCCTGAAAACGGCAAAATACGCAGCCATACGCACCATGACCAGCCCCGCGACGCAGCCAGAAACCCAAAGAAAGCCAACGATTCCGGGCAATCCCTCGCCCTGGCGCTTTTGCGTGGCCCCGATGATCGATTGGTCGGATCGGGAATGCCGGTTTTTTCACCGGCTGCTGAGCCGTCGCGCCCGTCTGTATACGGAGATGATCACCACCGGCGCCATCATTCATGGCGACCGGGCGCGGTTGCTGGGGTACAGCCGGCAGGAGCATCCGGTCGCCATCCAGCTGGGGGGCAACGATCCGGCGGCGTTGGCGCAGTGCGCCCGCGTTTGCGCTGACCTTGGCTATGACGAGGTCAACCTCAACGTAGGCTGCCCGTCAGATCGGGTGCAGGATGGGGCCTTTGGCGCCTGTCTGATGCGGCAGCCGGAGCTGGTGGGCGATTGCGTCGCCGCCATGAAGGCGGCGGCGCCCATCCCTGTCACCGTGAAGTGCCGCATTGGCGTCGATGATCAGGACCCCGAAGTTGCCCTTGAGGAACTGACCCGCGCGGTGGTCGCCGCTGGCGTCGACGCCCTCATCGTGCATGCGCGCAAGGCGTGGCTGCAGGGGCTGTCGCCGAAGGAAAACCGGGATATTCCGCCGCTCGATTACGATCGCGTCCATCGTCTGAAGCAGGCCTGGCCCAATCTGCCGGTCATCCTCAATGGCGGCCTTGTATCGATCGACGCCGCGAAAACGCAGTTGACGGGGCTCGACGGCGTCATGCTGGGGCGCGCCGCGTACCAAAATCCGGGGCAGCTGTTGCAGGTCGATCCCGAACTGTTCGGCGAGGCGGCGCCTGTGGCTGGCGAGCGCGACGCCCTTGAGGCGCTGCTGCCCTATATTGATGAGCGTCTGCAAGCGGGTTTGCGCCTGTCGCAGATCACCCGTCACCTGCTGGGGCTGTTTCCCGGGCAGCCGGGCGCCCGGGCTTTCCGTCGCCATCTCGCCACGCACGCCACAAGGCCTGGCGCAGACCGGCAGGTGCTCATCGACGCCATGAACATGGTGCGGCCGTTCCCGGAGCGTGTCGCGGCGCAGTAGGGCGGTTGCCGCTCGCCGGCAAGGCTGGCAGTCTCGCCAACAGGCATTGCCAGCGGCGATCATGTTCGCCTGTGGGGAAGTCGCCTCAGACAAAAATCAGGGTGATCCGGCGCTGAACGACCGGTTCGCCGGCGAAACAGGGAGAACGCCATGGTCGATGCAGCGTACGCCGATGCGGGGCGGCAACCGGAATTCGATCCGCTATCGCGGCCGCTTGTTCCGCTGCGCGGGTTTGATGAGCTGAAGGTGGGCGAACGTTATCCGTGCCCGGCGCGCACCATAACGATGGCGCATTTTTCTGCGTTTCAGGTGGTGAGCGGCGACAATCACCCGATCCACTACGACAGGGCCTATTGCCAGGCGACCGGCCACCCGGATCTGCTGGCCCATGGCCTTCAGGTGTTGAGCGCCACGGCGGCGGGGGCGGGGCTTTTCCCACACGTGATTGGCCCGAAGCTGATTGGCTTTGTCGAGGTGCAGGCCAAATTCCTCAAGGGCGTGTTTCCGGACGACACCCTGTATCCGCTGCTGGAGATCACCGAACTGGTTCGCCAGCGCACCACGGGCCTGGTTCACATGCGCGCCACGGTGGAGAACCAGAAGGGCGAACTGGTGCTGGAGGGGCGGCACTCCTACCTGCTGCGGCTGTAGGACGGGTGGAGGCGTTAACGGTGGGAGCGTTTCTGTCCGGCGCCCCGCACATGGCGCTTCACCAGGCCCGCTGAACCGTGCGCCGGTTCCGCGGGGCCGCACCGTGTCGCGCGCGCCGGCGCTCGCCTGCTGGCCGCCCCATGATCTGGCGCCTCCGCTCCCTGCCGGCAGCGGGCGGCGCCATTGGGCGCGCGACGTCAGAAACGCATCGTCAGGCGGTCGGTCAGCGCCTGCTCCTGCCGCCCATCCCGGCCGATTGTTGTCGTCACGGAGAGGTCGTTGCTGATGAAGCCGGCGAGCATCACGTTGAGGCCGAGTTTCAGTTCGCCGAATGCGGCCCGTTCGGCGGGCGTCCGGTTGCGGATCACCAGGCCTGGCGCGCTGTGAAATGACGCGCTAACCGTATGCTCCGAAGCATCCGGCGCGATCGCGATGCGCAGATCGGCTGTTGGCGACACGACAAGATCGCCGAAAGCGGTCGTTGTATACCAGCCGCCCGACAGTTGCAGTCCCGCGTCCAGCACGGTGCGGTCAAGCCGGTCCTGCCCGACAGCCTGGGTCAGCAGGGGCAGGCCGTGCTCGTCATAGCCCTTCATCCTGTAACCGGTATGGCGCACGCCGGCGATTGGCGCCAGCGTCAGACCGCCGCCAATATCGAAGCGCCGCCCCGTCTCCACGGCCAGCGTATAGCCTGTGCCTTTCGGGGCGCCGGTGATGAGATCGCCGGCCAGCAGGCCTGCGCGCGTTGTTTTCAGGTTGCTGTGGTTGACGCCAAGCACCGCGCTGGCGAACCAGCCCTGGTAGTCAACGCCGGCGAACAGCGCCGCGTGCAGGGCGTCGCCCTTCTGCCGGCTGATCGCCGCTGAGGATTGCAGATCATCGCCGCCAAGGGCGATGCCCGCCCGCCAGTACTGGTTGAAGTCCACGCCGAAGCCCGCGGCAAGCGACTGGCGCTCGCCCCGATAACGCTCGCTGTCTCCGGCCTGCGGCGCGCGGGCGCGGGAAAGCTCGCCGCTGGCGAAGCTGAAAAAGCTCGGCCCGGCCAGTTGCGAGGGCCCCGTCGGGGTCATTTTGCGCGCTGCTCCCCACAATATGGAGCGGCTGAAAGCCTCGGCGGCCGCCACGCTGTCCCGTCCGGGCCGGTCAAGGCCGGCGCCGGCGCTCACCTGGTTGGCGATGATCCGGGCGATGAGCCGGTGCGTCGCCGCCGTCGGGTGCAGGTCGTCGAAGAAGATATGCCGGTTCTGGACATCCGCGGGCGCCTTCGCGCAAGCCGGGTCGCCCATGCAGGCGTTTACGGTGTCGTCAAAGCCATAGCGGTGGGGATCCGCCAGGAACATGCGGAACGCCATGTCCGCGTTGATAAAATAGAGGTTCATCCCGGTGCGGGCGTTGAGAAGCTGCAGCCCCTGCAACAGCGCCTGGTTGTGCGCGGCGCTCACGGCGTCAGCCATGTCGCCCAGCGGCCCGCCATTCAGGATGGGCGCCTTGCCAAGCGGCGGCAGGCCAAGAATGACCGCGCGCCGGGCCCCAAGCGCGAACATGCTGCCGACGCCCTGGACGATATTGGTCACCGTGCTCCGCACCACTGGCTCGAAAATGGCGCGTCGCTCCGCGTCGTCGCCAAACAGCAGATCCAGGATATGGGCCCGCGCCGCGTCGATATAGTCGTTGGCGCCAACCCAGGTCACCGGCAGGTCGGAGGCGGAAAACCGTCCGCCGCCCGCGGCGAACTTCGCGATCTGCGCGGTGAAGCCCGGCAGGCCAGGCGCCTCATTGACCGTCGCGCCCGATGTGGCGCCGCCATAAGCCAGATCATTGCCAGCGCTCCAGCCCATGCCGATGAGGCCAGGCAGGTTCTCGACAAAGGTTGGGCCATTGGAGTAGCGGCCGTGGAAATAGGGGGGCGACGCGGGCTCCCGGTCCCCGGTGGCGTGGTAGACATTGCCATTGTCGACAAGGCTGTCTCCAAAGCCGAATACCTGGCCAGGCGCGCGAGCCTGCGCTGCTGTCGCGGCCAGCGTGGCGGCGACGCCGATAATGACAAGTCGGAACATGGGAAACCTTCCAGCGGGTTATGAGCGCTCACTGGACGCTGGTTTCACGGCGCCGCCTATCCCCGGTTGGCGGCGCCCGGTTAACGCGATCTGATCAGGCGCACTGTCGCTGACAGCAATGTGGCCGGTGATGCGCGGCCGGCGAAATCTCATCCGGCGACAGCGCATCGCCCCGGCGGAAACGTCGTGCGCCAGCATGAGGCTTCACCTCGCCGGCCCACGCAGGTATAGCTGCGCCCATCCGGCGCCAGTTGGCGCCCCACTGTCATGCGCCCCTCCCGGGCGCGCCGCGCCTGATTGTCTGGCGTGTTTTTCCGCAGGG
>Ga0182742_1003818_pt1 | contig 14249 bp, 13 predicted proteins | sample eDN5th37CBELigMG_FD_128880 | JGI IMG/M metagenome (GOLD analysis project Ga0182742, IMG submission 128880) | Enriched Miracle-Growth compost microbial communities from Emeryville, California, USA - eDNA 5th pass 37_C BE-Lig MG (version 2)... ... | reverse complement strand
CGGGTCAGGCTTCCGCCGTTGACGAACATCGCGATCCGTTCGAGCATGTCCTCGATCTGCGGACCCGGGTCCGTGTCCCGCAGTGGGATCGTGTCGCCGTCCTGCAAGGGCGCACCGCTGCCGTCCTTCGGCGGGAGCAGAGCGATGTAGATGTCGCCCAGCACCGTGTTCTGCCGCAGTTCGGCGCGGGTGCCCGCCGGCACGACCACCGACTCGCGTATGTCGATCCGGGCGACGGCGCTGTGCGGTTCGAGATCGATCGCCCGCAAGGTGCCGACGGAGATGCCTTCGGAGCGGACGTCCGCCCCGGCCGGCAGGCTCAGCAGCGATTCGAATTCGAGGTTCAGCCGGTAGGTCGGGCCGCGCACCCCGGACCCGGGCAGCGCGTGGTCGCTGGGATCGAAACTGCATCCGCACAACGTCACCAGAGCGGTGAGGACCGCACCGATGAGAAGGCGGGACGGGAAGAACGAACGGGTCACGGCGTTGCTCCGATCGTCGACAGGACCAGCTGGGGCAGCGGCACCGACACCGAGCGGGAGGACACCACGGTGCAGCTGTCGGGTGCGATCTGCTCGAGCGCCGTGCAGGTCAGCGCGGCGTCGGGAGCCGGCACTTCGGCACGGGCTGGGTCGAGTTCGAGTGCGACCGAGCCGGGACGGGTCTGCACCATGGTCTCGAGCATGGTGATCGTGCCCGGAATGGTGGCGAGCAGTTCGCTCGAGCTCTCCGCCTGCGTGCGCAGCATCGTCAACGTGGGCAGCGTCGAGTTCAGGGCGTTCATCAGGTACGGGAAGTGCTCGTTGAACAGCCGGTCGAGCGGTCCGACGGCCAGTGACAGCTTCTCGACGAGGATCTTCGCCACGACGAGCATCTGCTCGATGCCGGCCAGGCCCGGGGCGAACGTCCGGATCGTGGACTCGACGTTCTCCCAGTCGCCGGTGAGCAGGGCCGTCATCTCGGCCGAGTTGTCGAGGATCTGTCCCAACTGGTCCATGAAGTTGTCGGGGGAGGACAGCAGGTCTGCGAGGTCGCGCAGTTCGCGGTTGAGCGTCGGTCCCAGGTCTTCGAACTCGCGGCCCGCGTCCTTCAGTGCGGATTCGAGCGGCGCGGTCCCGTCGGGCCCGCGCTCGGTCATCTGCCGCACGAGCTCGGAGAACGATCCGAGCGCATCCGACACGCTCACGGGGGTACGGGTGTGCACCGTGTCGATGCACGTCTCCGGCGACAGGGTCGGTCCGGGCCGGGGATCGGCGTCGACGAGTTCGAGCCTGCGGTCGGTGAGGATGGACGCGTTGGTGATCACCGCACCGGTCTCGGCGGGAAGCTCGCGGTCGCCGACGGTCATGTCGACGCGCACGCGCGCACCGTCGGGTTCGATCCGGTCCACGGTCCCGACCGAGATGCCGCGGATGGTCACCGGGGAACCGGGGTAGAGGCCGTAGGAATCCTCGAAGTACGCGCAGATCGAGGTGTCGTCCCCCGAGGTCGCGGCGAAGGCGGTCGCGCCGGCCACGGCCAGCGCCACGACCGTCACCGCGGGAACGAGTCGTCGTGTATTCGTTGTCGGTGTTCGCACGTCAGCACCGTGTTCCCGGCATCGGGAGACAGACGTCGGGTCGCTGGACCGTCAGTCCGCTCTGGTCGACAAGGGCCTGGCCTTCGGGACCGGCGACGGCCGCCAGTCCTGTGAGGGTGGAACGGAGGGATTCCGTCATCGACTCGACGGAGGCCGACAGTTCCGCACTGCTGTCGGCGGCTTCGACGAGGTGCGGGATGATCGGTTCGACCTTCTCCTGGTACGGGCCGCTGAGGAAGTCGAACAGCAGCCCGGCGAGCCCGGAGAGTCCGTCGGCGAAGATCTTCACGTCCTGATGTGCCTCGACGATCTTCGGGCCGAGGATCGCATAGCCGCGGATGATCTCGAGCGCGAGTTCCTTGTTGTCGTTGGCGGTGCGGAGATATTCGTTGGACAGCTCGAGCAGGCTCTCGATCTGGTCCTTCTGATTCGCGATGACGTCCATGACGGCTTCGAGATCGGTGACCGTGATCCGCACCGAATCCGGAGATTCGCCGAGCAGCGCCGCGGTCTTGTCCAGGGCGGTGCGCAGTGCCTCGGTGTCGAGTTCTTCCACCACCTCGGTGGCCTCCTCGAACATGTCGTTCACCAGGAACGGCAGTGCTGCGCGGTTCTCGGGGATCGGTTCGGTGAGCAGCTGCCGGCCGGCCGGGTGCACCGCGAGGTACAGGCCTCCGATGGGAGTGAGCATCCGCACCGACACGGAGGTCTGGTCGCCGACGAAATGCTCGGAGTCCACGGTGAACTCGACGTCGACGTGGTCGTCGGCGAGGTGCAGGCCGGTAACCGAACCGACCGGCACACCCGCGATGCGCACGTCGTCGCCTGCAGCGAGCCCCGCCGATTCCGGCAGTTCGAGGCGGTAGGTCGTCGAACCGACCGGTCGCAGATGGAGCACGAGGACGATGCCCGCGACGAGGGCGAGAACGATCAGACCCGACAGCGCCCACCACATCTGGGTGCGGGGATCGGCGTCCTCGGCGCCGAAGTCGAGTCGTCCGAACAGGCGGGTGCGCATCAGGCACCTCCGTTGCAGATGGTCAGGGAACGGCCCTGGAGCAGAATGTCGGCCTCGATCGGCAACTGCACCGCGCCGTTGCTGCACTGCCGGGACTCGTCCACGCGCGGCACCAGGGAGTTGATGCCCTCGAAGATCCCCGGCAGCACCGACAGGGTGTCGATGGCCGTCTGCGGATCCGGGATCACCTGGTCCACCCGGACGATGAAATCGTCGTTGCGTTCGAGGAATCCGTCGTGCTCGGCGGGCGCGCCGAGGCCCAGCCGGGAGAGCAGGTTCACCGTGCGGTCGACCTCCGCCATCTCGAGTGCACCGAGCTTGGTCAAGGACAGGAACTCGGTCATACGTGTCACCAGCGGGGTGAAGATCGAGTGGAAGACCTCGAGGATGTTCTCGAGGTTCTCGGACCGGCCTTCGAGTTGCTCGTTGAGGGCCGTGAAGTTGTCGAGCAGGGTGCTCATCAGGGCGCTGCGGTCCTCGGCGTAGCTCGCGAGCTCGGCGATGTCGCGCATCACCGGGGTCGGACTGGACTCGCTGCCCTCGATCAACGCGGCCACATTCGTGGCGAGCCGGTTGTAGACGGCCGGATCGGCTTCGCGCAGAAGCGGTTTGAGTCCGTTGAAGACCGTGGTGATGTCGAACGAGTCGACGGTGTTCACGACCAGTCCCGACGGATCGACCTCCTGACCGCCCTCCTCGCTGCGATCGAGTTCGAGATAGCGCTGGCCCGTGAGGTTCTGGAACTTGACGAGCAGCCGGTCCGACTCGCGCAGACGGTACTCCTCGAGCACCGTGAAGTCGACGAGCGCACGGTTGCCGTCGGACACCGAGATGTCGGTGACCTTGCCGATCTGTACGCCCCGCAGGCGCACATCGGCGTTCTCCTTGAGGCCGAAGACGTCACCGAACTGGGCCTTGTAGGCGACGGTCGATCCGCCGACGGGACGTTCGATCGCCTGCACGATCAGCACGATGATCAGGACGACGACGCCGGCGAGCAGGGCGAGCCGGACGGCTGCCTGGCGTGGAGTTCTCATCGGGTACCCCCGGTGGTCTCGAGCGGGACCCGGAAGGCCGGGAAGGTGTCGACGAGCACGTCCACCCCCAGGACCACCCGGTCGCCCTGGTGCTGCAGTGCGCCGTCGGCGCCGTCGACGAGCCGGTCGACCTGGTCGGGGGTGACCCCGCCCAGGCTCTGGTTCAGCGGGATCAGGATGTCGAGGAGCATGTCGACGGCAGACGAAGTGGGGCCGAGCGCGCCGACGATCTCACCCGAGAGTGCGAGCACCAGATGCGAGACCTCGGTGATCGTCTCGCTCGCCTGCTGCGTGCGGAAGTCGTCCTCGAGTTCCTCGACGGACGCGATGGCCGACAGAGTGTTCAGTGCCGACGGAGTGAACGCCGCGACACCTTCGGAGACATCCGCGAATTTCGGCAGCAACTCACTGAGCGGCTCGTTCTGGGTGCGGGCGATGTTGCGCATGACGAGCAGCGACGAGGCGAGCAGCGGCGCCATCTGCTGGGTCAACTCGGCGGCGCTGTCGATCGAATCCGACAACTGGGGGGTCACCACGTCGAGCAGGAGACGACCGGAATCGCGTAGCACCGTGGTGACGGTGTAGTCCCCGACATCGCCGAGGGCGAGGGTGCTGCCCGCTCGGATCGGCTCGCCGCCCGGCATCGGGATGAGTTCGAGTGCGGTGGAGCCGAAGATGTTCGACGAGACGAAACGGGTGTGCATGGCCGTCGACAACTCGTCGACGCGGTTCTCGTCGACACTGAGCGTGACGATCTGTTGCTGCGGGCCCTGCGGTTCGACCTCGATCACCGATCCGATCGAGATGCCCCGCAGACGCACGGCGGTGTCGGTGGAGACCCCGTCGCCGAGATTCGATGCGGTGACGGCGAACTGCACCTCTCCGGAACGGTCGGGCTGCGAGGCCCACCAGGCCGCGGTGACGACGAGTGCGGCGGCGACCACGACGGCAAGCCCGCGGATCCGGAGTCCGCGGCGGCTGGGGCCGAAGCCCGAATACTGTGCTGCGCTCACTGGTTCCTCACCCCGAGAAGCTGATCGTCGCGTCGAGGCCCCACATGATGAGCGTGAGCACCATGTCGGTGGTCACGATCAGCACGAGGCTCGCCCGGATGGCGCGGCCCGAGGCGATCCCGACCCCCTCGGGACCACCGCTCGCGTGGTAGCCCTGATAGGCGTGCACGAGCGTCACGACCAGGACGAATACGACCACCTTGATCAGCGAGTAGAGCAGATCGATCGGCTCGGTGAACATGTGGAAGTAGTGGTCGTAGGCACCCGCTCCCTGGCCCTGCACCACGGTGACGGTCGCGCCGGTGGCGGCGAATCCGAGGGCGAGCGCGATCAGGTAGGACGGGACGACGGCGCCGACGGCGGCGATGAGGCGGGTGGACACGACGTACGGGATCGAGTCGATGGCCTGCGCTTCGAGCGCGTCGATCTCCTCCGAGATCCGCATGGCACCGACCTCGGCTGTGATGCGGCAACCGGCCTGGGCTGCGAACCCGATCGCCGCGATGAGGGGAGCGAGTTCGCGGGGATTCGCCAGGGCCGACATGGCTCCGGTCAGCGGTCCCATGCCGAGCATGTCGAGTGCGGAGAAGCCGACGAGGCCGACCATCGCCCCGGCGACAATACCGAGGATGGCCAGCACCGGTGCGACGCCTCCGCCGACGATGACTGCGCGGCCGTTGCCCCATGTCAGGTCGGTGAAGATGGCGACGGTCTGGCGGCGGTTGCGGCGCAGGGCGTGGCCGATGCCTCGGAACGAGACGACGACGAAGTGCAGGTGGAGCCCGAGGGATTCGATCGGGTTCCACGCCCGGCCGGCGTGGCGGGTCCACCGCAGACCGCGGGGGCGATAGGGCGACGGCGTCGCAACGGGTCCGCTGCGCGTGGTGCTCATCAGAGGAACCTCATGGGGACGAACATCAGGACCACCTGGGTGATGAAGAGGTTGACGACCATGCAGGCGATGATGCTGAGCACCACGGCCGCATTGACGCTGTCCGCCACGCCCTTCGGGCCGCCTTTGGCCTCGAGACCGCGCTGGCTGGAGATGACCGCCACCACGTACCCGAAGACAGCGGCCTTGAACAGGCAGACGATCAGGTCGGTGGTCGAGGCGAAGCTGCCGAACGACAACCAGTACGAGCCGGGGGCGACCCCCTGACCGAGCGAGGCCACCGCGAAGCTCGCCAGAATGCTCATGAGGATGATCAGCACCGACAACATCGGGGCGACGACGACCATCGCCAGGATGCGGGGCGAGACCAGCCTGCGCTGGGGGTCGATGCCCAGGGTGCGCAACGCGTCGATCTCCTCCCGGATGGTTCGCGAGGCGAGGTCGGCGGAGATGGCCGAACCACCGGCACCACCGATGAGCAGTGCCGCGGCCAGGGGCGCGATCTGCTGCATCACTCCCATTCCGCCCACCGCGCCGGCCATCGAGTTGGCGCCGACGTTGTCGGTCATGCTGCCGACCTGCACGGCGATGACCACGCCGAGCGGTAGCGCCACCAGAACGGCGGGCACGGCCGAGACGGAGACGAAGAACCATCCCTGGACGATCGCCTCCCGCATCGGGAAACGACCGCGTGCGATGTCGACGATCAGGTATGCGGTGGCGCGGAACGCCAGACGGAGCGTGCGTCCGAATGTGCGTGTGGAGTCGGCGGTGCGTGTGACCACGGCACCCCCGAACGTCCGCTCGCCCCGGACGTCTGCGTCCGTGGGTTGCGAGGTCTTCATCGGGCCCCCTGATGAACTGGCACCGAATCGATCGGTACTGGTCGGAACCGGCGCCGAAGCAACCGGATCTCCGGGTCGGGTATGTGCAGAACGGCCGACGACTGCACCATCGGCTCGCGTCCGCAGCGAGCGGACGCGTGTACGGGGATGACGACCGGTGGGTCAGACCCCCAGTGCGGCGCGGGCTTCCGGGATCGAGCGGAGGCGCTCGGGAACCAACCGGGAACCGACGCGCGCGAGTGCGAGGATTGCGCGGAACTCACGTTCGCGGGCCGCGCTCCACGGCACTCCCCAGATCCGGCGGACGGACTCGGGGAATGCGCCGAACATCAGCGTCTCCACCGGCCGCCCCGTCATCTTCCTCAGGACGGCGGGAAGGGGCCGGGGGAGTGCGGCGAGTTTCGGCTCGAGGGTTGCGATCACGTCCTGTTCGTCGACGAGTTGCTGCATCCGTCGGGTGCCGGGCGACATCGCGAGCTTGTCGGCGACCCCTCGGTCGACGTAGGCGCGAAGACCTGCCACATCGTCCGGCATGTCCTGCTCACGGACGCCGAACAGCATGCCGAGCCGGCAGCTCTCCCGGTAGAAGGCCTCCACCTCCGGTGCGGGTTGCGCACCGAAGCAGACCTCGATCGCGTAGATGAGCGATTCGATGGTGGTGAGGTGGACCCAGGTCCACACGTCGCGGTTCCAGGCGTGGTATCTCCGGCCGTCGTAGTCGAGTCCGGTGACAGGTCGGTGCATCTCCCGCAGTTCCCGTGCCGAATCGGCGACGTTCTCGCCGAAGTAGATGCGGTAGGTGTACGCGAGCGTGTTCTCCGCGCGTACCGACGGTTCGGTGAACGATTTCGAATGCTGTTCGAGCGCAACCATGACGGTGGGGTGGGTGCCCTGGAGCGACAGTGCCCGGAACAGGAACATGGGCCAGATGCGGCGGTCTGCCAGCAACCGGACGAAGGTGCGGTCGGCGACGGGTACATCGCTTTCGATGTCGGTGCGAACACGTTGTGCGGGAGTGACTTCCATTGCCGGACTCCTCGGGTTCGATGGCGGGGAACGGATGCGGAGATCAGCTGTCGGTGGAGGGGTTCGAGGGCACGATCAGGAAGGACAGCATGGTCCGGGCCACCCGTCGTACCCCGTCGTCGGTCGCGGTGGCGTCACCCAGATCGGGTGCGAGCCACACACTTGCGAAGAACCGTGCGACGATCTCTGCGGCGGTGGCCGTGTCGAACGTGATCCCCGCCCGTTGTGCGGTGAGGTCGAGTTCGTGGCGGACCGAGGTGAGCAGTGCGGCGGTGATCTGGGGGTCGTGCAGAAGCGGGAGAGCGGCTCCGTCGACGACGAATCGTCGTGCGACCGGGTGGTTGCGAACGGTACGGACCGCTTCGACGATCCATTCGACTGCGCGCTCGTACGGGTCCTCGATGTCGTCGATGGCCGCGTGGAACCGCGTGACGAGCTGATCGAGCTCCCACGCGAATGCGCGACCCAGCAGTTCTTCCTTGGTGTCGAACCGCCGGAAGACCGTGGCGCGACCGACTCCGGCCTCCGCCGCGACGTCGGCCACCGTCGTCCGTTCGAGTCCGTGGTGGCTCAGGCAGCGGATGGTGGCCGCAAGGATTGCGGTGTCGGTCGGATCGGCGTCGGCGCTCTGGCCGATCAACGCTCCCACGAGGAGCGAACGCACGGGGGTGATACCCATAGTTCGGGGACGGTATCACCGATCTCACATCGGCAAAAGGATGTGTTTCGGCCAACTTCACTTATGAGCCCGTGGGAGTCCGAGCGGGACGGAAAACGGAAAAATATAGAACTTTCGGCCCGTGAATCTCCCCTCCGGAACCAGCATCGAGGTCGAGGAGTCCACAGGGCTTCCTCGACCAGGGCATCTGCCAGGATGTCCGATTTGTGGTTCGATGGTGACCGTGGCCGCATTGATTTGGTTGATCGCCGGAGTGGCGTTGGCGGCCGGCGAAGCGCTTACGGGCGATTTCGCGCTGCTGATGCTCGGCGGTGCAGCGCTCGTCACCGGGGGTGTCTCCGCGGTGACCGATCTGCCCGTCTGGATCGACGCGGTGATCTTCGCCGTGACCTCGCTGGTGCTGCTGGCCGGTGTACGGCCGATCCTGAGGCGGCGGTACTCCCAGCCGCCCGCTCTGCCCACCGGGATCGACGCTCTTCCGGGAAAGCATGCGCTGGTCCTCGAGCAGGTGGGGGAGCATTCCGGGCGTGTGAAGATCGACGGTGAGGTGTGGACCGCCAGGCCGCTGGACGCCACCGAGGTGTACGAGCCGGGAACGACAGTGACAGTGATGCAGATAGACGGCGCGACAGCCGTCGTATGGAGGGGTGTCTGAGGATGGAAGCTCTGATCGTGCTCGCCGTGGTGGTGGCACTGGTCGTGGTGGTCGTGGCCAAATCGGTATCGCTGGTACCGCAAGCGGAGGCCGCGGTCATCGAACGTCTCGGCCGGTACTACCGGACGGCGTCGGGTCAGCTCACCTTCCTGGTGCCCTTCGTCGACCGCATCCGGGCGAAGGTCGATCTGCGCGAACGCGTCGTCTCGTTCCCGCCGCAGCCGGTCATCACCCAGGACAACCTGACGCTGAGCATCGATACGGTCGTGTACTTCCAGGTCACGAACCCGCAGGCGGCCGTCTACGAGATCAGCAACTACATCGCCGCGGTCGAGCAACTCACCGTCACCACGCTCCGCAACGTCGTCGGCGGAATGACCCTCGAGGAGACGCTCACCTCGCGCGACTCCATCAACGGCCAGCTCCGCGGTGTGCTCGACGAAGCCACCGGCCGATGGGGACTGCGTGTCGCGCGAGTCGAACTCAAGAGCATCGATCCGCCGCCGTCGATCCAGGAATCGATGGAGAAGCAGATGAAGGCCGACCGCGAGAAGCGCGCGATGATCCTCACGGCCGAGGGGCACCGCGAATCCGCGATCAAGACCGCCGAGGGCGACAAGCAGTCGCGCATCCTCTCCGCCGAAGGCGCGAAGCAGGCCGCGATCCTCGAGGCCGAGGCCGACCGGCAGTCGCGGATCCTGCGTGCGCAGGGTGATCGCGCGGCGCGCTACCTCGAGGCTCAGGGCGAGGCGAAGTCCATCGAGAAGGTGTTCGCAGCGATCAAGGCCGGCAAGCCCACTCCGGAGCTGCTCGCCTACCAGTACCTGCAGACCCTGCCGCAGATGGCCCAGGGTGACGCGAACAAGATGTGGGTGGTGCCGAGCGACTTCGGCAAGGCGCTCGAAGGCTTCGCGCGGACGCTCGGCGCACCCGGCGATGACGGCGTCTTCCGGTTCGAGCCGAGTCCTGTCGACGAAGAGCTGCAACGCCCCGAGGACGACAGCGCCGAGGTCGAGGACTGGTTCGCGACCAAGCGCGACCCCGAGGTGGCCCAGGCAGTCGCCGAAGCCGAGGCGGTCGCGCGCAAGCCGGTCGATCCCGCGGTCCGGACGGGTCTCGCCACGGAGGGTGCGCAGGGTGGTGCCGGTGAAGGACAGTCGGCGCTGCCCACCCCGCCGCCGGCCCAGCGCTGGATGGCGAACGACGCATCCGAGCAGCCGGCCGAGCCGCCGCAGCAGCAGTAACAGAACGGATTCGAGAGGGAGGGCGCGCCGGTCGGCGCGCCCTCCCTCTCGTCATCTGCGGCCGGATGTCGGCCGTGTCATCGACGACCGAGCATCGGCAGGGCCATCGCTACCACGATGAGACCGGCGCCCGCGGCGGCGAGCACGGTCACGGACTCTCCGAAGGCGACCACGCCGATCATCAACGCGACCACGACTTCGAGGTAGGACAGGCCGGACAGTTCTGCAGCGCGAAGGTGCTTTCCCGCGACGACGAGCAGCCCCAGTGCGAACAGGCCGCAGACGACGAAGAATCCACCGGCCCACAGCCAGTTCGTCGCAGTCATCCCCGACATGTCGGGTCGGGTCACCGCGACCATCCCACCTGCCGCGACGGCACCGAAGACGAAGTTCCACAGGGACCGGACGTCGGACGGCATGTCGGTGCGATAGCGGTAACACAGCAGGGCCGCGCCGTAGAAGACTCCCGAGGCCGCGCCCAATACGGTGCCCAGCGTTTCGTGCTCACCCCCGGACGACTCACCGCCCACCAGACCGGCGGCGAGCAGCATCCCGGCGAACGCCGTGCCGATCGACAAGGCGTCGAGACGACCGACCTTCTCCTTCAGGAACACCCGGGCGAGAGCCGTCGCGACGACGGGACCGAGGTAGTGGAGAACCACGGCACGGGACAGGTCGGTCAACACCGTGGCGGACAGATAGGTCGCGAGGGACAATCCGAGAAGGACGCCTCCGCCGACAACCGACCAGGACAGGCGGGTCCGGCGCAACTGTCCGAGACGGCGGGACAACGCGATCAGGACGAGCATGCCGATCGCTCCGACTGCCATCCGGCCGAGTGTCAGTGCTTCACCGAGGACCGCGCCTTCAGGAGTGGCCTTGCGGCCGAACAACCCCGCGGCGCCCATCGCGGTCGCGGACAGCACGATCGCGGCGATCCCGAGTCGCCGGTTCGTGCGAGGCGTCGATTTCGGAGCGGGGGAGGGAGGGAGAGCGGGGCCACGCGACTCGGTCGGCGCAGTGTCGGCGCGCTTCTGCTCGAGCAGCGCATCATCGGCGCGCAGGGGCACGGACAGCGCATCATCGGCGCGCAGGGGCACGGACAGCGCATCATCGGCGCGCAGGGGCGCGCCCAGGGAAACGGTCACACGTCTACCTCGGGTCCAGGGTGCACGAAACGAGCACCAGCGGGTGTTGTCGTTCCCCGCTCTGTCATCGGACCTGAGAGCTTTCGCGGACGGAGCCGCTTACACCTTCGGTGAACCCGGAAGAGTTGCTTTCCAGAGGAGCCTCGCCGTGGCGGTCTGGGGGCCTGAGAGATTCCCGGGGAGGTTGCTCCTTCGGCGCCCGCTGTGTGCGGGACTCTCCCGCCGCGGTTCGGTGGCTGTTCAGTTGTGGCGTCAAGTATGCCATGTGGTTCGACGCCGGTTCATCAGGACGCGCACGGGGTGGTGTGTCACACATTTTGCCTGGTGATAAGGCTGTCAGAAAATTCCGAGCGATACCTTCACAAATATTGGCATAATTGCTATGGTGTGCATCACACGGTCTCGCGACCGAGGGTTCGGTGCCCGGTGATCGCGAGCGCCGGTCGATTCGTCTCTTCTCTCGTACGGCAAGGCTTCTGAAGACAGGTGGTCATATGGGTATCGGGATGGTCCTCGACATGGCGTCCGCCGCCACCCCCGATCGGATTGCGATGGGTCCTCGCGCGAACGGCGTCACCTACCGCCGGCTCGACGAACTCGCTTCGCGCGGTGCGGGATTGCTCGGTGAGCTCGGAGCCCGACACGTCGTCTTCGTCGGAGTGAACGGTCCGGTCCTTCCCACGCTCATGTTCGCTGCCGGTCGTGCCGGTGTTCCACTGGCGCCCTTGAACTACCGGCTTCCGGCCGCGCAGCTGCTCGAACTGATCGACAGGCTGGACGAACCGATCGTCGTTGCGGATGCCGACTTTGTCGGTAAGCTCGACGGGTGCGCGCACCGAATCGTCTCGACCGACGAATTCCTCGGTCTCGCGGAGGGTACGGACCTTCTGGAGGGCGACCGATCGGACGACGAGGGAACCGCGATCGTGCTGTTCACCTCCGGGACCACCTCGGCTCCGAAAGGAGTGCTGCTCCGGCACCGGCACCTGCTGTCCTACCTCATCAACACCGTCGAATTCTGCTCCGCAGCAGAGGAACAGGCCACTCTGGTCAGCACGCCGCCCTATCACATCGCAGGTCTCGGTGCCGTCCTGAGCAACGTCTACTCGGGTCGCCGCATGGTGTACCTGCCCGACTTCACGCCGCAGGGTTGGCTCGATCTCGTCCGCACCGAGGGCGTCACCAGCGCGATGGTGGTGCCCACGATGCTCGCTCGCATCGTCGACCACCTCGACGGTGCGCAGGCCGAGGTTCCGACTCTCGAGTCGCTCGCCTACGGAGGGGCGAGGATGCCCCAGCCGGTCCTCGAACGTGCTCTCGCGGCGTTCGGTGACACCGGATTCGTCAACGCCTACGGCCTGACGGAGACCAGTTCGACGATCGCGGTGCTCGGACCCGAAGAGCATCGGGAGGCCTTCGCGAAACCCGAACTGCGAGGGCGTCTCTCCTCGACCGGGCGGATCGTGCCCGGCATCGAAGCGCAGATCCGATCCGAGGACGGCGAACGCGTGCTGTCCGACGGGCAGACGGGTCTGCTGTGGGTGCGCGGGGCCCAGGTCAGCGGCGAGTACATGGGCAACGGTTCGGTTCTGGACGCGGAGGGTTGGTTCCCGACCAGGGATCGCGCCCGGATCGAGGACGGCTATCTCTACATCGGTGGCCGCGCGGACGACACGATCATCCGAGGTGGGGAGAACATCGCACCGGCCGAGATCGAGGACGTGCTGGCGCACCACCCGCAGGTGCGCGAGGTGGCCGTGATCGGTACTCCCGACGACGAATGGGGCGAACGGATCTGCGCGGTGATCGTGCCGGCCGTCGACAACCACGACGACGCCGATTCGATCCGCACGTGGTGCCGTGAACGTCTGCGCGGTTCGAGGACCCCCGACGACGTCGTGTTCGTCGACGACCTGCCCCGTACCCCCACCGGCAAGCTCGTGCGCCGCGATCTCGTCGAGCAGGTCACGGCCGGACTCGCGGGATGATCGCGCTGCCGTCCGCATCACGAAGAGAACGGGCATCCTTGTGACCGACACCGTGGACACCGAACTCGTCCGACGCGAATGGATCCTCCGGGCGCGCCCGAGCGGCCGTCCCCGTGACACCGACGTCGAGTTGGTCGGAACCGCTCTCGGCGTACCCGCCCCGGGGCAGGTCCGCGTGCGGAACCTCGTCATGTCCGTCGAGCCGTACATGCGGGGCAGGATGGGCGGTGAGGCGACCTACGCGGAGCCCTATGCACTGGGGGAGCCGATGCTGGCTCCAACGGTCGGGGTCGTGTCCTGGTCCGATCGACCCGAGTTGCCGATCGGATCGCTGGTTCTCCACGAGTACGGCTGGCGGACGGAAAGTTTCGTCGACCCGTCCGACTGCCGCAGGCTCCGGCACGACGATCTCCCCGCAGCCCTGCACCTGAGTGTCCTCGGCATCCCGGGTATGACCGCCTGGGTGGGAATCGAGCGGATCGCGCAGGTGCGCAGCGGCGACGTGGTGTTCGTGTCGTCCGCGGCCGGTGCGGTCGGATCCACTGCGGTCCAGCTGGCGAAACAGCGTGGTGCCGTGGTGATCGCGAGCGCCGGATCTCCTGAGAAGGTCTCTCTTGTCAGGGAACTCGGTGCCGACGCGGCGTTCGATCATCACGAGGGGCCGGCGAAGGACCTGCTGCGCAGCGCTATGGCCGAGGTCGGTGCCACCGCGCTCGACGTGTATTTCGACAATGTCGGGGGCGAACAGCTCGAAGCGGCCATCCGCGTGCTCGCCGACCACGCCCGAATCGCTCTGTGCGGGATGATCAGCGTCTACAACTCCGCGACACCCGTGCCCGGACCGAACAACCTGCTCAAACTGATCTGGCGTCGCGCCCGGATGGAAGGCTTCCTGCTGGCCGACCATCTCGATGCGCGCGATGCCTTCGAGGACGAGATGGCCGCGCTCGTCCGGAGCGGCCGGATCCGGCCCGTCCACACCGAGTTCGCCGGTGGTATCGGCGGTGCATGGGATGCCTTCGTCGGGATGCTCGACGGCGCCGCAACCGGTAAGGCCCTCGTCCCTCTCGTTCCCTCGACCTGACTCCGTCGGGACCGTCCCGACGTCGCTGCGGCGGCGCCGGT
>Ga0182742_1003817_pt1 | contig 14250 bp, 14 predicted proteins | sample eDN5th37CBELigMG_FD_128880 | JGI IMG/M metagenome (GOLD analysis project Ga0182742, IMG submission 128880) | Enriched Miracle-Growth compost microbial communities from Emeryville, California, USA - eDNA 5th pass 37_C BE-Lig MG (version 2)... ... | reverse complement strand
CGCCTGCGACACGGTCTATGACGAGGATGATGCGCATATGCGGGACTATATCGCCCGGTCGAAAACCGCCGAAGGGGTGAAGGCCTATCTGGAGGAATTCGCGCATGCTCTGCCGGATCATGCGGCCTATCTGGAAAAATGCGGCGGCCTCGGTGCGCTTTCCGCGCTGAACGTCAAGGGGAGGGCTTGAAGCCATGGCGTCGTTCACGAACAACGAACTCATCACGGCCTATCTTTCCCGCCAGATCCGCGACGGCGATCTCTGCTTCGTCGGCGTCGGCACCAACGGGCGGGCCTTCACGCTGGCTGTCGGCATGCCGCTTGCGGCCACGCGCCTCGCCCAGCTCGGCCACGCGCCGGATGCGGCCGTCTACTGGGGCAACCTCCTGGAGCCGGATCTGTCCGTCATTCCCGAGCATTTCACCCAGGATGCCTTCACCCGGTGGCAGGCGGCGGCCTGCCCGCCGGATACCGGCGTGAAATGCGACATGCTGGCCCGCCGCAAGTTCGACGTGTCGTTCAATTCCGCCGCGCAGCTCGACCGCTACGGCAACATGAACATCACGGCCATCGGGGACTATCGCCGGCCGAAGGTCCGGCTTGTCGGCAGCCTGGCGCAGCCCGAGCATTTCGCCTTCGTGCGCCGGCCGATCCTGCTGATGGATCTCGATGCGCGCAGCTTCGTGGAAAAGGTCGACTTCATCACCAGTGCCGGCCATCTGTCCGGCGGCGACAGCCGCCGCGAGGCGGGGCTGGGCGAGGGCGGGCCTTCGCTCGTCGTCACGGACAAGGCGGTCTTCGATTTTGCCGAGGATACGAAGGAGATGCGGCTGAAATCGCTGCATCCCGGCGTGACCAAGGAGGAGGTGCTCGCCGCCATGTCCTTCGTGCCGCTCGTTCCCGAAACGATTGCGGAAACGCCGGTGCCGACCGAGGCCGAACTCGCCCACATCCGCAACGATATCGACCCCAACCGCATCCTGCTCAAAGTCTGATCATGTCATCCACTGCACAGCCAACGGCATCATCCCTTTCCGGCCTGAAGGTGCTGGACCTGTCCCGGTTCATCGCCGGCCCCCATTGCGCCATGCTGCTGGGGGACCTCGGCGCCGATGTCGTCAAGGTGGAGCGCACGCGCGCCGGCGACGACACGCGTTCGCTCGGACCGTATATTGCGGGCGAGAGCATCTATTTCATGATGTTCAACCGCAACAAGCGCAGCCTGACGCTGAATTTCCGCAATCCGGAGGCGCAGGACCTCCTTCGGCGGCTCGTGCTCGAAGCCGATGTGCTGGTCGAGAATTTCCGGCCGGGCACGATGGAGAAGATGGGCTGCGGCTGGGAGGATCTGCGCAGGCTCAACCCGAAGCTCATTATGGCGCGCCTTTCCGGCTTCGGCCAGAACAACAGCCTTTCGGCGGAGCCGTGCTTCGACGGCATCGCCCAGGCGATCACCGGCTTCATGGACCTGACGGGCGATCCCAAGGGCGGCCCGATGATGGCGGGCACCTTCCTCGTCGATTATGCGACGGCGCTGCATGCGACGATCGGCATTCTTGCCGCCCTCAACCATCGCAACAAGACGGGCGAGGGCCAGGTGGTCGACGTCAGCCTGATCGGCGGGGCCACCTCCATGCTGATGACGGCCATTCCCGAATTCCTGGTGAACGGCCGGCGGATGACGCGGGCGGGCAACCGCGACCGCTACGCCGCGCCTGCCAATACCTTCAAGGCCAAGGACGACGTGTGGATCCACATGGTGGCCGGCAACAATGCGCATTTCCCGCGCTTCGTGAAGATGATCGACCGCCCGGACCTTATGGAGGACCCGCGCTTTGCGACGCTTGAGCAGCGCATGATCCATGTCGAGGCGATCGAGGCGATCGCGGCCGAATGGATCGCGCGGCACACCGCAGAGGAGGTGCTGGCCGCGCTGCGGCAGGCCGAGCTTCCCTCGGCGCGCATCCGCACGGTCGAGGAGGTCGCCAACGACCCCTATATGCGCGAGGCCGGCCATATCGTCGACGTGGTTCATCCCAAGGCCGGCGTGGTGCCGATGCAGGGGCCGCCGGTCGGCCTCGGCGCCACGCCGTCGGCCGTGCGGCGCCCGCCGCCGATGCTGGGCGAGCACGCCGAAGAGGTGCTTTCCGAATGGCTTTCCATGCCCGCAGACGAGATCGGCAAGCTCCGGTCGGCAACCATCATCTGACAAGTTTCATCCGCATTTCCAAAGGTTTCAGGGAGGACTAGACGTGAGCAAGGGTAATATGAGCGGCGCGCATGTCATGGCGCAGGCTCTCAAGCGTCATGGTGTCGAGGTCATTTTCGGACAGTCCATTCCGGCGGCGCTATTCCTGGCGACGCCGCATTACGGCATCCGGCAGATCGGTTACCGCACGGAAAACGCCGGCGCAGTCATGGCCGATGCCTATGCGCGCATCTCGCACAAGGTGGCCGTGGTGACCGCGCAGAACGGCCCGGCGGCGACGCTGCTGGTGGCAGGGCTTGCCGAGGCCTACAAGGCATCGATCCCGATCGTCGCCATCGTGCAGGACGTCGCGCGCCCCTTCGCCGACAAGAACGCCTTCCAGGAGCTCGACCACCTCGATCTCTTCAAGGGCGTCGCCAAGTGGATCAAGCGCGTCGCCGACGTCAACCGCATCGACGACTATGTCGACATGGCCTTCACCGCCGCGGCTTCCGGGCGTCCGGGTCCTGCCGTGCTGATCGCGCCGATCGACATGTTTGTCGAAACCGCCGAAAGCCGCAACGAGAGCCGCATCGCCTCGCTCGGCACCTTCCCGCTCGATCGCAGCGGCCCGGATCCGGAGCGCGTCGCGGAAGCGGCAAGGCTGCTCGCCTCGGCCGAGCGGCCGCTGATCATCGCCGGCGGCGGCGTCCATGTTTCCGATGCGGCGGCGGAACTGGCCGCCTTGCAGGATCGGTTCTCCCTTCCGGTCGCCACGACCGTCATGGGCAAGGGCGCGACCGACGAGACCCATCCGCTTTCCGTCGGCATCGTCGGCTATTTCATGGCCACGCGCAGCCGCACCAAGCATCTGCGCGAACTCGTCACGGAGGCGGATGTCGTCCTGCTGATCGGCAATCGCACCAATCAGAACGGCACGGATAGCTGGTCCCTCCTGCCGAAAGGCGCGAAATACATTCATCTCGATGTCGACGGCCAGGAGATCGGCCGCAATTACGAAGCGCTCCGCCTCGTCGGCGATGCGAAGCTCGGCATCAAGGCGCTTGCCGCCGCGCTCGAAAAGGAAGATGGCGCAAAGCGCAAGGCCGCCCGTCCCGCTCTGGAAAAGACCATCGCCGACGGCCTCGCAGAGGGCCGCAAAGACGCCGAGGCTGTCGAGGCCTCGGATGCGAGCCCCATCCGCCCGGAGCGGCTGATGCGCGATCTCGACAGCCTGCTGACGCCCGAGCACATCGTCGTGTCCGATGCCAGCTATTCCTCCATCTGGATCGGCAATCACCTGACCTCGCGCAAGCCCGGCATGCGCTTCCTGACGCCGCGCGGTCTTGCGGGCCTTGGCTGGGGCCTGCCCTATGCACTGGGCGCGAAATGCGCAAAACCCGATGCGCCGATCTTCGCCCTCGTCGGTGACGGCGGCTTCGCCCATGTCTGGTCGGAGCTGGAGACGGCGCGGCGCATGGGGCTCAACGTGGTCGTGGCGGTGCTCAACAACTCGATTCTCGGCTATGAGAAGCATGCGGAGAAGGTGATCTTCAACGAATATTCCGACGCCTGCGATTTCACGCCGGTCGACCATGCGGCCATTGCCCGGGGCGCGGGCTGCGAAGGCGTGCGGATCGAGAAGGCGGAGGATTTCCTGCCGGCGCTGAAGACGGCGTTCGCCGCCAATGCCACGACGGTGCTCGACGTCGTCACCGACGAGCGAGCCTATCCGCCGATCACCGCGTTCAACGACAATTCCGTCCTGCAATATTGAGGAGGCACGGCCATGAAAAAGCTGATGAACAAGCCTTCCGGCTTCGTCGATGAGATGCTCGAAGGGCTGGTCGCGGCGAACCCCTCGCTGGCGCTCGGCGGCGAGACCGGCCGGGTCGTGCACCGCGCGGCGGCGACCCGCGAGGGCAAGGTCGGGGTCGTCTCCGGCGGCGGCTCGGGCCATCTTCCGCTCTTCACCGGCTATGTCGGGGAGGGGCTGCTCGATGCCTGCTCGATCGGCAACGTCTTCGAAGGGCCGACCGTCGGGTCCTGCATGGAGGCGATCCGCATCGCCGATGGCGGCAAGGGCGTGCTGCGTCTTTACGGCAATTACGGCGGCGACCGGATGAATTTCGACATGGCCGGCGAGATGCTGGAGGATGACGGCATCCGAACGACAACTGTGCTCGGCAATGACGACGTTGCCAGCGCCAGCCCGCAGGAGCGGCACAAGCGCCGCGGCGTCGCGGGCATCATCTATGCCTACAAGACGGCAGGCGCGCTCGCGGAAACCGGCGCAGATCTCGATGCCGTGACGGCGATCGCGCGCAAGACGGTCGATCGCACCCGCACCATCGGCGTGGCGCTTTCGCCCTGCCAGGTGCCGGGTTCCGACAAGCCGTCCTTCACGCTCGGCGAGAACGAGATCGAGATGGGCATGGGTATTCATGGCGAGCCGGGCATCTGGCGCGACCAGCTCAGGCAGGCCGACGCCATCGCCGACGAGATGATCGAGCGGCTTTTGGCCGACATGCCCGAGGGCGCGGGAAAGACGGCGTCCATCCTCGTCAACAGCCTCGGCGCCACGCCGCTGGAAGAACTCTTCATCCTCTACCGGCGCGCCCGGGCGAAGCTGGAGGCCGCCGGCATCACGATCGTCAGGCCGCTGGTCGGCCACTATGCGACCTCGATGGAGATGGCGGGCGCCTCCCTTTCGCTGTGCTTCGTCGATGACGAGATCGAGGCGCTCCTGGCGGCGCCCGCGCGCTGCCCGTTCTGGACGGTGACGGCATGAGCATCACGGTCTCAACGATCGCATCCGCCGTCGCGCGCGTCCACGAGGCGATGGGACCGCTCGAGCAGGTGCTGAACGACGCCGACGCCAAGCTCGGCGACGGCGACACGGGCGGCATGCTGGCCCGCGTCATCGGCAAAATGGCGGAGGTGGATCTTTCCGCCGCCGCCGAACCGGGCGTGGCGCTGACGCAGCTTGCCAGGGCGGCGACGGTCGCGACCGGCTCAAGCCTCGGAACGCTGCTTGCGACGGGGCTCCTGGCCGCCGGGCGGGAGGCAAAGGGCAGGCAGACGATCGCCGCCGGCGAGCTTTCCGGCCTCGTCGCCACCGCGCGCGATGCGATGATCGCCCGCGGCGGTGCGTCGCTCGGCGACAAGACGGTGCTCGATTCCCTCGACGCGATCGCCGGCGCCCTGCAAGGGGCGGAGACGTCGCAGGATGCCGCGAAGACGGCGGCGACAGCGGCGGCCGAAGCGCTCGACGCATTCCGCGGCAAGCCGAACCGCATCGGCCGCGCACGCATGTTCGGAGACCAGACCATCGGTCACGACGATCCCGGCATGCTGGCCATCAAGGCGCTTTCCGCCGCCATCGCGGCATAGGCGTCCTATTCGGGCGAGACGAGAGGCCGGCGCTGCGCCGGCCTTTTTGCGTTCGGGTCCTCGCTGGGAGCGGCGCAGGATTCGCGCAGCACCAGTTTGGTCGGGATGATGATCTCGCGCGGGGTCTGTGGACGCTTGGAATGGATGCGCCGCATGAGCAGTTCCGCGGCGGCGGCGCCCATCTCGCGCTTGGGCAGCCGCAACGTGCTGAGATTGATGCGGCGCAGCCGCGCCAGGTCGATGTCGTCGCAGCCGAGCAGGGACAGGTCGCCGGGCACTGAAAGGCCAAGCTCGCTGGCCGCATCCTGAACGCCGAGCGCACAGACGTCGTTGCTCGCGATCACCGCCGTCGGCCGCTTCGCGAGCGCGGCGAAATAATGCATCGCATTGTAGCCGGCCTCCACGGTGTAGTCGCCGCGATAGACGAGATCGGGATCGTCGTCGCAGCCGAGTTCCGCGACGGTCACTTCGAAGGCCTCGAGGCGTTCCTGCGCCGTGCTCGAGGTGGCAGGGCCGGTGACGAGGCCGATGCGCCGGTGGCCGAGCTTGTGCAGATAGGTCACGCTGTCGCGCATGCCCTGCAGATTGTCGGAGCCGATATAGTCGTCCCGGAAGCGGGCGCTGCGGCGCTGGATGAGGACGAAGGGCGTCTTGCCGTCGAGGAGGGCGCGCACCTCCGGCATGTCGCAGTGCTGGGAGATCAGGATCATGCCGTCGACCTGGCGATCGAGCAGCGTCTGCATCTGGCCGACCTGCCGTTCCAGCAGTTCGTCGGTGTTGCACAGCAGGATGGTACAGCCCTCGCGCACGGCGACATCGTCGATGCCGCGGATGAATTCCGGAATGGCCGGGTTGCTGACATCGGGCACGAGAACGCCGATCGTCGAACTCAGTTTCATGCGCAGCGATCGGGCGACGGCGGACGGGCGGTAACCGAGCCTCTCGGCGGCTTCCTTGACCTGCCGCCGGGTCTCCTCGTTGACATGCCGCTTGCCGGCAAGGGCATTGGAAACCGTTGAAACCGCATGGCCCGTGGCGGCTGCCACATCCCTGATCGTAATCCGGCCTTTGTCGGACAATCTTCAAACTCCAGTTGCAGAACCGATTTTCACGGCCATGCCGTCAATCCCTATTCCGGTGACCTTACCCGAGAATCGCTGCTCAAAATAGTCGAATTCTCAATTGACACGCTCGCCCCACAAGTCTAATCAAAGCGACGAAAACCGTTTTTCGAAAAACGTTTTTGGGGCTGGGAGCGAGCCCCGCGAGGGAGGACTTCTCATGACCGGCGAACGGCGTCTGCGGACGGCACTTGTGGGCTGCGGCGCATTTGCCAATGCCGCGCTCGTGCCCGCCATGCGCATGGCGGGCATCGAGATCGTCGCGGTCTGCGATCCCGATAGCGCCCGCGCCGAGGCGACGGGCAGGGTGGCCGGCGCCAATGCGGCCTATGCCGACCTTTCGCGGATGCTGGCCGCCGAGGATGTCGACGCGGTCGTCATGGCGGTCGGCCCGACTGTCTATCCAAAGCTTGCCGAACAGGCTCTCGCGCACGGTGTGCATGTCTTCGTCGAGAAGCCGCCGGCCATCACGGTCGCCGAGGCCGAAGCCATGGGGCTTGCGGCAAGGAAGGCGGGAAAACAGCTCGCCGTCGGCTTCATGAAGCGCTTTGCAACCGGCTATCGCATGGCCAAGGAGATTTCGGAAGGGGACGATTTCGGCGCGGTGCGGATGGTCAATGCGCGGATCACCTCCGGCGTGTGGACGCCGGCCTGGTCGAAGACGCTCACCCCATTCTCCTTCGTGCTTGATCACAGCGTGCACTTTCTCGACCTGATGCGCTTTTACGGCGGGCCGGTTGCCTGGGTTTCGGCGGTGAAGACGCAGGCCAGCGAGGAGCGCTTCGGCTTTGCCATTCTTCTTGGATATGAAAGCGGGGCCGCCGGCCTTCTCGAAATATCGAACTACGAAAGCCGCGGCGTGCCCAACGAGCGCATCCAGGTCACGGGTTCGAACGGGGCCAGCGTGACGGTGGAAAATGTCTCGCGCGTCACCTATACGCGCGACGCCGAACCCATGGTGCCCGGCCGGCCGTTCTCGCCGCAGCGCGAGCGGCTCGTCTGGGAGCCGAACATGACGAACATCTCTGCGGAAAATGCGTCACTCGTCCACATGGGCTATGTCGGCGAGATGCGCAATCTTCTCACCGTCCTTGGCGGTGTCGTGACGCCCTCCATCGAGGATGGTGTGGCGGCCGTCGCCCTTGCCCACGCGGTCGTCGAAAGCGACGGGCGCCGTATCAATCTTCACACTGCAGGTGAATCTCAAAATGTCGCTGTCAATTGATCTCAAAGGCCGCATCGCGCTCGTGACGGGCGGCGGAACAGGGCTCGGCCGGGCAGGAACCGAAGCGCTGGCGGCGGCCGGTGCCACGGTCGTCATCGCCGGCCGCCGTCAGGACGTGCTGGAGCGCGCCGCGGCGGAGACCGGCGCGCAGGCGATGACCTGCGACGTGAGCGATCCGCAGGCCGCCGGCGCGCTGGTCGACCGGATCGTCGCCGAGCACGGCAGGCTCGATATCCTCGTCAACGCCGCCGGCCTCAATATTCGCGGCGATTCCTTCGAATACGGTCCGCAGGACTGGGATCGCGTCCATGCCATCAATACGCGCGGCCTGTTCTTCATGTCACAGGCGGCCGGCCGCGTCATGCGCGCCAACGGCTACGGCAAGATCGTCAACATCGCCTCCATGGCCAGCGAGATCGGCATGCCCTTCATCGTCGCCTACGGCTCGTCGAAGGGCGGGGTCAAGCAGATCACCAAGGGCCTCGCCGTCGAATGGGCCAAGGCCGGCATCCGGGTGAACGCGATCGAGCCGGGCTGGTTCAGGACCGAACTCACCGAACCGCTCTTCCACAACAAGGAATGGCTGGCGAAGGTGGAAAACCGTGTGCCGATGGGACGCGCCGGCAAGCCGGAGGAAGTGGGCGGGGCGATCGCGTTCCTTGCCAGCCCGCTTTCGGACTATATAACCGGCGCGGTCATAAAGGTGGACGGGGGAGCTTTGGCGGCCTGATGCAGGAACAATCCGAAATCATCGAGGTGCCGGAGAACCCGACGCTTCTGGAGCGTATCGGCGAGGCGATCATCGTGCCGCTGATGCTTGCCATCATCGCCGTCGGATTTGCCGCCGTGTGCCTGCGCTACGTCTTCAACGGGCATTATGCGCTGTTCTGGTCGGAGGAGGTCATCCGCTATGCCTTCATCTGGCTGTTCTGGCTTTGCGCGCCCATCCTCGTCTGGCGCCGCGCGATGTTCACGGTCGATCTCTTCATCAACATGCTGCCGAAAGGCGTGCAACGCGCCATCGCGATCCTGCTGGACCTTGCCGTCATCGTCCTGATGGGGACCTTCGTCTATTACGGCTGGCTGATGGCGCGCGTGAATGCGCCGCAGCTCTCCTCGGCCCTGTCGCTGTCGCTCTTCTGGATCTACCTCGCCATCCCCGTCGGATCGGCCCTCATCATCCTCGCCACGATCGCGCGCATGGTCCGCGACATGCGAAGCGGCGCGCGGGAGGCTGGCCGATGACACTCACCCTTTTCGGCTGCTTCTTCGTCTTCCTGCTGCTCGGCCTTCCTGTCGCCTTCTCCACCGGGCTCGCCGCCTTCGTGGTCGTGCTGAACTATCCCATCGTGCAGGAGCGCCTGCTGATCACCAAGACGTTCGGCGGCATGGATTCCTTCACGCTGATGGCGATCCCGTTCTTCGTTCTGGCCGGCGAGGTCATGTCGCGCTCGGGCCTGACCCAGCGCATCGTCGATCTTGCGATCGCCCTCGTCGGGCATTTCCGCGCGGGGCTTGCCTATGTCACGGTCATCGCCAACGTGCTGATGGCGGGCGTCTCCGGCTCGGCCTCCGCCGATTGCGCGGCGACCGGCTCCATCCTCATCCCGGCCATGAAGGAGCAGGGCTACAAGCCTGAATTCGCCGCATTGATGGTGGCGTTCTCGGCGATGATGGCGCCGCTCATCCCGCCGTCCATCTTCCTCATCATCTACGGTTCCATGTCCGGCGTCTCGATCGGCCGCCTGTTCCTTGCCGGTATCATCCCCGGCCTGCTCGTCGGCCTGTCGCTGCTCATCCTCGCCTTCATCCTCACCCGCTTTTCATCCTTCAAGGTCGAGACCGTGACCTTTTCCGGCCAACGCCTCAAGCAATCGGCGATGAAGGCCGGCTGGGCGCTGGTCATGCCGTTCTTCATCATCGGCGGCATCCGCTTCGGCATCTTCACGCCGACGGAGGCGGGTATCGTGGCGGTGGTCTACGCGTTGTTCTACGGCTTCGTCATCGAGCGGACGCTGAACCTCAAGAACCTGCGCGAACTGACCATGTCCGCAGCGCTTTCGTCTGCCAATATCATGATGATCGTCGGCTTTTCCGCCGTCTTCGGCACGATCCTGGCGCTCGGCCGGTTCGAGCAGCAGATCACGTCGATCCTGTTCTCCATCACCACGGAGCCGTTACTCGTCGTGACGATCCTGATCATCGTCCTGACGCTGATCGGCGGCCTGATGGACGAGGTCTCGACCGCGGTCCTCTTCGTGCCGACGCTGGCGGCCATCGGCGCGCAGATGGGCTTCGATCCGGTTCAGTTCGGCGTGGTCATGGTGCTTGCCATCATGATGGGCGCGGTGATGCCGCCGGTCGGGACGCTGCTGTTCATCGGCGTCAGTATCGCGCGCATCCCGCTTTCGCGCATCCTCGGCCTCGTCTGGCTGTTCCTGATCCCGCTTCTGCTGGTCAACCTGCTGATCGCGTTCGTACCTTTCTTTACGACCTATCTCCCGTCCTTCATGTGACGGCCAATCGAAAGCTCAACGGAGGAGTAGAGCATGCTTGCCAAAAAACGTTTCTTGCTGGGTGCGCTGACCGCCCTTGCCCTGACCGCCGGCGCGCCGCTGGCGCAGGCGGAAACCATGCTGACGCTCGGCGACATCTATGCCGCCGATCATAGCAACACCCTTGCGGACAAACGCTTCGCCGAACTTGTCGCCGAGCGCAGCAAGGGCGAGCTCAAGATCGAGGTCTATGGCGATGCCACGCTCGGCAACGAGCGCGAACTGGCGGAAAGCGTCGTGTCCGGCTCCGTCGACATCGCGCCGAGCGGCATGTCGGGCATCGGCCGGTTCTTCCCGGAACTCCAGGTGCTGGAGCTTCCCTACCTCTACAAGGACCTCGACCACATGCAGCGCGTCGCCGACGTGATCGCGCCGGACGTGCAGGAAGCCTTCGAGGCGCAGGGCGTCCACAATCTCGGCTTCCTCTTCCTCGGCCCGCGCTCGATCGCCAGCAAGCGTGCGATCAACACGATCGAGGACATGGACGGCCTGAAGCTGCGCGTGCCGGAATCGCCGCTCTATATCGGCTTTGCCAAGGCACTGAACGCCGTGCCGACGCCGATCCCCTTTCCGGAGGTCTATTCGGCGATCGAAACGGGTGTGGCCGAGGCGTCCGAAGGCGAGCCCGCGACGCTCTCCACCACGAAATGGTACGAGGTCACCAAGAGCGTGAGCCTCACCAAGCATATCTGGCACTTCCGCTTCATCCCGGTCAACGCCGCCAAGTTCGCCACGTTGACGCCCGAGCAGCAGGAAATCGTCAAGCAGGCCGCGGTGGAAGCGCAGACCTATCAGGCAAGCCTCGTCAACGATTTCAACGCCAAGGCGCTGGACGAGATGAAGAAGGCCGGCGTGACGATCGTCGAGACCCAGGGTCTCGACAAGTTCGCCGAGCGCCTCGCCACGTTCCAGGACGAATATGCCGCCAGCCTCGGCGACAAGGCCGTGGCGCTGCTCGCCAAGGTCCGCAGCGTTCAATAAGCCGCATCCGCCCGCCGTCCCTGGGCGGCGGGCCCAGCCTGACAGGATGAACCACCATGACCGCGCAGAGCTTCAAGGACCCGACCTACGAGAACGTTTATATCGGCGAAAGCTTCGGGCCGGTCGAGCTCGTGCTCGACGACTTCTTTCTCCGCAGCTACGCCTATGCGCTCGATGACTACAGCGGCATGGACGTGGTCGACGGCGCGCTCAAGCCGGTCGGGCACGTGCCGCCGCACATGATCGTGTCTGACCTGATGCAGATATTCCTCACGGTCTACGATCGCGACAAGGTCGTCGGTCTTCACCAGAAGGAAGAGGTCATCCACTACAAGCCCGTGCCGGTCGGCGCGAAGCTGACGCTCACCGGCACCTATGTCGACAAATATATGAGGCGCGGCAAGGGTTACACCGTGCTTGAAAGCGTCGCGCGGGACGAGGCGGGCGATATCGTCGTCCTGCAGCGCTCCACCGAAGTCATGCGCATTCCCGAAGGCGTCAAGGTCGGCACGGGCACGGCCGAGCCGGAGCGTCGCGTCAGCCCGCGTGCGCTTCCTGCCGCGCGCGCCGCGACGATCTCGGCCGATACGGCCGTCGGCACGGCGCTGCGGCCGATGACAAAGCAGGTGCGGCAAGCCCAGATGTCCGTCTTCACCGGCGCCGAATTCCACAAGCAGGGCATCCACACCAATCTGGATATCGCAAGGAAGGCGGGCCTTCGCGACTGCATCGCGCAGGGTATGATGGAATCGTGCTGGGCCTCGCAATATCTTGCAAGCCTGTTCGGCGAAAGCTTCCTGTCCACCGGCCGGCATTTTTCCACCTATCTCACGCCGATCTACCCGAAGGATGTCGTCACCGTCGAGGGCGTGGTGGCAAGCCATGCCGAAGAGGCTGGCCGCACCCGGATCGAGGTGGAATACTGGCTGACCAACCAGGACGGCCAGATCACCGCCGTCGGCTACGGTTCGGCGCTGCTGTAGATCGCCGCCCGCCTCGCAGGCGCTTTCCGTCGCGGCGGTCCGCTTGCCGGCGTTGCGTGCGTGCTTCATCCCTGATGACATTTCCGCTCCCGATCGCCATATGTAGGTGGCGGTCAAAGTGGAGGTCGTGCGTGCAACGGGAGTGACGGCGGTGCGTGGACTGCGGTACGGCATGTTTTTGGGCTTCGGCGCGGCATATCTGGCAATGGCCGCGGGCTTTTCTTCCGCTCCTGCGAAGGCTGCGGATTGCCGGGCGGATCCCGCGCCCTCCGTCGATTGGCGCGACTGCGTCAAGAAGAACCTGATGCTCGGAGGAAACGACTTCACCGGCGCGAACCTGCGGGACGTCGATCTCAGCTTCACCGACATGCGCGATACGAACCTGACGTCGGCCGCCCTCGAGAAGGCGACGCTGATCCGGACCTGGTTCACCGGTGCGCAAATGGGCAAGGCGAATTTCGCACGGGTCGAAGCCTATCGTTCCAGCTTCCAGAACGTCCTTGCGCAGGGTGCGTCGTTTGCGTCCGGCGAACTCCAGCGCGCCTCGTTCAATGGCGCGGACCTGCGCTATGTGAATTTCGAGAAGGCCGACCTCAGTCGCGCGAGCTTCGACGAGGCCAACCTGACGGGTGCGACATTCGCCTATGCGAACCTTGCGCGGGCCGATCTGAGCAAGGCGAACGTGGAGGGGACGCTCGGCCTTGGCAAGGCATTCATGCTTTTGACGCGGATCGAGGGGCTGGACCTGTCCCGCGCGACCGGCCTTGAGCAGTCCCAGATCGACATGGCCTGCGGCGACGCGAAGACCAGACTGCCGAAAGGCCTCGTGACGCCGAAAGGCTGGCCCTGCGGGAAGGACTGAGCGAACGCGAATCGCGCCGCCCTGCCTATTCCGCCGCGACGATCTGCAATCGGCGGGGGCCGTCGTGCTTCCCGACGCCGCCCATGATGTAGATCAGACAGCTCGTCCTGAGCAGGGATGCGAAATTCGGCACCGAGCCGTTGATCTCCAGCGCCTCGTCATAAAGGGTCGACAGAAAGCGGGACGTGGACATTCCCTGGCTTTCCGAGATCTCGTCGATGAGGTCCCAGAAGGCCGCTTCGATCTGGATGCTCGTCGAATGCCCGCCGATGCGAACCGAACGGTTGACGGGTCGGTAGCGTTGCGGATCCTGTCCCGCGAAAACCTCACACATGGCATATCCTCCAGTCTTGTTTTTATGAATCGGATTATGCGATCGGGCCCTGATTTGGTCAAATCGTCTCGTCATCGTAAAAAGCGGGAAAAATCCTTCTATCAATACTCCAGAAATGAAAATCGACATGCGGTAACCGGCTGCTACCCGCGACCGTGAATCCGGGCGCAGACTTCCCCCCACAACACGAATTGCAAGCAGGGGAAGGGCAGGCGTGGCAAAATCCATTCATTCCATGATCCGCGTGCTGGACGAGAAACGGTCCGTGGATTTCTACGACAAGGCATTCGGCCTCACGGTCGCCGAGCGGCTCGACTTCGAGACCTTCACGCTCGTCTATATGCGCAATGGCGAAAGCGAGTTCGAGCTCGAATTGACGATCAACAAGGGCCGGACCGAGCCCTACGACCTCGGCGACGGCTATGGCCATCTCGCCGTTTCGGTCGCCGATCTCGACAGCGAGCACGCCCGCATGTCCGGCCTCGGCTTTACGGTCGGCAAGATCGTCGAATTCAACCGGGAGGGCGGGCTGTTTGCCCGCTTCTTCTTCGTCACCGATCCGGACGGCTACAAGATCGAGGTCCTGCAGCGGCACGGCCGCTTCAAAT
>Ga0182742_1003816_pt1 | contig 14253 bp, 14 predicted proteins | sample eDN5th37CBELigMG_FD_128880 | JGI IMG/M metagenome (GOLD analysis project Ga0182742, IMG submission 128880) | Enriched Miracle-Growth compost microbial communities from Emeryville, California, USA - eDNA 5th pass 37_C BE-Lig MG (version 2)... ... | reverse complement strand
CATATCTGAACGGCAATGGACCTCTCCGCGGCAGACGACCGCGAAATTTACGCAAGACAAATCCCCCCTTTACAAGCTATATGTATGCTATAAAGGAGGGAACTAGCGCAAAAATATGAATTTTTTTATCTTTTGTCCAGTTACACGTTTTTAGGAAAGGTCGTGTCACATTCGACAATCATTGTTGTTAAGCTTATACTCAGGTCTAATTCGTATGGGTCAGTGCCTTTGCCATTTTCTTCAATTATCCTTACAACCGGTCGGTCGCTGACTCCCATGTTTTGTTTAGATACAACGCCTTTACGACCATCATCAAGTATGACCGTAATTCCAACAGGGTAAATAGCTACTCCTTTACGAAATGCCTCTATTATTTTTGGATCAAAAAGAGTTCCTGACCCGGCAAATAAAATTTCGAGACCATGATGGGGCAGCATAGCATCTCGATACACTCGATTTGAGGTAACCGCATCAAACACATCAGCTACCGCAATAATTTTCGCAAGCTGATGTATATCTTCACCTTCAATACCGCGTGGATAGCCAGTCCCATTTAGCCGTTCATGATGCTGATACGCACAATGAGCGACAATTAGTGACATCGCTGGAATATTACGAAGCATTTGGAATCCTTCTTCAGGATGCTTTTTAATCTCATCGTATTCTTGATCTGTTAATTTACCAGGCTTCTGAAGAATTTCAAATGGTACTTTCATTTTCCCAACATCGTGAAGGATGGCTCCCATCCCTAATATTTCAAGTTCCTTTGGAGTAAGCTTCAACTTCATCCCGATCGCAAGAGAATACATTGTCACGTGTAAGGAGTGAGTAAAGATATAGTTATCATATGTATAAACATCAGCCAACATGGTTAGCAAATTTTCGTTATTTTTCAACTCAAATAAAAGCTGTCTAATCAGATCTTTAAATCTTTTGGACGCTTTTTCAATAACAAATGATGTATCAAATTTGCTATCATTCTGAAGCTCTTGGAAGGTCGTTTCAATCGTTTGTACAGCCTTTCTTCGAACCGAATCCGGCAGAACTTCGATATACTCAATCCCCTCTGTTACAGAATCTTTTATATATATGTAAGTAATGCCAAGCAATAGTAATCGCCTAAGCATTTTTTCGTTTAACTCTACTCCCTCGCTTAGTAAAATCTGTCCTTTATCATTTCTAACCGTTTTTCCTAGTATTGTTCCAGATTCTACATTAGCGGTAGCTACTAGTCTCATTATAATTCTCCTGTATTCGTCTGACTGAGATTATTCAACAAGTTCTGACAAAATCCTACTTTATCTTCTAAGATACCTCTATTATCGACTTAATTTCAACATACTTTAGTACCTAATTGAAAAAATAAATAGGCCAAATGACTTTATTTGCTTACAAATAAGAACAAACCCTTTCCTATTCCCACTATTTCCTAGTGAAAATAAAAAAGGCGCCAATTCAGCACCTTTTTAAATCATTTTTAACATAGCATCTTTTCCAAGCATACCCTTTGTAATCCCTAAATTTTCTGCTTCATACGTAACGGATTCTAAAGGAGCCTCTAAAAGTTGCTCAATGGTTTTAACACCAACGGCTCTACCGGCAATGACTTTTCTATCCTTTAGCTTTTCATTGAGAAGTGCCACATCAAGAGCACCACACATGATGTATCCTTTATCATTACTCACGACGAGCAAATTTGTTTTTGGGAGTTTTACTGATACACTTAAAAAAGTGTGACCATTGATTTCAATTGGTGAAAGCTCAATCACTTGCTACACTCTCCTTTCTTCCTTATCAACTTATGTAGTAGGAAGAAAAATGTGAGTTTCATTTGCCTAGCTATTGCAAGTTTTGGAGCTTCCAGCGTAATAAATCACGCATAAACTCTGGGAAGAAGTATACTTTATGCTCCGCTCTTCTAATTTCAGGAAACAGCTGACCAAAAGTAAACATGTCTGGTATCGCTACTTGATAGCGTGCTTCTCTTTCAATTTGATTACCGTTAATATAAAGAGAGAGTCCATTATTTCCATGCTTCACCTCAACACCCTCAAAGATCATTTGCCCCATGAAAGTGCCACGAAACCCAAGCCCCTTGATCACCATATTTCTCCACTTCTCTTCTAATGCGAGTCTGATAACTTCTTGATATTCAGCTCCTGAGAGGTCAACCACCGTAGGATTTATGGGATGCGGACAAATCGATAATAAATCATATTCCGTAACTGTTTCATTCGGTAAATCTCTTAGTATTAACCCTTCGTTTAAGAAGGCACTATCTACGTTACACCAGCTGCGAAGAGTTTCGCAAAGAAGGCGAGCTAACACCTCCCTTGAGCGATAAGGTTCTCCTATTCTAGCAACCTCGGTAAGTAGCAATGCCTTTCCTTCCTCATACAGATGATTCTCCTCTTCCTTTTCACCTTCAACATAAGGTAGTTGATTTGAATCATACGCTATGGCTCGCTTTTTCCTCACGTGAAGTTTTTCACTATCAATTGTCAGTGTGATATGGCCAACAAACATACCGTACTTTCCTGCTGCCCCAAGAATGACCCCATTTATTTCTTTTCCTTCATGAAACACATGGTGGGTGTGCGCACCTAAAATCACATCTATTTCCGGAAATTGCTCAGCAATGGCCTCATCATCATGTATGCCTAAGTGAGAGAGGAGAATGATTATTTCTGCCTTTTCTTTTATTTCAGCTAACTGGTGCTTCAATTCTTCCAATGGCTCGGATAATGTCCAGCCAAGCTGTTTATAAAAATGTGAGAAATACGCGGTCAAACCAATAACAGCCACACGTGCTTTATTTTTCAACTCATATATTTGGTATGGTTTTACCCACTGAGGACGTGTGCCATTAGCCGTAAAGAAATTTGCTACAACCACATCAAATCTTCTTCTTTGATAGAGAGTGTCTAAGTCTTCGAAGGAGAGAGTAATTCCTTCGTTATTTCCAATCGTTACCGCCGTGTATCCCACTTCATTTAATAACTCGGTGTTCCGTTTTCCTCGTGTAGCATCTGTCAGAGGATGCCAACGGTCCATATGGTCACCTATGTCAAAAAGAAGAACGTCTTCATTTGCACTTTGATGAAGGTCTTTCCTTCTCTGTAAGAACGAGCTGATTCTTGTCCAGTGCTCAAAATGACTATGTAGGTCATTCGTGTGATAAATATGAATATCTTCTAAGGTCATACTGTTTCTCTCCTCATCACCAAAATGCTAAAACAAATCAAGCTGGCGAGGAGCTAAGTTTTCATACTCGATTCCAAGAAGCTCAATCAAATCAAGTGCGTTATCAGCGGCATCTCCACCAGAATTATTATTAAATACAATATATAGATGTTCGGTTTCTTTTTCTAGCTTTTTTATATGCTCTACCCATTGTAACAATTCATTCTGATTATACCGATATAAGTATCTAACTTCCCGCCAGTTTTCTGTACGTTTTTGCCATCCATGTACGTTTCTTCCATGAAAACGAATCAACACACTCTTTTTTCCCAATGATTCGAGCACAGTAGGGACTGACCCCTCTCCTGACTGCGGTTCATCGCAAATGCTATGAATCCATTCTTCTTCCTTCATAAATTGAAGGGTTCGATCATAAAAGGTAGAACGGAACCACGACTGATGACGAAATTCGAGAGCGCACGGGATATCACCCATCTGTTTCTTGCACCAACGCAAGTATTCCACATGTTCCCTTTTACAATCAAACCAGGGCGGAAACTGAAACAAGACCATAGCTAATTTGTTGCTCTCTATATAAGGTGTAAGAGAATCCCTAAACGCTTGAAACATATGCTCTTTGGTTTCAAAAGGGATGTCTCCTCTCGAATGCCCCGTCATCCCTTGATAGGCTTTTACAATAAAATGAAAGGAAGGTGGGGTGTCCTCGACCCATCTTTGCGCATTTTTTATAGGCTGTATCGCATAAAAGGAGGAATCGACTTCGACAGTTGGAAAAAAGCCGGCATACTCTTTTAACTTATTTCTAGGTGAGGTATGTGGACCGTATAATCGATCCTGGTCGCCCCAACCAGTCACTCCAATATAGATCAATTCCACCCCTCCAAGTATGTGTTCATCATCATATCATATGTATGAAAAAACGCTCACCTTCTAAGGTGAACGTTTCCTTTATTTCTTAACCGATTGAACCTTCCATTTCGAACTTGATTAGACGGTTCATTTCAACTGCGTATTCCATCGGAAGTTCTTTCGTAAATGGTTCAATAAAGCCCATTACGATCATTTCTGTTGCTTCTTCTTCTGAAATACCACGGCTCATTAGATAGAACAATTGCTCCTCAGAAACCTTTGAAACCTTCGCTTCATGCTCTAAAGAGATATTGTCGTTTAAGATTTCGTTGTAAGGAATCGTATCTGAAGTAGACTGGTTATCCATGATTAGTGTGTCACACTCAATATTCGCACGTGCTCCGTCCGCTTTACGTCCAAAATGAACGATTCCACGGTACGTTACTTTTCCACCTTGCTTCGAAATCGACTTCGAAACGATGGTAGAAGACGTGTTAGGAGCTAAGTGAATCATCTTCGCTCCAGCGTCTTGGTGTTGACCTTTACCAGCAAGTGCAATAGATAAGGTCATTCCACGAGCACCTTCGCCCTTCAGAATTACTGCTGGGTATTTCATCGTCAACTTAGAACCGATGTTTCCGTCAATCCATTCCATTGTTGCGTTTGCTTCACATACCGCACGCTTTGTAACTAGGTTAAACACGTTATTTGCCCAGTTCTGGATCGTTGTATAACGGCAGTAAGCATCTTTTTTGATAATAATTTCAACAACCGCACTATGAAGGGAGTTCGTAGTATAAACAGGTGCTGTACAACCTTCTACATAGTGTACGTGTGCGCCTTCATCAACAATGATTAGTGTACGCTCGAACTGCCCCATGTTTTCAGAGTTGATACGGAAATAGGCTTGAAGTGGAGTTTCTACCTTTATACCTTTTGGTACATAGATGAATGATCCACCTGACCATACAGCCGAGTTTAATGCAGCAAATTTGTTATCCGTTGGAGGAATCACTTTTGCCCAGTGCTCACGGAAGATGTCTTCATTTTCACGAAGGGCAGAATCTGTGTCCTTAAACACAATTCCTAGATTTTCTAGATCTTCCTGCATGTTGTGATATACAACCTCAGATTCATACTGAGCAGATACACCTGCTAAGTACTTTTGTTCAGCTTCTGGAATACCTAGCTTATCAAATGTTTGTTTAATTTCTTCAGGAACTTCATCCCAAGAACGTTCTGTCTTTTCAGATGGTTTTACGTAGTACGTAATTTCATCAAAGTTTAATGCCGCTAAATCTCCACCCCATTGTGGCATTGGCATATTGTAAAAATGCTCTAGTGATTTCAAACGGAAATCAAGCATCCATTGTGGCTCTTGCTTCATTTTTGAGATTTCTTCCACGATTTCACGTGTTAATCCACGCTTCGAGCGGAAGATAGACACATCTTTATCGGCAAAGCCATATTTGTAATCACCGATTTCAGGCGCTTTTTTAGCCATTGTCGTGTTCCTCCATTCGTAGGAGCATGCGTTTATGCTACCCCTTATTGTTGTTCTTCTTTAATGCCCTTTTCCATTGCTTTCCATGCTAGTGTCGCACACTTAATTCGCGCTGGAAACTTGGAAACGCCTTGTAACGCTTCTATATCACCTAAGTCTAGGCTATCATCGTATTCCTTGCCTTGCATCATTTGGGAAAACACTTCCGATAACTGTAATGCTTCGTCAAGTTTTTTTCCTTTGATGGCTTGCGTCATCATGGAAGCAGATGACATAGAGATGGAGCAGCCTTCTCCTTCAAATTTTGCGTCCCTTACGACACCTTCCTCTAGCTTAAGTGTAAGCTGAATTCGGTCTCCACATGTAGGATTATTCATGTTGATGGTTAGGCTATCGTTTTCTAAAACCCCTTTATTACGAGGGTTTTTGTAATGATCCATAATTACCTGTCTATAGAGGGTATCTAAATGATTAGAAGACATCGCTAAAATACTCCTTTGTTTTGATAAGCCCTTCCACAAGCTTATCAATCTCTTCTTCGGTGTTATACAGGTAAAAGCTGGCACGAGCCGTTGCAGAAGCCTTTAGCCATTTCATTAGTGGTTGTGCACAATGATGCCCAGCACGAACGGCTATCCCCTCTGCATCAAGCACGGTTGCCACATCATGCGGATGAACATCTTCAATATTGAAAGTAACTACTCCAGCACGAAGACCTGGGTCTTTCGGGCCGTATATCGTCATTCCTTCAATTTGTGATAACTTATCCATCGCATAAGCAGCTAACTTATGCTCGTGTGCTTCTATATTTTCCAAACCAATTTGCTCTAGGAAATCAATCGCAGCCCCAAGTCCAACAGCTCCCGCTATAATTGGAGTACCTGCTTCAAACTTCCAAGGAAGCTCTTTCCAAGTAGATTCGTATAAATCTACAAAGTCGATCATTTCTCCACCTGTTTCAACTGGCTCCATTTTTTCTAGATGCTGCTTCTTTCCATAAAGAACTCCAATTCCAGTTGGTCCACACATTTTATGGCCTGAAAACGCAAGGAAGTCACAGTCTAGATCCTGTACATCAATCTTCATATGGGGAGCAGCTTGAGCACCATCCACCACCATAATTGCCCCATTTTCATGAGCGATCTTGGCAATTTCTTTAATCGGGTTCATAACACCTAAAACATTTGAAACCTTCATCACGGACACAATTTTTGTATTAGAGGTAACGGTTGCTCTTACATCTTCTAGACTAATGGTTCCATCCTCTTGAAGGGGAATGTATTTAAGTGTTGCACCGGTTTTCTTAGCTACTTGCTGCCAAGGAATAATATTCGCATGATGCTCCATAAAGGTGATCACAATTTCATCACCCTCACGAAGATTATCTAAACCATAGCTATGGGCGACCATGTTTAATGCCGTAGTCGCTCCACGAGTGAAGATAATTTCTTCGGTAGATTTTGCATTAATAAACCTTCTAACCTTTTCACGTGCCCCTTCGTAAGCATCGGTTGCTTTTGTACCAAGTGTATGAACACCTCGGTGCACATTTGAATTGTATTCTTTATAATACTTTTCAAGCGTTTCGATAACCGAAATGGGCTTTTGAGAAGTTGCGGCGCTATCAAGATAAACTAGTGGTTTGCCGTTCACTTCTTGATGAAGAATCGGAAAGTGACTGCGAATATCTTGGATATTCATTATCTTACTTTCCTTTCGATAACTTCAACTAATTGCTTTTTCACGCCTTCGATTGGAAGCTCATTAACAACAGGAGCTAAGAAGCCATGAATGACAAGGCGTTCTGCTTCTGTTTTAGGAATTCCACGGCTCATTAGGTAGTAAAGCTGAAGTGGATCCACACGTCCTACTGAAGCTGCGTGTCCTGCCGTTACATCATCTTCATCAATAAGAAGAATTGGGTTAGCATCTCCACGTGCTTTTTCACTCAACATCAACACGCGTGATTCTTGCTCCGCATTTGACTTGGTTGCACCATACTCGATTTTTCCAATTCCGTTAAAGATAGAAGTGGCACTGTCTTTCGTTACACCATGCTTAAGGATTTGGCCATCCGTGTGTTTACCCCAGTGAACAACACTTGTTGTGAAGTTTTGTGTTTGCTCGCCACGTCCAACAGTTACCATTTTCATATCGCCAACAGAGCCATCTCCAACAAGGTTTGTTACGTTATCAGAAATAGTGTTGCCATCATTCATTAAACCAAGTGCCCACTCAATACGAGCATCACGTCCAGTTACTCCACGACGATTCACGTATGTCGTTACACCTTTTGCTAATGTATCAACTGCACCGTATTGAACCGTTGCGTTTGTCCCTGTAACCACTTCTGTAATGATATTGAAGATTGAATTAGCTTCTTCCACAGTTGAAATATAGTTCTCAACGTATGTGACAGAGCTATTGTCTTCAGCCACTACAAGAACATGGTTAAATACAGTTGCTTCTTTATCATCGTGGATAAATACAGCCTGAACCGGTGTTGAAACTTCAACATTTTTAGGAACATATAAGAATACTCCACCGTTCATAAATGCCGCATGAAGAGCTGTAAGCTTGTGCTCATCAACCTTTACACCGTCTTTCATGAAGTACTTTTGTAAAAGACCTCCATGCTCACGAGCTGCTGTAAAGATATCTACAAACACCACACCTTGATTTTTCAATTCTTCTGAAACAGAAAGAATCGTCGGGCGGTTATTGCGTTGAATGTATAAGGTTTTCTCGCCTTCTTCTGTACCGATCAATGATTTTACTTCGTCAGGAAGGTCAGCAAGTGAAGCATAATCTTCACTCTTAACGATATGCTTATCGAATTGAGTAAAGTTCCATTTTGTAATATTTGTTTTATCTGGTCTTGGAAGGGATAGGTTTTCAGCTGAGGCTAACGCATTTACGCGAAGTTCCGTTAACCAAGCTGGTTCACCCATCTCTTTTGAAAAAGAAGTCACATATTCCTTATCGAATGGTAATACGGTTTCTGTAGTCATGTCTGGTCCCCCTAACTTACGCTTCTTGCCCGACAGTTTCGTCCTCAATGCCAAGCTCTTTTTTAATCCAATCATATCCTTCAGCTTCTAAACGTTGAGCAAGCTCAGGGCCACCAGATTTTACAATACGTCCCTGCATCATTACGTGAACAAAATCAGGTGTAATGTAGTTTAATAAACGTTGGTAGTGAGTGATCATTAAGCAACCAAACTCAGAGCTACGCATTTCGTTAATTCCTCTTGAAACAACCTTTAACGCGTCGATATCTAATCCAGAGTCGATTTCGTCAAGGATGGCAATCTTTGGCTGAATCATCATTAATTGTAGAATTTCGTTACGCTTCTTTTCTCCACCAGAGAACCCTTCGTTTAAGTAACGTTGAGCCATATCTGGATCCATTTCTAAAAACTCCATGTTTTTGTCCATTTGACGGATGAATTTCATTAAAGAAACTTCATCTCCCTCTTCACGACGGCTGTTAATAGCTGAACGTAAGAAGTCCGCATTTGTTACCCCGCTAATTTCGCTTGGGTACTGCATCGCTAAAAATAGACCTGCACGAGCGCGCTCATCTACTTCCATTTCAAGTACATCTTCTCCATCAAGAGAGATTGAACCCGAAGTTACTTCATATTTAGGATGTCCCATAATAGCAGAAGACAAAGTAGATTTACCTGTTCCGTTAGGTCCCATGATTGCGTGGATTTCTCCACCTTTAATTTCAAGAGTTACCCCTTTTAGAATTTCCTTTTCATCGATTGACACATGTAAATCCTTAATGGATAAAGTTGATCCTGACATATCTATTACCTCCATAATTTGAAAGAAAATTAGTTATCTCTTTAATATAAAAACTTTATTTTCATTCTCATTTTATTCTCATTACAATCTTATAACAAATGAAATGTGATATCAACTCTTAAGAACCTGTAATCGAGCTATTACTTACCTATTTTTTTCTTCGACTATCTTTTCTATGTACGATACCATTTGCTCAACAGAAAAACCAGTGGAATTCTCCACTGGCTCACGAATTTCTTCTATAAATATATATGTTACTAGGCATGAACCCTACGATCCAAATCTGCAATCATCCTTTGACTTTGCAAATAATCTTGTTGCCTTACTTTTTCAATTTTCATTCTAACCTTATGTTTCCGACTGTAGGTTTCATATCCCACTCCATGAGCTGCATACATCGCCTTTTCCATCTCACTCGTGTAGTTCAACCTTAGTTGACTAATAATGAATCCATCCCTTCCAACTATCACTTTTTTTCGACTTCTTTGGTCACATCTATCGTAACATAGGTTAAATCTTTGGAACAAAGCCGAAAAAACACGATATTTAAGGATGAGTACGAATAAGACTTTGTTAGAAAAACTCACCTTGTGGTTTCCATTCTTTTCTTGCTAAATCCTCTCGATAAGAGCTTAACTCACTGTTTTAATTGATTAAAATCATCCATCGTATTTTGTACAAGGGTAACAGCCTGGCTCATGGCACCGCCTCCACCAAAGGCTGCAGTTACACCAATCGCTTCAAGAATCTCTTGTTCCGTTGCGCCTTGGTCCAAGCATCCTTTCACATGGTAGATGATGCAATATTCATCCTGAGAATACAGGCTAATTCCCAGAGCAATTAGTTGCTTTTGTTTTTGAGTTAAGACTCCCTCTTTGAAGCATGCTTCTGTGAATGCATTAAAATGGCTAGCGATATCTGGTATTTTTTGAGTAAACGCACCAAGTCCTTGTTTATAATCATGTAGAGCTTCTTCACTCGGATTTCTTGCAATAAATCCTTGATCCATTTGTCCCACTCCAGTCTTTAAGTTATGTAGTATCACATATGTTAGTATCCTTGAATTGAAACAAATTATTACACAAAAAAACAGATGCCCCTATAAGAGACACCTGTTTTTTCTATTATTCAGATACTGGTACTACAGCACCTTCGTATTTTTCAAGGATAAAGTCTTGGATTTCTTGTGAGTGTAGTACTTCAACTAAAGCTTTGATTGCTTCAGAGTTTTCGTCACCTTTACGAACCGCGATTACGTTCACGTACGGAGACTCTTTGTCTTCGATTGCAATTGAATCTTCAATTGGGTTTAGACCTGCATCGATCGCATAGTTCGAGTTGATAAGTACTGCATCACCTTCATCATTGTTAAAGATTTGTGGTAATAATGATGCTTCGTACTCTGTGTCAAAGTGAAGATTTTTAGGATTTTCTGTGATATCTTCAACTGTTGCTTCTACGTTATTAACGCCTTCTTTAAGAGTGATTAATCCCTCTTTTTCAAGCATAGTTAAAATACGACCGTGGTCTGCAACTGAGCTGCTCATGATGATATGTGCTCCTTCTGGAAGCTCTTCTAAGCTCTTGTACTTTTTAGAGTACACACCCATTGGTTCGATATGGATTCCACCCGCATTAGCAAAATCATAACCATGTTCAGCCATTTGAGACTCAAGGTAAGGAATATGTTGGAAATAGTTTGCATCAAGATCACCAGACTCTAACGCTTGGTTAGGTAGGATATAATCTTGGAATGTTTCAATCTTTAATTCAATTCCTTTTTCCGCTAAAAGTGACTTTGCTTCTTCTAAAATTTCCGCATGTGGTACGTTAGAAGCTCCAACTACTAACTCAGTAGTTTCTGCTTCTTCTTCGCCTTCACCAGCGTTAGACTCATCTTCTTTTGCTGTACCGCAAGCTGCAAGAACTAGAGCAACTGCTAATGATAAAAATAAGCTTAAAAATTTCTTCATTTTTGTCTCTCTCCTATCTTTTGTCTAGTTTTGATGTTATAGAATCTCCAATAAATTGGATAATAAACACAATAATTAAAATGATGACTGTTGCTACCAAGGTGACGTCGCTACGACTTCTTTGGAACCCTTCCAAATACGCAAGGTTACCTAAACCACCCGCACCAATCACACCAGCCATTGCTGTATAACTCACCAAAGCAATAGCCGTAACCGTAATACCAGATACTAAAGCTGGCAGTGATTCAGGAATAAGCACCTTAAAGATAATCGTGCTTGTTTTAGCTCCCATGGATTTAGCCGCTTCAATAACTCCTTTATCAATCTCACGCAATCCGATTTCCACCATTCTCGCGTAAAAAGGAGCCGCACCTATAATTAATGCCGGTAAAGCTGCATTTTCACCAATCATCGTATCTAGTATAAGCTTTGTAAAAGGGATAAGAAGAACGATCAATATAATAAAGGGAATCGAGCGGAAGACGTTCACTACAGAACTGATCACTTTATTTACAATTGCATTTTCCCAAATATTACCCTTAGCTGTTAAAAATAATAAAAGTCCTAAAATTAATCCAAGAATAAATGTAATAACAACTGATATAGCTGTCATATAAAGAGTTTCATTCGTTGCCTCAATCATTTTTTCCCAGTTTACGTTTGGTAAAAGTGTCTCAAGCATTCGAAATCACCTCCACTCCAACCTGTTGTGACTCGATATACGCAATGGCCTTTGAAAGCTCTTCTTTTTCCCCATCTAAGTGGATGAAAAGCGTTCCGTAAGATCCATTTTGTGTTTGTGATATTTTCCCTTGCAGGATATTAACAGTCACATGGTAATGACGAATAAGATTGGTAATCAGCGGTTGCTCTGCTGCTTCTCCAACAAAGCCTAATTGAACAACCGTACCGTGCGGGTAAAGTTCTAATAAATGTTCAATCGTTTCCTTCGTTTCTTCAGGCTCTGTTACCTGCTGAACAAATCGTTTCGTAATTTCTTCCTTAGGGTTCTTAAATACATCAAGAACAGGACCGAGTTCAACGACCTTTCCACCTTCCATCACAGCTACACGATGACAAATCTTTCGGATTACGTGCATTTCATGTGTGATAAGGACAATGGTTAATCCTAAACGCTTATTAATATCAACTAATAGCTCTAGAATCGAATCGGTTGTTTGCGGATCAAGTGCAGATGTTGCCTCATCACAAAGAAGAACCTTTGGATTATTAGCAAGTGCTCTTGCAATTCCTACTCTTTGTTTTTGCCCTCCACTCAATTGAGATGGGTAAGCGTCTTCTCTTCCTTCTAATCCAACTAAACGAATAAGCTCGTCCACTCTTTTCATTCTTTGAGCTTTAGGAACTCCTGCAATTTCAAGTGGAAATGCAATATTTTCTCTAACGGTACGAGACCATAACAGATTAAAATGTTGGAAAATCATGCTTATTTCCTGTCTAGCTTTTCGAAGGCTACTACCTTTAATTTTCGATACTTCATTATTTGCTACGATAACGGATCCCACAGTAGGAATTTCTAACCCGTTGAGCATACGAATAAGCGTACTTTTCCCTGCTCCACTATAACCGATTACCCCGAAGATCTCTCCTTCAGTAATTTCTAGGTTTACATTATCTACAGCCGTTACTTTTCCTTGTCTTGAAGAATAAATCTTTTTCACATCTTTTATCGAGATCAAAGGTTTCTCCTCCTTCCATTTCCGATTATTCTGATAAAACTACATGGTATCATGCATCAAGAAAGCTCCATTACAACTTAGGTTCCATCATCCGTACCATTCCTATTCGAATGAGAGCTTTTTAGATGAACAAAAAAAACCTTCCTGCATGAGCAGAAAGGCAGAAACAGTTACCTTTCTCTCATCTATCAAAGCAATAGCTTTGTGTGAATTGGCACCATTTCAATAATTTGACGGTTGCCGGGCTTCATAGGGCACATCCCTCCACCTCTCTCGATAAGAGCTTATCAATCTATATGAAATTTATTTTGTAGTCTTAATCACGAGTGCTATCGTATCATGGAAAAATTGGAGTGTCAACGATAAAATTCGACAAAAATCTTATTGATTACACATTGCTTGTAAGTGAGGTTTTCCCTGTTGCCAATGTAATCGCTTGCTCTAAGTCTTCAACTAAATCCTCCACATTTTCAATTCCGATCGATAGACGAATTAAATCCTCTGGAACTCCTGCCGCTTTTAACCCCTCTGTGTCTAGCTGTTGATGAGTAGTGCTTGCAGGATGAATCACTAAGCTTTTTGCATCGCCAACATTAGCAACATGAGCCCAAAGCTTTAGACTATTTATAAACGTTGCTCCTGACACACGGCCTCCATCAATTCCAAAGACAACGATAGAACCTGCTCCTTTAGGTAAGTATTTCTTTGCAAGCTCAAAGTCTGGATGCTTTTGATTTCCTGGATACATCACCCAATTAACACCTGGATGCGACTCTAAATACTCTACTACCTTTTCAGTATTTGCCACATGCTCCTTCATTCTCACATGCAAAGTTTCTAGACCAAGTGTGAATTGAAAGGCATTTTGAGGGCTTAATGCTGGACCTAAATCACGTAGCAATTGCACTCTAGCTTTTACAATATAAGCTGCAGCACCAATTGCCTCACTATATACAATATCATGATAACTTGCATCAGGAGTTGTAAAACCAGGGAATTTAGACGAATTCCAATCAAACTTTCCGCCATCCACGATGATACCACCAAGAGTAGTCCCATTCCCTAATAACCACTTGGTTGCCGAATGAATGACAATATCTGCACCATGTTCGATTGGTCGGCATAAATAAGGAGTCGCAAAGGTATTATCGATTACAAGCGGAATACCTGCATCATGTGCAATCTTTGCAACCTTTTCGATATCCAAGAT
>Ga0182742_1003814_pt1 | contig 14263 bp, 19 predicted proteins | sample eDN5th37CBELigMG_FD_128880 | JGI IMG/M metagenome (GOLD analysis project Ga0182742, IMG submission 128880) | Enriched Miracle-Growth compost microbial communities from Emeryville, California, USA - eDNA 5th pass 37_C BE-Lig MG (version 2)... ... | reverse complement strand
GGTCGACTTTCAGATGTATCCCAGCTACTAGTCACTAACTCCTGTTTTTCTAAACGGCGGAGCAATGGATATAATGTGCTTTGATCGATATGAATGCCTGCCTGCTCTAACAGTTGAACGAGTGAGTATCCATACTGCGGTTTGCGCAATTGACTTAAGACCGCGAGCGTTAATGTTCCCCTCCTAAGCTCTGTCGTTAATGAATTCAACAAAGAACTCATACATCCACCTCTTTTCTACCTAGACTGTGTGTCGTACAGTATATGTTTTATACTATGTAATATACAGTATTATTGTTCCAACATCAATATGATTTTTCTAATAAGTAAAAACTGACCCTAATAAAATTGAATTGCACGATTAAAGAGGAGACTAATATTTGGGCTACTACCTTTAAAGGTTTCGCTTTCTTGTTGCTCTGTGCTTACGAGAATTCAGACACTATCCCTGTGAGGATAAAAAAAGCCCATTCGTTAAATGAAATGGGCTTATTCCTATTCAGTGTTTCATATATGGTGAACTTTAAGTTTCGGCCAAATCGCCTTCCAATTCTTTTTGATAATCCGTTCCTCGTAAATTACAGCAAGTTTTTCTGTTTCGATAAAATGGGGAGTCGGTTTCAGTTCTAAATGAAGGACATCCTCTATTCCACATGGAGCAGTAAGAACAAATTTTTGATTCTTGTCTAGCTTTACTCCAAGAGCCGTTGCAGTTTCTGGAAACTTTGAAATTGCATCTTCCGAAGAAGTATAAGGAGGAAGATGATTAATAACGTGCATTCTTGCTTCATTTTTAACAGACCAAGGGATAGTAGGCATGATGCTTTTCAACTTCTCCTCTAATTCCTTTTCAAAACTTTCATCCATGTTTGTAGGATCAAAATAGATCACATCAACGTCTTGGGCCTTGGTTCTTACACTGTATCCGTGTAATGTATCCCAAATTTTTGAACGTACAAATCCTGCACATATCCACCAATCAGGTAAGTTCAATGTACTTGCAACCTTCATAATCTCCATCATGTGATCATCGCTTTGGATTAGCTTTATAATATCTTCTTTATTCTGTAACATCGTAAAAATTATCCCCCTCTCGATAATCGAACGTACATTCCTATGGTAACACAAAAAAAGCATGAAGATAGACGATTCCATGAACGTGTTGATATCTAAAGATGAGAAGTCTTTTTCGACAGTTTATCACGGTTTAATTTGGATGAAAAAAGACCAAATCGATGAACGATTTGGTCATGAGAGAATCCAAGTAATTTATTCAAATAACGGACTAACCGCTTTTTCGTTGTGAATACGGTCAATCGCTTCTACTAAAAGAGGAGCAACGGATATCGTCGTTACTTTTCGGCTTTCTTTTTCCTTAGGTAACTGGATGGTATTCGTCACCACTAATTCCTTAATCGGCGATGATTCAATTTTATAGATGGCATCTCCTGTGAAGACTCCGTGTGTGCAGCCAGCATAAATAGCTTTAGCTCCATTTGTAGCCAACGCTTTTGCAGCTAGAGTAATCGTTTCACCTGTATCAATTAAATCGTCAATGATGATGGCATTCTTTCCGACTACATTCCCAAGAACATCGACGGTGATCTCGTTGTTTTCGGTATTTTTCCTACGATCAATTAGCGCAAGCGGTGCATCCAAAAGGTTTGCCAACTTCCTTGCTCTGCCGATACTTCCACTATGTGGCGCAACCACTACAGGATCTTCTAATTGTTTGTCCATAAAGTACTGTGCCAAGATTGGAACACCAATAAGATGTTCAACAGGAATTTCAAAGAATCCTTGTATGGATGGAGTATGAAGGTCCATCGTCACAACTCGATTGGCACCAGCAACTTCTAAAAGGTCGGCAACTAACTTGGCAGTGATTGGTTCGCGTGAACGTGCCTTACGATCTTGTCTTCCATACCCATAATACGGGATCACGACATTGATTCTACCAGCAGAAGCTCTCTTCAAGGCATCAATCATGATGAGAAGTTCCAAAATATTCTCATTAACTGGCGAAGAGGTAGATTGAATAATAAAGACCTCTGTTCCACGCACGCTTTCTTCAATATGAATCTGAATCTCGCCATCGCTGAACTGAGAAACAGAAGATTTTCCTAGCTCGCATCCCATAAGCTTGGCCATTTCTGCAGCGAGCTTCGGATTCGAATTCAAGGCAAACATTTTAAAATCAGTGTTTAGTTGAAAATTCACTATGTCTTCCTCCACACAATATGTATTTCTGTTAATAATAAAAACAACTATACTATCCCACTAATCAACAAAAAGTTAAACAAAAACTACCGATAAAGTTCGGAAAAAATGTTCCTGTTCAATCCTAAACAACATAAGCCGAACAATGGAGTATTATCACGTCATCCATTTTAACATTATTAATAGTAAAAACCTACTGAATCATGACAATCACTACTTAGTTTTCGTGGAAGGAATCAATATCATTCCATATCAACTCATTTTGAAGTTAGCATTTTCGGCAATCATTTCCTTAAAACATTCTATAATTTTTTGTGTAGAGGAACAAAGCTCAATCCCAAAGGAAAGGGAAGAGGACTGCATGATTGACAGTCCTCTTCTCCTTATTATATTAGTTCCATTCGCTCATGGGTATGTTTACGTGTAAAAATATGGTCTTGTTAGATTGACCCCTTTGCTTTTAAATATTGAATGGCATTCAGGGCAAATCCTAAAATTTCCCGAGATTGGAAGGCGTTATCTTCTAACCCGATCGCATCAGAAAATTCTTTGTAATAATCATACAAATTTCCCTCATCGCCGTATGGAAACGATAAATAATGAAATCCATATTTGTTATGGTCCCTGACAACAGAATAGACGAGTAAAGCATTCTGCCAATCTGATTTTGTGTTTAATAGATAGATACCTTCTACTTCAAGGATTTTGCCAGAACGATCCGTCGCTGTTAGCAAGCCATCCGCTATTTTTAAATAAACACAGCCTTTCGTTGAAGCCAATTCCTTTACATCGACATATTCTTCGGCCATACAAAGAATCTTTTTACTTTCGTGCTTGCTTAAGAGGATGGTCTCTCTGCCAGTTTTATAATAATAAGCCGTCACGAGGATCGCTGGCAAAACAGCGTCGCTCACCTTCTCTGCATTTTCTACCCCAACAACTTCAAGAACCTTATCCTTAACGTACTGTAAATCAGCGGCATTGGTAAAATCTAATTTTGCTGCTAGCTTCTCATAAAAGTCACCCATCGCTAAAAGATCCCAGTTGCTTTTCATTGCATCAAACTGACGGTTCCTCGCCATAGCTACAACCCCTCCTACAAATTTTCACTCCTCTAAGGAAGCAAGCGGACGGTTCTTTGCTTCCATTTCTGCTTTTAGGGTTCTCCCGCCTATATTAAGGCTTCTACACTAGCAGGGTAAGAACCTTCACGTATCTAGAAAAAGCCCTGTAATATCTGAGTATATTTTTGGTTTATATGAATTATGCTCTTTGAAGGAATCTAGTGGATTGCTGATAATGACTTTCTCTTTTTCATTACAATCTAAGCAATACAAAAAAGCATCCATCATAATGAATGCCACTTGCAAACGATTATCTTTTTCCATAAAGTCGCACCCCTTTTTTATATAAAAATAAAAAATTCATTGGGGCAACTTCACTCAATAAAAGGTCGGTTAACTCTTCATGAACAATATGGTGAATTTCATCATGCTCGAATAGCTCAAAAGTAAAGAGAATCGGGTCTTCTTTAAACGCTTTTCGTATATCCCCCTCAATCAGCTCAGTCTTTTCATTGATCCAACGATATAGCTCCTGCCAATTCGAACCGATAAGCTCGGCTATCGTTTCTTTTACTTGCATCACGAGCCATGAGTGAGTCGCCTCATTGAAAAATTGTTCCACACTTGAAGACATCTGCAGGATAACCCGTAAATCATCAGAAGCCCTCCCTTGGTGAGCAGAAATAAACGCTCCTAATGTATCCCATTTGATCACCTGAAATGGAATCCCTTCTTCTTCTGCCGATAAACAGAGATAAGCTAGATTTTGCGCAATATGGTCCATATACGAGAAAAAGTGGTCATCAGCTTTTTTTGTTAAGGTTTGATAAAATTTCGTTTGGATATCCTGTGTATCAATTCCCATGAGCCCCTCCAGATTCCGAGCATAAAAAAGGCTGAACAAATACATCGTTCAGCATTATTGTATTATCTGTATACTGGGCTAGCAGGATTCGAACCTGCGAATGACGGAGTCAAAGTCCGGTGCCTTACCACTTGGCTATAGCCCAATGTAGGGATAGTATATATAGGTTCGCTGGAAATTATGCACAGTGATTTTCGAAGAAAAATGAACTTTACCTGGTTGGAATAGGAACTCTTTAGTAGAGTTCTTTCATACTTTTGCAAACTTATTCGCCTCTTTTGGTTACAGACTGCTCATGTAATGAGCGAACAAAAAAGCAGCCCATTTGGACTGCTCCATTTCAACCTTTAGAATACAAACTCTCAACAATAATTTGGTTGGTTTTTACTACTTATAATTCTTTCTTTATATCTGTTAACAGTTGTGTCAAGATGTTGGTGAATTGATTAAGATGTTCTTGTGTTCTACCCGGGAACTCTTTTTCCAAGAATGCGAGGTTATCATTTTTCGTGTGCCAAATGCCCCCATGTTTTTCGGTTTGGGTATACCCGTCTTGATCACCAAGTTCCCAGTTTGTTGCTTCAAGGTAGGCGATTGTTATTCCTTTTGCCTTAAAAGGAGCATGGTCACTCCAATCTCCAGTTGTTCCTGTAGGGTATTCAGGATTTATCCCTGGGTTTGTTTGAAGTGGAATTTTTCGCTGTTTAGCAATTTTCAAGGCCAAATCACGAATCCAGCCATCTTCCCCATCGCCGCCATATACATAAATATTGTCACCTGCAAGTAGGCTATCGAGATTGATCATCCCAATTGTGTTCGCAACTTCTTCAGCGGTCATATTTTTCGCATAATAATTTGAGCCTTGTAACCCTTCCTCTTCTGCTCCAAAGAATACATATTTAATATCATATGGAAGGTTACGCTTATCCAAAGCCATCGCCGTTTCAAGAATAACGCCAACACTAGAGGCATTGTCATCGGCGCCTTTTCCAACGCTTACCGAGTCATAATGAGCTCCAACGATAATTTGCTTGTTTGTTTTCGGGTTATCTTTAACACCAACAACATTAGCAGACTGTTTATTGACGTTACGGCGAACATAATTAAAGCTCTGTTCCTCAACTTCCAAATCCAGCTTTTCCAATTCATTTAAAATGTATTGACGTGCTTTTGTTTCATTTTCTGAACCAGCAACCCTTGGTCCAATTCCTTCCGTTAATTGCACAAGATGATCATACGCCAAATCCCCTGCAAACTTTTTCGGTGCGGCACTTGCTGATCCTACTGTTAAAAATGCTGATGCCGTAAAGACTCCTGCTACTACAGCTCTTTTTAGTGTTCTCATTCCCATATGTATCTAATCCCCCTGAACGTTTCTATTAAACTATAAAAATAGAATATCAGTTATTGCATATTAATGCAATATATTTTATTAATATACAAATTTATTAACATGTAACTGAACTTCTAGCATCGTTACCATTACTGTTGTTTAACTCCAATAAAAAAAACACTGGGAATTTGAAAATCCCAGCGCCATTTGATGTGTTTACTAAACACTACCTTGTAACTTTAATTAAAAAATATCTTATTTTTAGCTTCAAAGCTTATAAAATATCGATCCAAATTTTAATAGCTGTAGCTAAGATTAAGCATGCTAATACAACTTGGAGAATCTTCGTATTCATCTTCTTTCCTGCCATTGCTCCTAGTGGTGAAGCAAGTAAACTTGCAATGATCATAATCAGGGAAGGTAAAAATGCTACTTGTCCAGTTGTAATCTTCCCGACAGTTGCACCGATTGAAGAAATAAACGTGATCGCTAAGGATGAGGCAATGGTCATTCGAGTTGGGATTTTTAATACCACAAGCATGATGGGTACTAATAAGAATGCACCCGCTGCACCTACAATACCGGAGCCAATCCCAACAATGAATGCAAGTGAAGCTGCTACCCATTTATTAAAGTTCACCTGGTCAAGAGGAATATCATCGATTCCTTTTTTAGGAATAAACATCATGATTGCGGCAATTAAAGCTAATATTCCATAAACTAAATTAATTCCACTCTCTGTCATCAATCTAGATCCATAACCGCCGATAAAGCTCCCAATTAATATACTTGCTCCCATATACCCTATAAGCGTTTTATTTAAATAACCACCTTTACGATAGGCCCAAACCCCACCAATAGTCGCGAAAAATACTTGAACTGCACTGATTCCAGAAACTTCATGGGCACTGAATGCTGCTAGACCAAATAAAGGTGGAATATATAATAGCATCGGATATTTAATAATGGACCCGCCAATTCCTAACATCCCTGATAGATATGAACCAATAAAACCAATTAAAAATATGGTTACGATAAATTCAATATCCATTAGACTGCCTCCTTCCTTAAGAAAAGGGAACCTCATCTGGTTCCCGTTTTCTTACGCTTTTTTTATCCAAAACTTCAAAATATCGTTCTCTTCTTCGTGTTTCATGATTTCGTGACCACCCGATTTTGCCCATGCAGTAAGGTCATTCTTTGCACCCTTATCTGTTGCATGGATTTCTAAAATCTGACCACTTTCAATTTCATTGATTGCCTTTTTTGTCTTTACAATAGGCATAGGGCAAGCTAATCCTTTTGCATCTAAAACCTTATTTGCTTCCATTTTTTCTCCTCCTAGTATGTGTTTTTATCGAACCGCACAGCGATTTGGACCAATTTCCATTTCACGTTGTTTTTCTTCATCAGGATTGATTTTCCCCATATTTGTTTCGCGAATCTCTTGATAAGCATTTGGTTGTGGTGGTAGGTTTTCAGTTACCATTTTTCTGAACTCATTTTCGTCCTTAATATTCAAGCCATGGTTCTTACGATATAAAGTTCCTAATTTTTCAGAAACGCTGCCATCCTTGTTCAACTCATCAATGATCATAAAGTGAGCAGGTAAAACGGTTAAGTCTTCTGATAAGTCTTTGTAGCGCTTATATAAACTTTCTCTTAAATCTCCTACCCAATCTTGTGCCAATCCTGCTAAATCTGGTCGACCAATGGAGTCAATAAACAAGATATCACCAGATAATAAGTATGTTCCATCAACAATAAACGAGGTAGATCCAATCGTGTGACCTGGGGTATACAAGGCATGGATATTGATGTTTACCTTCCCAATTTCCACATCTTTTCCGTCTACTAATGGCTCATAAGCAAACGTTACTTCGGTTGCATCCTTTGGTGGTAACCAATAAGTCGCTCCCGTTTCTTCTGCAATTTTTCTTCCTCCTGAAATGTGATCGGCGTGAAGATGTGTATCAAAAACATGGTTGATTTTAGCGCCAATCCTTTCAGCAAACTCAAGGTATAGATGTGTCATACGGGTAGCATCAATAATCGCAGCCTCACCGTTCGAGACAACCATATAAGATAAACAGCCTTTTCCAATACGAACAAACTGATAAATTTCACCGCCGTCTTTTAAATCCCCAATCTTAACCGGCTCTAAGTGTTCGCTCCAAGCTTTCATCCCTCCCTCAAGGTACGAAACGGCCATTCCTGCATCAGATAGCATTTCCGCTACCATAATCGAAGATCCTTCTTTCGCACAGACCACTAAAACAGGCTTTTCAGTAGGAATTTTATCTAAAATCCCTTCAACACCATCTAATAATTCGAAATAAGGAATGTTCAAATATTCAAAGTTTTCACCTTCGATTTTCCAATCCTGAAAGTCACTTTCATTACGTACATCTAAAATAAACAATTGTTCCTTATTGAATACCTTTTTGGTGACCTCTGCAGAGTTCATTCTCGTAATCGTCATAACATTTTACCCCCTACGGTATAATAGTTTCCAAAAATTTTTTCAAGGTTTTGACCGTTAATCACGTAGTACTGGCACATTCTATCCCTTATTTAATAAAACTCGTCGTTTCTCCAGACCATTGACTCATTCCCGGTACAACATTCAATACTTTTGTAAATCCCTTTTCTGTTAACTTTTGTGCAGCAAGGTCACTACGGCTACCTGTTCGGCAAACAATATAAATTTCTTGGTCTTGTTCTAATTCGCCTAAACGTTGCTCTAGTTCTTCTAAAGGAATCGAAATCGCATTAGGGATATGGTTAAACGCATATTCTGCTGTTTCTCTCACATCAAGAACAACCAAATTTTCATCTGAATCAAGTTTCGCTACCAATTCGTCATTATTGATAACGTGAGGATGTTTTTTTTCAATCGTTTCATCGCTAGAGGACTTTCTTAAATAATGCTTTAATGTGTCTCCTTCCTCTAATGTCCCTATATACTGATGTCCTGTACTTTCCGCCCATGCCCTAAGATCCGCTTTGGAGCCTTTGTCAGTTGCTAGTACCTCCAAAACCTGACCAGCTTCTAACTCCTTCATTGCTTTCTTTGTTTTGACAATTGGCATTGGACACGCTAACCCTTTAGCGTCTAAAATTACGTTTGCTTTCAAGTTATCCATCGTTATTCCTCCTGTTTTTATACCTATAAGGGTATAATTTTAATTAAAAATTATTCTACTTTTCCTTCCCAGGCCATCATTCCACCTGTCATATTGATGACGTTAAACCCCTGATACTCAAGAAATTCTGAGGCACGAGCACTTCTCGCTCCTGATCGGCAAACAATGATATATTCTTTTGTTTTTTCTAATTCATGCATTCGAAATTCAAGTAGTCCTAATGGGATATTGAATGCTCCTGGGATTTTTCCAGCTGTTACTTCATCCACTTCTCGAACATCGATAATAGTTAATACTCTTCCTTCGTTAAGGAAGGATTCAACTTCCTTTGCAGTGATTGCTTTCATATTTGATTCCTCCCCTTTATGCTGACCAGTTGCTCATACCGCCTTTTACATTCGTTACGTTTGTGAATCCCAATTTTTTCAACAGCTTACTTGCTTTTTGGCTTCTCATCCCACTTTGACAAATGACCACAATCTCTTTATCTTTTGAAAGTTGATTTGCTTTATTTGCCAATTGGTGAAGTGGAATATTTTTAAATGATTTGATGTGATTACCGTTATATTCACCAGGTGTTCGGACGTCAACAAATTGCTTATTCTTATCATTTAATTCTTTTTTTAACTCTGAAGTGGTTATATGTCTAATGCCTTTAGTAGGAAGCGTACGTTGAATGATTAAAAATAAGAAAACTGCGATCACGATATAATTGATATATTCCAATGTTTAGCCCCTCTCTATTGTAGGTCTACAATTAAATAAACAGATTGACATTCCCATCTTCAGCCTCAGCTAAATAAGCAGCAACTCCTGCATATTCAATATTGTCTAATAGTTCTTCCTCTTGTAGACCTAAAAGATCCATGGTCATTGTACAAGCGATAAGCTTTACATCTTGTTCCTGAGCCATTTCAATTAATTGTGGCAATGGAATTGCATTGTGTTTCTTCATTACGTTCTTGATTAACTTTGGACCAATGCCTGCAAAGTTCATTCTAGAAAGTCCCATTTTATCTGCCCCTCTAGGCATCATTTTCGCAAACATTTTTTCCATAAAGCCTTTTTTTACTAGGATATGCTCATCCTTACGTAAAGCATTTAATCCCCAAAAGGTGTGGAAAATCGTGACTTCATGATCGTAAGCAGCCGCACCATTAGCGATAATATAGGCAGCCATCGCTTTATCATAATCTCCACTTAATAGTACAATCGTTGTTTTTTTCTTTTCTGTCATGATGTAACCTCCTAATGTTTTAAACATATACCCGTGTAGGTATCAAATAAAATAAAAAATTATCCTTTTTTAATCCAAAACTTGAATACATCAGTTTCCTCTTCATAATCCAATAATTCATGACCGGTTGATTTTGCCCAAGCTGTAAGGTCGTTCTTTGCACCTTTATCGGTTGTATGAATTTCTAAGACTTGACCTGATTCAAGTTCATTCATGGCCTTCTTTGTTTTCACAATTGGCATTGGGCAAGCCAAGCCTTTAGCGTCTACTACTCTAGTAACATTCAAGTATAATCCCTCCTAATAATCCACATTACCATTACCCCTACGGGTATAATAATAAATAAAAAAAGATTTGTCTAGCATTTTTATTTACTTCTCAAAAGCTGTTTAACGATAGGAATCCGAACATGATTAATCAGATATGGAAATATAAATGAAAAACCAAGTAACCCTGCGTTTTTAGGATACCTACTTGGGTAATAATATACCTATTAGGGTATGTTGTCAACTCTATTTATCTCTATATATATTTCAAGCCTTTTACAGCTCTGGTGTCATGTAGAGACTTTTATTATTGTCAGACTCATTCCCAAAAGAGTGTTTTCGATTGAATGCTCACGCCTGTGGCTTCTTGCGGAACCATTTAGTAAAAACCAAAAGGTCCCCTAGTGCTAAGCCAATCGCTATGATGATAATGGTAGTTGAGATTCCTGAGGATTCACCCATAATTTTTGAAATCGCAAATCCATTTAGTAAACCTATTAGAATAGCTGCGTAATTTTTTCCTCTTAGTTTTAGATACTCCACTTTTTTCTCCCATTGATTCTTGCAAGCCGTAGTTGAGGAAGAACTCTTCACTAATACTTAATACTATCTTAAATCAAAATAAATTCCTGTATCAACCAATTTTTCAAATAGCTTTTAATCGTAATAGTTGACTTTCTGCTTAAACTGAATGTAATATATAAATTGCATATGTAAGATATATATTGCACAACAAAGTGTAGGTGGATGTATGAAAAATAACGTGAAAATCACACGAGTTAAAATGGGCATCACTCAACAACAATTATCCCAAAGAATTGGAGTAACTAGACAAACAATTGGGCTCATTGAGAAGGGAGAATATAACCCCAGTCTTCAACTTTGTGTTGCCATTGCAAAGGAACTGAATAAAACATTAGACGAATTATTTTGGGAGGTAGAGTAAGAATGAGAACTTGGATATCTTTTTTATTACCAGAGGACGAATATAAGGAGAAAAGGGTCCTACATTTTCTATCAGAAGGGTCGATCATTCTCTTAATTTCTTTAGTTTCTCTCTTTATAAGTAGTCGATACCTAAATTTCTTTCAAGTTGATCTGGAATTTGCTCTTTTTATCTCAATCATTCTATTCCTTGGGTATGTTTTCTTAAGGTATATATTATCTGGTATGGAATATACAGATGTTGCAACAGAAGGTACATACAAGCAAGAACTCAAGAAAGCGTTTAGAGGCACGTGTTTATTTGTTGGTATTTTCACACTGGTTTATTTGGTATTTGAAGGGATCCCAAGCAAACTAAATGAGTGGATTGAAACAATAGGACTTCCATTAACTTGTGGCTTGGTGTGGTATTGCTTTAGTTTTATTTCCATAAAGAAATCGTACAAAAAGAATAAAGAATTATTATAAGAGAAAGTCACTGCTTCTATATAATTAAGTCAATAATATATCAAGAATACCAGGTTCTGTTTTTGAGTATACAATGGCACTCAGAAAGGATAAAACGCATCTGAATTAGTATCCAAAAAAACTAGGAAAATCACAAGGTTGTTAGCATTGAAGAACGCTCAGAAGGAAAGTTTTCTGAGCCTTTTTTTATTGCCTTATTCCATTAAATCATCCCGTTAATAACACGTTAGCCTTAAAACTCCATAAAGTGACTTGAATTTGGATAAAGATTGCCCTTTGAAAATCCTAAAGAAGTATAAAATTTATCAGCCTGTTCTGTATCTGTATGAAGCACTAATATTTTATAATTTCCTTTTGCCTTGGCAATTATCGTTCTTACCAAAAGGCTTCCTATACCGTTTCTCCTATACCCTTTACTTACGTAAAACCTTCTAAGTCTTCCAATATATGGTTCATTTGAAAATGGGTCTTTATTCAATCCACCAATAGCAACAAGGTAACCTTCTTCATTAAACATGCCAAATAAACCTTCTCCAGAATGGTTAAAAGTGTTACACCCATTTTTATAATCATTTACTAATCTTTCGACAAAACGGAAACCATCTTCTTTGCTTTCCTTCACTAAACTAGCCAAATCAAAATCCAACAGATTATAAATTTGCTTTACCTCATACTTCCCCATATGGAACTTCCTCCCAATCCCTTAAGTCTTATTAACTTTTCAGCCGTTAGTTGATCAACGAAAAAAGAGCTGCGTACCACAACTCCATCTCCAACTTAAATTTCCGTTATTTTAATAAAGGATTTTATAAAAGTGAGTCCGTTTTTTACTAATCAATTAGTAACTGAGAAACAAAGTAACATGAAGCCTAGCAGAAGCAACCAAGAACGAATAGATTGATAGAACATCCATCTTTTTCTTATTTGCTTCCAATCAGTAGGTGGATTGGCTGCATCCCAATCTTTTATTTTCTTGTTAATAGGAACATTATATCTAATAGTTATGATTGTTGCTAAAATGAACATTCCAGCGGAGGAGAAACGACTTATTAAGTCAATACCTCCAAATTCTTTAGCAAATATTGCGTAAGACAAGGTAAAAATAACACTTAAAGGCATAAATACTGGCATAATAAGTCCATATGTTTTTAGTGAACCTTGTTCAAAACGTATATGGTGCTCTTGAGGTAATTGTCGAATAACTGGATGTACTAAAGCGTAAGAAGTAAACTCAGCACAAGCAGTGAAACCTGCTATTAAAATTGTAAAAAAACCTAATATATCCAAATTTGTAACATCTCCCAAATTACAACTAATTTATATTCTTATTTAATTATACATTAGATTGATTTTATCTTATTTTCACCTAAGCTTCACCTGAAAGTGGATAATTACTATACAAATACAGACCTAATAACATTTCCTAATGCTTAACAACGAAAATTAGCAGTCCAATTTTTCGCTAATTGGACTGCTAAAAAAGCTATTGTATTGTACTTCAAAACCGAAAACCAAACTTCTTAGAAATATTACTAGGAGTTGCTACTGGGCTAGCAGGATTTGAACCTGCGCATGACGGAGTCAAAGTCCGGTGCCTTACCGCTTGGCTATAGCCCAATGTAGCAATTAGAATATGTAGGTCATTCAAATTTTATACAAAAAAAATAAACGTGGCGGAGTTGGAGGGATTCGAACCCTCGCACGCTTGCACGTCTACTGCATTTCCAATGCAGCCCCTTATAGCCGCTTGGGTACAACTCCAGTATAAAAATTTGGTGGAGCCTAGCGGGATCGAACCGCTGACCTCCTGCGTGCAAAGCAGGCGCTCTCCCAGCTGAGCTAAGGCCCCAAACATTTTGGCAATCCCACTTATGCCGTTCTCCCAAGATGTTTTATCAACCCGCTATTCTCGCAGGTGGGTTTCCTCATTATGATCTCTGCTCTCCTACCCAAGCAGGCCCAGCATCCATCACACCATATTGGAATCCCTAGTAAATCGTACGGTTAAAAACATAAAAGGCTAACGTACACGGCAGGACTGACGAAATCATTCTGGTGCTGGCTTAAGGACTTTCACCCTCTCACGCAGCATATTTGGTGGAAATGATGGGAGTCGAACCCATGTGCAGAAATATTGCCACTTATACGTCTACGAGTGTAGTCAATTTCTTTTATTTCGCCTGCTTCTTTAGCCAACTGACTGGCATAGAAACCGCTAGTCTGGTTGTTCTCTTCCTTCATCCTCAGACGGTGAATGTTAGGCGTAGTCCACTAATAGTGAGTCCCACTCCCTACCACATGGACGATGGAGGGCGGAACCGCTATCGTCTGTTTTTAGGCAGCGAAAGCGAAGTTGTTAGAATGTTTGCCAGTTATAGGCTTTGACGTTTTAACGTGGACGATCCCCACGACTCGCAATATAAGCTCAAACTATTCCTGTCGATACCAGGACATTCCCAGATATAATGGCGGAGAAGGAGGGATTTGAACCCTCGCGCCGGTTGCCCGACCTACACCCTTAGCAGGGGCGCCTCTTCAGCCTCTTGAGTACTTCCCCAAACTTTCATCATAAAGAAACATTCCTTTTTGAAAGACGTTGTCGTGAATGTGTATCACGTATCGTGTGAATACAATATATCATGGCAAGAAACCTCTTGTGTACCTGTAATTTTTTGTAACTTTGGGACGTTTATCCTATTTTCACTCACCAACCCATCGTT
>Ga0182742_1003813_pt1 | contig 14265 bp, 10 predicted proteins | sample eDN5th37CBELigMG_FD_128880 | JGI IMG/M metagenome (GOLD analysis project Ga0182742, IMG submission 128880) | Enriched Miracle-Growth compost microbial communities from Emeryville, California, USA - eDNA 5th pass 37_C BE-Lig MG (version 2)... ... | reverse complement strand
TCACTCAGGCCGACCTCGACGCCGTCGCCGCACGTCTCAACTCCCGACCACGGAAGACCCTCGACTTCGACACCCCAGCCGATAGGCTCCAAGCACTGTTGCGCTGACGGGTTGAGTTCACCCTCGCAGCCTTGAGGATCTCGTTGGCCTTGCGCAGCTCGGCGTTCTCTTTCTCGAGCTGCTTGATCCGCTGCGCCGCCTCAGTGGTGACGCCGGGCTTCACGCCCGCGCCCACCTCGTAGCGGCGCTGCCAGAGCCGCAGCGTATCAGGGCTCATCCCCAGCAACCCCGCCACATGACGGACCGCGCTCATCATCGTCGGGTGCGACGGCCGCGTCTCCGCGAGCATCCGCAACGCCCGCTCACGCATCTCCGGCGAATGCTTCCTGTTCATCATGTTCCATCCTTGCTTGAAGAACGGAACGAAAGTCAGGCTGATTCAATTGATGTCGCCGCGCATCAGTAGCTTTCACTCATGGAACACTCCGCCGAAGAGCTTGCCGCTGCGCTCCGCGAAGTCGATCTCGCTGAGGTTGGACTCCAGGAGCCACTGCGGGCCTTTGGGACCCTGCAGGAGCTAGCGAGCGCTCATCCAGACGACAGCGCAGGTCGTGCGGCGCTCACCGTCCTCTCCAACGTGGCAGGGATGATGCTGAAGCCGGATCGGTGGGAATCCCCGTACATTCCCGCGATGCAAATCGGTGACCGTCGAACCTGGCTGCCAGAGGACCTCAGTGAAGTCCACCTCGGGTTCCTCGCCGCATCTCACGCACAGCTCCCGCCAGGAGCACTTCATGCGCAAGTGATCGACGTGCTGTTCGTGAGCGCGGTGGATCGAGGTGAGCGCTACAAACTCGCGCTGGAGTCGGTGAACGCCTGGATCGAGGTGGGACTCCCCGGCGAGCTTGACCGCGAGGAGGAGCAAGGCTGGCGTCGCGCAATCGAGATCGCGTTGCGATACGGCTTCACGGCGCAGGTCGCTGAACTTGTTGACTTGGCGATGGAGAAGATTCGGCTGGAGCGGCCAGGCTCTGTCTGGCAGATCGCACGGGCGCTTCACGATTCTGGAGCGGGGCGTGAGTACGCTGCGGAAGTCGTCGAGCGGCTGATGAGGGTTGCAGAGCAAGTCGAGGACCACCACTTTCAGCGGGAGATTCTGGAACAGGCTCGTCGCTGGGCAGCGAGTGGTCGAGACCTCGCTGCTGTCGGTGAGATCGATGAGCAGATCGGCGACCTGTGGTGGGACGAGGCAAAGCTGAGGCAGCCGTCGTCACATTTCATGGCCCGAGACTGCTTCGGAAGCGCCTACAACCAGTACAAGCGTGTCGAACGGAGCCGACGCTCAGCAAGAACGAACAAGCGCATCGCACGGCTGCCGCGCAAGATCCGCGAGGAGGGTGAACTTGCTCTCGGCGAGATGCACGCTGTCGAATCAGACCCCATCGATCTGACGGTGTTGCGTGAGCAGGCGGACGAGGTGCTGAAGCAGGAAGACAGTCTTCATGCCTTCGCCTCGTGGTTCGCTCGGGTTCCCCTCGAATCTGTTGATCAGGCGCGCACGAACGCCGAACAAGCGATGCGTGAGCATCCCATCCAGCACCTGTTTTCAAGGACCACCGTCGCAGCGGATGGCCGCACAGTGCAGCATTCCGCGAGCGCGCCCGGACAGGGGGTCATTCCTGGTGATGTCTGGAGTGAGATGTTGCGCCACTGGGAGCTGAAGGTCAGCATATTGGCTCAGGGATACATCTGGCCTGCCTGGATCGAGCTGAGCACGAGATTCAGGCTCACGCTTGGTGACTTCGCTCGGATGGTGCGGTCTTCCGCGTTCGTCCCGCCGGAGCAAGAGCGTCACTACGTGACCGCGCTCCACAACGGGTATTACGGGCGGCTGAGTGAGTCGATCTTCATGCTCGCGCCGACGGTGGAGGCTTGTGTCCGTGCGTGTCTCCAGAGGGCTGGGATCGAGACCAGGAACATCCGAGCGGATGACACCGAGATCGAACCTGGCCTCAGCGCTTTGATGCAACTGGAAGGTGTAGACGAGGCATTGACTCCCGATCTGGCGTGGAACATCAGAGCGCTCTACTGTGGACCGCTTGGACCGAACCTGCGTAACCGGGTTGCGCACGGATTGCTCTCGGAGTCCGAGAGCAACAACGGCTATGTACTGTTCGCCTGGTGGCTCGCGCTGAGGCTAGCCTTCGTACCGTTCTTCAACCACACGATGGAGGATGCGGGGGAACCTCACCGAGAACACGAATCAGCCGAGGAGTCAGAATCCGGACAGACTCCACCTCTTGATGATTCTGAAGAGTGAAGAACAATCCCCCTCCGGGCGGTGCTTCTGAGCTGGGATGCTGGAAAAGGACCCCTTACCCCACTCGGCGCGAAAACTGCCAGCGAAGGTGACTCACCCCGTCACAACGTCATCGGTGCAGTTGGATGGCCAGGCCCAGATCTCAGCTCCCGCTCGAAAGCCTGCCCAGAGAATCTCCGGTTTGGTGTCGTCGCTCCGGCCTGAGGGTCCAGCGGGGGATTCGAGGCCGGGTGGGAGAGCCTGGAGCGCCCGAAGACGCCGACCCCACGGATACCCGTAGCTGGATCTTGCATCAAGCTCGTTGTGAGCGCAACTCGTTGACCGAGGGTCAGGTTCTCGGGAGAAGGCTCGCGCGTCTGCACCTCCCGCTACTCTGGTCGAGATCGAGCGCGACAGCGCGGGTGTCCCCAGGAGACGGTTGGACTTGACGAACGACAAGCCCGTCCGGCTAGTATGTGGTCCGGTAGCGATTCTTGAAATACAGAGCGCGCGCCACTACGGAGAACCCACGCCTCGTGCGTGGGTTCTTGCGTTAGGGAGGGTGTGATGCTCGTCGCGTATCTCGACGAGTTCGGGCACGTCGGTCCCTATATCGAAGATGGACACCGTAAGTTCGGGCAGCACCCGGTTTTCGGGTACGCGGGGTTCATCATCCCTGCCTCGAATGCGCGCGCCATCGGCGCGGAGTTCAAGCGAGTCAAGACCTCACTCTTCAAGACGGAGATCGACAAGAGCGCAACCCCAGCACAGTGGGAGCGCAAGGGGTCCGAGTACTTCACCACGGGGAGCATTGAGGCCCGCCCGGAGCAGGTGCGCGCCTTCACGGGCCTTGTTCGTCAGTTGCGAGGTCTCGGTGGGCAACTCTTCTACTACGGGGACGAGAAGCAGCGCGGCACGGTGAAGGAAACGAACCGGACTGCTCACGACGTGATGCACGATGCTCTCCGCGAGACGATCAACCGCATCTGCACACACGCGGAAACCGCTGGTGAGGACGTTTTGATTCTGATGGATTCCTTCACTGACAAAACGCGGCAAGAGCTGGCCGCGAAGATGTACGCCCACATCTACTCGCGGCGTCGCAACGAGATGAAGAGAATCATCGAGGCACCCCTCCACATCGAGAGCAAACTCAATTCCGGAATCCAGATGGCGGACTGGGTCTGTGGACTCATCGGTCGCGCCTCGCACCTTCAGCTCGTGAAGGACTCTGAGTTTCGCTGGGCAGCTACGAGTTTTCGGTCTTCCCTGCAAGGCGGGTTCACCTACGAGTCGAAGTTGCACCTCTTGCGTGGCCCTGAAATCCATCACAGCGAACTCTTCAATGAGAGGCCCGTCAGATTCGTACAGCCCCGGCCGGGGACGCTGGGAGCACGGATTCCGAATCTCCAGGAAATCTACGACGCCACTCGTCGGGCGTCGAACGGACGCTGAGGCTAGCGTCGCACTGACTCTACGAAGGCCCGGACCGTCTCGCTCTCGAACCGAACGAACTTCCCAATCTTCACGATCTCGATTCGGCGCGCTCGAACCAGCCGACGAACGAAGGCTTCGGATACGGCGAGTTGCTCAGCAACCTCGTCGATAGTCAAGAGCGGGCGTGCGGTGTTGTTGGTCATGGGCTGACCTCCCTTCACCTACTACTACGCCGATGCCCTGTGCTGCGACCAACGCCGTGCCAGATTTCGTGCCACTAGCACCGAAGACTTGTGGCACACGGCGCTCAACAGCGCTCAGTTGACGGCGCTTGTTTCCAGAAACAACGGGGTTTCCGCAGATCGGATTCGGGCCTCGTTCTGCTATGCAAGCAGGAGGTCGCCGGTTCGATTCCGGCAGGGTCCACCCTGTTCTGATCGCGCCGCGTGCCCCTCGTGACTCGGTCGTTGTCGCACTGCCGCAGCGCTCCCGGTACCCGCATCACGAAGTACTGAGGAAAACACGAAGTACTGATATTTCCGGGCTAGGAATGCGGATCTCGCGCATTCCTCAGTACTTCACGAGCATCGCGCCCGCGCCGCTCAGTCCGCCGCGTCGCCCACCCTCACCGGTGCCGCGCGAGGGCGGCGATCCCCGCGAAGACGAGCAGCACCGTCGCGCCGATCGCCAGGAGGCCTGCGATGAGTGCCCAGGCGGGGTGCGACCCCGAGAGCTGGGTGACCCCGATGGCGACCGCGGCGGCGAGGGCGAAGAGCCCGAGACTGCTCTTGGTGATCTCAGGGCGCCCGGATCCGCGTGATGGCGCCCGGCCAAGGATCGACCGGAGCGCGAGCGTCGCGAGCGCGCACCACCCGGCGGGAATGAGGATCGCCGCGACGACGTCCGCCGGCCGATGCCAACCGGTCAGCACCGTCATGACGCCGATCGCCGTCGTCACGCTCGCCGCGACCACCGCGGTCCACCCCCGCGCGCGGATCGGCACGGCGAGTACCCACACGAGCCCCGCGACGGCCGCGAGCGAGGCATGACCAGACGGGAAGGAGTTGAGCGTCGCCTCCTGGATGCCGAGGTCGGGCTTGCTCAGCACGAGGAGCTTCAAGGCCTGCACCGACAGGAGTGACACGGCGGCCATGCCGAGGACGATCGCGCCAGCGGCGATCCGGCGGGTGCGCAGCAGGAGGGTCAGGATCCCCGACCCGCCGAGCAGCGCGGCCGCAACCGGCAGCTGGTCGAGGGCCAGGGTGAGCCAGCGCGACACCCTCGGGGCGACGACCTCGTCCGCCGCCTGCAGTGCCCATTCGTCGAGCTGCTGCCCCGTCCAGGTCAGCAGCGCCAGCCAGGCGACGATCCCGGCTGCGACCCAGACCACCGCCGCCATCGCGAGGTGGCCGAGCACGACGCGACGCGACGGGCGCTCAGAGCCGGAGGACCGCATTCGCGATCAGGAAGTAGACGATGAGCCCCGTGGCATCGACGAATGTGGTGATGAAGGGATTCGAGAAGACCGCGGGATCGACGCGGAGCGCGCGCGCCACCAGCGGCATCATGCCCCCGATCGTCGCCGCCATGGCGCAGATCATGACGAGGGTGAGCCCGATGACGATGCCAACCTGCGGGCTGAACGCGAAAGCGGTGACCGCCCCGCCGATGACGCCGAGCAGGGCCCCGAGCGAGAGCCCGACGACGAGCTCGCGACCGAGCACCCGCCAGAGATCGCGTGGTCGGACCTCCCCCAGTGCGAGGGCGCGAGTGACCGTCGTCGCCGCTTGATTGCCGGTGTTGCCGCCCGTGCCGATGAGCAGCGGGACGAAGAGCGCGAGCACGGTCATCTGCTCGAGCGTCGCCTCGAAGACGGCCAGCACCTGCACCGTGAGCGTCGCCCCGATCGCAAGCACCAGGAGCCACACGATGCGGGAGGTGACGAGTCGCCGGATCGGCGTCGCGAAGTACGGGCGCCGCAGCGGCTCGACACCACCCTGCCGGGCGGTGTCCTCCGCGTCCTCCTGCTCGAGGATGCGCACGGCGTCGTCGATCGTCAGGATGCCGACCAGCCGGGACTCGCTGTCGACGACCGGCAGGGCAAGGACACGGAGCTCCGTGCACCGGCGGGCGGCTGCCTCGGCGGTCTCGTCCGCGGCGACCACCTCGGTGCGCCGCATGACCGTGGCGACGCTGTCCTCCGGGGCGGCGCCGAGGAGCCCGCGCAGGCTGACCACCCCGAGCACGTGACGTCGATCGTCGAGCACGGGCAGCGTGTAGACGGTTTCCGCGTCATCGAGCCGGGCGTGCACCCGCTCCAGCGCTGCGGCCACGGTGGTGTCCGCGCGGGTGGAGACGTACTCCGGGCTCATCCGGCGGCCGACCGAGCCCTTCGGATACCCGAGCACGCCCGCGGTGAGCTGGCGCTCCTTGTCCGAGAGCCCATGGAGCAGTCGGGGCGCGAGCCCAGCCGGCAGCTCGTCGAGTAGCCAGACCCGATCGTCGGGGTCGAGGCTGGCGAAGATGGCGGCGACGTCCGCGTCTTGCAGCCCCTGGACGAGGTCGCTCTGTAGGCTCGGGGACAGCCGCTCAAAGACGTCGAGAGCGCGTTCCTTCGGCAGCAGCCGGTACACGATGGCGCGCCGCTGGAGCGGGAGCCGCTCGAGGAGCGCGATGAGCCGCTCGGGGCTGATGGTCGTCAGCAGCGCGACGATGCCGGGGAAGTCCCGTTGGTCGAGGAGCGCCTGCATCGCGAGCTCGATGTCGTCGGCTTCGGTGAACTGTCGTGCGTGCATGGTGTTGCCCCTTCGCACCGGTGCGGTGTGTCGGCGCCGCGCACGGTGCCGCGGCGCGCCTGGAGGTGGACCGCGTCCGCAGGTGGGTGCGACTCAGATCAGCTGAGCCGCGGCGCAAGGGGACGCGGTGCGCGATGAATGACTGGAGCCGTCCGAACTCATCCGCCTCACCTCGCTCTGTTGCCCAGAATCGCCGGACCTCCCACGCTACCGGATGCTTCCTGACCCCCGCATGCCGAAGGGCTTCGACCGCGCATGGCCGGCCACGGGTGGAGCCGGTTGGCACGAAGTACTGAGGAACGCGCGAAGTACTGAGATTTCCTGGTCAGGAATGCGGATCCCACGCATTCCTCAGTACTCCGGGCCCGCCTCAGCTCGCGCGCCGTCGCCCGTCAGCGGCCCGCGCAAAGTGCTCCGGGGTGAGCCCGTCGAGCAGCTGCCCTGGCGCGAGGTCGAGTGCCCAGGCGAGCCGCAGGAGTGAGTGGATCGAGGGCAGGGCCCTGCCGTTTTCGTAGGCGCGATAGTTCGCGGAGTCCATGGCGGCGAGGGCGCCGACCTGGTCTTGTGTGAGCCCGAGGTCCTTGCGCGCCGATGCCAGCAGCCGCCCAATGTGGGTGGCTGCAGGGGATGCGACGCGGGGCACTCCCCCACCCTCGGCGACGCCGGGTACTTGAACCAGATGCTAAGTCACCGGGCACTAGTACCCTGAAAGCGCGGGCGTGGCGGCCACGGGGATCGCGGCAGGTGCAGCGACTCACCGAGACCGGGACCGCGCCGCCTGGCACAAGCAACCGCGGGAGGGCTTAGGGGTGTCGTCGAACAACCACGCCGGGTTCATCTGGTCGGTCGCTGACCTGCTGCGCGGGAGCTTCAAGGCGCACCAGTATGGGGACATCGTCCTGCCGTTCACGGTGCTACGTCGTCTCGACGCCGTGCTCGCGCCGACGAAGCAGCGTGTGCTCGACACGGCCAAGCAGGCGCTGGCCGATGGCATGCCCGTCACGCAGGGCCTGCTGAAGGCGCGGGCGAGTCACACCTTGAGCTTTTGGAACACGAGTCCCTTCACGCTGGCGGGCACGCTCGGCGACCCCGATCAACTCGCATCAAACCTGAGCGACTACATCAATGGCTTCAGCGACAACGTGCAAGACATCTTCACGAAGTACAAGATGGCCGATCGCCTGCAGGAGCTCGCCGAGGCGAACCTCCTCTTCCACGTCACGCAGCGCTTCACCGAGGTCGACCTGTCGCCGCAGGCGGTGCCGAACGACGAGATGGGGCACATCTTCGAGGAGCTCATCCGCCGCTTCGCGGAGGCGTCGAACGAGACGGCGGGTGAGCACTTCACCCCGCGCGACGTCGTCGGCCTCATGGTCGACCTCTTGCTGACGCCCGAGGGCGACACCCTCACGAAGCCCGACATCGTCCGCTCCATCTACGACCCGACGGCCGGCACCGGCGGGATGCTCAGTGTCGCGGAGGACCGCATCATCGAGCTCAACCCCTCGGCGAAGCTCCACCTCGCCGGGCAGGAGATCAACCCGCAGTCGTACGCGATCTGCAAGGCCGACATGATGATGAAGGGCCAGCCGATGGATGCGATCCAGTACGGCAACACCCTCCTCGACGACAAGCACGCGGGCGTCACCTTCAACTACTGCCTCTCGAATCCACCGTTCGGCGTCGACTGGAAGAAGGAGCAGAATGCGGTGCGCGCCGAGCACGAGCAGCGCGGCTTCGCGGGTCGATTCGGCGCGGGACTGCCGCCGGTCAGCGACGGCGCGATGCTCTTCCTCCTGCACCTCGTGAGCAAGATGCGCGAGGCGACCAGCACGGAGCGCGGCGGCCGCGCGGCGATCGTCCTCAACGGCAGCCCGCTCTTCACCGGCGGCGCAGGGTCGGGCCCGTCGAACATCCGCAAGTGGATCCTCGAGCGCGACCTCCTCGAGGCGATCGTGGCGCTCCCGACCGACATGTTCTACAACACCGGGATCGCCACCTACGTCTGGATCCTCTCGGCGGACAAGCCGAAGGAGCGCCAGGGCAGGGTCCAGCTCATCGACGGCTCCAACCTCTTCCACAAGATGAAGAAGGGCCTCGGGTCGAAGCGCAACCGCCTCACGAAGGCTGACATCGGCGAGATCGTCACGCTGTACGGGGACTTCGAGGCGGGCGAGCGCTCGAAGGTCTTCGACACGACCGATTTCTTCTATCGGACGATCACGGTCGAGCGCCCGCTGCAGCGCAGCTACACCGTGACGGACGACAACATCGATGCGGCGCTCGCCGTGCGCCAGCTCGCCAAGTTGTCCCCCGAGTCACGCGGGTCCCTTCGCCGCGCGCTCCGGACCTTGACCTCCAGCCACTTGTCCCGCACCTCCTTCACGGCGGCGCTCAAGAAGTCGTTGGCCGCCGAAGGCGAGTCCCTCCCGCCCGCGGCACTCGTCGCGATCGCTGACGCGATCGGCGTCGAGGATACGAATGCGGAGCTCGCCCGCGACGCGAAGGGTCACCTCATCGCGGATCCCGAGCTGCGCGACACCGAGAACGTCCCGTGGGATGAGGACATCCACGAGTATCTCGAGCGTGAGGTGCGCCCCTTCGCCGCGCACGCTTGGATCGACGAATCGAAGACTAAGGAGGGCTGCGAGATCCCCTTCACACGGCACTTCTACGTCTACACGCCGCCGCGCCCCCTCGAGGAGATCGACCGCGACCTCGACGAGGTCCTCGGCCGCATCCGCCAGCGCCTGGAGGAGGTGCGCGCTTAGTGTCAGTGACCAGCGGCGTCGCCTGGGCGCCGGACTTGCCGGCGGACTGGCGGCACACGACGCTGGGCCGAATCTGTCGAATCTACGCAGGCGGCACCCCCGACCGCGCCAACGATGACTACTGGGTCGGGGGGTCAGTCCCTTGGCTGAACTCCGGAGCTGTAAATGACTGGGACATCACTACGCCGTCGTCATTGATCACAAAGGAAGGTGCGAGCGGTGGCCGGACTAGGTGGGCACCACCCGGGTCAGTGGTTATGGCACTTGCTGGACAGGGCAAGACCAAGGGCATGGCGGCCCGCATGAGCATTGCAAGCACGGTGAATCAGTCCCTGGCCGTGATTGTCCCCGACGAGTCCCTTCTTCACTACCGGTACCTGCACTTCTGGATTGCCGCCAATTACTGGGCGATCCGAGGTATGGGTGGCGGGGACCTGCGTGACGGTTTGAACCTCTCGCATGTGTCGTCAATTGAGACGCCGCTCCCGGGAACAACCGAGCAGGTTGCGATCGCGGACTACCTCGACCGGGAGACGGCGGAGATCGATGCGTTCATCGCCGACCAGGAGGAGCTCATCACCCTCCTCACCGAGCGCCGCGCCGCGACCATCACCCTCGCGGTCACCAAGGGCGTTGATTCAAGTGTGCCGACGCAGTCGAGCGACATCGACTGGCTCGAAGGTGAGCAAGTTCCTGCGGGATGGCTGAGCATGAAGCTTCGTTGGATTGCGAACCTTCGAAGCGGTGACTTCATTGAGGCCGAGAAAATCGACTCGGCGGGCAGATTCCCCGTGTACGGCGGCGGCGGCTTGCGCGGGTTCACCGACTCGGCCAATACCAACGGCCCCCACGTGCTAATCGGGCGGCAAGGGGCACTCTGTGGAAAGGTTTGGCCAGCGAGCGGACCGTTTTACGCAACTGAGCACGCAGTTCGAGTCTCGCCCAGGCGTGAACTGGACATGCGCTGGCTCTTGGCCACCCTCGATGCGATGAATCTGGGACAGTATTCAGTCTCCGCCGCTCAGCCCGGAATCTCGGTCGACGTCATCTCAGGCAAGCGATTGCCGGTGCCGCCGCTTGGGGAGCAGCGCAGGATCGGTGACATCTTGGAGACGGAAATCGGCGAGATCGACGCCGCGATCGCCGACGCTCGCGAAGCGATTGCGCTGAGCAAGGAGCGCCGAGCGGCACTCATCTCGGCGGCGGTCACCGGGAAAATCGATGTCACGCGGGGGGCGGCGGCATGAGCATTCATCTGGAGTCGGCGTTCGAGACGGAGATCTGCGAGCACCTCGCGGCGCACGGCTGGGAGTACTCGCCGACCGACGCCGGGTACGACAAGGTGCGGGCGCTGTATCCGCCGGACGTGTGGGACTGGCTCGTGGCGACGCAGCCCGAGCAGCTCGCCAAGGTGGTCCCGGGCTTCGATCCAGGAGGACCGGCTCTCAGACTCCACGAGCTGAGCGACGCGCAGCGGTCGAAGTTCGACGTCGTGCTCGACCGGATTGCGAAGCTCAAGGCGACCGACCCCGCCAACGGCGGCGGCTCGCTCGGCGTCCTCAAGGGGCAGGTCTCGGCGGTGCCCGCGAAGTTCACGATGTCGCAGGGGCGGCCGGCCATCGGCTTCAATGAGGCGACCGCCACCCGCTACGCGGCGAACCGGCTCCGTGTCATGCGACAGGTCGTCTACCCGCAGCGCGGCGGCAAGGAGCTCGACCTCGTGCTCTTCCTCAACGGCATCGCGGTCGCGACCGTCGAGCTCAAGACGGACCTCACGCAGGACGCGAAGGCGGCGCTGCGTCAGTATGCGCACGACCGACCCCCGGCAGGTGAGCCGCTCCTCGAGTTCGGGCCCGGCGCGCTCGTGCACTTCGTCATCTCGAACGAGCTCGCCTACATGACCACCCGGCTCGACTCGGCGAACACGACCTTCCTCCCCTTCAACCAGGGCCGGGACAACGGCGCCGGGAACCCGCCACGACCCGGCACGAGCCCGACCGCTTACGTGTGGGAGGAGATCCTCGAGCGCGACACGTGGCTCGACATCATCTGGCGCTTCCTCCACTACCGCTTCGAGACGACGACCGACCCGATCACCGGGAGGAAGAAGTCGACCGCGGCGCTGCGCTTCCCCCGCTACCACCAGTGGCGAGCCGTCACGAGGATCGAGGCGGCGGCCAGAGACGAGGGCCCGGGCGCGAAGTACCTCATCCAGCACTCCGCGGGCTCCGGCAAGACCGACTCGATCGCCTGGACCGCCCACCGGCTCGCCTCCCTGCACCGCGAGGACGGCTCGAAGGTCTTCGACGGGGTCCTCGTCGTCAGCGACCGTACGGTGCTCGACGGGCAGCTCAAGCGCGCCGTCGAGCAGCTCGAGAGCACCGCGGGCGTCTTCACGGCCGTGACCAGCGGCACCGAGAGCGCGAAGTCCACCCAGCTCGTCGACGCCCTCGTCGCGCGGAAGCCCATCATCGGGGTGACGCTGCAGACCTTCCCCTTCGCACTCGAGCGGCTCGAGCAGGACGCCGCGCTCGCGGGCCGTAGCTATGCCGTCGTCGCCGACGAAGCGCATTCCTCCCAGAGCGGCGAGGGCGCCTCGGCGCTGAAGAAGCTGCTCGCGCTCGGTGCGGACGACGAGGCCTCGTCGGGCGAGCCCACCGAGGACGAGCAGGACGAGGTCGACACGGAGGCAGTGCTCGAAGGCGTCATGGCGGCGAAGGCCGGGCGAGGCAACGTCAGCTTCGTCGCCTTCACCGCGACGCCGAAAGGGAAGACGCTCGAGCTCTTCGGCCGACCCGACCCGACGACCGGCAAGCCGGCGCCCTTCGACCTCTACTCGATGAAGCAGGCCATCCAGGAGGGCTTCATCCTCGACGTCCTCCAGAACTACGTCACCTACGACATGGCGTTCAAGATCGCGCAGGCGGCCTCGGCCGACCCCGCGAAAGAGGTCGACCTCGGCAGGGCCGGCGCCGAGCTCATGGCCTGGGTCGCCCTCCACCCGCACAACGTCGCGCAGAAGGTCCAGGTCATCGTCGAGCACTTCCGGCGCAACGTCGCCGTCGAGCTCGGCGGGCGCGGCAAGGCGATGGTCGTCACCTCCTCGCGCAAGCAGGCCGTGCGCTACCACCAGGCGATGCAGCAGTACCTCGCCGATCACGAGCTCGCCGAGGACATCGGCGTGCTCGTCGCATTCTCCGGCACCGTCAAAGACGGCACCCCGCCGGCCGACCACACCGAGCACTCGATGAATCCGAGCGTGCACGGGCAGTCGCTCCCCGACGCATTCGCGGGCGGCCTGTACGACATCATGATCGTCGCGAACAAGTACCAGACCGGCTTCGACCAGCCGCTGCTCGTGGGCATGTACGTCGACAAGAAGCTCTCCGGCATCACCGCCGTGCAGACCCTGTCGCGGCTCAACCGGGTGATCCCCGGCAAGGACAAGACCTACATCCTCGATTTCGTCAACGACCCAGACCAGATCCTTGAGGCATTCCAGACGTACTACGAGGAGGCCGAGCTCGAGACCGAGTCGGACCCCAACGTCATTTATGACATGCTCCTCAAGCTCAAGGCCGCGCACATCGTCGCCGAGCACGAGGTGCGGGCGGTGTCGGATGCGTGGGTGCGCGGCGCATCCCACAACGCGCTCTACGGCGCGATCAAGCAGTCACGCGACATCTTCTGGGACCGGTGGCGCACCGCGGTCGACGCCGGGGACGAGGCCGAGAAGGCGACGCTCGAGGAATTCCGCGGGACAGCGCAGGCCTACGGGCGGGCATACGACTTCCTGTCCCAGATGGTGAACTACGAGGACACCGAGGTGGAGCGCTGGGCGATCTTCCTCCGCCTCTATGTCCGGCTCATCCAGCGGGAGCACACCACCGGCCCGCAGATCGCCGACGACATCGTGCTCACCCACTACCAGCTGCGCCGACTCGGCGAGCAGACGCTCAAGCTCGGCGACGGCGAGGGCAGCGGTTTGGCGGGCGTCACCGCGGCCGGATCGGGATCGGCCACCGAAGCGAAGTACGGGCCGCTCTCGCAGGTGATCGACAAGATTAACGAGCTCTTCGCCGGCACCGGGATCGCCGAGGTCGATCAGGTCAACGCGATCTCATCGCTCATGCACCATGCCGTCCAGAGCCCGACGCTCCAGGCGCAGGCGATGGCGAACACTGCGGCCGACTTCGCGCTGTCACCCGACATCGAAGGCGCGGTGGAAGACCTCGCCTATGCCGCCGGCAACGGTCACTCCCAGGCGATCACCGCATTGCTCAAGCAGGGCGACCTCGGCACGATCGCCAGGGTGCTCCTCGGGGCCGGGCTCTACGAGGCGCTCCGTCGCGAGGCGACCGCCGCTGAGTAGCGGCCCCCTGCGCTGTGACATGCTGCTGCCACCAGCGTGACACAAAACTCCCAACGCACGGCTGCGATGGCGCCTCGCGAATAAGCCCGACCGACACCCTCACCCTGCAAGCGATTGGACCGTCATCATGGCACCTTCCTCAGCCCTCACTGCCGTGGATCGTCAGCATCTGCGCCGATGCATTGAGCTGGCACGCGAAGCCCTCGACGCCGGGGATGAACCATTCGGCTCCGTGCTGGTCGATGGGCACGGGCAGGAGCGATTCGCTGACCGGAACCGGGTCGCTGGCGGCGACCACACGCGGCATCCGGAGTTCGAGATTGCCCGGTGGGCGGCCACCCATCTGTCCGTCGAGGAGCGGGCCGAGGCGACGGTGTACACGTCCGGCGAGCACTGCCCGATGTGCGCAGCCGCTCACGCCTGGGTCGGTCTCGGCCGAATCGTCTATGCGGCCAGCAGCGAGCAGCTCACCGAATGGCACCGTCAGTGGCAGCTCCCTGCCGGGCCGGTCGCGCCATTGCCCATCAACACGGTCGCGCCAGCGGTGCCCGTGGCGGGCCCAGACCCCGAGCTGAGCGCAGAAGTTCGAGG
>Ga0182742_1003809_pt1 | contig 14287 bp, 9 predicted proteins | sample eDN5th37CBELigMG_FD_128880 | JGI IMG/M metagenome (GOLD analysis project Ga0182742, IMG submission 128880) | Enriched Miracle-Growth compost microbial communities from Emeryville, California, USA - eDNA 5th pass 37_C BE-Lig MG (version 2)... ... | reverse complement strand
CGAGGAGCGAGAGGCGCGGCACCAGGTGGATCACCACGCAGGCGAGCAGGATGGCGCCGATGACGGGCATCGCCGCGAGGGGATAGCCGAGGAGGAGCTCGTCGACTAGCAGCCCGATTCGCCAGAAGACGCAGGAGATCATCAAGCAGTCCTGGGAGTCGCTGGGCGTCAAGGTCGAACTGAAGGCGATCGACTCGTCGGTCTACTTCTCCTCCGACGCCGGTAACCCGGACACCGTCAGCCACTTCTACGCCGACGTGACGATGTTCACCAATGGACCGACCAGCCCATACCCGCTGGAGTACATGCAGGGCTTCAAGTCGTCCGAACCCGAGACCGACATCGCCCAGCAGTCCAACAGCTGGTCCGGCAACAACTACAACCGGTGGGTGAATGAGGAGTTCAACGAGCTCTGGGAGCAGGCCCGGACCGAGATGGACCCCGACACCCAGGCCGAGCTGTTCATCGCGATGAACGACCTGGTCATCGGCGAGGTCGTCCGCATCGGTCTCGTTCACCGCGCGATTCCGGATGGCTTCTCCAACCGGATCAAGGGCCACGTCGCCTCTTCGTGGGACGTCGGCCTCTATGACATTGCTAACTGGTACGCCGAGGACTAACCCACCACGGCGCTAGTTATAGATCACTCCTTTCCTCACACCAGAAGGCCCCCGGATGAACCCCCGGGGGTCTTCTCTTGTTAGCCATCAGCCGTTAGCTGTTAGCCATTAGCCAGTCCATGCGTATGGGACGGGTCGACCCGCTCGACAAAGGCCAACAGGCTAACGGCTAACAGCTAATGGCTAACAGCTAACTGCTCCTCAGATGCTCGACGAGGGTCCAGGCGCGGTCGATGTGCTGACGCATGCTGCTGCCAGCCTTATCGGGGTCGCCGGATTGGATTCCGGCGACGATGTCGTTGTGGTCGTCAGCCGAGAGGCGCGCCAGTTCGGGGAAGCCGGCGAAGTAGACGTTCTCGTACCTCCGGTTGTGGGCACGCATCGCCAGGAGTGGTGCGGCGAGGAAGCGGTTGTCGGCTGCCGCCAGAATCGCGGAGTGAAAGCGGTCGTTTGCGGCCTGGACCTGAACCAGATCATCGCGGCTGCTACCGCTGTGCGCCTGATCGGCGACGGCGGCGAACTCCGTATTGGCTGTTTCGATCTCAGCTATTCCGGTCCCGTTTGCGCACCGTTCGGTTGCCTGGCGCGCTGCAAGGACTTCCAGTTCCACCCAGACCGGAATGATGCGCTCAAGGTCCTCGACGGAGAGCGTCGTGACACTGACGCGGCCGTTCGACGCCCGGTCGACCAGCCCCTCCCGCTGCAACTCGACCAGCGCAACGCGCACTGGCGAGCGGCTGACACCCAATGCCTCGGCCAGTTCGCCGTCGCGGATATCCTCACCGGGCGCCAGCGTACCGCTGACGATCCATTCGCGGATCGTCCCAAGTACTCGCTCACGTGTCAGCGTCCTCGGAATCGGACCAATACCCTCAGGAATCGGCACGACGCGCCTCCTTGCCAGGGTTTTCTGTCGACACGAACGCGGGATCACGGAAAAGAGAGACACAGCGGTACGACCGCTTGTCACTCATCTTCAGGTATCCCACGTCCCTCATTGCGTGACATGAGGATAGCAGATAACCCATCTGCTCGGTATGCGCAGGCAAACCGGGGGTTATCCGTTCACCGGCTGCTCGATCGGCAGGACGACACGGAAGCGGGTATCGCCCGGCTTCGAGGACACACTGATGTCTCCATGATGGTGGCGGACGACGATGCGGCGGGTCGTGTCGAGTCCGAGCCCGGTTCCTTCGCCGACACCCTTGGTCGTGAAGAACGGCTCCCAGATGCGCGCCTGCAACTCTTTGAGGATGCCCGGGCCGTTGTCACAGATCTCGACGACGACGGAGTTCCCGTCGGCATAGGTCCGGATCGTGATCTGCTGATCCTGCTGGCCAGAGACGGCCTCAACGGCGTTGGCAATCAGGTTCGTCCAGACCTGGTTGAGTTCGCTGCCGTAAGCGGTGATCTTCGGCAGTGTGCGGTCATACTCGCGCACGATCCGAATCTTGCTGAACTTTAGCTTGTAGCCAAAGATCTTGAGCGTCGTATCGATCCCGGCGTGGACGTCAACATTCTGGATCGGCGCCTGATCCATGTACGAGTAGTCCTTGATCGCCTTCACCAGATCGCTGATGCGCTCGGCGCTACTCTCCAATTCACCGGTCAATGCAACAGCCGAGAGCGTCGCGCACAACCAGCTGATCGAGTCCGACAGGACCTCAGCGGGTAGCCGGGACGCGATGACATCCAGATCGGCTGTCGTGAGACCAGCCGTGACAAGATCCGGAGCCAGGTCCCAGCCTCGCTCGACGCCGTGCGCCTCGAACCACCGCAACAGTTCGTCCTCACGGTCGCTCTGCGTCAGCGCGTCGAGTGGCTCCTGGCTGCGCGCCCGTGCTGCGGCGTCATCCCGGAGGCTCAGCAACCAGTCGACGTCGTCGTTACTCAGCCGGCGGCCAAGGTGGAGCGCACGATCCTCCTGCGAGGCGAGCAGTTCCCGCATCTGGCCAGCGGCGCGGCCGGCTGCGGCAGCCGGGTTGTTCAGTTCATGAGCGAGCCCGGCGGATAGCTTGCCGAGCGCAGCCAGTTTCTCCTGCTGGCGCGTGACTGCTTCGATGTTCTGCACCCCGCCGTAAACACCGATCAGCAGGTGATTGGTCAACGGGAATCCACCGTTGAGCATCTGCTGCGTGGCGTCCTTCGGTATCCGGAGCGCTCTCGTCGGCCGGAGTGCCCGGAGGCTGATCGTCGGGATGTTGTCGAAGATCGGCAGCCAGCCGCCCCAGGTTCCAGGCCGATCGGAGATTTCGACGACCACATCCTGCGTACCCACCGTCCGCGAGAAGCGAATCTCACCATCCAGCAACACCCAGAACGCGTCGGCGGCCTCATCTTGATGGACAGCGTACTCACCGGCCGCCAGGCGCCGGACCTCTGCGTGGTCGATGACCCAGTGAAGTTGTTCGAGCGAGAAGTCCTCGAACAGGAAGGTTCGCTGCAGGTCGTCGAGCGTCGCTCGCTCGACGAGGCCAGCCGTCCCAGTCGTGCTCACACCGTCGCTCCTACTCCAACGCTCGCCAGGTACTGATGAATGAACGAGACCGCGATCGCACCCTCGCCGACGCCGGAGGCAACTCGCTTGACTGACCCGTGCCGGGCATCGCCAGCGACGAAGATACCGGGGACGCTGGACTCCAGCAGGAACGGCTCGCGGTCGATCGGCCAGCCACGCACCCGCTTGCCAGTCGGGTCGCGCGGTAGATCGCTCCCGGTCAGGATGAAGCCACGCTCGTCACAGGCGATCTGCCCATCAAGCCAATCGGTACACGGCTGGGCGCCGATGAAGACGAACAACGAATAGGCGGGCAGCGTCTCAACGCGGCCTGTCTGCCGGTCCGAGATCGTCAACTCTTCGAGGTGTCCGTTCCCGTGCGCCTCGACCACCTGACAGCCGGTCCGGACGTGAATGTTCGGCGTCTCGTGGATGCGGTCGATCAGGTACTGCGACATGCTGGCCGCCAGCGATTCGCCACGGACGAGCATTGTCACGTTGCGGGCAAAACTGGAGAAGTGGACAGCGGCCTGACCAGCCGAGTTCGCGCCTCCAACGATGTAGACGTCCTGCCCCTGACAACTCATCGCCTCGGTCATCGCCGCGCCGTAGTAGACGCCTGCGCCGGTCAACTGGTCGATGCCGGGAGCTAGCAAGCGTGTGTAGGTCACGCCGGTGGCGATCAGCAGCGCCGTGCAACTGATCTCGCTTCCGTCCGTCATCGTCACGATCCGATACGGATCCTCAATCCGGATGCTGGCAGCCTCAAGCGGTGTCAGGAGTTCGGTGCCAAATCGCCGCGCCTGCGCCACTGCCCGCCGTGCCAGGTCGCTCCCCGAGAGTCCAGCCGGAAACCCGAGGTAGTTCTCAATCCGCGAACTCATCCCGGCCTGACCACCCGGAGCCTGCCGCTCGATCATCGCCGTCTTGAGTCCCTCGGAAGCCCCGTAGACGGCCGCAGCCAGGCCGGATGGTCCACCACCAATCACCAGCAGGTCGTAGAAGGGTAGTTCCGCGCGTGTCTGCAAGCCGATCCGCTCGGCGATCTCGCGGTTCTCCGGATGAGCGAGGTGCGATCCGTCGGGGAAGACGACCAGCGGCAGACTGGACGCATCAGCGCCAACCAGTTCCTTCAGCCGGCGCGCCTCCTCCTGTGTCTCAACATCCAACCACTGGAACGGGATCTGATTGCGCGAGAGATAGTCACGCACCTCGAACGCCTGCGACGACCAGCGATGCCCAACAACTCTGATCCCCTCGAACGGTGGCCGGTATGATGCCTGCCAGTCCTCCAGCAGGTCATCGAGGACCGGGTAGAGTTGCTCCTGTGGGGGGTCCCACGGCTTCATCAGGTAGTGGTCGAGCTTGACAGCGTTGATCGCGCGAATGGCAGCGTTCGTGTCGGCATAGGCGGTCAGCAGAACTCGCTTCGCATCGGGAAACGATGCGATCGCCTGTTCCAGAAACTCGACGCCGGTCATCCCCGGCATCCGCTGATCGACCAGAAACAGCGCGACCGTTTCGCCACGCATCTCCAGTTGTCGCAGAATGTCCAGCGCCGCCTCGCCGGAACTGGCGCGCAGGACACGATAGTGCTCACCATAGGCGCTACGCAGATCGCGCTCGATCGCGCGCAGTACCTCGGGATCGTCATCAACGGTGAGCAGAACTGGCCGGGCAGCCATCAGTCACCCATCCTCACTCTGGAACGAAGAGAACCTTGCAGCGTCGTGCATCTCACGAACCGTGCGTCCGAAATAATCCCACAGTTTACGTTATGGTGAGCCCCCGTTTATCATCATTTGGCTCACGCTTCAGGATGACAAACGGGGGCAAGATGACAATGAGGAAGGACGACGGCTCTGCCGCCCTAGCCCTGCTTCCCGCCGTCCCAGACCCAGGTATCGTCGGTCCAGCCGTTGAGGTCGTACTCGGACATGCACTGTTCGACCATCGCGAGGCTGTTGGCGAGGTGGCCGCGCCCGCGTGCGAAGTTGAGGACGTCGATCCGGACCTGCTCGTTGTTGCCTGAGTAGTTGCGCTCGTAAAGCGAGTGCCGCCCGCCGAACTCACTGCCGATCGCGTCCCAGATCAGTTTGTAGAGTTTGATCCGGTCGTGGGCCGAACTGTCGGAGCCACGGTAGAACTTCTCGATCAGCGGACCGATCTCCGGGCTGGCGACATCCTCGTACCCCGACGGGATCACGATCGGCGCGCCGCCGAGGATCGTCTCAAACGTCGTCCGGATGCTGGCCCAGCACTCGGTCGCAAAGACACGGACAGCCGCCGCATTCTCGACCTTCGGGACGACGCTGTCGCCGGTCCCCTTCATCGGATCGAGCGCCATCGCTGTCGTCATCGCCCAGATCATGTTGCGCCAGGTCAGGATGTCGCCCAGCGCGACCTGGACGCCCCGGAACTCATCCGTCCCGTTGGCAGCGATCCCCTTCGCAAAGAGCCCTGCCATGAAGTCGAGTTTGACGCCGAGCCGGGTTGCCGCCTGCAGGTTGTAACGCGAGAGGAAGCCGGACTCGCGGTAGAACGAGTTGGCCCGCTCGGTGTCGCGATAGACGAGGATGTTCTCCCACGGGATCAGCGCGTTGTCGAAGACGAGGACGGCGTCGTTCTCATCGAAGCGCGACGAGAGCGGGTTGTCGAACGGCGAATGCGCCTTGGCCTCGTAGGACGAGCGGCAGATCAGTTTGGTCCCCGGCGTATCGACGGGCGCGATGAAGACCAGCGCGAAATCCTCGGCCTTGCCCTTCTCCAGGTTCGCCGACGAGTTCTGCGCCACGAAGGTCGCGTTCGTCAGGGCCGAGCCAGTCGCCAGCATCTTCGCGCCACTAACGATCGGGCCGGCGTCGGTCTCCTTGACGACATGGATGAAGACGTCGGCTACCTCGTGGATCGGCTTCTTGCGATCGACCGGCGGGTTGACGAGGACGTGGTTGAGGAACAGCCCTTTCGAGGCATAGCGCTTGTACCACGCCAGCGCGTTGTCGCCATACGGCGCGTAGAACTGTGGCGAGGCAGCCAGACTGGCCATGAAGGCAGCCTTGTAGTCGGGGGTACGGCCCATGAAGCCGTAACTCATCCGTGCCCAGGCGGCGATCGCGTCGCGCGCTTCGAGGAGTTCCTGCCCGGTCTTGCTCGGCATGAAGAACTTGTGCGTCCGAATCCCGAAGTCGTCAACCTTCGTCAGGACATCGCGCAGTTCCGGGTCGTGGAACGAGTCGTAGAGCCGCGCGACTGAACGGGCCGAGTTGCGGAAGGCCGGGTGGGTCGTAACGTCCTTGACCTTCTCGCCATGCAGCCAGACCTCACGCCCATCACGCAGGCTCTCCAGGTACTCCTCGCCAGTCATCAACTCATCGACAGTCGCTGTCATATCGCTCATCGTCGCGCTCTCTCTCCGGAATCGCGTTCTGTTCTGCGGAATGTCATTCTGAATACGGTAGCAGGGCGGTATGGGCGGGGTCAATGGAATGCGGCTCATGCGACAACCTGAAACACCACGCAGGGCTCATTCGGCTTCCTGGTGACAGCCGACTTCGTGCGGGAGCAACTGTCGCACGTCAAGCGGGAAGAAACCGACGCCACTCTGCCACAACACGTTCCCCGCTGCTCCCCCAATGACGCGCCGGACCGCTGTGAGATCGTCCCCTTCAACGACCAGACAGCGTGTGCCAATGTCGCGCCAGGGGACCCCCGCCTGATCCAATGGCGGATCGAGGGGCCAGACCAGAGGCGGAACGGCGTCAGGAGACACGCTCGGCCATACAATAACCTCCAGTCGATCGATGATGTCTGGAGCATCCCACTCGACCACGGCATCCGCCGGGAACCACTCTGGCGCGAGGTTAAACGACTGCGTCGCAATCCATACGTCGAACGTGAACTCGGCAACAGCCGCACGAAGATTCAATTCGGCGTCCGTCATCGTCAGCGCGCACTCACGGTCGCTGAGCACGATGCTCGTCGCCCGGCCATCGACCTGAAACATCAGCCTCGTCATCGAGTCGACGCCGAACGGCTGGTCAGCCATATCGTCCCATACCTGATCGAGCCCGATCAGTCCGTGTCTTGCTGCCTGCTCGACGATGGCCATAACGCCAGCCGAGGATAACTGGGTGTACCTCCAGGGAAGGAGTTCCGGTCCAACGGAGATGGCCGGCACCAGTTCCGGTTGCATGACCTTCCCATCACCGTAGAGGACAAAGCGGGGGTGCCAGCGGGAGTCGGGTGCCGTCAATTGAAGTCCGTCGATGAGCATGACGGGATCGCCGGCTTGTGTCGAATAGTGAAGGTTCTCACCTGGCTGTCTCGATACTGCCGCCACTGATGGGAGACACTCGATCTCCTGCATCTGCCGGCAGGCGTTGTCGCCGGGTAACAACGGCCGGAGGTAGAGCACGAACCTGAACCCCTCGTACTCCCAGCGGGTGTGCTGGCTGGCCCCGCGAAGTTCCTGAAGCGTCTCTGGCCCACCCGGGAACAAATTGAGCGGTCCGAACACGCTGCAGCGGGAGCCGGGCAACACGTACGGATCGCCGTGGGAAGCGAGGTTGAAGGGCAGTATCGACGCCCACGACGCTGTGCGTGGCGGTCCGGCATCGTCGGGCAGGGTGGAATCGTCAGCCGCCTGGATGACCCACTGGTACTGCTGCCCTCCGAGAACCGACGGTGGCAATGTGCCGGGCTGGATATCGTCAGGTTGCAGGTGAGCGGGCAGGTTCGTCGCCATCGCAAAGAACGCCCGGAGGTGTTCGCGCGTTGCGACCTCCTCAACCGGGACCACGGCGTCTGATGCCGGATCAAGCAAGCCTGGGACGATCGTAGTGTAGTGCTTCGCAGACGTTGGTTCCTCTACCCGATCCACGCCAAGGCGGAAGACGACGGTTGGCACTGCTGGCGCTGGTAACGCAAAGCGGCGATCCCCTGCGCTCAGGCCGGCACGAACGGCTTCGTCCACGAGCATCTGGAGCCCATGCGGACTGAGATGGAACACCGCAGGGTCGGGAATGAGCGGCGGGTCGGCCGCTTCGTTCACCTGCGGCACGATCACTGTTCCATCGGCCATCACCGTGAGCGTCGGATATCGTCGCACCCACGCTGGATCGGGTTCACCCCCGATGACATCGATCGTGAGTAACGCCCGATTGGCGACCGGCGATGCTGATGCAGACGTCTCGGCGTCATTCGTTTCGGAAGCCTCTGGCACAGCCGTGATGGGCGATGCCTCCTCCGGCGATGAGGACGTTCGTTCAGTCGGTATAGAAGAAATGGTGGTGCTGGACGGAGTAGGTGCGCCAGGCGTGACCCGCTGGTTGGTCGTGCCATTCCCGCAAGCAGCGGACAACAGGAGTATGAGTACGAAGAGGAGCAGTCGATGTCGTGAGGAGGTCATGGGCAGATCCTTCACGATCGCAACGACCGGTGTTCGGCACTCCGGGATGGCTGATTGCCCACCGACTATGTAGCTCCGTCACCAGAGCGATACCTTCCGCACGGAGACGCGACGCACTCGAACCTGTCCATCAACATTGCGACTCATGCGGCCAGCATTGAGATTTGAAGCGATTGACCTACGATAGCACGCTGGTTCAGTTCCAGGTGTTACTGATGCATCATCGCGCAATACGGTCGGAATCAGGGAACCGGTCACTGGCCGGTTCCCTGACTCCATTAACACGTGTCGCCGATCGACTAGTCACCACATGGCGCGACGTTGCGCCAGTTGTCAATGGTGTCGTCTATGACCTGCGATCCGCTCTCACCGTAGGTGACGGTCAGCATCCGGTTCGCGAGTTCGGCGCAGGTGTCGCTCTTTTCGACGAGTTCCCAGGTTCCGAGTGTGTACTTGTACTGGACGATCGTTTCCTCGACGACAGTGAAGGAGATCGTCCAGTGAGTTGCGTCCACCTGGGTCAACACGACCGCGCCGGGGTCCCAGGCGGGCAGCGTCGGATCGAGCAGGTTCATCTCACCGGCGATGAAGACCGACTCCGTGACCAGCGTGTGGTCCGGAACGGTCACGTTGAACGTGACCTGAACCTCCCGCGCCATTGGTGTGCCGACGACTGCCGTCGTCGTGTCGGACGCCAGCGCCCCGAACGACAGTCTGGTGTCGTCGGAGAGATCGTTGACGGTCGCCAGGAAGGTCAGCGGAGTTCCGGCCGGCAGTTCACTCGTGTCGTAGAAGACACGGTATGGGGCGTTGTCGTCGGTGCCGATCACCGTCCAGCGCATGTCGTCACCGACCTTGACGGCGAACGTCACCTCGGCGTAGCGGTCGTCGCTGAGTTCGGCGCGGACCTCGGCACGGCGCGTCACCGTCGCGCCATCGGCCGGCACGGTGATCTCGATCGCTGGAGCGTCGTTCTCGTGCTTCAGGTCGTTTTGTGCTCGGTAGATCGCAAAACTCAGCGGCGGCAGCGTGAGGGTCAGTTGGCCGTCATGGTCGGTTCGCAGCGCCTGGTTGCTGCTCGCGTAGACGGGATTGAACTTTCCGTTGTGCTGGAACGTGTCGAAGGTCGCCGTCTGCTCCGTCTCGGCGTTGTTGAACGCGACGACGTATTCGAACTGCTTGTGTCCTTCGCTCGCGATCCGTGAGAAGGCGAGGATGCCTGCCTGATCGCTGCTGTAGCGCTGGATCTGTGCGCCGCTCTGGAGTGCCTCATGCTCACTGCGAATCTCGGCGAACTCCTGCAGCGCAAGGTACATCGGGTGCGACTCGTCGAAACTCGGCGTGGCGGTCGTCGAGTCGGTGCCGATCAGGTTGTTGTCGTTGTACGACGCGACCTGGCTGCCGAACATGTCCTCGCGAGCGTCCTTATCGCCGCCGTCGCCGGTGAAGCCCTGCTCGTCGCCGTAGTAGATGACCGGCACGCCGCGCGAGAAGTACATCAGCGCGTGGACCAGTTTGTCGCGGGCCAGCAACTCTTCTGCGCTGGCTCCGGGATTGTCCTCGGTAAGGAAGAAGCCAATCCGGCCCATATCGTGGTTGCCGAGGAAGGTCGGCAGCCGGTAGGCATTGCCGTCGGCGTCGATATAGTAGTCGTCCTCCGCGAACAGTTCGGCCATGTCTCTGGTTGGCCCGCTCTGCGAGGCGAAGGCACGTGCGCGTTCCTGGAACGGGAAGTCCAGCGTGGCAGGTAGCGTCCCCTCGGTTGCGTACTGGCTGACGAACGGCACCGAACTGCTGAACACCTCGCCGAACATGAAGAAGTCAGGGTTGCCCTGAGCGGCGGCTTCCTCCAGCAGCGCCGGGCTGAACTCCTGCCAGAACTCCATGTTGACGTGCTTGGCGGTGTCGATCCGGAAGCCGTCGATGCCAATGTCACGCACCCAGGTCTCGTAGATGTCGATCATCCCGTCGACGACGACGTGGTGTTCGGTGAACAGGTCATCGAGGCCGACGAAGTCGCCGTACTCCGAGTTCTCGCCGCTGAAGGTCGAGTCACCACGGTTGTGATAGTAGGTCGGATCGTTCAGCCAGACCGGCACCTTGACGGTCGCATCCTCCGGCGTGCGGAAGACAGGCGTGTAGGGGAAGCTGATGTCGGGGTCCAGCGGCGGGAAGGTATCGGTCCCGGCGTAGTCCCGGTCGTCGAACTCGTTGCCGCTGGCGTCGCGATACGGCTCCTGCTGCTTGCTGATGTAGTCGTAAGTTCCTTCGGCGTAGTCGATCACATCAGCGGTGTGGTTGGTGATGATGTCGAAGAAGACTTTGATGCCGCGCCCGTGGGCAGCATCGACCAGTTCGCGTAGTTCCTCGTTCGTGCCGAAATGGGGATCGACCGAGGTGAAGTCGGTGATCCAGTAGCCGTGGTAACCGGCTGAGGAGCCGGGAATCGTGCCATCCCCCTGGACCGGGCGGTTCTTGAAGATCGGCGCCATCCAGATGGCCGTTACGCCCAGGTTCTGGATGTAGTCCAGCCGCTCGATGATCCCGCGGATATCGCCACCGTGGTAGAAGCCCTTGTCGGTCGGCAGGTAGCCGTGGTCGAGCGCGTCGCCGGGTACGCCGCCGGTGTTGTTGGTTGGGTCGGCGTCGTTGAAGCGATCCGGCAAGACGAAGTAGAAGACCTCATTCTCAATCGAGTGTTCCAGCGAAGGGGTGTAGCGAGTTTCGTTCTGCGGACCGTTGCCCGGTTTTGCAGCTAGCGCGGGCGACAACTGCAGCGGAACGGTCAGTGCCAGCAACGCGATGAGGACCGAGAATGTCGCGATCTGCGACGAACGACTGCGGCGAGTGCGACGGGCCGTTGCCATGACAGAACCCCCCTTTGTCTTCGTGGCCGATCTCTGGCGAACGAAGCGCAAACAGCACTGCGTGGGTTGCCAGAATAGCACCGCTTGACTATCGAATGGACACCTCTGCGCAACTACGCCGTCGCTGATCAACCAACGCAGATATTCCCGGCTCCCTGAGCCGTTCGTCGCGATCCAACGTTGAGCAACGATGCACGCAGGTTCGGTATCCCAGCCGACTCCGGCGCGCCGAATTCCGCAAGATCAGAACCGCAGGAACGCCGAGGCGACAACCTCTAATCTTGACATTAGGCTTGCCTAATTCTATCCTGAGGTCGATGGCCGGAGTGGATGGCTCCGGCAGACAGAGAATGAATCGCTATGGAGTAACGAACCGTGTTCACTCGTTTCGTGACACTTGCCCTGGTAGCACTCTCGCTGGTGACGCTTCTTGCGGCCTGCGGGGAAGATGCGTCCGGTGGCGATCTGTCCTCCCGCAAGATCAACGTCGTCGCGACGACCGGCATGATCGCCGACGCCGTCGCGAACGTTGGCGGTGATCGGGTCGAGGTCGAAGGGCTGATGGGTCCCGGCATCGATCCACACCTGTACAAGGCCAGCGCTGGTGACGTCAGCAAACTGGAGGACGCCGACATCATCTTCTACAACGGACTGGAACTCGAAGGCCGGATGACCGACATCTTCGTCCGGTTGGCGCGTTCCAAGCCGACCGTCGCCGTCACCGAGAACATCTCGCCCGATTCGCTGCGCGAGCCGCCGGAATTCGCAGGCAAGTACGACCCGCACGTCTGGTTCGACGTTACGCTCTGGATCGAAGTCGTCCGTGCCGTCGAGTCTCACCTCAGCGAACTCGATCCCGACAGCGCCGAGACCTACGCTGAGAACGCCGCAACCTACATCACCGAACTGGAAGAACTCGACAGCTGGGTCCAGGAGCAGATCAACACGATCCCCGAGCGGGCGCGGGTGCTGATTACGGCCCACGACGCCTTCGGCTACTTCGGCGACAAGTACGGACTCGACGTTCGGGGGTTGCAGGGCATCAGCACCCAGTCAGAAGCGGGTCTGGCCGATGTTCAGGATCTGGCTGACTTCATCGCCGACAACAACATCCCGGCCGTCTTCATTGAATCGAGCGTCAACGAGAACACGATCGACGCCGTCCGCGAGGCCGTCCAGGCCAAGGGCAAGGAAGTCGAGATCGGTGGGACGCTGTTCTCGGACGCAATGGGCGAGTCCGGCACCGAGGAGGGCACCTACCTTGGGATGGTCCGCCACAACGTCAATACCATCGTTAGCGCCCTGAGCGGCCAATAGAGGGGAGTTGACGATGACAATCGCAACAAGCCACAAGGACGCACCAGTCGCCGTTCGTGACCTGACCGTTGCCTACCGTGAAGCACCTGTTCTCTGGGACATCGACCTGACCTTTCCGGAAGGGCAAATGGTCGCGATCGTCGGACCGAACGGCGCCGGGAAGTCGACACTGATCAAGGCGATCCTCAACCTCGTCCCGTCCACAAGCGGCACGATCTCGATCTTCGGCAAGCCGTACCCGCAGCAGCGCCAACTGGTCGGCTACGTGCCACAGCGCGGCAGCGTCGACTGGGACTTCCCGACCAACGCACTCGATGTCGTCCAGATGGGCCTCTACGGACAACTCGGCTGGATTCGCCGCCCCGGCAAGCGCGAGCGGGCGATCGCGATGGAGTGTCTGGAAAAGGTCGGGATGGCCGACTTCGCCCATCGGCAGATCAGCCAACTCTCCGGCGGCCAGCAGCAGCGCGTCTTCCTGGCGCGGGCACTGGCGCAGGACGCGCAGGTCTACTTCATGGACGAACCGTTCGCCGGTGTCGATGCGACGACCGAGCGGGCGATCATCGACGTCCTGCGCGAGTTGCGCTCGCGGGGGCGGACGCTGGTCGTCGTCCACCACGACCTTGAGACGGTCCGCGAATACTTCGACTGGCTCGTGCTGCTCAACATTCGCGTGATCGCGACCGGCCCGGTCGAGACGACCTTCACGCTCGACAACCTGCAGGCGACCTACGGTGGCCGGATGGCGTTGCTGGGCGACACGTTGACTGCCGATCGAAGTGCGGCGGTAGCGGCGACAGGTGATTGACCGATGCCTGACCTGCTCCACGACGTGATCTTCGATTACACGCTACGCAACGTCGCGCTGGGTTCTGCCCTGCTGGGCATCGTCGGTGGTGTCCTCGGCACCTTCGCCGTCCTGCGGCGACAGGGGCTACTTGGTGACGCGCTGGCCCACGCGGCCCTGCCGGGGATCGTCCTCGCCTTCATGCTGACCGGCTCGAAGGCTTCGATCGTCCTGATGCTGGGCGCGGCAATCTCCGGCTGGCTGGGAACGCTGCTCATCATCCGGATCGTCCAGGACACCCGACTGAGCGAGGATGCCGCCCTCGGTGTCATCCTGACCGTCTTCTTCGGCCTCGGCGTCGTCCTGCTGACACACGTCCAGCACTCCAACAACGCGAATCAGGCCGGGCTGGACCAGTACCTGTTCGGCCAGGCGGCGACGCTGGTTGAGGAAAACGTCATCACGATGGCGGCGCTCGGCTCGGTCGCGCTGTTCCTGGTCGCGTTGCTGTTCAAGGAGTTCAAACTCCTCTCGTTCGACCCCGAGTTCGGTGCCAGCCTCGGCTACCCGATGCGCGGCCTCAACGTCCTGCTGACGTCGTCGATTGTGATCGCCGTCGTCATCGGCCTCCAGACGGTCGGTGTCGTCCTGATGGCTGCGATGCTGATCGCCCCGGCAGCGGCGGCACGCCAGTGGACGAACCGGCTCGGTGTGATGCTGGCGCTGTCGGGACTGTTCGGCGCGTCGGCTGGTGTGGCGGGCGCGATGATCAGCGTGACGGCCCGGCGGGTG
>Ga0182742_1003808_pt1 | contig 14288 bp, 11 predicted proteins | sample eDN5th37CBELigMG_FD_128880 | JGI IMG/M metagenome (GOLD analysis project Ga0182742, IMG submission 128880) | Enriched Miracle-Growth compost microbial communities from Emeryville, California, USA - eDNA 5th pass 37_C BE-Lig MG (version 2)... ... | reverse complement strand
TGCCGACCGAGCAGTTCACCTTGCGGCTGCCCGCGAGCCAGCTGTCGAAGTCCAGGTTGTCCCAGAACAGCGTCAGCGTCTTGTTGCGCAGTGCCTCCGGATCGCCCAGGTAGGCGTTGGTGGTCTCGGTGCACGTGGTCTCGAGGTACTTGTCCTGGTCCTCGGTGCTCGGCACCCCGCCGGGGAACTGGGCGGACATGTCCACCACCGCGGCGACCTCGAACGCGTGCGGTTGCGCGCAGTCCACCGGATCGGCGGGCACCCCGTTGTTGATGCCGATGCAGGTGCCGACCTCCCACGCGCGGGACTGGTCCTGATCGGCGACGCGACCCTCGATCGGCAGCAGATTGCCGGTCGTCGACGAGAACTGCAGCCCGCATCGCAGGGTGCGTTCGCCGGCTTCCCAGCCGGCTTCACCCGGATTGATGAGGCCGACGCTGAACTTGCCGTGCGGGTCGAAACGACCCTGCAGGTAATCCATGGCGGCGGGCGCGCAATGTTCGTCGCGCAGTTCCGTGAACCGCAGGACCGACGGGAATCGCGAGCCCGGACCCCACTCCGCGCCCGGGAACACGCTCAGGTCGATGTCCTCGACCACCTCGAACAGGTGGGTCTGTTCGCAGTCGACCTTCTCCAGATCGCTGGCGTCGATCGCCGACCAGGTCAGGCAGTCCCCGGCGACCGCGGTACCGAACGCTTCACCGGCCACCGCCCCGGTCGTGCGCAGCGCGCTGCCCGTGGGGGTCTCGTCGTCGGAGTCGCCGAACCCGGCGAACACGGCAGTCGCGACGGCGGCGAGAACCGCACCCGCGGCGACCAGTATCAACGCGCGACGGGTCAGCTTCGCGGACGGCGGACGCCGCGTGGACTGCTGTTCTTTCTCCTCGGCCATCGTCATCCATCATGCCTGGCGCCGGTGTGGGGAGTAATTTCGGTGTTCGTGACGGACGATCCGATCGATCCCGAAGTCCAGGAAATCGCCCAGCGGATGTTCGACGCGGCGCGGGCCGGCGACGCGGACACGCTCGCCGCCTATCTCGATGCGGGCGGCCCGGTGAATCTCACCAACGGCACCGGCGACACCCTGCTCATGCTCGCCGCCTACCACGCGCATCCCGGGGCCGTGAATCTCCTGATCGAGCGGGGTGCCGACGTCGACCGGCTCAACGATCGCGGGCAGTCGCCCCTCGCGGGCGCGGTGTTCAAAGGGGCGGAAGAGGTGGTGCGGGCGCTCGTGGCGGCCGGTGCGGACCCCTACGTCGGCTATCCCACCGCGGACGATGCCGCGCGGATGTTCGGGAGGGACGACTACCTGCAACTCTGGCACCGGTAGGCTTCCCTCTCGTGATCGACCTCAAGTTCCTCCGCGAGAATCCCGATGCCGTCCGTGCTTCGCAGCGCACCCGAGGTGAGGACCCCGGTCTCGTCGACGCCCTGCTCGAGGCCGACGAAGCCCGCCGCGCCGCGGTGCTCGCCGGCGACAACATCCGAGCCGAGCAGAAGGCGCTGGGCAAGAAGGTCGGCCAGGCGTCCCCCGAGGAACGCCCCGCCCTGCTCGCCGGGGCGAAGGAACTCGCCGCGAAGGTCAAGGAACTCGAGGCCCAGCAGCACGCCGCGCAGGAAGCCCTCGACCGCGCGCACCTGGCGATCTCCAACATCGTGCAGGAGGGCGCCCCGGCCGGTGGCGAGGACGACTTCGTCACCCTCGAGACCGTCGGGGAACTGCCCACCTTCGACTTCGAGCCGAAGGACCACCTGACGCTCGGTGAGTCGCTGGGCCTGATCGACATGGAACGCGGCGCGAAGGTGTCCGGCGCGCGCTTCTACTTCCTCACCGGCTACGGCGCGCTGCTGCAGCTCGGCATGCTGCAGCTCGCCGCGCAGAAGGCCACCGCCAACGGCTTCACGATGATGATCCCGCCGGTGCTCGTGCGTCCCGAGATCATGCAGGGAACCGGGTTCCTCGGCCAGCACGCCGACGAGGTGTACCACCTCGAAGAGGACGACCTGTACCTCGTCGGCACCTCCGAGGTGCCTCTCGCCGGCTACCACTCGGGCGAGATCCTCGACCTGTCCGCGGGCCCGAAGCGGTACGCCGGTTGGTCGTCGTGCTTCCGCCGCGAAGCGGGCAGCTACGGCAAGGACACCCGCGGCATCATCCGCGTCCACCAGTTCGACAAGGTGGAGATGTTCGTCTACTGCAAGCCCGAGGACGCGACCGACGAGCATCAGCGCCTGCTGGCATGGGAACGCGAGATGCTCGCCGCGATCGACGTGCCCTACCGCGTCATCGACGTCGCCGGCGGCGACCTCGGTTCGTCCGCCGCCCGCAAGTTCGACTGCGAGGCGTGGGTGCCGACGCAGGAGCGCTACCGCGAACTGTCGTCGACGTCGAACTGCACGACCTTCCAGGCCCGCCGCCTCGGTGTCCGGTACCGGGACGAGAACGGCAAGCCGCAGATCGCCGCGACCCTCAACGGCACCCTCGCCACCACGCGCTGGCTCGTCGCGATCCTCGAGAACCACCAGCAGGCCGACGGCTCCGTGAAGGTGCCCGCCGCGCTCGTTCCGTTCGTCGGCCGTGAGGTGCTCGAGCCGATCCGGTGAGGTCGCGCGGGCGGCCGTGACGGCCGCCTTCGGCGAGCTGACGTGTCGGCCGCCCTCGGCGAGCTGACGTGTCGGCCGCCTTCGGCGAGCGAATGTATCCCTCGTCTCCTTCAACCGACCGGGTGTACCGCTCGCTCGTCCGAGAGGGAGGTGCGAACTGGGGTGTGCCTCTCCGGGTCAGCCCAGGATCATGCAGGTCGTCGAACCGGTCGCCACGAGCCTGCCCTGCTCGTCACGGGCCTCGCCGCGCGACGTCGAGGTCCGGCGTCCCGAATGCTCGCAGAAGCCCTGCACCCGGATGATGTGTCCGGGCTGCACCGCCCGCAGGTAGCGCACCTGCAGGTCGAGGGTGGTGTAGCCGACGCTCGGGGCGAGGGTGCTCGCCACGGCGAAGCCCATCGCGGTGTCGAACAGTGTCGCGACGACCCCGCCGTGCACGCTGCCCACGGCGTTGCAGTGGAACTCCTGCACCTCCAGCGTCACCTCGGCGAATCCCTCGCGCGCATCCGTGACCGTGAAGCCGAGCGTGCGCGAGGTCGGGTGGTGCGGGATGCTGCCGTCGATGAGTCCGCGCAGGAAGTCGAGGCCGTGCATGTCACGGTTGGCAGCCGAGGTGGGGGCGGGGTCGTCCCACGTGTAGGTACGTTTGCGATCGGTCACAACGTCGACCGTAAAGCAGTGGACCGCAAATCACTGGATGAGGCGGCGCCGAGGTGGGACGATTCTGTGCATGTCCCGTCGATGTTGACTTGCACCGACCACATCGCTGACCGTCCGCGCCGTCGCGTACTCCGCGACGCGCGAACTGGTGCCGCTCTACGGCGTGTACGGCCTGCTGTTCGAGGACAACGGCCTCTCGACGGCACAGATCTCCTCCCTGTTCGCGGTGTGGTCGATCGCGGCGTTCGTGACCGAGGTGCCCTCCGGGGCGTGGGCCGACATCGTGCCGCGCCGGACCCTGCTGTTCGGTAGCGCGGTCCTTCTCACCGCGTCGTTTTCCCTGTGGATGCTGGTGCCGAGCTACTGGGGTTTCGCGGCCGGCTTCGCGTTGTGGGGGCTGGCCGAGTCCATGAAATCCGGCACGTTCGAGGCGTTGCTGTACGAGGAACTGGCGGCACTCGGCGCGCGGGACCGGTACGCGACCGTCCAGGGGTACGTGAACTCCGCCGAGGTGACGAGCGTGTTCATCGCGACCGCGTCGGCCGGTCCGCTCTACGCCCTCGGCGGCTACGCCCTCGTCGGGTGGGTTTCGATCGCGATCACCGTCGTCGACGGCCTGCTGGTGTTCACGCTTCCGGCGGCACCCAAGACGGTTCGGGTGGACAGCACCGAGCCTGCACCGGACGGTGACACCTTCGTCGCACGCTACGTCGGGGTACTGCGCGCCGGGACGCACGAGGTCCGCACCGGCCGGGTCGTCCGGCGGGCGGTGCTGCTCACGGCAGTGCTGATGTCGTTCCTGGCGCTCGAGGAGTACTTCGCCCTGCTCGCCCGGGACGGCGGTGCGTCGACCGCGCAGGCGCCGCTGCTGGTGGCGATCACGGTCGTCGGGCAGATCGTCGGTGCCGCGGTCGCCGGACGGACCGCCGTCATGACCGGGCGGACGATGGCCGTCGTGCTGTGTGCGGCCGCGGCGTTGATCGCGGTCGGCGCCGTCGCCGGGGGAGTCGCGGGATTCGTCGCGATCGGCATCGGGTACGGCGCCCTGCACAACACGGGGATCGTCGCCGAGGTGCGGATGCAGGACACGATGTCCGGATCGGCCCGTGCGACCGTCACGTCGGTGGCCGGTCTGACCAGCGAGGTCGCGTCGCTCGCCCTGTTCGCGGGCTTCGCCGTGGGATCGGCGTGGCTGTCGCTGTCGATCCTCGTCGCCGCGGTCGCGGTGCCGGTGCTGCTGACCGCGGTCGCGGCACCGCGCATGCTGCCCCGCCGCCCCCGCCCCACCGGATGACGGGGCAGGGGCGGGACAGGATCAGAGCTTGGTGCAGCGCAGCTCGTGGCCCTTGGAGGTCTTGCAGCGGCCCGTCTCGAGGTCCCACTGCCAGCCGTGCAGGTTGCAGGTCAGAGTGGTGCCGTCGACGACACCGAACTTCGACAGGTCGGCCTTCAGATGCGGGCAACGACGCTGGACCTCGTAGCCACCGATCTCGATCGACGCGGAATCGTCGTGCGCCTCGGCGAACCAGCCGTCCGCGTACGCGATGCGCTCGTCGGTCAGGCACTTGAAGAACGTGTAGAGGAACTCGTTGTAGCCGCCGACGCGCCATGCCGTGAACCGGGTGGACAGGAAGATGGTGTTGACCCAGTCCGGCTCGTCGTCGCGCAGCACCGTGCGCACGAGTTCCGGCGCGATGCGGAAGCCGTAGCGGTACTTGCCCTCGCCCTCGATCGGTTCGCGGACGACCCGCTTCGGGAAGTCGAGCACGACGGTCTCGTCACCCATCACGAGCCCGACCGGGTAACCGATGCCGTCGCAGATCAGATCGGACTGCGCCATGATCGGCTCGAACTTCGCCTTGAGCGCGTCGAGCAGCGGCTCGCCCTCGGCCGGCGCCCACGTCGCCTTCTCGGCCGCGATGATCGGCGCGAACCGCTGCGCCATCTCCTCGATGTATGCGGCCTTGTCGGTGAAGATCCGATCGACCTGCTCGTCCGGGATCGGATGCGTGAGGGTCATCCGATCGCTGCCGGTCAGATCCACGACCGAACCCGGAATCATCAGCAGGCCGCCGTCGCGGCCGTGGATCCGCAGCTGTTCGAGGAACACCTGCTGGTCCGGGAAGATGTTGCCGACGTCGCCGTGGTCGTCGTTGAGGTCGCGGAGCTCGGGATCGAGGAACACCGGGGGGCCCGCGGACGGCACGATCCACGTCGCCCCGACCTGCTCGATGTAGGAGCGGCAGCGGTCCATGCCGCGCTGGCGCTTCTGCTTGCCGAAGTTGCGCTTCGTGCCGGCCGGGATGTCGTAGACCATCGGGTACCAGATGGCACCCGAGTACTGCAGCAGGTGGATGTCGATGTGACCGAACGCCTCGAGCATCGGATCCATGTCGATGGGCCGCGCGTCGTTCATGTTGAAGACGGTCGTCGTGCCGTCGGACACCACGAGACCGGAGTCGCCGATCGGGCCGTCGGCGGGCGCGCGCAGCGCGATGATCATGACGTCCAGCGAACCCTTGGGGCCCGTCACGGTGTGCTTGACGGAGTCGGTGGTTTCGAAGAACTTCGTGAAACCGAGGGCCTCGAGCTCACGCTTCAGGTCCGGGACGGGGTAGTCCGGCAGCAGCACGGTCGCGTCCTTGTTGACGTGCTTGCTCAGCGTGCCCGGGTCGAAGTGGTCCTTGTGCAGGTGCGAAACGTACAGGTAGTCGACGTCGCCGAGGGCGTCCCAGTCGAGCTGCGTGTTGTCCGGGAAAGGCACCCACGACGCGAAGTACGCGGGGTTGACCCACGGGTCGCACAGGATCGATCCCGCCTCGGTCTGGATATGGAACCCGGCGTGTCCGACGCTGGTGATCTGCACTACGTTGCCCTCCTGAACTGGCGACCGGCGTGCCTACCAGGGTAGGCGGCGCCGTTCGGCTCACTTCGGCCAGGCAGTTCGGCACTGCCCCGGGCGGGGTCGATTCGGGTGCCGTGGCCGGTGCAGATCCGACGGTTCCGGCTACTCTGGCCGTCGTGGAACCCTTCTACCGGACCATCATCGGCGTGGCACGCACGCTCTTCGCTGCGCAGGGCCTGAAGTTCACCATCACCGGGGAGGAACACATCCCGGCGACCGGCGGCGCGGTCATCGCGATGAACCACACCGGGTACATGGACTTCACCTACGCGGGCATCCCGGCGCGCGCCACCAAGCGGTACATCCGCTTCATGGCGAAGAAGGAGGTCTTCGACAACAAGATCTCCGGCCCGATGATGCGCGCGATGAAGCACATCCCCGTCGACCGCGGCGACGCAGGCGAGTCCTATCGCCGCGCGGTTGAGGCGCTGCGCTCCGGGGAACTCGTCGGCGTGTTCCCCGAGGAGACGATCAGCCGCAGCTTCGAGCTGAAGGACTTCCGGTCCGGTGCCGCGCGCATGGCGCTCGAGGCGGGCGTGCCGATCGTGCCGATGATCATCTGGGGCTCGCAGCGCGTGTGGACGAAGGGGCATCCCAAGCGTCTGGGCCGCACCAACACGCCGATCGTCATCAAGGTCGGCGCCCCCGTCGTCCCGCACGAACCGGCTTCGGAGACCACCGCGGAACTGCACGCGGTGATGGAGAAGATGCTGCACGAGGTGCAGCAGGGCTACGCGCACGAGCCGGGTGCCTACTGGGTGCCGCGCCGGCTCGGCGGATCGGCGCCCGGTCGCGAGGAGGCCGACGCCGAGGACGCGCGCGTCGCCGCGGAACGTCGCGCCCGCAAGGAACGCGAACGCGCCGAACGGGAAGGCCGCGCGGCCGGACCGGGCACCGACTCCGGGACTCCGGGACAGTGACTCGGTGAGTTCTCCCGTTCCCAGCCTCGTCGCCACCGATGTCGACGGCACCCTGATCGACGACGCGAACCGCGTGTCGGAGCGGACCCGTGCCGCCGTGCACGCGGTCGTGGAGTCGGGGACACCGTTCGTACTGGCCACGGGCAGGCCGCCGCGGTGGATTCCTCCGGTCGTCGAGGAACTCGGATACGCCCCGCTGTCGGTGTGCGCGAACGGCGCGGTGATCTACGACAGTGCGACCGACCGCGTTCTGCACACGACGCTGCTGTCCGCCGACGAGCTGGCGTGGATCGCGGACGTCGCCCGCCTCGCGCTACCGGGCGCCGGACTGGCCGCCGAGCGGGTCGCGGCGAGCGCTCACGACGCGGCGAGCCCTCAGTTCGTCAGTGCCCCGGGTTACGAACATGCGTGGTTGAACCCGGACAACACCGAGCTCGCCGAGCACGAGGTGATCGCCGAGCCCGCCATCAAGCTGCTCATCCGGATGGCGACGGCGACGAGCCGGGAGATGGCCGACGCGCTCGTGCCCGCGCTCGCCGGCCTTGTCGACGTGACCTATTCGACGGACAACGGTCTGATCGAGATCTCGGCGTCGGGCGTGACGAAGGCGTCGGGTCTCCGGGCGGCGGCAGAGCTGCTCGGGGTGCCCGAAGACGGCATCGTGGCGTTCGGGGACATGCCCAACGACATTCCGATGCTGACGATGGCCCGGTACGGGGTGGCGGTCGAGAACGCCCATCCCGACGCGAAGGCAGCCGCAGACGAAGTGACCGCCACCAACGCCGAGGACGGGGTTGCCCGTGTCCTCGAGCGCTGGTGGCGGCCGTGAGCTTCTTCGCTCAGGGAGCGGGAGCCGGTTCCGGTTCCGGCGCCGGTGCCGCTTCAGGAGCGGGTGCCGGGGCTGCTTCCGGGGCGGGCGCCGCATTCGCGGACGCTGCCTCGACCGGGGGAGCGGTCTGCAGTGACTCCTCGTAGGCGTCGTTGTAGGCGCGCAGCACCTTCGTGACCGCGCCGGTGATCTCGTTGAAGATCAGCGACCCGTTCTCGAAGTCCGAGCGCCAGCCGTCCGGCACCCGGTATTCGTCGCTGATCGGCAGGCCGAGTTCGCCCTCGTCGAGCCCGTACTGCTTCCACGCCTTGTAGATCTCGCCGAGCACCGTCCACACCCCGCCGTTCGGTGAGGTGTAGATCGCCCCGTTGACGAACTCCGCGTGCTCGAACCCGCCCTTCGCCAGAAGGACACCCGTGAGCGCGGCGCCCAGCCGGCCGAGTTCGCCGCCCTCGGCGATCCACTTCTGCGCGAGCGGGGAATTGTCGGTCAGCCGCAGCAGCTCCGTGATCAGGTCCTGCGCGTTGTCCGCCGAGCCGGTCGACGGGGCTCCGGCGGAGTTCGGCGGGATCGGGGTCGAGCTGTCACCCGCGAGCACGGCGGTGTCCGGCTCGGATGTCGACGGCGACGGCTTCGACGGCACCGACAGCCCGACTCCGGCCGCCGCGGCGGCGGCGATGTCGCGGATCTTGCTCATCTGGGCGTATCCGGCGTCGCCCGGGCAGCTGGTGCTGCCGACGTCGCGGTGCGCGAAGATGATCGGCAGATCGACCGCGGCTCCCTGCGGGTAGGGCGTGAACGACGTGCCCTCCGAGTACATGGTGGTGCGGCCCTTCGGATCCAGACCGGCCTTCTTCAGTCGCCACCCGAGGAACTTGCCGACCGCGTCCAGCGTCACCTGCGGGGGCGTCACGCTCGAGAAGTCGCCCATCATGGCGATGCCCATGGTGTTCTCGTTGAACCCACCGGCGTGCGCGCCCTGGACCGGACGGTCGAGACCGCCGGCGCGGCCTTCGAAGATCTGCCCGTAGCGGTCGACGATCACGTTGTAGCCGACGTCGCACCAGCCGAGGGTCTGCGCGTGGTACGCGTAGATGGCCCGGACGATCTCGGCGGACTCGGCCTTCGAGTAGTCGTTGCTGCCGGCCGTGTGGTGGACGGTGGCACCGCCGAGGGAGTCGTCGTAGGTGGGTTCGTCGCAGCGCAGCGACTCGTCGGCACCCCACTGGGCGCGGGTGATGACCTTCAGTCCGCTCCCCGCGATGGGCTCGGCGACGTCCGAGAGGTACGCGTCTGCGGCTCCGCTGCCCGGGTTGATGAGCACCGCGGTGACATCGTCGGTGGGCGCGGCGGCAGGTTCCTGCGCGCGCAGCGGACGCGACGACGACGCCGGGACGTATCCGAGCTCGGGGGCCGGATCCTGCGGTGCAGCCACGGGAACTTCGGCAGGCGCGGGAACTTCGGCAGGCGCAGGGGCTTCGGCGGGTGCGGGGGCTTCGGCGCCCGCGAGCGTCGGTTCGGGTCCCGGGCGCGGCGTGAGCAGCACCTGCACCGCGCGCGTGAGACCGACGTAGATCGGTTCGGTGCCGCCGCGACTGTCGGCGACGTTGTCCCGCCGGGTCGACTCGATCGGCTCGGTGGCCGTCCACGGGCTCCAGCTGCCGTCCTCGTTCTGTGAGCGGATCAGGGCGTCGGTCGCCGCCACGTCGCGCGCGGCCAGCGCGACCATGCTGAACGGGCTGTCGCGGGTGATCTCCTTGACCGTGGCGCCGATGCGATCGACGAGCCCGGTCGCGTCGGGGTTCGGTGCGGGCGTGATGGCGGGCAGGCCCTCGACGAGTTCCTTGATGCTCAGGTCCGGAAGGTTGAGTCCGGTCAGATCCTGGAGCGGAATGACGACGTCGGGCGCGTTCGCGAGGACGACCTCGGCGATCTGCGGTGCGATCGCGACGATCGCATCCGTCGTCTCGTTCGCGGTGCGGACGTCGGACGTTCCGTTCGTCAGGCCGGACACGGCGAACGGCGTGGCCACCGCAAGGGCTGCGACGGCACCCAGGACGATCGACGGCTTCGGGCGGCGATGCGGCACTGTTGCTCTCCCCTTGTGTGTTCTGCGTTCGTGTTCGGCGTTCCTGTGTCGGTTGTTCCGGGCGGGTCTCAACGGACCGAATACTCCGTTACAAGCCCGACTCCCTGAGGCATTTCGGTCTCATTTTGTGCAACTTGTGATTCTCATGTGACTGGTGTGTCTGTTGTTGCCTTGTTCAGTCACTCTTGCAACACTAGTCGCAATAAACCTTAAGCCTCAACCTGAGCTTGAGGATTTGTTTCGAGTCCGATCGTGCGAACTGTCCGTTCGCGCGGCACCCCGGAGTGAGACAACGAGGGAGCGCAGCGCATGTCACGACAGCCGAACCGCCGCAGGGGACGAATCCGCAGAAGTCGCATCATCGTCGGCCGGCCGCTCCGCAGCGGCTGGAAGCCCGCGGTCGCGCGTGCCGCCACGCTCGGCCTCGCACCCGCACTGCTGATCGGTGCCACGGTCGGCGGCATCGTGCACGTGCGGTCCGGCGCACCCGCGGTCGAGCAGGCCGTCTCCGCCGACACCCCGTTCACGTTCACCGGTTACGGCCACGGCCACGGCCGCGGAATGGGCCAGTGGGGTGCCTACGGATACGCGCAGGACGGGTGGACCGCGGAACGGATCGTCGGGCACTACTACGGCGGCACCACGCTCGGCACCGTCGACGTCGGGCCCATTGCCGTGCGACTCGTCGGCCAGGACGACGTGCCCCTCGCGGTGTTCTCCGACGCCGGGCTCGTCGTCGCAGGTCAGCAGGTCGGGCCCGGTGATGCCGCGCACCTGACGCCCACCGCGGACGGCGGTGCCGACGTCGTGGTCACCGCCGGCTGCTCCGGTGAGGTGAGGTGGCAGGGCCGCGCTGATCTGCCCTGGGTCGACCCCGTCGACCTCGGCGAGGACCGGCCGGCGAACGAACACCTCAAGCTGTGCGCCGACGGCACCGCCTATCGCGGCGCCATCGGGGTGGTGCTCGACGGCAACGCCGCCCGCACCGTCAACCGGCTCTCCGTCGAGGACTATCTGCGCGCGGTCGTGCCCGTCGAGTCGCTGCCCGGCTGGGCCGACACCGGCGGCGCCGAGGCGCTGCGGGCCCAGGCCATCGCGGCCCGCTCCTACGCCCTCGCCGAGCAGCGCCACGAGAAGTGGCAGACCTGTGACACGCAGAGCTGCCAGGTCTACGGCGGTTCGGCGAAGGAGGATCCGCGCACCGACGACGCCGTGCGCACCACCCGCGGCATGGTGCTGATGAGGGACGGCCAGGTCGTGCGCACCGAGTTCTCGGCGTCGACCGGCGGCTACAGCGCGGGCGGCGACTTCCCGTCCGTCGAGGACCTCGGCGACAAGGTGGCACCGAACCAGCAGTGGGCCAAGACGCTCACCGCCGGCGAGATCGGCAACGCGTTCGGGGTCGGGGAACTGCAGAACTTCGAGGTGCTGACCCGCAACAACCTCGGTGCCGACGGTGGTCGCGTCACCCGGGTCCGGGTGGTCGGCTCCGACCGCAGCATCGAGACCACCGGCGCCGAAGCCCGCGCCAAGCTGGGGCTGCGGTCCGACTGGTTCACCGTGAACGAGGGCGCGGAATCGACCGTCCCGCCGAGCACCCCGGCCCCCGAAACGGGCCCGGAGGTCGCCATCACGCCGTTCGGCACCGACCAGAGCCCGGCGATCCAGGAGAAGTACAACGAGCTGGGCGGGGTCGCGGGTGAACTCGGTTCTCCCGTCGGGCCCGAGCTGATGCTGCCCGACGAGCGCGGCAAGTTCCAGGTGTTCACCAACGGGGTCATCCTGTGGACACCGGAGTTCGGGGCCCAGGTCTTCGACGCCTCCATCCTGCGGCAGTGGCTGCCGGGAACCGGTAGCGCCGAATAGCACGTAGAGCCACACATCCCGGGGACGAGACGGCCGCCGGCGGGTTCGACCCGCCGGCGGCCGTTTTCGTCGTTGACATTGACGCAACGTCAAGATGCACGCTGGATGTCACGAGGAGGGAACGCCGTGACACAGCGTGAATGGTCCATCCAGGAACTGGCCCGCGCGGCCGGGGTCACCAGCCGAACCCTGCGGCACTACGGCGACGTGGGCGTGCTCCCGCCGACCCGGACCGGGGCGAACGGCATGCGGTTCTACGACCGCGACGCGCTGGTGCAGCTGCAACGCATCCTGCTGCTGCGGGAACTCGGCCTCGGTCTGCCCGCGATCCGCGAGGTGATGGCCGGGCAGGCCGACACCGCCGAGGCGTTGCGCACCCACCTCGAGCTGCTCGAACTCGAGCAGCGTCAACTGGGGCGCCGCATCGAGGCGGTGCGCACGACCATCCGCAAGACGGAGGCAGGTGAGGAACTGATGGCAGAGGAAGTGTTCGACGGTTTCGACCACACGCAGTACCGCGACGAAGTGATCGAACGGTGGGGCCGCGACGCCTACGACAGCAGCGACCGCTGGTGGCGGGAGATGACGGACGAACAGCGTCGCGACTGGATGGCGGTCGCGGCGAGGCTCGGCGCCGACTGGACGGCCGCCGCGCAGGCGGGTCTCGACCCGGCCGGCGAACGCGGACTCGAGCTCGCGCGACGGCACGTCGAGTGGCTCGGATCGATTCCCGGGACGCCGGGCTACGGCCAGGCGGAACCCGATCGCGGCTACGTGCTGGGACTGGCCGAGATGTACGTCGCCGACGAACGGTTCGCGGCGAACTACGGCGGCACCGCCGGAGCCGAATTCGTGCGTGCGGCGCTGCGCGCACTGCTCGCCTGACGTGCGTGTTTCCGGTAGCTGCGGCTACCGGAAACACGCACGAGGGGAGCGGTCGCCTACCCTGGTCTTCCGTGACTGCTGCATCAGCGCCCCAGCCCTCCACCGGTGACTACGACCTGATCGTCGTCGGATCCGGATTTTTCGGACTGACGATCGCCGAGCGCGCCGCAACGCAGCTCGGGAAGCGAGTACTGGTCGTCGAGCGTCGCCACCACCTCGGTGGCAACGCCTATTCGGAGCCCGAACCCGAGACGGGTATCGAGGTCCACAAGTACGGCGCCCACCTGTTCCACACGTCGAACAAGCGGGTCTGGGACTACGTGAACCAGTTCACCGAGTTCACCAACTACCAGCACCGCGTCTTCGCGATGCACAAGGGCCAGGCCTACCAGTTCCCGATGGGTCTGGGTCTGGTCTCGCAGTTCTTCGGCCGCTACTTCACGCCGGACGAGGCCCGCGCCCTGATCAAGGAGCAGTCGGCCGAGATCGACTCGTCGCAGGCGAAGAACCTCGAGGAGAAGGCGATCTCCCTGATCGGCCGTCCCCTCTACGAGGCGTTCGTGCGGGACTACACCGCCAAGCAGTGGCAGACCGACCCGAAGGACCTGCCCGCAGGCAACATCACCCGCCTGCCGGTCCGGTACAACTTCGACAACCGCTACTTCAACGACACCTACGAGGGTCTGCCCGTCGACGGCTACACCGCGTGGCTCGAGAACATGGCGAAGAACGAGCGGATCGAGGTCCGGCTCGACACCGACTGGTTCGAGGTGCGCGACGAGATCCGCGCCGCCAGCCCGGACGCGCCCGTCGTCTACACCGGACCGCTGGACCGCTACTTCGACTACGCCGAGGGCAAGCTCGGCTGGCGCACCCTCGATTTCGAGACCGAGGTGCTGCTCACCGGCGACTTCCAGGGCACGCCGGTCATGAACTACAACGACGCGGACGTCCCCTACACCCGCATCCACGAGTTCCGGCACTTCCACCCCGAGCGGGACACGTACCCGACGGACAAGACCGTGATCATGCGCGAGTACTCGCGGTTCGCCGGCGACGACGACGAACCGTACTACCCGATCAACACGCCGGAGGACCGCGCGAAGCTCACCGCCTACCGCGACCGCGCCAAGCAGGAGGCCGCACAGAACAACGTGCTGTTCGGCGGCCGCCTGGGTACCTACCAGTACCTGGACATGCACATGGCGATCGCCAGCGCGCTGAGCATGTTCGACAACACCCTCGTCCCGTTCTTCGAATCCGGTGTGCCGGTCTCGGGGGACGCGTCGTGAGCGTGGGGGAACTCGAGGAGAACGTGCAGGGGAACACCGTGAGCCCGGACAATTCGCTCGGCAAGTCGCTGCTGCAGCGCATCATCCTGCCGCGCCCCGGTGAGCCGCTCGACGTGCGCACCCTCTACCTGGAGGAATCGCCGACCAACGCGCGCCGCGCGCACGCCCAGAGCCGGACCACGCTGAACATCGGCGCGGAGTCCGAGGTCTCGCTGTGCACCTACTTCAACGCGTT
>Ga0182742_1003807_pt1 | contig 14290 bp, 12 predicted proteins | sample eDN5th37CBELigMG_FD_128880 | JGI IMG/M metagenome (GOLD analysis project Ga0182742, IMG submission 128880) | Enriched Miracle-Growth compost microbial communities from Emeryville, California, USA - eDNA 5th pass 37_C BE-Lig MG (version 2)... ... | reverse complement strand
TCCGCCCTCGCTGCCGAGCCAGCCAACCCCTGGATCCGGCTGGACCTGGCGCGGGTGTTGGCGCGCCAGGGAAAGCCCGCGGAAGGGCGCGCCCTGCTGGAGGAGGCGCTCGCCCGTGGCGGCGCCGAGGCACGCTTCGCCGCCGCGCTCTTCGCCGAGGAGCAGGGCCGGCTGGCCGATGCGGTGGCGCTGATGGAGGCGGTCCCCGCGCGCCAGCGCACCACCGATATGGACCGGCTGCTGGCGCGAACCCGCAGCCATGCCGAGATCGCCACCGCGGCCGAGGCGGCGCGCAGCGGCAGCTCTGAGGGACGCAACCGGCTGCTGGCCCTCGCCGCACGGCAGGACGCTTCCGGCACCCTGGCCGCAGAGGTGGTGCGCGTCTTCGGCACGCTGCGCGATCCGCGCGGGGCCGATGAGGCGGCGCGGGTTGCCCTTGCCGCCAACCGCCAGATCCAGCCCGCCGGAAGGCTGGCGATTGCCGCGGCACTGCTGCAGGCGGGGCGGCCGGAGACGGCGCAGGTCCTGCTCGGGCCGCTGGAGGCCGACGGACAGCTTTCTGCCGAGGACCGACGCCAACTCGTCGCCCTGCAGTCCGGGATCGCGGTCCGCACCGCGGACCAGCTGAACGAGCAGGGGGATCAGGCCGGCGCCTTCGAGCGGCTGCGCCCGGTTTTGGCACGTAATCCGCAGGACGCGCCGGCCAATCTGGCGCTGGCACGGCTCTACCAGGGGGCACGGCAGCCGAGCGAAGCAGCACGCATCGCCGAGGCCGTGCTGGCGCGCGATCCGCGCAATCTGGACGCCAGGACGGTGGTAGTGGAAGCGGCCATCGCCGCCCGCAACTTCCGCCGCGCCGAGGTAGCGGTGGCCGAGGCACGGGCGCTGGCGCCGCAGGAGCCGCGGGTGCTGCTGTTGGAGGCGCGCCTGGCACGCGCCACCGGCGATGCCCGCCGAGCGCAGCACCTGCTGGAGGCCGCGGCCGAACAGCGCCGCGCCCAGACCGGGGAGGACCGGGCAAGCCCCTTCCTCTCGGCCACGCCGCCGGGCAACAGGAGTTCCCCTGGGGATAACCCCTTCCTGCGTGCCGCCACGCCGGAGCAGGGCATGCCCCCGCCCGACCCCGTTTCCGCCGAGATCGCGCGCGAACTGGCAGCCCTGCGGGAGGAGGTCTCGCCCCACCTGGTGATGGCACCGGCGATCCGCAGCCGCTCGGGCAGCGGCGGCCTGGACAAGCTGGACGAGATCTCGGGTCAGCTGGAAGCGTCCACCGGGTCCAACATACTCGGTGGCCGGCTGGCGGTGCGCGCAACACCGGTGGCGATCGCCAGCGGCAACCTCTCGGGCGACCTCGCTTCGCTTCGGCGTTTCGGCACAAACGCACTGGCCGGGCCAAGTGGCGGCAGCGCGCCTTCCGACACCACGGCGGGGGGTGTGGGGCTCGGCCTCGGCTGGCAACGCGGCACACTGGCCCTTGATGTCGGCACGACGCCGATCGGCTTCCGCACCACCAACCTCGTAGGCGGCATCGAGGCAGCGCCGCTGATCACGGACAATCTGCGCCTGCGCATCATCGGCGAGCGCCGGGCGGTCACCGACAGCCTGCTCTCCTGGTCCGGCCAGCGCGATCCGCAGTCTGGCCGTGTCTGGGGCGCGGTGGTCCGTAGCGGCGGCCGCGCGCAGCTTGAGTACAGCGCGGGTCCAGCGACCTTCTATGCCGGCGGCGGCTATTCGGTCTTCGAGGGCAGGGGCGTCGCTGAGAACGCCCGGATCGAGGCCGGCGCCGGCATGTCCTATGCCGTGATCCGCCGCCCCGAGGAGGAAGTGACTGCCGGGCTCGACTTGGTCTATTTTGGCTATGACAAGAACCTGCGCCACTTCACCCTGGGGCATGGTGGCTATTTCAGCCCGCAATCCTATGCGGCCCTGAACCTGCCGATAGATTGGCGGCGCCGTTCCGGTAACTTCTCCTGGCGGCTCGGCGGCACGATCGGCTTCGCCAGCTGGCGGGAGAAATCTGCACCGCTCTTCCCGACCGATGCCGGGCTACAGGCACGGCTACAGGCTGCGGCGGCCGAAGATCCGACGCTGCAGACACAGTATCCTGGCCAGACCCGGAGCGGCGTGACCGGCGGAGCACGTGCTGACCTGGAATATATGGTCAGCCCGCAACTGCGGTTCGGGACGGTCCTGCGTTACGACCGCGCCGCGGACTGGAACGAAGCCCGCGGCTTGGTCTACCTGCGTTACCGTCTCGACAAATGAACACCTGCCGCCAAGCCGCTTACGCGGCTCTGGCGGCGGTTTCGGTCGTGTGGCCGGGCCTGTTCCTCACCTATTGATCCGTCCTGGGCGATCTTGAAGGCAAGTGGGATCGGCTCAGGTTGGCGGCATGAAGCAGGTGGACAAGCGCAGGCTGCCGGATATGCGTCAGCGGCTGATCGCCTTGCGATGATGGCTGGTGTTCGCCGATGTCGGGGGCATGGCGAATGACACAGACACAGCGGTGGGCCTCGTAAGCAGCTCTTACGAGGCACAAAAGAGATTGGTGCGCCGCGGAACCAGCTCGGAAGTTGAGGTTCGGGTCCGGGCAGTCCGGCGGCGGAGTTGGCCGACCGAGGACAAGCTGCGGATCGTGCGGGAGACCTTGGAACCTGGCGCGGTGGCCAAGGCGGTGGCAGACCGGCATGGGATCAGCACTGGACTGCTGTTCACCTGGCGCAAGAAGATGCTGGCGGCGGCGATGGCCGGCTTCGTGCCGGTCGAGGCCGTGCCGGAGGCGCCGAAGTTGGAGGCGCTGCCCCCTACGGCGGCTCCCACCGCCGCGGAGGCGGCGGGCAGGATCGAGGTGGCCCTGCCGTCCGGAACGCGCCGTGGTCAGGCACATGCGCAAGCTGTCGAAATTGCCGCGCCGCGTCCGCAGCATCTTTGGGAACGAAACCTTCCGCTACGCCGCCTGGTTCAAGATCACCCAAGCCAGATCAATAGGTTGGCCCACCACCGCCCAATGACAGAAGGTGTCCGGATGGTTTCTCGTTTGGTGAGCTATTCTAGTGGGCCATTCCCTGGTTCGAGCCGGTCCATTACCGCACCTTGCCGCCCGCTGGTACTTGCGCGTCGTCCTCCGCCCCCGCCACGGCGAGAATGACGGCGAGATTCATTGCGATCTGCCGCAGATGCGCCGCCGGCTCGATATCAAGAAATTCCTCAAGCGTGTGCTCGCGGCCGCCGATGCCGGATGCAATGGTGACCGCCGGAATGCCGAGGCCAATGGCCATATTGGCATCGGTGCTGGAGGTGGACAGGCGTGGCTTGAATCCATTGGCGGCAACGGCCGCGGTGGCGATCGCCACCAGGTCCGACTCGGGGCTGGTGATGCCCGACGGCCTGTTCCCTACGCGTTCGATTTTGGCCAGGATCGCGCCATTCGCGGTCGAGCGTGCGGCATTCTCCGCCGCGACCGCCGCCTCCACGGCAGCGAGGAAGCGCTGCTCCAGGGCATCGAGATCGGCAGGCTTGACGGAGCGCAGATCCACTTGCATCACCGCCTCGGTCGGGATGGCGTTGACCACCGTCCCTCCTACCACCACGCCGACATTGAAGGTGGTGCCCGCCGGAACCTCGAAAGCGCCGATCCGCTGCGCGGCCCCGGCGAGCGCGTACAGCGGGTTGACAGTGCCGAAGGCGAGATAGCTGTGACCGCCGGGACCAGAAAAGGTCACCTTGTAACGCTTGCTGCCAAGTGCTGCGTTAACGATCTCACCCGGATCGGTGCCATCCAGGGCGATGAAGGTGGTGATGCGTCCCTTATAGGGACCTTGCGTCAGCAGGTACTTCACGCCGCGCAGGTCGCCGAGCCCCTCTTCGCCGACACTGCCGACAAAGAGGATATCCTCCCGATGGCTTACTCCAGCTGCATCCATCGCACGGATCAGGGCAAGGATAACGGCTAGGCCATGACTGTTGTCGGCAAGCCCCGGTCCACGCAGGAGCGTTCCTTCTCTGCGCACCGTCAGATCAGTGCCTTCGGGGAAGACGGTATCAAGATGGGCTACCACAGCCACCATGCCGGAGCCACCGGTGCCCTTTCGTAGACCGGTGACATTGCCCTCGCTGTCTATCGCCACATCGGAAAGCCCGTGGGCGCGCAGCATGTCGAAGAAGGCCTGGGCCTTTCTCTCCTCCCGGCGGTTCGGCGCAGGGATCTGCTGAAGTTGGATCGCTTCCTCGACGATCCGCGCCTGCTCGCCGCGGAGCCATTCGACGGCTTTTTGGAACATGGGCGAGGCCATCAGGCGCTGGACCGCCGCGCCATGATCGGTTTCCGCGCGCGCTGGTGCGGTGAAGTGTACCATGGATAGGAGGGCAGCAATGACTACCCTGCCTGCCCACTTGGGAAGCATGGATATCACCTGCCGCTCTATCATTAGCCCACTGCAGCTGCACTGGTACTCCGCTCAAGCACCAGTTTCCGGTCAGCATCTCCACGATCGTGAGACGCTCGACGCTCGGCGATCAAAGAGCACGCGACCAAGAGGAACTGACTGATGAGCAGGGCTGTCGTCTGGGCCGGATTGTCGAGCGGCGGGCAGAAGCACACGACATCAGCGCCGACCAGATCGACGCCGCGGATCCCTTTGAGGATTGTGAAGAACTCCCGGGACGTCAGACCCTCAACCTCGGGATCGGCGACGGCAGGTGCATAGGCCGGGTCAAGTACATCGACATCGAAGCTCAGATAGGTGGGCCCGTCGCCAATCACACCGCGGATTTCCGATGCAGCCCAGTCCGCCCCTTTGGCGACGATGTCGTCATAGGGGATGATGGTGAAGTGGTCTTGAGACCAGGCATCCTGATTCGGATGGCCGATTGGTCCACGAAATCCGATCTGAACCGTCCGTGCTGGGTCGATCAGCCCTTCTTCGACCCCGATGCGGAAGGCGGCGCCAGCATGATGGCGTGTCCCCTGCGCCGCTGGATAGGTGTCGGAATGCGCGTCGAAATGGATCATGCCGATGGGCTGGCCACGCCTTGACCGCGGACCGGCGATGGCCCGTAGGATTGGTGTGGTGACGCTGTGGTCGCCACCGACGGTCACCGGGATGATCCCGGCTGCATCCACCCGCTCATAGAAGGCCTGCTGCGCCTGAACCGCCAGATCCGGCGTAAGCGCATCAGCAACCGGCACATCGCCGAGGTCACTGATGCGGCAGACCGCGAAGGGATCGACATCGACGCCGCGCAGCCGTCGCCGATAGGCAGCGGAGCGATTGCGGACTGCCCGCGGCCCGAGATACTGCATGCGCTCGACAAAGTTGCCGCCGCTGTAGGGAAACCCGATGAGGCCGATATCCGTCTCACTCATGTCCGGCCGATAGGGGCAGCGCAGGAAGGTGGCGATCCCATGCCAGTGCAGAAAGGCGCCCGTCGCAGCTTCTGCCTCGGCTGCCGATAAGTCTCGATTGTCCATCATAGATCCCCCTTCCAGTTGGGCCGATCGCGCAGCTTGAGCAACAGAACAAAGGACTGCCACAATGTTTGGCTACCGGAATCTCGTTACTCAATCAAGAGCGAGGCGACACACTCGCAAGGCCAGCAGAAACGGCTTTTATTCTTAAAAACGATCGGTGTGTGCACACAGAGCACCCATGCTCACGCGACACCGGGAAGATTGCCGAACACACGTTGGATGGCACGACGGGTTGGGGCAGGCAGCGATGCAGCTCTGCGTGGCCGCAGCGTGCAGTCGCCGGTTGCCAGGGGAACTGTGGCAGCTGAAGGTTCACGTCCCCGGTTAGTGGGCGACCGCTCATGTTGTCGCCACCTGAACGGGCGCATTCGAGACGTCATACGCCACGATCCAACGCCTGCTGCTCACGATGCAGTCGAAAGCAATCGCGCCAATCGGCGCACCATTCCTGGCTCTGTTTCGGAATTTTCAACTGGCGCCATTATGCACCCGGTAGAGCTAAACGCCCGGCTGGACACCGAATTTTTCCAGAAAGTCGAAGAACTGGTTCTCCGTAGGGTTAACGCATTCCAAAGCATTAATTCGATAGCTACTGTTGCAAGCCTCCTCCTGCTCAGCTTAGGGCAGGCTTGGTCTAGGGGCATTGGCGCCCTGCCTGAAGCCTAGTTTTCCCGTTGTGGGCAGAGAGTATGAGCTGCGACGTCAATCATTGTATTGACGTATTTAGCTGCCGATCTATCAAGCGAGGCAACGGGCGGTATCACTGCGCCTGCCATGAGGTCGGCTGCAGCCGCGCCTGTCGTGGCTGCAAGCCTGACGGGCTACGCGCCGGCGCAGTGCGTTGCCAAAGCTGACGAGGCGCAGATCGAGAGGTCGTCCTGGGGATTCGGCGGAGGATTTCATGGATGTCTTGCCCCTGAACCGTCCGGCTACGGCAATTGGTGTCCACCATGAATGGGGACGGCTCCGGGAGGTTGTTGTCGGCCTCGGGCCTCGGGATGACTTCGTCATCTTCTACGAGGACTCCATGCGCTGGGTGACGCCGCCCTTCGACGAGGTGTACCGTCGTCACGCCGGGAAACGCCTCATCGAGGTTGATGCCGCCCTGGCCGAGCGAATCGAGCGCCAGGTGGATGCTCTCGCTGACCTCCTGAGCCGGGAGGGAATTGTGGTGCACCGGCCACAACGGCTGCATGGCCGAAGCCGCACCTTCCTCGCGCCGAATGGCGAAGGAGCGCAGATCTTTCCCCGTGATGGAATGATCGTCATCGGATCGCACCTGATTGAGGCTTCGCTCAAGATTCAATGCCGGCAGCGTGAGCGCTTCGGCCTGCGGCCCATTATCGAAACCGCTGTCCGGACCGGTGGTGCACGGTGGTCCAGTGTGCCGTTCGGTTCGCCGGATACCGCCGAGGGCCCATTCCTCGAGGGTGGCGACGTGCTCCTGAACGGGCGGGAGATCTATGTCGGCATTTCGGGCTGTGCGTCCGATCAGAAGGGCGCAGACTGGCTGCAGGCGTTGCTCGGTCCCGATTACCGGGTGATTCCCATCGAGTTGCAGCCGAACGTCCTGCATCTCGATTGTGCACTTGCCCTGGTGCGGCCGGGACTGGCGATCTGCTGCCCTGAGAAGTTGCCCAAGGGCTTGCCGCCGACGTTGCGGGAATGGGAGGTCATCGCCGTCACGCCGGAGGAGGCATCGCGGCTCGCGACCAATGTCCTGGTGCTCGACGAGGGACGTGTCGTCGTCGATGCGGACAATGTCCGGATCACCGATGAACTGCGCAAGCGGCGTCTTGAAGTCCTCACCATCCCCTTTGATGGGCCGATCACCACCGGTGGCGGGCTGCGCTGCGCTCATCATCCCCTGGTCCGGGAAAGCCTTCTGTCCTGAGCGCCTGTCTGTGACGACGATTGGGTGATCGCAGCAGGTGTGATTTCAACGGGTTGTCGGGACCGAGTTGGAGTTCTGCCCGGCGTGGACCGCAAGCGCCAGCGTGCTGCATGGGCACGATAGCCTGTGCCTTCCGTGCGATCTGATGGATGCCGAATGGCCGGTGCCGTCGCCGACGCCGGCCACGGACATTCTCCGTGCAGCCCGTGCCGTACACCCTGATGGGTTGGATCGCGCACCGGCCTGGGTGCGGTCACCACCCGTCAGATTTATATGAGTCATAGAATCGCCGGCTCTGGTACCGGCTGACCTCTTATTGATCCGGCTTGGGTGATCTTGAAGGCAAGTAGGCTGCTCCCAGGTTGCAGGCAAGAAGCACGTGGACATGCGCAAGCTGCCAGCGGCGGCGCCAGAGGAACACCGGCGGCAGGTCATCGGGTTGCGCCAAGCTGAGATGACCTACGCTGCCATCGCCGCCCAGGTCGGGCTGGCCCAGACCGGGGTGTTCGACATCTGCAAGCGCCACGCCGAGCGGGACGCGGGAGGGCTGAAGACCGGCCCGCGCGGGCCTGAGCCGGGGTATGGCCGGCTCCTGGATGCTGAGCAGGAAGCAGAGACCTGCGAGCTCATTCGGCGCCCCACACCGGACGAGCTGGATTTGTCGTTTGCGCTCTGGAGCCGGGCGGCGGTGCGCGAGCCGGTCTGACTGCACTGCCGGGCCCGCTTGGCGGTGCGGACCATGGGCACCTACCTGGCGCGCTGGGGGTTCACCGCCCAGAAATCGCTGCGGAGGGCCTACGAGCAGGAGCCGACGGCGGCACGACGCCGGCTGCGACAGGACTATCCGGCGATCGCCGCCCGAGCCAAGGCGGAGGGTGGCACCATCTTTTGGGGTGACGAGACCGGCCTGCGCTCAGACGATATACGCGGGCGCAGCTATGTGCCCCAGGGCCGCACGCCGGAGGCGACCCACGCGCCCTATGCAAACAGCATCCAGGCGCCGAGTGACGTCATCGGCGGCCGGGTAGACGTGATTTGGGACTATCCGCTGACCGCCATGCCGCATGTGCGGGAAGGCCGGTTGCGGGCGCTGGCCGTGACCAACTACGTCCGAGTGCACCTTGCGCCGGATGTTCCGACCGTGGCGGAATGCGGCTTCGCGGAGGCAGAGCTGCTACCCTGAGCTGGGATCTTCGTGCCCGCCCGTACCCCGCCCGCCGTGATCGCGCGACTGGCGGCGGCGCCGAGTTCCTCCGCTCGGGGCGGAGATCGCCGCCGGGGTCAACATGACGACTTCGTGGCACCAATATTGCGTGCCACAGCCGCATTGATACGCTCAGCCCCCCTCAAACGCTGGGGCGGAGCTGCCGCTTGGCCAACTCCTCCGCAAGGCGGTCGAGGGTAACACTGCCTCCTCTGGCTCCAGTCAAGGCAGCCCGCATCGTTTGGCCCAAAAGCCTTTACGCTTGTGAAATTAGATGCAACTCGCTCGGGCCTCCCGCCCCCGCAGGGGTGGCGCCTACGAAGGAGCCGCGCCGAACATGGCCTGGTAATCGAGTGCGAAGCGCCGGAAGTGCCAGAAGCCATGCGCGAGAGCGAGGTCCCTGAGGGTGGATCCGTGAGGGTGAGCCTGGCGCAGGGCGGCGCGCACCATCGCCAGCCGCCGCAGCTTCAAGCAGCGCTGCGGACCAACCCTGGACGCCGCCAGGAAGGCCGCTCGCAGGCGCGCCGGCGACACACCAACGGCGGCGCACAGATCGGCCGTGCTGACCGGTTTCCGTGGATCGGCATCTAGGTACTCGAAGGCTGTCCTAATGATGCGATGCCGCGCCGTGGAGCCCCGCAGCGCCCGGGACGGCGAGCCGCCCCACACGCCGAAGAGCAACTCGTGCGTGGCATGCAGCACGGAGTCCCAGAGCGAGCGGTGCGCCTCCTCGCCTTCGAACACCTCGGGATCCGTCGCGGCCTGGAACAGGGACGCCGCACGCACTCACACTGCTGGATCGACGCGCAGCATGACCTGCCTTCCTGCGTCCCGAATGGGGGAGCAGCGCGGAGGGGGAGCAAAGCATCCGCCGATGCGCTGGGCACGATCACGACCGCCCATGCGGAGTCGTCGTGATTTGCCTCCTCGATGATAGTGCCTCCACCATAGGCAGAGAGTAAGCGGGGCGTAGAGGCCCTTCTTGGCACGGGTTCTTGAGGTTGGAAAGTAGGCCATCGTGAAGGTGACGCGATGGCGCGATCGAATGGTGGCACTGGTGCTAGCACTGGTGCGGGCACCGTGGCGATGGAGCGGGTGGAGATCGTCACCCGCAGCAAGGTCCGGCGGAGCTACACGTCGGAGAAGAAGGCACGGCTGCTGGCGGAGACGGCGGAGCCCGGCAAACGGGTGCTCGAGGTGGCGCAGCGGCACAGTATCTCGCCGAGCTTGTTGCATCGGTGGCAGCGCGAGGCGGAGGGCCAGCCTGCCCGGAAGCTGGCGTGGTCCATGCCGAGGCTGGTGCCGCTTCTGGTCGGCTCGCCTGCCGAGACGGTCGCGTCTTGCCTGCCTGAGGCAGATGGCTGCGGACCGGGTCTGACCATCGAGGTGGTGCTGCGCTACGGCCGTGTGCTGCGGGTCGGCATCGGGGTGGAGGCGGCCACGCTAGCGCGGCTGGCCGCGGCCCTCGAAGCATGATCAGATTGCCTGCCGGGGCTCGCGTGCTGCTGGCGACCAAGCCTGTCGACTTCCGCCGCGGTGCTCACTCCCTGGCGGCGCTGGCGGCCAAGGAGCCCGGCGAGAACGCCTACTCGGGCGTGGTGCTGGTGTTCCGTTCCAAGCGCGCCGACCGGGTCAAAATCCTGGTCTGGGATACCAGCGGGCTGGTGCTGATCTGGAAGCAATTGAAGGGCGGCGCGTTCCGCTGGCCACCGATCGTGGACGGCGTCATGCGGCTGACGCCGGTGGAGTTTGCCGCGCTGTTCGATACCGCACGGTGATGTTCCCTCGGCTGACGGCGACGTGGCGCCGTCAGAAGTCGGGGTGGTCGACCCCACGCACCCGCTGTTCGGTCGGCGCTTCCACCTGATCGGCCCGGCCAACCCGGATCGTCCGGTGACGAGGGTGCATGTCGCGTTCGGACCGAGATTTTTCCTCACGCTGCCCCGATCTGCCACGGACCTGGAGCGGCAGCCGGAGCGGTCGTGCGCCCCTCCAAAGCTCAGCGTTGAGGCGCTGCGGGACCTGCTCACCGTGGCCGGGGAGGCCGTGACGCCATGCCGATCAAGCCCTGCGAGGTCTGGGACGAGCTCTCGTCGCGGCTCCGCCAGGAAGTCGCCGGCGACCTTGCCGCGGCCCTGCGGGAGGTAGCCCATGGCCTCGGACCTCGTGACCGCCAGCCACCTCGCCCGGCGCGCCATCGTCTACGTCCGCCAGTCGACGCCGCACCAGGTGCTGAGCAATCAGGAGAGCCTGCGGCTGCAGTATGCCCTGCGCCAACGCGCCCGGGGGCTCGGCTGGCATGAGGCCGATATCGAGGTGATCGACGCCGACCTCGGCCTCAGCGGTGCGAGCGCGGTGGGCCGGGAGGGCTTCAAGGACCTGGTCGCGCGCGTGGCGCTCGGCGAGGTGGGCCTGATCCTTTCGATCAAGGTCACGCGGCTCGCCCGGAACTGCTCGGATTGGTACCCGCTGCTCGACCTCTGCGGCCGGCACGGCTGCCTCATCGGCGACCGCGATGGTCTCTACGACCCGGGCTTGCCCGACGGACGGCTCGTCCTGGGGCTCAAGGGCACGATTTCGGAGATGGAACTGCACACCATTCGCAGTCGCCTAACCTCCGGCCTTCTGGCGAAGGCAGGCCGGGGCGAGCTCGCCCTGCAGCTGCCGACCGGCCTAGTTCGCGACCCGTCCGGAGTGGTCACCCAGGATCCGGACGCCGAGGTGCGCTCGCGCATTGCCCTGGTGCTCTCGACTTTCCTGCAGGCGCGCACGGCAGTGCGGGTGGTCGGCGTGTTGCGGGCCCGCGGCCTCGCACTGCCGCGCCGCGGTCGCCACGGCGACATGGTCTGGCGGGCGCCGACCATCGCGGCGGTGACCACGATCCTGCGCAATCCGGCCTATGCTGGCGCGTTCGTCTATGGCCGAACCCGGCTTGGGCCGCCCGGGGCCCACGGGCGGCAGAAGCAGCGGCGGCGCTCGCCAGCGGAGTGGCGCATCGTGGTGAAGGACCGGTACCCGGCCTACGTCGACTGGGAGACTTTCGAGCGGATCGGCGCGATACTGGCCGACAATCGTTCCGACTACATGCGGGTACGCGGCCGCGGCATCCCGCGCGATGGAGCGGCCCTGCTGCATGGCATCACCTGGTGTGGCGAATGCGGCCACAAGATGACGGTGAGTTACAAGAGGGGCAGCACCTACGCCTGCGCCTATCTGCAGCGGCAGCACGGGACACCACATTCCGCGCGTCTGCAGGCCGCCCCGATCGACGATGCCGTGGTTGCGGAATTCCTCGATGCCGTCGCGCCGGCCGAGCTGGATGCGCTGGTGACTGCCGAACGGGCCCGGCGCGATGCCGAAGCGGGGCTGCGGAAGGCGGAGAGGGAACAGTTGCAGCGGCTCCGCTACGAGGCGGCCCTGGCCGAACGGCAGTACCGTCGGGTCGACCCGGACAACCGGCTTGTGGCCGCCGAACTCGAGCGCCGCTGGGAAGCCGCGCTCGTTGAACTCCGTCGTGGCGAAGAGGCAATGGCCCGGCGCGAGGCGGCAACAGCAGCCCCCACCGTCAGCGACCGGGATCTGCGCGCAAGGGCGGCCGAGCTGGGCCGGCAATTACCGGGGATCTGGGCTGATCCAAAGATAGGGCAGGCAAAGCGAAAGGAGCTGCTGCGCTGCCTCATCGACAAGGTTGTGCTCCGGCGCACCGCCTCCAATGCCGTGGCCGTGCGGATCGTCTGGCGCGGGGGAGCTGTCTCGGGGACTCGAGGTGGAGCTGCCCGGCAGTACGCTCGCCACCATGCCGAGGGGCGCCGAGATGGAGGCGCGCATCCTCGAACTCGCGCGCTCAGGGCTGCACGATGAGGAGATCATCGCCGCTCTTGCGGCCGAAGGGCATCGCTCACCACAGCGCGCCTCCGGCATCTATCCCAGCACCGTCCGGCGCATCCGGTTGCGGCATGGCGTCAAGCTGCCGTGCCGCTGCACGCGCTGGCCGGCTGTCCCGGGATGGCTGACGGTGAAGGCGACGGCGGCATGCCTCGGATTGTCCGAGAAATGGCTTCGGAACAAGCTTCAATCGGCGCTGATCAGGACGAAGCGCGATGAAAGCGGTCGCTACCTGTTCCCAGACTGCCAAGAAGCCCATGCCGCGCTGCTCCAGCTCCGCGCCGGGCAGATCGGCTGCGTCGACTTCACGCCAAGTGGCCTTCAACAAGGAGGGCATCACTATGTCTGATCGAGCGAAGGGATTGATTGTCCAGAGCGTGAGAAGGATTCCCACGCCGAGCGTTCCTGCGTAGACTCGGCGGCACGATGCGCGCCGCGGGTGACGATACGCCGACACTGCCGGAGGATCCTGCGGCCCTACACGCGCTGTTGCTGGCGGCATGGGCGGAGCGGGATGCGCTGGTGTCCCGATACGACGATGTCACCGCCGAGCGTGACGTCCTGGCCTCCCGGAATGAGCAGTTGCAGCGCCTGCTGCTGAAGTTGAAGCGCCGGCAGTTCGGCCGGAAGTCGGAGCAACTGCCTGAGGACCAGCTGCTGTTCGCCTTCGAGTAGATCGAGGCGACGCTGGCCGCCAACGCGGCCGAGGGGGGCCAAGCAATCCCCGGCACTGCGAAACCAGCAGGCGAATCGCCGCCAGGCCGGCCGTGGCCGCCTGCCGGCGCACCTGCCCCGGATTAAGGTCGTGCTGGCACCGGAGGCGGTGGCCTGCCCCTGCTGCCAGGGCCTGCTGGTCGAGATCGGGGTCGATGCCGCCGAGCGGCTCGATATGTGCCGTCCACAGACGGCATTTCAACCGTCCTAACGTCATCTCAACGACGTAGTCACGGATTTGGATGCGCTCCCGCGCGGCATCATAGGAGTCGTTGACCTCGACATGCCAAGGCGACCGCCATCCACATCGCCACAGCCGTCTGCCACTAGCTTATAGGGTCAGATCCTATGGCGCTTTGGGCCTCAACTCTTTCGCAGCGCCATCGCGCTAAATTTTGTGGACTGATTTGTATACCTTAAGGGGGTGTTGCGCCATATCGTTGATATGGCGAGATTTCTGGCGGAGGGGATGGGATTCGAACCCACGATACAGGTTAACCCGTATAACGGTTTAGCAAACCGAATCCGAACCAAGTCGGCACAAGGACGTACCGTCCACCTCCCACCATTTCAGGCACTTAGCAGGCGCATATGACGCATACGGCGCCGTGGGCGCACAGGGGTCGGCACACAAGTCGGCACAGCGCGGAATCCCGATTCTCTCTGTGTTCCCCCTCCGATGCCCTCCCCTGCCCCCACGTCGCACTCGCTCAAGAGCCGCTGAAGACGTCCGCGATACGGCCGGGGGAGGTTTGCGCTGCGGCCTGGGCGGTGTCGCAGTGCCGGCTTAGCGCAGCCGGGCGTAGACCTCGACCACATAGAATGGGCTCACTGCAAAGCCGGGCTGCTGCTGCCCATACCGAGAGGTCCTGTGCCGCCAGAACCCGGTCCCATAGGTTCCGCCCAGACGCCTGTTCACGGCACCATGCCATCGCCAAGGCGCGACGATTTACATCAGAGCGTCATCCCGGCAATCACAACCCGATTCTACACAGAGCTAGTCAGCCGTGAAATGGGCTGAGAGTGGCAGAGTTCTACGGTTTTTGGGCGCTTGGGAAGTATTCGGTTTTGCAGGTTTGCCCTGGATCGAGGGGCAGACCCTTGCAAACTGACCTGTGCGTTG
>Ga0182742_1003806_pt1 | contig 14291 bp, 9 predicted proteins | sample eDN5th37CBELigMG_FD_128880 | JGI IMG/M metagenome (GOLD analysis project Ga0182742, IMG submission 128880) | Enriched Miracle-Growth compost microbial communities from Emeryville, California, USA - eDNA 5th pass 37_C BE-Lig MG (version 2)... ... | reverse complement strand
GCAGGCAGGTGGGCGAGCGATCCCGACAGCGGTGAGGCGCTCTACGACGTCGACCGTGCGGTCGTGCACGCCCTGTTCCGGCCGCCGCGGGCGTTGCAGCATCTCGAATCGGTTCGCGGTCTGCTGGGCAATGCCGGTGCCCCGCACTCCGATTCGGCGGAGGTTCGGCGGCGGGTGCGACGCGCCCTGGTGCAGCGTCCCGTGGTGTACGCCGACGACCTCGACGACGACGAAGCGCTGCAGTTGGCGTTGCCGCGCACCACCGACGAAGTGGAGTTGCTCACCGGCCTGGTGTGTGAGCGTCGCGCCGAAGGCGTTGCGCTGGTGGATACCTCGGGACGGTTGTCGGATGTGCGGTTCCCGAATACGGGGACGGTCGCGCAGGTCGCGCTGTTGCTGGCCGGGGAGATGTGTGATCGCGTCCTCGATCCCGACGCCCCTGTCCCACCCCGGATGCCGGTGCCCGAGCAGACGCAGGACGCTCTCGTCGCGGCGGTCGATTCCGCGATCCCGAGGTCGACGGTGTTCACCCCGCTCGCGGCGTCCGACACCCCGATGCCCGACGAGCAGGAGCAGGACGACGACGCTCGTGCCCCGCTCGAGCATCCCTTGCTCGAGGATTCGTGGCTGGCGGGCACGGTCGGTCGTCTCGTCGACATCTACGGCCGGACCTTCGCCGCGCAGTGGCAGGCCGACCCCGCGGGACTGACCGAGGCCGCGGTGGACATGCTCGACAGGCTGCGCTTGGTGGCCCGGGTGCCCGGCGGGGTGCTCGTCCTGCCCGCGATCGCCCGCTTCCGCGGCGTGACGGTCAGTGTGCGCGAACGGGATCCGGAGATCGACCTGTTCCCCGAGACCACCCCACCGACCGTTCCCGCCCCCGATACGACCCCGACGGAGATCTCATGAGCAGCGCCCGATTCCGCCCCACGCGTGCCGGGATCATCAATCTGTGGGACTACCGCGACCAGGAGTTCTCGTTCGCCGACGGACGATTGGTGCTGCGCGGACCGAACGGGTCGGGCAAGACCAAGGCGCTCGAGGTGCTGTTCCCGTTCGTGCTCGACGGCCGGATCGAACCGCGACGTCTGAACCCGTTCGCCGGCGAGGAACGCACCATGCGCTCGAACCTGCTGTATCGCGGGCAGGACAGCGCCCACTCGTACGTGTGGATGGAGTTCTGCCGCGGCCGCGCCGACGACCCGGAGGCCGTCACCGTCGGCATCGGGATGCGCGCCACCCGCGGAAACGACAAGGTCACCCGTTGGCATTTCGTCGTCGACGGCCGTGTGGGAGTGGACTTCTCGCTGCTCGACGACGAGGACCGACCGCTCACCCGCAAGCAACTGGTCGACCAGATCGGGGCCGACGCGATCACCGATCGTCCGGTCGACTACCGGGCGGCGATCGACGCGCGCATGTTCGGGCTGGGCGCGCAACGCTACGACCAGCTGATCAACCTGATCCTCACGCTGCGCCGCCCCCAGCTCGCCAAGAACCTCGATCCGAAGGGCCTGTCGCAGGCGCTGACCGACGGACTTCGCCCCCTCGACGACGATCTCATCGTCGAGGCCGCCCGCTCGTTCTCCGCGATCGAGGAGGTCGAGCGCACCCTCGAATCCCTCGCGGCCGCCGACGACGCGGCGCAACAGTTCGTCAAGGTGTATTCGAAGTACATCCGCCAGCAGGCCCGCACCGCCGTCGACAAGGTCGCCACCCGTCTCGGTGTGGTGGACACCGCGGTCCGGTCGCTGCGTGCGGCGGCCGAGGCCCGCACCGAAGCCGCCGCCGCACGCACGGCCTCCGAGGAACAGCTCCTGGTCGCCGAACGCGACCACGAACAAGCACGCACCACCCTCGAGGCACTGCACCGCTCCAGCGCCTACGAGGGCAAACAGCAACTCGACGACCTCGCCTCGGCGGTGAAGAACCTCGAGCGCACCACCGCCGCGCAGGCCGAGCAGGCGAACCGCGCCCAGGCCGTCGTGGCCGACCGGCTCCGCGATCACGACAGTGCCCGCGACGCGCTGGAGACGGCGACGGCGACGCGTCGTCGCACCGAGGACGGGCTGAGTGCGGCCGCCGAGGACGCCGGCATCACGTGGACCGGTCTCGACGGCATCGAACGGACCGAGCAGCTCAACGCCGCGATCGACGCGCTCGCCGAGGAACGTGACGCCGACGTGCGCGCGGCGCGCAGCGCACTGTCCCAGCTCGACGGTGCCGCCGCCGCGCGATCACGGGCCGAGGCCTCAGCGGTGCGTGCCCGCGCGCAACGCGACACCGCGTCGGCCGCGGTGGAGGCCGCCGAGACCATGGTCGAACTGTCCCGCAGCGAGGTCGCCGCCGAACTGGGCCGGTGGTGGTCCGATCGCGCCGAGACCTTCGCGGCAGTGGGTCTGTCCACTCCCGTCTTCGAAGCGCTCGACACCGCCTTCGGCACCGTCGGTCAGGACGATGCGCCGTCCCCGGCGGCGGTGTTCGCCGAGCACACCGGTCCGGTGCTCGACGACCTGCGGTTCCGGCGTCGCGTGTGCGGCTCGGAGATCGAGTCGCTCGGCAACCGCATCACCGAACTCGAGACCGAACGCGCCGCCGTCGCCGCCGAACGCGACGACGCTCCCCCGGTGTTCCCGGCCCGCACCGGCAACCGTGACGATCTCGCCGGCGCCCCGCTGTGGCAGCTCGTCCGGTTCCGCGACGACGTGTCGGCACAGGACGCCGCCGGTATCGAAGCGGCATTGCAGGCCGCGAACCTGCTCGACGGATGGATCACCGACGGCGACCTGCCGGACATCGAGTCGGAGCAATTGCTGGTGCCGTTGGCGCCCGAACACCGGCCGAGCGGCCCCACGCTCGCGGATGTACTCGTTCCCGAACCCGACACGGCCGTGCCCGAGGAACGGGTCGCCGCGGTGCTGTCGTCGATCGCGTGGGCCACCGATCCCGGTCCGGACGCGCGGGTGTCGGTCGATGCGCACGGCCGGTTCCGGCAGGGAGTGCAGTTCGGTCGCCACGTCAAGGAACAGGCCGAGTTCATCGGGGCCACCGCTCGTGCCCGGCGTCGGCAGCGTCGCATCGTCGAACTCGAGACCACCATCGCCGAGTGCCGCGCCGACGTGGAGTCGCTGCGCGAACAGAATCGTGAGATCGGCGACCGGCTCACCGCTCTCGACGACGCCGTGAAGTCGTTGCCGCGCACCGGATCCGTTCTCGCGGCGTTGCGCAAGGTCACCGAATGCGCCGGCGCGTTGCGGACCGCATCCGAATCCGCGGCCGCCGCCGACCGCGACCTGGATCAGGCGATCGCTGCGGTCGCCACCAAGGAACAGCATCTGCGGTCGACGGCCGGCCGGCACCGGGCGCCGCTCACCGCGACGGAACTCGACAGTCTCGACGCAGCCGTGCGGCACTTCCGTTCGCAGGGCCAGGCTCTGCAGCGCGCCCTGCGCGAGCAGGTCACCTGCAGTGATCGACTCCGCGACACCGATGTTCGGCTCGACGAGGCGCGGGTTTCTGCCGAGAACGCGGCCGAACTCGCGGCGGAGAACTCCGAGACGTTGGCCAACGAGCAGCAGAAGCTCGAGACGCTGCGCGAGTCGATCGGGGCGAGCGCCGACCGGATCGATGCCCAGCTCGACGAGGCCCGGCGCCGGATCGAGGCGGCGAAGGCCGCCGAGCGGACCGCACGCAAGGCCCACGAGTCGGCGCTGGAACGGATCGGCAAGGCCGAGGCCGCCCACACGGGCGCCGAGCAGACGCTGCGGTCGGCGCTCACCGAGGCCCGCGCCGACGCCGACGCCCTGGCACCCTTCGCCCGCCGCGACCTGCTGACCCTGCTCGGGGTGGAGAGCGAGCACGTGTGGCCGTCCAGCGCGGCCGCGTGGCTCGACGCCGATCAGCTGGCCTATCGGATCCGGCAGTCCCCCGACGACGCGGTCGACGTGCTGCCCGCCGAGGTGCTCGCACTGTTCCGGGCCCTCGACGCCGCCACGGAATCGGTCACGGCCTCCGAGTCGACCCGCAAGTCCACGGCCTCGGCACTGACCTCCGCGCTGCAGGAGTTCGACGCCGAACTCGCCCGGGGCCGCGACTACCGGCTGCACTGGGACGCCGCCGACGGCATCACCGTCGTGCAGGTTCAGGACGAACAGGGCTACACGTCCGTCGCGGCGTTCGCGCAGCGCATCGCCCGGGCGCGGCAGGAACAGGAAACCCTGCTCACCGACTCCGAACGGCGCATCCTCGAGGACGCCCTGCTCACCGGTCTCGCGCAGCAGATCCACGAGCGCACCGTCGACGCCCGCGACCTCATCGCCCGGATGGGCACCGAGATGCGGCAACGGCACATGTCCTCGGGCAACACCATCGGGGTGCACTGGGTGCTCGCCGACCATCTCGACGAGCCGGCCCGCGCGGTGTGCAAGCTCCTCGACCGCGACGCGTCGATGCTGGCGCCGGAGGATCTGGCGGGGATCCGTGCGCATTTCGCGTCGCGGATCCGCGCGGAGCGGGCCGCGCATCCGGAACGGTCGTACCCGGAGATCCTCGCCGCGACGCTGGATTATCGCCGGTGGCGGGTGTTCTCGTTCAGTCTCGTCGGTGCGGACGGCAGCGAGGACCGGCTCACCCCGGCGCGACATTCGGCGCTGTCCGGTGGCGAGCAGTCCGTCTCTCTGCACCTGCCGTTGTTCGCTGCCGCGCACGTGATGCTCGACTCGGCCGACCCGCACGCGCCGCGTCTGCTCGCCCTGGACGAGGCCTTCGCCGGCGTCGACGACACCGGCCGCAGCGAATTGCTCGGTCTGTCCGTGCAATTCGACCTCGATCTGTTCATGACCGGTTTCGACCTGTGGATCACCTACGCCGGCGTGCCGGGTTGTGCGCACTACGATCTGTCACATTCGGTGGCCGAGCACACCGTCGCCACCACGCTGCTGGTGTGGTCGGGTGGCGAACTGCTCGCCGAGCACGACGGGTCGGATCTGGAGAGCGCGCTCGGATCTCCGCGGACCCGGCGGGTCACGCACCCGGTGGAGGGAGCGCTCGAGTTCGTCTGATCGTGACGACGGTCACTGCGGCGTGTTCCGCCCCGATCGGGGCCTCTCACCTGCGTCGCGGTCCTACGATCCGGAAGATGACGAGGCTTCGGGTATCCAGACTCATCGTCGGCGCCGCGACCGTGGTCGGGTTGCTGCTGGGCACGAGCCTCGCGGCGGCGGCGGCACCGGCGCCCGGTGCACGGGTGACCGCGTCGCCGGACGGTTTCGCGCTCGACGGTCGGGCCTGGTGGCCGACCGGGTTCAACGCCTACCAGCTCGCCACCGACTGGTCGGTGAACTGGGGATGCGGAGCAATGGTCGACCTCGACGCCTATTTCGGTGCGCTGCCGCCGAATTCGCTCACCCGCTTCAACCTCTTCCAGGCGCTGGCCGTCAACCGGTTCACCGGGCAACTCGACTTCGGACCGATGGACGCGGTCTTCGCGGCGGCGGAAGCGCATGATCAGATGCTGCTGCCGGTTCTGGCACCCCAGGACGGCGCGTGCGAGGACGAGGTCTTCAAGAGCCGGCAGTGGTACGTCGACGGGTGGACCGAATTCACCCCGGGTCACGAGCGGGTGGTGATGAGCTACCGGGACTGGATGCACACCGCCGTCGCCCGTTACCGGAACTCCCCGTCCCTCGCAGCGTGGGAGCTGGTCGGGGAGCCGGAGACCAGTTCGTGCATCGACGCCGCGTGCCAGTGGTGGACCCGGTCGTGCGAGCCCGGCGCCGCCCAGGTGCTGCGTGACTTCTTCGACACGGCCGGTGCCGAACTGCGCGCCGTCGACCCCCGCACCCTGATCACCGCGGGCTACACCGGGGGCGGTCAGTGCGGCACCCAGGGCGACGAGTACCAGTTCGTCAGCGCCTCCCCCTATGTCGATGCCGTGCAATACCACGACTACGGCGCCGACGGCGTACCGTTGCCGGGCGACCAGTGGAACGGCCTGGCCCGGCGGGTCGCGCAGGCCGCGGCCGTCGGGAAACCGTTGCTCGTGGCGGAGATCGGCGAACTCGCGGGGTCCTGCGGGTCGCTCGGTGACCGCGCCGACCACATCACCTCGAAGATCGAGGGTCAACGCGCCGCCGGCACCGCGGGTGCACTGCTGTGGGCGTTCGTGCCCGACCCGAGGGAGGGCGACTGCACCTACGACATCGGATTCGACGACCCACTGTGGGATGTGGTCGAGGATCTCGGGTCCCTCGAACCCTCCGCCCTCCCCAACGCGCAGTTCTCTCCATGAGAGCAGTCCTCACACGTCGACGGTGAAGCCGAGGTCCACATCGCAGGCAGCCTGTCCGGCGCGGATCCCCCAGCTCTCGGTCGGGATGTCGCGCACGATCACGGTCACGTGGTCGGCGGGGATCGCGAATGCGCCCAGCCGCTCGGTGATCTCGCGGTAGAGGTGACGCTTGGCGTCCACGCTGCGCCCGGCGAAGCAGTCGACGATCACGAGGGTGTAGAGCTCGGGCGAGGTCAGGGTCGGCGGCACCGCGAAGCGTCCGGGTTCGTGAACCACGAGCCGGATGTGCTTGTCGGCCGCCGGGATTCGGAAGGCGGCGACGAGCGCGTCGTGGACTGCGTCGATCATGCCGGTCTCGACCTAGCGGTCGTGGCGGGTATGAACCTCGATGACGGTGCTGGGCATCCGACACTTCTACCCGTCGGAGAACCCCTGTGCAATGGGCAGAGGCGGAATTCATCTGCGTACGGCCGAGAAGCTCCTCCGCCTCTCGCTGGGGACGGCCGCGGGCTCGCCGCTGGTTCTCCGGTGTCGCCGGAGGTTGCCCACGCATACCCGGCCCACGAGCGCGGGATGCATCAGATGTCCGGGCGGATCCATCAGGCTGCTGACCCGAAGGAATCGGTCGACGACCACGGGATCGTTCTCGGCGGCGGCCAGGACCCGCGCCACGTACGCGTTGCCGAGCCGGGTCTGCACGCTGCGGGGTCCTTCGACCTCGGGTAGCGCCAAGTCGGAGCCGACGGCGAGCTGCCACGCAGCACCGATCGGTTTCGTTGCGGCCCGGAAGAACCTGCGGGACAGGTCGTCCTCGCCGCGCCGCAGGCACTCCCGCAGCGACATCGCTTCGACGGCGGCGACCGTCATGCCCTGACCGTAGATCGGGTTGAAGCTGCAGATCGCGTCGCCGAAGACGAGCAGCCCGTCCGGGAAACGGTGCATCCGTTCGTAGTGCCGCCACTGGCTGGATGGGAACTTGTGCTGTGCCACCTCGCCGAGGGGTTCGGCGGTACGGAGCGCGGCCACGACGTGGTCGGGTGCGTACGCCTCCACGGCGGAGATCATGCCGTCCAGGGTCGGTGGCGGTTCGCGACCGGCCATCGCAGCGACCGTGAACAGCCAGGTGTCGTTCTCGTAGCCGAACAGCGCCATGCCCGAGGGGCGTCCCGGTACGGCACCGATCAGCACCATCTTCTCCATCGGTGTGCCGGGCGCGAGTCGCAGCAGTTGGCTGCGGTACACGACGTGGACGACGACGTGCTCTTCGGCAGGCCGCCCGTAGCCGAGTTTCTCGAGGCCCGCCGGGGTGCGGGCGCCCCGCACCATCGCGTCGACCACCAGCTCCGCCGTTATGGTCCGAACACCCTCGCGGCTGCCCACTTGCACCCCGGTGACCCGGCAGCGGTCGGGTGTCGTCGCCAAGTCGCCGACGTTATGTCCGTCGAGGAGGGTGATGTTCGGGATGGCGCGGACGCGTCGCCGGACATGGTGTTCGAGCAGCGGCCGACTCGGCACGTAGGTGGCTCGGCGGTCGCGGAACCGGCCCGAGGATGCCAGCCGGTGCCCACCGAGGACGAAGTGCATCTCCGACAGGTCGCCGTCGGCGATCACCGGTGCGCCATCGGCGATCAGGTCGTCGAGGATGCCGGGGAACAACTCGTCCATGGTGCGGGCACCGCGGGCCAGGAGCCCGTGGCCGTGCCGCCCCTGCGGTACCCCGTGACGGTTCTCTGCACCGGACGGGAGGACGTCGCGTTCGACCACTGTCACCGCGTCGTAGGACTCGGCCAGCGCGCGGGCCGCGAGCAGACCACCGACGCTCGCGCCCAGAACGATTGCGTGGTCACCGATCTTGTTCATCTCGTCATCTCCGTCGCCCGATCGACTGTCGCACTTCGTGCCTGTACACGAAGTCTGTGGTGGCGATCGTCGACGGTCGCGAGTAGCGCACTACTCGATTCGGAATCCGGTTGCCCGGCCGCGGCGGCACTGCTTCGATCGGTGCCATGAGCGACCGCACGCGCCTGACCCGCAAACCTGAACGCCGCACCGACGATCCAGCGGTGCTGCACCGCCTCCTCGACGAGGCCCGCATCGCGCACGTGGGTTGCGTCCGCGACGGATCGCCCGTGGTGCTGCCGATGGCCATGGGTCGCGACGAGGACCGGTTGCTGCTGCACGGCTCGACCGGCGCCGGCATGTTCCTCGCTGCGCGGTCCGGAATCGAGGTGTCGGTCGCGGTGACGCATCTCGACGGGCTCGTCTTCGCCCGGTCGGCCTTCGACCACAGCATGAACTACCGCAGCGCCGTGTTGTTCGGCGTGGCCACACCCGTCGCGCCGGGTGAGAAGGAACACGCATTGAAGGTGGTGACGGAGCATCTGATTCCCGGTCGGTGGGACGAGGTCCGGTCGCCGACACCGAAGGAACTGGCCGCCACCACGGTCCTGGAAGTGCCGCTCGCCGAGGTGAGCGTGAAGGTCCGGGCAGCCGGGCCGGGAGATGAGCCCGGGGACGGTGAGGACCACTCCGTGTGGGCGGGAGTGGTGCCGTTGCGTACCGTCGCCGACGATCCGATCCCGTCGCCGATCACCGGGTCCTCGACCGCGCTGCCCCGCTCCGTGCGCGCGCTTCTGTGACATCGAACGGACTTTCCGTTGTGACATCGAACGGACTTTCCGTTGTGACATCGAAAGGATTTTCCGTCGTGTCCGCCCCCGAATCCGACATCGGTGATGAAAGGATGCCCGCGTCGGGGAACAGATCGGAGTCGCCGCGAGTGCCATCAACGTCCGTGTCCGTGAAAGCCGCACGCAAGCGGCTCGGTGAGCTGGTCAGGGAGGTCAACGACGACACCGTCGCCGTCGAGATCGTCGGCAAACGCGGCACGGGCGTGCTGATCTCTCAGGACCGCTACGCGGCGCTGCAGGAGGCGACCTTCCTGCTGCGTTCCCCCGAGCTCATGGACAGCTTGCGCCGGGAGATGCAGCGGGTACTGCTCGAGGCCGCCGCCGCGCCGACCGACGAACCGCGCCCGGCTCCCGTGCGCCGGCGCACGAAGAACAAGAAGAAGAAACGCAAGAAGTGGCAGCGTTCCCGCTGACCTTCGCGATGCGGGAGGGTCGTCAACCCGTCGTCCACAGCAGTTCCGGACGGATCGATCCCATCCCGTACATCTGCACGCCGTGCACGCCGTCGCCGAGCACCGCGGCCGGGGCGGTGCGGATGTACCACACGACGGGGTTCAGGTCGACGATGCGCTGTTGCGCGATCTCGTAGGCGGCGATACGCGCGTCGAGATCGGCCGCGCGTCGCCCCTCGTCGATGGCAGTGTTCAGTTCCGCGTCGTCGATGCCGGTGAAGTTGCCGGTCGAGTCGCCGTGAAAGTTCGACCACAGGGCGGTATCAGGATCGAGGATCGTGGCCGAGGTGATCGCGACGTCGAAGTCGTAGGTGTTGAGCCGCGGCAACGCCGAGGCGAATTCGAGGACCTCGACCCGGACGTCGACACCGTCGAACGCGCTCAGTTGGGCCTGCACCGCTTCGGCGACTGCCTTGTTCTCGACGGAGGTGTAGGCCAGGAAGGTGAACGACACCGGTCGGCCCTCCGCGGCGAGTTCGTCGAATAGCTCCTGCGCGGCCTGCGGGTCGTGGGCCGGGACCGCGATGTCGGTGTGGAACGGTGACGACTCGTCGAAGAGGGTGCGCGGGAGTTCCGCGCGTCCGGCGAAGACGACGTCGTTGAGCGCGTCGATGTCGATGGCGAGGGCGAGAGCGCGTCGCGCTCGTTCGTCGTCGAAAGGCGCCCGCCGGGTGTTCAGGGCGAGGAACTGCCCGCCGCCCGTCGGCTGGACGAGAGTGCGGAGCCCGGCGTCCTCGGCGCGGCCGAGTGACGCCCAGCTGCCCTCGATGGCGACGCCGGCCTCCCCGGCGATCACCGCGTTGATCCGCTGGTTGGTGTCGCCGTTGTGGATCAGTTCGATGCCGTCGAGATAGGGCACCGGTTCGTATCCGGGGTTGCGTTCGAGGATGATCCGGTCCTGCCGCCGCCACTGCGTCATCGTGAACGGACCGGCCCCGACGGGTTGTTCGTCGAACGCTTGTCGGCCGCCGTCGAGTGCGGCCGGGGAGGCGATCCAGTTCAACCCGCTCCACAGCACGGCCTGGCCGTAGTGCGGGTTGGGTGCCCGCAGCGTCACCCGCAGCGTGAGCGGGTCGGTGACCTCGAGTGCCTCGATCTGTGATGCCTGGATCAACGACGGCGAGCCCGCGGCGGGGTCGCGCATCCGGTCCCAGTTGTGGCGGACGGCCTCGGCGTCGTAGGCGGTGCCGTCCGTGAAGGTGATGCCCTCACGCAGTGTCAGTTCGAAGGTGGTGCCACCGTCGGTGGTGTCGAACGATTCCGCGAGGACGGGGCTCGGCTCGCCGGTCTCGGGGTCGTTGACCAGCAACGTGCCGTACAGGGCGTTGCCGATGAGACTGTTGGAGACCCAGGCGTTGACGAGGGTCGCGGGATCGAGCGAACGCGGCTCCCCGCCCTGGACGATGCGCACCGTCCCACCGTGGACCGGGTCACCGACCTCCGCGTCCGCCGTGGCCACGGAACCATTGCTTCCGCAGGCGGTGAGTACCAGGGCCACCGACACGGCCGCGGCGACCGCCGAAATCGTGCGTCGGGTTCGACGACGTAGGTGATGCAGCATCGGGACTCCTTCACCGGCAGTGCCTGTGGCAGCGGGACTTCGGGGTGGAACATCGGTTGCGGTCGAAGCCTGGCCACGACCGGATCGAAACGATACTCTCACACAAAAGAATAATCTTCTTGTAACGCAGAGTGAATGTCCGGAGGTCCCAATGACGGCATCGGCCGACGATCCGACCCAGCTCGAACTCACCCCCGCCGCGCACGCTCGGCACACCCCCGACGTGCCGGCGATCGTCATGGGACGGGGCGAGGTGGTCACCTACCGGGAACTCGACGACCGATCCGCGCGACTCGCGACCTACCTGCGCGATCGAGGACTGACACCCGGCGACCACATCGCCATCCTCATGGAGAACTCCCGCGCCTTCCTCGAAGTCGCCTGGGCCGCCCAGCGCTCGGGCCTGTACTACACCGCGATCAACCGGCATCTGCGCCAGTCGGAGGTCCAGTACATCCTCGACGACGCCGGGGCGGCCGCACTGATCACCTCGGAGTCGATGACCGATGTCGTCGACGGACTCGAACTGTCGGCCGCCCACATCCGGGTGTGCACCGACGGCACTCTCCCCGGTTTCGACGATTACGCCGCGATCCTCGCCGGTCACGACCCGCTCCCGCTCGGCGAGTCCGTCGAGGGTCGCGAGATGCTGTACTCGTCGGGAACCACCGGTCGCCCCAAGGGAGTTCGCAAACCCCTGCCCGGCACCTCGTTCGGTGATCCCACCGCGCCGCCGGTGCTGATCGCACAGGGCGTCGCGGCGCGCGGCATCGGACCGGGCAGCGTCTACCTGTCCCCCGCCCCGCTGTATCACGGCTCTCCCCTGGTGTTCTGCATGTCGGCGCAGCGCCTCGGCGCGACCGTCGTGGTGATGGAACGGTTCGATCCGCTGCACTGCCTCGAACTGATCGAACGGCACCGCGTCACCTACGCGCAGTTCGTACCGACCATGTTCGTGCGCATGCTCAAACTCTCCGACGAGGAGCGGACGCGCTACGACCTGTCGTCGCTACTGGAGGTCACGCACGGCGCGGCGCCGTGCCCGGTCTCGGTGAAACACCGGATGATCGAGTGGCTGGGTCCGATCGTGCACGAATACTATTCGGGCACCGAGGATATCGGCGCCAGCCAGATCTCGGCGACGGAGTGGCTCGCGCATCCCGGCTCCGTCGGCCGGCCCATGCAGGAATGCCACATCGTCGGCGAGGACGGCGAGGAACTACCGCCCGGGGAGATCGGCGTCGTGTACTTCGCGGGCGGTCGGCCCTTCGAGTACCACAACGATCCGGAGAAGACCGCCGGTGTCACCCACCCCAACGGTTGGCGCACGCTCGGCGACATGGGTTATCTGGACGACGACGGTTACCTCTACCTCACCGATCGCCAGGCTTTGATGATCATCTCGGGCGGGGTCAACATCTACCCGCAGGAGGCCGAGAACGTGCTCATCGGGCACCCCGCCGTCCTCGACGTCGCCGTCATCGGGGTCCCCGACGAGGACATGGGTGAGGCGGTGAAGGCGGTCGTGCAACTCGTCGATCCCGATGCCGCCTCCGACACGCTCGCCGACGAGCTGCTCACCCTCTGCCGACGCGAACTCGCCACCTACAAGTGCCCGACCAGCGTGGACTTCGTGCCAGACCTGCCGCGCGACCCGAACGGCAAACTCTACAAACGCCACATCCGCGAGCAGTACTGGGACGACCACGGCCCGACCCGCACCCGACTCGTCCAGGGCTGATCGAGACCGATGTTGTTCGCGAGATCCGGTGGGAAATCGCGAACAACATCGGTCCCGATTCGTCAGAAGACGACCGAATCCGCTCCGGCCGATTCCCCCAGATATGCCTGCTCGAGCAGATGCGGGGAGGCCGCGAGTTCGGCGGCGGGGCCGCTCGTCGTCACCTCGCCGTGCCGCAGCACCATCGCGTGGTCGGCAACCGACAGCGCCATGTGCACGTGCTGCTCGACGAGCACGACCGCCGCGTTCCTCTCGTCGGCGAAACTGCGGACGACGGGCAGCAACGACTCGACGACCACGGGCGCGAGACCCATGCTCAGTTCGTCGACGAGCAGCACCTTCGGTGCCTGGACGAAAGCCCGTCCGAGCGCGAGCATCTGCTGTTCGCCGCCGGAGAGCATGCCCGCCGCGATCGAGCGGCGTTCCCCGAGTGCCGGGAAGTACTCGATCACCTCGTCGATCGTCGGGCCGTCCTTGTGGCGGGCGAGGCGCAGGTTCTCGACGACCGTGAGGGACTTGAACAGTGAGCGATCGTCGGGGACGAGCACGATGCCGGCCTTCGACGCCGCGCGTGCGTTGCCCGCCGCGACGGGTTGGCCGTCGAGTTCCATCGACCCACCGAGCGGGGCGAGCAATCCCACCAGGGTCAGCAGCAGCGTGGTCTTGCCCGCCCCGTTCGGGCCGAGCAATGCCATCACCTGCCCGGAACCCAGTTCGATGTCCACCTCCCGCACACACGGCCGTCCGCGGCCGTAGCCGGCGAACAGTCCGGTGGCACTGAACTTCGTCGTCACGAGCCCGCCTCCGCTTTCGCTGTCGTCATGAGCTCGCCTGCGCTCGCTGTCGTCATGAGCTCGCCTGCGCCCTCCCGGGTGGCACCGAGGTAGGCCGCGACGACCGCCGGGTTACCACGGATCTCGTCGGGTGTGCCGTCGGCGATGATGCGTCCGAGGTCGAGCACCACGATGCGGTCGCACAGTTCGAGCACCAGATCCATGTCGTGGTCGACGATGAGTACGGTCACCCCGGCATTGCGTACCGCGCGCAGTTTTTCCCCGAGCCAACGGCTTTCCGAACTCGCCAGCCCGGCTGCCGGTTCGTCGAGCAACAGCATCCGGGGACGACCCGCCAGTGCGCGCGCGACCGAGACCAATTGCTTTCGGCCCTGCGACAGTTCGGCGACCGGATCGTCGGCGCACGATTCCAGGTCGAGGATCCGGAAGAGCGTGTCGATCCACGGGCCACCCGCCTTACCGGCCCGCGGACCGGCCGTGAACGTGCCGACCGCCACGTTCTCGCGCACCGACAGGTCCTCGTAGAGCGACATGTCCTGGAAGGTGCGGCCGAGCCCGAGACGGCTCCGTCGGTGCGGGACGAGACCGTCGATCCGCCGGCCTTCGAGAGTCACCGATCCCGCGGCGTCCGCGAAACCGCTCAGTGCGTCGATGCAGGTCGTCTTGCCGGCACCGTTGGGTCCGATGAGCCCGACGATCTCGCCCGAACGAACCTCGATCGAGAAGTCCGCCAGCGCCGTGACGGCACCGTGGGTGACGGTCAG
>Ga0182742_1003805_pt1 | contig 14298 bp, 21 predicted proteins | sample eDN5th37CBELigMG_FD_128880 | JGI IMG/M metagenome (GOLD analysis project Ga0182742, IMG submission 128880) | Enriched Miracle-Growth compost microbial communities from Emeryville, California, USA - eDNA 5th pass 37_C BE-Lig MG (version 2)... ... | reverse complement strand
CGCGAACCTTCTCATTTCGCGGAGGTTTGCGAGGAATCCTCTTCAGCAGTGCCTTTACATGGTCCTTAATGGTCTGTTGATTGGGCTCAGGAGCGCTTTGCGTCGGCTGAGTCATCGCGCCCTCCAGCATCCCGTCGTACGTGCACGGGCAGCCTGGGCCGATAATCGCTTGTTTGTGAGACGGTTTCTGTGACCTAAGTCACGCAATTCGCAGCAATCGGTATTCCATACAATCGTCATAGAGCTCTTTTCGTCGATGGGCTAATTGGCGATGAGCCCGCTCTGTTTCAGCAGCGAAAAACGGGGCTCATTCCACTCGGATATCTCGCGGTCATAGAAGTAGGTGATGTTAGATTGACCCGACATCACGCGTCCGAGACTTACGTCTTATCGGACGCTCATTCTGTCACTCTCCGGCCGTCTCACCGTCTGGAGAGACTGCCAGCTGAGCATCGGCGGGTGCGTCTGTTATCCCCTGCACCGATGTTTCGCCAACCGGGACGACGTTGATGATCCCCTCGCTCAGCACCAGCCGCACCGTGTGGGCGCCCTCAGCTTTCGCCTGCACCAACCGGGCATCGCGTTTTTCACGCGGCAACCACACGTCCTCGATATCGGGCTTGATCAATGAGTCAATGGAATGAGCCAAGATCCGGCCGTCGATCCCGCCTTCCTCCAGAACCAAGCCGTGGGAGGCGATCTGTTCGGCAAAGCTGCAATAGTGTTCCAGCACCGCTTCACCCGGCGTCACGGTCTTCAGGGCAACCACGGTATCGATGCTTTTGAGGAGCGAGGCGGGGAGACCGGCATCAAGCAGTGCCTTGAGACACTGCACATGCAGCCGATCGGGATCCGGCTCATCGCGAGCGATCCGGCCGATCTGCTTGTGCGCCACCTCAGTGGTCAGGACGAAGATCGCGTCGGCCAGGGAGATCTCCTCGCCACCCTCATCCTCAATGAAGCCCTGGCTCCAGGCCGTCATGAGGGCCTTGACGAGGTTGGGGCGAGCCTTGTCGATATCCTGCAATACGAACACGGCGTTGGGATTATCCCTCGCCGATCGCAGCAGAGATCGCACTTCCTTTCCGCCGACTATAGGAGCAAAAATATCGGCCAGATTTTCTCCATTGCTGGTGGCCAGTTCGTAGAGTCCGCCGCCACTCTTAAAGCAGGCAGCAAGGCCCGAAGGCAGCCCAAGATGCTCGCCGTCGATATTAGAGCCAACAACAAGGAAGATGCCAGGTCTTGGCTGCTCTGAGCCGGCAGCGATGTGTCGGCAGATCTCAGCCGCGAAGGCCGTGACCGCGGCCTCCTGGCCAACGAGGTGCTTACGGGTCTGGGTGACGAGTTCGCGCATGGCCTCGTCCTGAGTGAGGGAGCGTGTCGACATGAAGTGTGTCTTTCTGAGGAAGGGTTGATGGGAGCGTGGGCTGGCGCAGCTACCGTGAGGGCCAGCCCTTCGTAGAAGGCGACGATGTCAGGCTTGCCCGGAGCCGAAACATTCTGTTTCGGCGTTGAGCCAAGCGTGAGTTGTCCTTTTTGGGATTTGCCTCGTCTTGTCCTTCAGCAGTCTGATCCTCTTCCCATCCTTCTTCCTTGGAATTGTAACTTCTGGGGCATTCTCCTCTCACCACGGAAGAGACCTGCGCCAGGATTGATGATGGCACGTTGCAACCTTCATTAAAGGCGTTGGGCGAATACTGATTCTTTACCTTGACCGCGCATCATGTGATTCATCGGGCGCGTGGCGTACCAGCCCGTGTCAATGCGGTGTTGCAACCGGCATCGCAGGTGCCCCGGCTGAGACGTCTGTTGGCCGGGGAACGCCATCCAATCGGGATTGGACGATCGCCCTCGCCTGCCCGATACGATCGCCGAACATAAGCTGGCAAATAGCCGGCAGTTGGTGCTCTGCATTCGGCACCCACGACGCTGTTGGCGATGAAGCCTGCTTGCCAGGGCCTTGATTGCCTTGGCTGCTGCGGGCTGGATCTCAATTATCTGCCGGCCCTGCTAATCGCCTCATCAGTGCGCCTACAACAGCGAATCTGATAACGACCTTTTGACAAGAAGTCTGCAGGTAGCCGACCGCAAGATCATCTACCGGCCTGAGATGCCCTAGGCTTTCTTCGATTCTTGAAAGATTACTATCCGGAGATCTAGCGGCCTGATCCCGAAGCGCGATCAGGTCCACTACCGCTTCTTCGAGTGCTTCATGTGCCACGCGTTGACCAGCACGGCGCCCCATCCCAAAGCAACCACGAGAATCGGGGTGATTACAAAAGCTAGGAGCGAGGTGCTGCTCATAGTACCGTCCTGTCATACACCAATTGAAGTATTGAGCATTTTCCGCACAAGCGCTCCAAACCCAGAGGACAACTATTCTCTGGCCAGATCGAAACCCAAGTGGACCTTGTAACTGGTCACTGCAGGAGAGCCTCAATCTCGGCATCGGTCAACCGGCGCTCATGTCCGTCCGGCATTAGTACATACAAGCAGCCTGCGTCGTCCGCGAAGTACACGGGATTCCCTTTCCTCTGATGCTCCGCGACTGCCTCGGCAATGGCCTCCCGGATTGAACCCCTGAGCTGCTCGGACCATTCAAGTCCCCCGTACTCAAGATCCTGGGGTTCGGCTATCATTCCTTCCTCCGCAGTATCCGCCCCGACTTTACCAACGTTGCTCCCGGCCATGGAGGAAGCCCATGACGGGTCTGCCGCGGCAATGGGTTGGCGTCAGCATAAGCGACTGCCAGATCCAGGTGGTACTCTTCGATGGTAGGATAGGCTGCCAGAATGCGATCCCGCGGGATAACGGTTTTCACGGATGCCGCCAGGTCATAGGCCAAGACCCGTGTGCCTTTGATGATCGGCATGCCGGCCAGGATTTCGGGATCCGACACAATCGTGTCGCCTCGCTTGGCGTTCGGATCCTCACTGGTAATCATCCGCACCTTCCGCAGCCCGAACGACCTCTTCGATATGCCCTGATCGCAGCCGGTCGATTGGCGCCGCACTGTCGGTGTACAGATTGGGCGTGACCAACCACTCCCACACCTCCTCCGGGGACGGGAAGTGTCCGGCAACCCGATCGAGCCCTTCGATCGGCCGGAAGTGCTCAAACTGGCGCGCCGGATAGACGAACTCATCGGCCTCTTTGCGGAAGGCAATGACCGTCCCACCATCTCGCCAGCTATCGAGCGTCGCGGCGGAGATACCCAGCTTCTCCGCCATCCCGTTAGTTCCGAGGAGTTCAGATGCAGCCCAGTCTGTCGAGTCATCATCGACGGTGATTTCGTCCAGCAGCGCGTTACCCTCTTCCAGGCTGACCAGGGGCCCGAGGCCGGATCCCATCACGACGGGGACTCCTCTCCTGGGAGCGCTGAGCGGCCGATCCGAAGGTCAAGGGCCGTATTCCCTTTTTCGAAGAGCCTCTTGGTCAAGATCGGCAAGATCGTCGGCAAGGAGGGCCGTAATGTCGCCAGGGGTCTCCTCTGTTGACAGAACCCGTCGCGGATCCTGTCCTTCATGGTCCCGCGCGATGTCGAGCACGTCCTCGAGGCGCCCTGCCCTAAGAGCCTCGAGTGGGGAAAGCCCTTCCAGCGCCTCATCCGGGACCAGGAGCCATTCAAGCCGCATCCAGTCATGCCGGATTGGCATCACTGCCAAGACCTCGGAGAGGCCCGTCACGACTCCGTTTGGCGTGAACTGACAGGCCGGATAGCGGTAGTCTTCTCCTGTCGCGACAGCGACAAGCTCCCCCGCCTTACGCCGCTCCTCGACTACTTTCTCGGAAATTGCGAGGATCGTGGCGACGTACGAAGGCATGTAGAGCCCACCAGCCATACGGATCAGTTCAGCCTTGCGTCCCTCGCCGGCCGCCATCAGTTCGGCTATCGCTTTTCGGTCATCTCAGTAGCAAGTCTCCGTGCGCGTCTCCGATGATTTGCCGATTGTTCATCGGCGAGAGACAATCAGTAGCCCCTCCTCCGCGCGTTCACGCGTTTACTCCATTCTCAATCCGTCCAAGCTGCGTCAGGACTCGCTCGGCCTTACCTTGGAGCACGAGTTCCAAAGGTGTCGTCTGCAGGACCTGATTGTACTCAAGGAGCCACTCCGCGATGACCCAATGTGTGGACGTGGGAGGCTTGCCTTCCCCGCCGGTCTCAGGCTGCTGGTTCGGTGTGCGCCATCCGCCGGCCGACGAACCACCTTAGCGCCCGAGCTCGACTTCAGGGCGATCACGCGAGGTCGTCGAGCGACACCGACAAGGCTTGCGCGATCTTCTTCATGGTCTCGAAACTGCCGTCGCGATCACCAGTCTCAATTTGACTGATATAAGCCGGGCTGAGCCCGGTCTTGGCGGCAAGGTCTTTTGCGCTCATGGCGCGATACTCGCGCCAAACCCGAACCGGGCTCTCGCCGTCGAGAATGCGGTTGGCGAACTCGCTCGGAACAAGCTCGTCTTCGCCGCTGGCGATCCGCCGCTTTGCCTCATCGTAGGCGCGCACGTCGGACGACTGTTCCGCCGAGGCGACCAGGCTTTCATAATCTGCAAGCGGCATGATCGCCAAACGGTCGCCACTCGGAGTCGTGATAATGTCAGGCTTATTCATGCTCATCTCCTAGCCGTAAATTCCGCCCCTGGGGCCGATTTCCAGGATGGCCAGAACAGTGCCGTCCTCATCGAAGATCACGCGCCAGTCCCCGACTCGTAACCGATAGCCCTCACGCCCTTGTAACTTTGTCACGTTGGCTGAGAGCGAGGCCGGATCGGAGGCATATTGCTCGATCCTACCTCTGATCGTGGCTGAGACATTCGCTGGAATCCGGCCAAGGGTCTTCAGGGCCGATTTGCTGTAAGCAATCTCCTTCATGGGATTATATTAGCATATAGCTAACCAATATCAATGGCGAAATAGCAACCCGCTAACCCGAATCCCGCGCACCCGGAGAAACGGCGCGAGGGCTTCGTGTGGGACGCAGCTTTAGCCGCCTCCTCCATCGGCTGCTCCGGCCATCTGCGACCGGACATGGCGTCAACGGCGTTGATGGCTTCGGCCTTTCCGAACTTTGCTAGGCCCGTCGCAATGGTGCTGTCTGTGAAACTCACGGCGTCCGTCATGGCACCCGAGGGGATGGGCCAAGCTTCGCGAGAGATAGGTGCGCAATTGGACCGTTCACCGTCTATATCGAAATCCGATCGGTTTGGATTTCGCGCATCACGTGTGTGGTATCGCAGCTGCGTCCATGAATGGCTGATTATCTTCCCATGCACCCGCGTAAACGTCGGGCGATCCAGGAAGAAACATGTCCCTTGAGCGTGAAAGAGAACACAAGCTTGAAGCCATCAAGGCGACGCTGGCGCAGCAGGGAAAATGGCACAGCCTCATCTTGACGGTGATGACACTTCTGGCGGTGGCTATCCTGGGCCGTCTCCTGCTGGAAATCTTGGACATGCAGCCGATAGAGCCTGGCTGAAAGACGGCCTCAAAGCGGCTCGGCAAGTGCACCATGACCGGAGATGCCGCATGCCAGGATCCTAAGGCACGACATCGGAATATGGCGCGATCAACTCCTCAGGCTTCCGCTTCGCCTTGGCCGACACCGGTTGCGCGCTTGGGATGACAATTTTTCCGCCAATGCAACTGAGCGATGGCTGTCCATGGCGATCAATTATCTCCAAAGCGTTCGTTCTACCGGCTTGTCAGGCTGCGTGCATTTCATACTCATCAAGACAGTGTCGGCTCGAGATCTGTCCGATGACCCCGACGAGCTGATGCGGATGATATGGCGTACGCAAGCAAGGCGCGCCGCTGACCTTCTCGCGTTCATGAAGCTTGTAGGGCGCGCCACTGGTATAGATCACATGGATGCCTGGATCGGATCGGCGGGCAGTTTGTGCCAATGCGATTCCGTCAGAGTCCTTCTCGAGTTTGACGTCGACGACCAGGACGCTGATCCTCTGATTTGCATGGAGGAGGTCCAGAGCCTCGTCAGCAGTGCCCGCCACTAGGACATCGTAACCATACCCCTCGAGACCGGTTCGTGTGAGAGCACCGGTGCGGCGATCTGCAGGAATGAGAAGAATGAGCGGTCGTCTGGCCATCGCTAACGCTCCCAAAGAAAGCATCATTGGGCCGCATGGTTAACAGTCGCTTAATTCCGGCGTGATGCCCTGACGCCAGAGGCCCGCATCCTTGTAAGACTTGCACAGAATCCGGACCGGGGCGCACAAGTGACAGTTTATGCGCTGTCCTCGAAGAGACGGTCCATTGTGTGACGCTCGAGCCGGGGACCGCAAAGGCTCATCTTACCGACCTCAAGATAATCGATGAGGCCAATCTAGCCATGCAGGAGCAGCCGCCGTGCGTTGAACAGTAGTACCACTCTTGGAACCCGTTGTATTACCTCGCGACTATTCAGAAGCAATAGCAGGGCTATCGGCTGTGGATTACTGTCGTATCTAGGCTGATCGCCTATGGGGTTGGTTATGGTCGAGGATACTTGGGTCGACGAATTTATCCAGGAAGTGAAGAAGCTGGCTTACGACATCCCACCGCCCAACCCGTATACCGCTATGTTGCTGTCTCACTGCGTTGAAGCCGAACGACATCGTATAAGAGAGAAGTACGCACGGGCAGACGCAGAATTTAATGCCCATTGCGAGCCTCTTATCCGCCTCATGCTCAAGTCCGAAAAGATCAACCTAAGCTCCTGAGCGCAACAGGTTCGTCGGACGAAGTTTGGGCAGATTGAAAGGGATGCGATCAAGGTCTATTTGTGATGCTTCAATAGCCCCCTCTTGAGACAGGGTGGCTTGAGCGGCCGGCTCTGACGATGGGTAAGCCGACGCGTAGGAACGTGCCGCATCCCGCTTCGGATGGCTATGGTCGGAAAGGCACGTCGGCTTGGAACTTCAGCGACGTTTCTCACTCAGCCTCACGCCGCCACTGATAACCCTGACCACACTGGCCAAGGACGAGAAACTGACTCACTAAGCCAGCGGAAGTGGCAATCAAACTTTGGCGTCCGCTGCCAATCGACATGCTTGGGAGCCTGGCCAAAGCTGGGAGGACCGATCAACTTAATTGAGTTTGGATTGCCTGGAACCTGCAAAGCTACTTTTCAGGATGTGTGTTGGGCCTCATACCCGCTCAGGGAATTGCTGACGCAGTGAGGTACGGGTAGGCCGTCAATGTTGTGAGACGGCCTGTCTCGTCGAGAAGTCTGTTCCAGGCGCGGCAGACCGCGTCCAACACCGCTTCATAATCGTCGAGCACGCGATGCGAGAGATAGCGCTCACGCAGGTAGATCCAGACCCGCTCCACCGGGTTCAGCTGGGGTGAGGCCGGCGGCAACGGCAGAAGGGTGATGATTTCCGGCACATGCAGGGCCCGCGCGTCGTGCCAGCCGGCCTGGTCGAGCACGAGGACCGCCTGCACACCGGGCTCGAGCTGCTGAGCAAAGTGCTCGAGAAAGAGCCTCATCGCATCGGCATTCACCCGCGGCAGCGCCAGTGCAAAGGTCTCGTCCGTGCCGGGACGGCAGGCGGCTGTCAATGCCGTGTGAATCGTCCCCAGAAGCGCCGAAGTAAAATTCCCCACTTCTGCCGCTTACGTCCCCAGGGGCTCGGGACCATTTTTCGGCGGCCGTCCCCGCGGGCGGGAGACGGACACCGGATTGGGTGGCGTGATGAGCGCCTTGGAGCGCACATGCTCGGGCATCAGTTCGGCGTGTTGCCGCAGCCGGTAGCTCGAGCCTTCGATCTGCACCACCACGGCATGGTGAAGAAGGCGATCCAAAAGGGCCGTGGCCACAACAGCGTCCCCAAAAACCTCGCCCCATTCCGCAAAACCGCGATTGGAGGTCAGGATCATGGCGCCTTTTTCATAGCGGGCATTGACCAGCTGGAAGATCAGGTTGCCGCCGCCGGACACCACGGGCAGGTACCCGATCTCGTCCACGATCAGCAGCGAAGGCCGGCAGAAGAACCGGATCCGCTCCGGCAGACGCCCCTCGCGCTCGGCGCGGGCCAGCATGCCGATCAGATCGGCCAGCGTGCAGAAGTACACGCTCTTGCCGGCCTTGACCGCCTCGACTCCCAGGGCGATGGCGAGATGGCTCTTGCCGGTGCCAGGCGGGCCGAGAAAGTGCACCACTTCGCAGCGGGCGATGAAGCCGAGCTGCGCCAGGGTCAGGATCCGGTCCCGATCGAGCGAGGGTTGGAAGGTGAAGTCAAAGCCCGACAGGGTCTTGATCGTCGACAGCCGCGCCATGCGCAAGCCGGTCTTGATGCGGCTGTTCTCGCGCAGGCTTAATTCCTCGGACAGCAGCGTGTCGATCGCCTCCAGCGCACCGATCTCGCCCTGCTCGAGGCGACGCACGATGGCATCGAGCGCCTCCAGGGCGCGCGGCATCTTCAGGCCAACCAGATCCTGACGGATCCGCTCCAGGGTCGTGGGAATGAGCTCTAGGGACGCACTCATGCGCGGGTCTCCCGGGCAAGGTGACGGGCGACCGCGTCGTAGAACGCGAGCGAGCGCTGGGCGACCACGTCGCCGGTGCGGCCGACCGGAGCGACCTCGGCTTCACGCCTTTGCGGTGCAGGAAGGCTCTTGCGGTGACCCGGCGCGACCCGGCGCTGGTGGCGACCCTCCAGAACGGGATGGGCGCCAATCAGCGTCCCATCCTCGAAGATGCGGATCTCGTCGGCCAGAGTGTGCACCTCGACCACGCGCCGGCGTGTGGCATCGGGCACGCTGTAGAAGTTGCCGCCGACACTGACCATACCGTCGCGCGAGATCCGCCGCTCCAGCCGCAAGACGGACCGGAAGGGGGCCAGCGGCAGAGGCCGCAAGAAGGGATGCTCCTCGGCAATGGCCTCCATGACGACGCGGCACGTGGTGGCATGAACGCGCGGGTTGGCGACGGTGGAAAGCCAGTGCTGCAGCTGCCGGTTCAGGTCCTCGAGATTGCTGAAGGAGCGCGCCAGGAAGAAGTCCTCGCGGATGTAGCGGAAGGGCCGCTCGACCTTGCCTTTGGTCTTGGCCCGGTACGGCCGGCAGGCTTTGGGATGGAAGCCGAAGTGCCGGGCCAGATCGATCAGCGCGCGGTTGTAGATAATGCCGCTGGGAGAGATCTCGCCGGTGACCACGGTCTTCATGCGGTCGTAGAGCACCTCGTGCGGCACTCCGCCCAAAGCCTCGAAAGCCGCCACGTGACAGCGTAGCACAGTGGCGAGATCCTGATGCAGCACGAAGCGGGCACAGATCGACCCGGCGCCAGGCGCTGACCCCATCGCGTTCGGGCTCCGGCCCGCGCAGGATGTGGGCCTTGAGCGCGGCTTGCTGACCGGGGCTGAGTTGTTCCGGGCGACCAGTCCGGGGCCGGTCGTGCAGTCCGTCAGGTCCCTCAGCATTGAAGCGCTTTATGGCATCGTGCAGGGCCTGGCGCTCCATGCCAGCCAGCCGGGCGGCCTCGGCCCGGGTCATGCCCTCGAGGGCATTGGCAATGGCCAGTAGCCGCAGGCTGGCCCGGGTGTCCCTCTCGCGGGCAGCCCGCGAGCGCAGGTCGGATGGCGATTAGTCCTGACGGATCGGGAGCCCGGTCATGCTGACCTCCATCAACAGCGCCTGCTCCTCAGTGAATCACGCCACCCACCGCAGCGCGAATGTGAGTCAGCAAATCTCGGGACGGGTATCAGTTGTAGCATGGCATCCTTTTCTAGAGTTGGCGCTGCCGTGTACAGTTCACCGCTCGCCTCGTTAGCGCTCGGCAAGGGATTGTCCGCGGTCTGCTCGCTTCGGGGATGCTGGACTCGGCGCGCTGCAGCCTGTTTCCGAAGCCCGCGGTCTTTCCATGCCTGCCGAATCTCTTGCCTGAGCCCTGGTCTCGGCTTTGGAAGGGTACGCCAGATCGTCAGCGTGAACGCCTTTCCCATAGCGAACACGATAGCCATGCCATAAAGGAAAATGGTCGGCGAGAAACTGTCGTCCATTCCGTCTCACTCGCTCAGCGCCCGTTTGATTCTATCAGCTGCGTGCACCGTTGCAGGGCCGGATCAGATTATAGCATAGATTGAAGGCTGCCTCCCTGAGGCCGTTGCCGCGCCGCTCACGCTCCTGCGCTGAGACCAATCCGGGTCTGCCTGTATTCCCTTCCCTACCCGTTTCGTACGAAAGAGCCGCGGCGCCGTTTCCGCCCGAGCGAGGTCTCGAGAGATTCCACGGCACATGACTGGTTTTCGTAAAGCTCGACCCCGCTCTGGCCTAGCCGAGGAAGCAAAGCTGAAACAGCAATCCGTGAGTGACACTCCCGCCCTCCGAGGGGAGCGGGCTTCCTGCTTTTTCAGGCTGCTTGGAACTGCGCCTTGCGGCGCACCGGCGATCCGGCTGTCCTGTCACGGAGTGAAGCTCCTCCTTGTGGAAGGGAGGTCGCAGGCAACTGCGGTGCTGGCGGGGCACGCCCCTCCCGCAGGCCCGTGCCCGGGCTACTACGACGGGCCGGTAAGCTCGGCACGGGGCTCTTCACTCCCCGCGGCGCCCGCATCGGGCCGGCTCGTCGATACGTCACTGAAGCAGGGAACGTGACTTTCGCGTCATACGCGTTGAGATGCATGTTCACGGCACCCACCACGTCGCGGTGGCCCATGAACCCACATGCCTTGCACTGCCAGTCCCGGCCCTTGGGCCGGTGGCGATGGCCGCATTCCGGACACCGGGAGGACGTCCCTCGCTCATCCCCGGTGGAGCACGCAATGCCTGCCCGCTCGGCCTTGTGGCCGAGATAGTCCATGTCCTTGCCGACCTCCCAGCGTGCGATGCGCTGGTTGTGGCGCCGCCCGGACTTCAGCTTCCGCACGCCGCGCGGGTCGCCCACGTACAGTGTCCCGGCCTGATGCTCGACGCAGTAGTCGATCACCGTGCGGGTTCCCTTGTGGCGCTTGTCGCGGATGCGACGCCGCGACAGCAGCGTGCGCTTCTCGCGCGCCTTCTGGAGCCGCTTGGCCCGCCGCGACCCCATCCTGCACCGCGAGCGCTTGCGGGCGATCTCGCCAAGCTGCTTCGACAGCAGCCGCTTGTCGCTCCTGATGCCACGGCCCGACACCACCAGTGCCTCGCCCGTGCTCGTGGCGACCGCCGCCAGGTGGATCTCGCCGAGGTCGACCGTGGCGCGGTTCGGGCCTGGCGCGTCCTTGGCCTTGGCGAGGTCCGAGCGCACGATGTGCAACTCGTAGCCCTCGTTCCACACCAGCTTCACGCCGCCCGGCTCGAAGTCCAGGGCGAGCCTGAACACCAGGGACTTGCGTCCCCGTCCCATCGGCAGGACCAGGCGCTTCGCCGTCGCATTGTAGTCGACGGCCTGTGCGGGCCAGTACAGGGCGAAGAACCGCTTTTCCTTGTACGGGTAGCGCAGCCACCGCTTCGAGGACGGCTCGTTGCGCCGCCGCTCGGAGGTGGCCTGGACGTTGGCCAGGAGCTGGTGGCAGATCATCTGCACGGTCTGGGAGTGCAGCCTGTACCGCCCCTTGGTGTGCTTCTGGAGCATGTCGCGGGTCGGCCATGGAGCCCGGTCCTCGCGCGCCTTGCGGTGCACGCCGACGAGGTCGGACCACAGGCGGCCAGCCTCCATCTGCGCGTCCAACAGGGTGGCCTGCATACCGCGCGGAATGTCGCTAGGTCTATGGATTGACACGGTTTCCATGGATCATAAGCTACATCAATGGAACGTGGCCTTCAAGCCGGACGCACGCGCTGGACGCATTACCAGACGGGATACCATCTCGTCTGGATTCCCAAGTATCGCCGCAAGGTTCTGACGGCGGACGTCGCCGCGGCCACGAAGGATCTGATCGCCGAGGCATGTCAGCGCAATGGGCTGATGCTTCTCGCGGTTGAGACGGACGTCGATCACGTCCACGTCTTCGTCTCGGCTCCGCCGCGATGGTCGCCCGCGCAGATCGCCAATCTGCTCAAGGGCTACACGTCCCGCTATCTTCGGGAGCGGTTCCCGGAGCTGAAGAGGATTTGCGGGCGGGACCAGTTGTGGACGCAGACCTACTACGTCGGCACGGCGGGTCAGGTCGCGGCGGAAACGATCCGGCGCTACATCGAGGAATGCCATGGGAAATAGCCGCTGCGCGGCTAGCCTACTCTCATCCCAATTCCCTGAAGGGAATGGGACTTCCCGCAGGCGTTTTGTTAAGACCGCTCAGGTGCCTACGGATGACCATGAAGCCCGATCAGCTCGGCGCTTCTAATTTGACGGCTTAGCCCGATGCTCACGACGGCACTTATGGGATGCTCCACATCGCCTTACGAGACATTGAGCGTCATTTCCAGCATCTTATGCTCATACTTGGCTTTCCTGCCCCCCTACTGGAAGGCCCGTGGCGCCCCGGTGAAGTCTGCTAGCTGTTCACTGGGACGCCACGTTCTGTCAGCCTTTCACGTCGGTCGCAGGCCTGTCGTCGCCTTGCGCGACCTCGTCGTGCCAAGCCCCGGTACGATCCTGATATTCAATCGGCTGGGTTTCGCCAGATACCGTCTGCTCAGCGGCTGCTCGTTCGGCTGCATCCCGCGCTTGATCATGCGTTGGGAATGCTTCCGAAAAGACGTCACCTACTTTGTAGGCCCATCCGCCGTCGTGCTCTACAATCTGATAATGGACATCGGCCACAGCTGTTCTCCCGAACTATCCTAGCTGAACAGCATTCGGGCATGGATGTTCCGAACGCCATATCCTGCCCTAGATGAAATGATCTCGCGAGACCGGCTTTCTGAGAGCTAATCCCCGTGTGCCGCTCGTGGCTCCCAGCCTGTGGGCGGTACCCGCGTGATCCCAAGTGCCATCGAGATGACCCGCCCCCTGCGCAAGTACCGGGCGACATGTGTCTGCCATCGTAGAATACCACTGGTCGGAAGCGACAGGACAGACCTCGCGCAAGCACCTGAAAACTATAAGATTGTGGAGATGCTGACAAATCCAGTCCGAGATCTCAGCCGATGGACGACATGGTGCACCGAGACCAGACGAAAACCCTTCTGATCGTGTATCACTCGATGACGGGCGGCACCCGTCAGATGGCCGAGGCCGCTGCGCATGGAGCAGCCTCAGAGCCAACTGTCCGCACACGCCTGCTTCCGGCACCCGCCGCTACTGCGGCGGATCTCCTCGAGGCGGACGGCTATATCTTTGGCACTCCCGAGAACTTGGCGGCTATCGCCGGACTGAAGAAGGACTTCGTCGACCGGACCTACTATGCGGCGTTCGATCGGATCAGCGGGCGTCCTTACGCGACACTGATCTGCGCCGGCAGCGACGGTCACAACGCAGCCTGTCAGGTTGAGCGGATTGCAACCGGATGGCGGCTCAAAGCCATTGCCGAACCACTGATCGTCTGCACCCACGCGCAAACTTCGGAGGCCATCCTGGCACCCAAGGTCATCAGCCCAGACGATCTGAAACGCTGCGAAGAACTCGGGGCTGGAATGAGCATCGGGATGTTCTAAGCTGCAAGATGGTGCGAAATGAACGGCGTCGAACAGCAGACGCCCCTCATCCGCGAACAGCCTCAACGCGGTCACAGCATAACCGGTCAGCCTCTGCACCTTCTTCAGTGGATGAGATTGCGCCACCTCCCCGCATCGGTCACGGCAATCCTCTTACCCATCCCTGAGCTCGTAGCCACGTCGGCGCTTTCGCCGGAGCCAGGTCTCGAGAGCTTCCACGGCCCTTGACTGGGTTTCATAAAGCTCGATCCGCATCTGACCAGGCCGCCCGATGCGGCCCCATTCACGGATCAGTGTCGCATCACCAAACAGGCTGGTCTCGATCGACAACACATAGTAGCGGGCCATGTTGCAGGTGGGGTCACACCGGTCGAGCACCAGGTACTGGATTGTGTCGTCGGACATGCCTCCATGTTGCGCAGGACCTTAAGCGAGGTCCAATCAAAGTCTTGAATCCATTGCGGCCCAACGATTCACAACAGTGATAGACCCGGCTGACACAGCGCATCTTGCCCTGCTTCTGCGTCGGGTATGAGGCTGGTTTGAGGCTGCCTCAGTCAAGGCTTGAATGCGGGGCGCCGAGCATCAGGCCTGGCTGCGGTCGCTCTCCTCCTCGAAGGTGACTGCGACATCGGCATTAGCCGAAAGCCGTACCTGGTTGCCCTCAATTTCTGCGACCAAGGCAGTTGAGATATAATGATGGTGGCCCTTGTGGGATCCTTCGCCGCTGTCCTTCCTGGTCAGCTTGATGCGGTCACCCTCGAGATGGTCGACGGTGCCGACAT
>Ga0182742_1003804_pt1 | contig 14299 bp, 15 predicted proteins | sample eDN5th37CBELigMG_FD_128880 | JGI IMG/M metagenome (GOLD analysis project Ga0182742, IMG submission 128880) | Enriched Miracle-Growth compost microbial communities from Emeryville, California, USA - eDNA 5th pass 37_C BE-Lig MG (version 2)... ... | reverse complement strand
TTTTGTTTTTGTTTTGTGTGTTTTTTTTTTTGTTTTTGGTTTTGGTTGTTTTTTTGGTTGTGTGGGTGTGGGGGGGTGGGGGGTGTGGGGGTGTGGGGGGGGGGGGATTATTTGCTGGCGAAATTTTTGACTCTCCATTTTAGGGGGTATAAATCGGCAATTTTCCAAAATTATATTCAAGGGAAGATGAATTTCCCATTCCCAAAAAAAAATTGTCTATTTTTTTTACGGTATAAAAAAAATTTATGAAAAATTTCCAACCCTAATTAATACACACCCTCGAAATCTTGGTTTCCAAAAACGAATATTTCGAGGGAATACGGTATTAGTTCTATCTATATTAGAAATTTATTTCACAGTACACGTAAAGTTGCATAATTTCAGACCACAAAGCCTTGAAAAGAAAAGAATAAATTAAAATATACAAGGCCCAGAAAGTTCAGTATATAAAAGAAATTGTGCTTATTATTTTTTTAAGGACTTCTTTTTCATTTTGACAAAATCTTTTTAGGACTTGTATCAAATGAATTTTTTTAGGTTATGCAACTTATTACGTATCATAACAAATAAAGGATAACATGGCTAAAATTAGAGAGCCATAAGTAATAATAAAAAGTAACAAGGAATATGTAAGTGCTTAATAAATACTGATCTTTTAGATATAAACTTCTAATTAAGTTGTCCATTTGTCATTTTTTCTTTGAGTGAGGCTTTTTCCTCTTCTCAGAAGTTTCAAAATAAAAAATGGCATATTATTAGTTATTCATTTTAAATATTTTTTTATTTATCTCCTACGAAATTAAATTTGCTCCCTTCAAAGAAATCAAATTATTTCTGTCATTATTTGAATAGCAAAAACTTTTTGAAAGAAAAAGCATTGTGTTTACAATAATAAGCTCTAATTTATAAATATAAATACAAATTAATTGATTTCGAACCTTATTTAAACTTTGTTAGCATTTTAGGCTATGGAATCACAGTTTAATGACGAAACTACCTCATCTACAATCATAAAACTTTCTGATAATGAATCCAATCATTATAACTTTCAGTAAGACCAAACCATATTTTAATTTATTATATAGATTAGCTCATGATAAACCAAACTCTCAAAATCATATTAGTGATAAATTTGATAGGCATGGTCATCAGGACATTAGTGAGGATGAAAAATTGATATTTCAATCTGATTCAACAATCCCTATCATACATTTACTTTCTCCAAAAACAAAAGATTTATATAAAAATTTACTTGATAATTCTGGAGAGGAAAAGAATCTCTGTCCTAAACAAGAACAAAACATTCAGAAAGATCAAGGAAATATTCGAATTGATACAACGAAAAGTATACAGCATCCTTTTCCATTAACCCCGAAATTGAATTCAAGCGAGTATAGTATTGTAAAAGAATTAATATCTCCAACCCAAAGTGAAAAGATACAATTCGTAGATAAAAATAAAAGATTTGAAAATGTCCAATCTGTAAAAAAACCTAAAATAGCTTATTTTGATGTTACAAAATTGAAAACATCAGAAGGAGTACAAAAAGAACAACTTGAGCAATTACAAAATGAAAATAATTCTTTGAAAGAACAATTAGATCATTATATTCGTCGATGTGAAGAACTCATTAAGAAATTTAAAGAAGGTGAGGAAAATAAGAGTAAAGGAATTACTTTAGCAAAAAAGTATGACGAACAATTAAGATCTTTGAATAAGAATTATGGTTTGCTTCAAAAAAAAGTTACAAATCTAGAGAATGAAAAGAAAGAACTTGGGGATTATCTTAAGCTTCTTGAAACAGATAAAAAAAATTTATTGGAAAAAAACTTTAAACTATCAAAAAAATTAAAAACAGAGGACATAAATAAAACGAATTCCAAAATAATGGGCAAAGGAATGGAGGAAATGTTCGAAAAATTTTTGTTGCTAAAAACTGAACTTCAAATTTCTAAAGAATGTGAAAGATCCTATAAAAGAATGTATACAGAACAAACTCAAATGGTTAAATATCTGAATGAAAAATATGAAAAAGATGCTCGAGAAAAGGATTTTCTCTTAACAAAAAATATTGAGTTAATTGAAAGAATAGGAAAATTACAACAAACAATAAAGTCAAACCAAAGCAAAGATGGGTTAACAATGAACAATGAAAAAAGTCAAGAAAATAAAACAATTCAGGAGCTCCAAAATGTAGTTCAGAAATTAGAAATAGAAAAAATACAATTATTGACTAAAATTGATGAACTTTCGATTACAAATGAAGAGACTTTACATCAAAACAATGAAAATATTCCGAATAGACAGAATCAAGAAAATCTAAAAGATTCTGAAATGAAAATGACTTTTGGTTCTTGTAATGAAAGTCAACAAGCTTTAAATGAAATTAGAGATTCAAAATTTGAAAATATTATTGAAAATGTTGATCTAAGTTCATCCACTTATGTCACAAGAGAAGATCCTGAATATCAAGCTCTTTGTCTAAGCTTTGATCATACAAATGACGAAGGAATAAATTCAATCTTAATGGAATTTGAGGAAAAGCTGAGTAAAGAAGATTATCAATACCTCCTAAATTCAATTAGAAATTATATTGATTCCCTCAAATCTTCTTTTAAAGCAAATGAAATCATCAATAAATACAATAGGTTATTAGTCCAATATTTCCAAGCCTTACAAAAAATAAAAGCCCTTGAAAATCCCAACACAATTCAGCTTCATAAAGTTGAATATGATGAATCATCAAATGATATTGCTTCTACTTCTGTTTCTCCGTCACGTTTGGATCGAGATTCAGAAAATCTTTCATCTTTAAATCCCTTTAAATATCGGCCTATAAAACCAATGTCTAAACTGTTAAGTAGCGTATTGGGATCTCCACTATCACTAAAGGACTCAAAGAAACGTCCTGAAAGTCTTTACTTTGGAGAAGGTTCTCCAGAAGCAAAGCAGTTTTTGACAGATGATCCAGAAAAAGAACAAAATTCAAAACTTTTCATCGAGGCTCGTGATGAATTTTTAAACGGAACTTCTTCAAAAAATCAGATCCTTAGGAAAACACAGTTATTCACAAAGAATTTTCAAAGTGAAAGTCCAAAAATTCAAATGCAATATTTTGATTTTAAACATTCTAAAAAATGTGATGATTTAAACATAATGGATCTATTCAATTTTCAAAGTACGCCAACTCAAAAATTAGCCTCCAGACCAAGGAGCACTCCCAAAACTGCGAAATCATATCGAGATATTTATGCACAACGTAAGAAAGAGAATTCAATCAATCAAACGTACTATACGGATCGATCGTTTGGTAAGAGTTTTTTTGTCAATTAATAATGGCCTGAACCTTTTTAATCTCTTCATAAACTATTTGAACAGACTGTTTTCCCTTTAATTTCCCATGATAGCTGAAATTAGAGGTTAACTTATCTATTATATATATAAATTTTTTTTATTTATTCTTTGATAAAAGTTTGTGAAATTTTAACAAATCACGGATTATATGCCAATTTTCTGTTCAATGAATGTGAATAGATCATTCTTTCACGATTAGTTTTTCCCCCTGTTAACATAGAGAAAGTATTAAGATTAAAATATTCGCAATTTGTTGTTTAGAAAGATTAATAAAAAATACAAAACCTGTCTATTAAAGTAATTTTCCTTCCAATATATTTTATGTTTGAAGATGGGGCTTGAGGAAAAATGAAAAACTTGAAAATATTAAATAATCTATTTTCCTTATTAGGTCAGAAAATTTTGAATATAAATTTGGAGAACAATTTTATTTGGATAACTCAGCGAATTTATTATGAACTATTTCTTTCCAACAAAGAAACCCTCGGAGGATCTTATCCGCAAATATGAAAAGTTTGGATTTGAAAAGCATTTAATAATTCAAGCTTGGGAACTTTGTAAAGGGAGTGAAAATAACTTAATGAACCACTTGCTCTATTTAAGGTATTTGGTCAAAGATCATTTAATAATCATTCAAGACAGCAAAATAACAGAATATTGCAAGAATCTTCAATTTCTCCGTTGAAAATAGTAATTCTGAATAATAACCTTATTCAATTAGAAGGGGTCGCCCGGAGTATATAGGAATAGAGAAGATACAGATCTTCATCAAGCCATCGAACTTTCTTTGAATGATCAGAAAGGAATTTATTTTTATGAACCTCTCAATCCTGAACAAAGAGTAAGACCTTCGAAAATGCCCGTTGGTCTTAAGAATGTCGGAAATAGTAAATTCATAGGCATCGTCGCGTAAAAATTTTAGCATGCTATGTGAACTCTTTGTTTCAATCCTATTTTATGAGTGAAAAATTTGTTGCGGCAATTCTTTCTTATGACCAAGAAGTAACATTTGTTGATGATTGTATGACTGCTTCACAATCCAGGTAATTAGAAGATTTTTTAATATTTTAAGGCTTTTAGTAAAGGGGACAGAGATGTAAAGAGAGTGAGAGTGGAAGTAAAATAAACTTTTTATTCTCTTAAGATTTTTCCATCAGACATCTATAAAACTTGTAAAAGCTCTCCAAAAATTATTTGCAATGATGATAAAAAGTCACAAGAGATATGTAGATCCTACAGAAGTTCTTAATTTAGTTGTGGATGATATGGGTATAAACGTATTCAATTTTTTTAATCTTGAAGGACAAAATATCCCTATTGGAGATCAAAAGGACATAACTGAATATCACTTGAATTTTTTGTCAAGGATAGAAGAGGCATTTTATTATCAAGAAAAATTCTTAAAAGCAAATAATTTTTTTCCATATAATTTATTGTAAAAGGCTAAAAAGGGAGCAGAATCACCTGCATCAATTTTTATTGAGGACCTTCCAGCAAGTTTTGCTAGTTTCTCTTCTTCAAGAAGTTTCCATGTCGAAGCTTTCACTTCTACTTTACTCCCTCAAGACAATTCAATTATCTCAAAGCATTTTTTTGGAAGAATAAAACAATTTATGACTTTTAATCAGGATGGAGAGAAAGTATTCCAATAAAAAAAGTTTAATTAATTAAGTAGATTACTGAAGAAAAAGAAACGATTATTGGACCAATTATACTAGACGTAGCTGGGAAGAATCTATATCAAGGACTTGAGCAATATTGTAATTTTTCGATCGAAGATTACAGAGCGCCCAATGTTTTTCATCCTTTATTTTCAAATTTTTAATCAATAGGGTGAACTCACAAAGGCTGAAGGTAATTTATGGATGACAAGACCTCCTGAATTACTTTTTATTCAACTAAACAGAGTGATATTTAACAAAGAAAGTGGATATCCAGTCAAGACAAATGATATTTTTACATTTGAGAAAGAAATCTACCTTGATAGATTTATGCTTAATTTCAAATCTGAAGCTATTAAAATCAACAAACAAATTGCGGACCTAAAAAAAGAAGTAACTTGACATTGATAGCAAAATTAACGAGGATAGCTTCAACAAAAAGAGAATGAACTTGACAAGCTTTTACATTCATCTGAGTCTCAAATCGAAATTGTCAAAATGCTCGAGTTTACTGGAGAGTTTTTGAAAAAACAACTGACTAGTAATTCTCAAACGCAATCAGATCCAACAATTCTTGGAAAAATAGCAAATGAAGAGAAAATCATGATTGCTACTGATATTATATTTCAGTACAAGCATAATCTAGAAATGAAAATCCAGAACTTGAGACAAAGTATAACTTCAATTAAAGTACTCAAACCTTGGAATTATAATATTTAATATAGGCAACTATCAATAGTGTTTGGGGTAAATTAAATAAACACAAATATCATCTCGTATCAATCCTTGTTCATGATGGATCTGCAGGGAGCGGTCATTACTATTCATTCAATCGGGATATTGATAAAGATACTTGGAAAAGATTTAGTGATTTTCAAGTCACAGAAGAAAAAGAAGAAGTTGTTATGAAAGAATCATTAGGAAATCACTCAAGCATGAGTGCTTACTGCTTTATCTATTTAGCCGATAATATTGCAAAAGAAGAACTTAACAGTAAAACAGCACAAGCTAAAGACACCTTGAATGAAGCTGAGAAGAACTTTGAAATAGAGAAACAGCATTATTTGAGATTATTACCAGTATCCTTAGCAGAAGAGGTTTTTGTAGACAATTTGAATTTCCATGATGAAGTTGATGATTTCAAATTTTCATCATTCCTGAAAGAAGTTATAGAACTTTATAAATTCAGATATGAAATGGTCACTAAAGCTCTTCAAAGTAAAACTGCCAAATCGCCTCCAACCCATTTAAATTCCTTTGGAAGTTTTTTAAAATATGATCCTTACTTTGAGCATATTTTAAAATGGTATATACTTGACACTTCATTGCAAGACTCGCAAAAAGATTTTGATGTGGAAACTCAAAATAAATTTAAACTAAAGAACTTAAGAAACTCTCCTCATTTACTCCAAAAGTTAACCAATAGGTTGAGTTCTTTCTCAAAACCTTTTGCTTTTAGTAATTTGATTTTAACTTCACAAGAAGAAAATCAACTTGATTGTAAATTAGCAGAATATTCTGCTGAATTTCCAATAATAATTTACACAAAGTTTTTACTTTTATCATTTTTATCTGAGAAATGGAAAGATGCTTGTTATACTGCTAAGCTTATTCTTGAGGTAAAAAATTATTTATTTTGGTTAATAAAGTTTAGTTCGAAACAAACCCTCAATCTTTCATATATAAATTAGTCAAAGATTCTACAAAGGTAAATTGTCTCAAAATGGCTCTTCTGATTGAGAAACTAGCAAGACAAAACCAATTTGAGCAGGTTAACTTACTCCTTATAAGTCTTTATTTTTCAAAGGCAACTCAAATAATTCCTTATTTAACTGCACTTGTGAAAGGGCTTTTAAAACCTGAAGATATTCATGTTCCGCAAGTGAAGATAATACTTATCAATGCGTTAAATAGCAATCAAGAACCTGTTAAAAATACAAGTTTCCAGATTTTTAAAGAGGAAATTCAAGTTTTTCTCAATTCTCTTCACGTAATAGCAGAGCTAGATAAAGTGATCGAACAATACAGCCCTGAAGTATGTTTAAACTAAAAATTATTGTTATTTTTTAGGAGCTACAGAAAGATCTACAAATTTTTACAAGTGAAGATTTTTATGCCTGGAAAAATATAAATGAAGACTCTCCTTCTAATCAGTTGGCTAGGTTGATGGAGAGCTTTAGGCGTGAATTACAAGTAAGCAAATTCTTCGATTTAAATTTTATTCTTTCAAAGCTTTTTGTTGGGTTCCATAACTTATTACATTCATCAAAAACAGTTATAAAACTTGAAGAAAGGAAGAACCTCGGATATATACTCCTTTAATTACTCTTTCTTGTATTTAATTAAAAATTTTAAACAAAATAGAGAATAAATTATCTGATATATAAAAAGTTTTTTGTGAAGAGAAAGTTGGTTCCAAAATTTAAATTAGAAAATAAAAACAAAATCCGACCCTCATTCTTAAATTAATCTGTCGGCTTTCCAATGTTTTTCCTAAGCGTAAAACTCCCATTAGTTTTACGCAAATCATGCGTAAAACTGCCAATTAAACGAATTTTTGCGTAAAACTTTTTTGAGTTTTACGCAAAAATTCAACTCATACTAGCTAAAATTGGAGACCAAAATTTCGTCAGCACCCCCCCCTAGTACAAGAATAAAGGATTTTTCCGAACAGCCCTAATTTTACCAAAGGAAAAATGAAAATTTACCTAAGTCTAAAAAACTCTAAAAAAAAAACTGAAAATTTGCGTAAAAGTGGGAATCCTTAGGAAATACACTGCGGCTTTCTCCTTTTCACCTTTTATATTAGAACAGAAGTAAAATAAAATAGACCTGATTTCACTAATATTATTCCTCATATTTACCAATATTTTTTTTTGCATTTAAATGACAAGCAATATTCTTCTAATGAAGCTGGAATCTCTCGAAATTGTTTGGCTTAGAGTTTAGGTTTTTATATTTAATCGCTAAGATAATTTTGCTTATTCCTAAGTATCTTAAAATCTTTTTAATAATTCGATAAATAATTCAAAAAAGCGTTGAAACATAATAAGCGATATCAAATAATATGCTAGTTCTCGTAATTATTGAATAAGTTCAAAATCACTAAAGTTTACGTTAGATTTCAAAATGTTCTTTTTTAGAAATAGGAGAAGTTTATCAAATCAATGCAATGAGCTTCTTCAATTAATTAAAAAGGAAATAAGTGATTTCTTTTATAATGAGCTCAGATATTAAATTTTTTCCAAAATTGTTTTAGTTAAACTATTGCCTTCTTCTCGGAAATTTATTTTTGTTTCTCGGAGATTTAAGGAGTTGATAAGAAACAGTAGAAGACATTATTATGATTGAAACCAATTTTCAGTTCCTATTTTTCTTGCCGTTACTCCTTTGAGTTCTGAAAGTTTGGTACGTAAGAAAGAGAGAAAAACTAAATTCAACAAAAAAGGTGATGGTAAAACCTTCAAAATCATGGATTCTTCTTTAAACTTTAAAATTTATTCCACTAAGATTTGAATTAAAATTGAAGTGTTTCATAGTCAAATCTAAATTGTTAATAACAACAAGACCTCATCTGAATTTTTAAATATAACTCATTCTTTTTATAATCTATGCTCAAAGGACAACTCTTTCAAACTCTAAACCAATACTTGGGAGAGTATCTCTACGGATTTAACCCAGACCAACTGAAACTAGCAGTCTTCAATGGCAATGTCAAGCTCAAAAACTTAACATTTCGACCAGATAAAATTAACGACCATTTGCTCATGATGAGAGCCCCAGTCCTTCTAAAAGCAGGAATTATTGGAAATATTACCATTGATGTAAGTTTCAATATGTTTCTTTGATAAAAAGCAATAGATAAACTACATTGACTGGAGCAAAAATGAAATTATTTTAGAAGATTTATTAATCATTTTGGGCCCAAATTTTTCGGAACTTAAAACAAGAAAAGTAAAGTATCATCATTTAATATATGTTTAACCTTGTTTCAGAACTATGTTGCAAATGAAGAAAAGTTCCTCAACCTTGCAAATAAATTAGATGATTATCTTCAAGGTTCAGATGCTGAAGAGAAAATGGAAGACCAAGATCGAAGAGGTCTTGATATGAATCATCTTATGGATCGTGAAAATGAATTAAAGAGATTATATGAACAGACTTCTCAAGAGAAACGCAAAGGTTTATATTCAAGAAAAAAATAATAATAATTCCATAATAGAAAGTACAAAGAAAAATCCAATTTTTGAACCAAATTTTGATGGTTCGAAATCAAGCACTTCTAATGCCAAAAAAGATATTTTCAGCACAATCCTTGGTCTTGACATCCTCACAACTCAAAGAGTAAATGAATCTTGAATAACTTATTTACTGTTTTAGTTTGTTGCAAAAAATATTCATATCAGATATGAAGATGATCAATTAACTCCCAAACATCCCATTTCATTTGGATTCTTAATTGAAGTATTCTTTTTATTGGAAATTTCCAGAATCATTTTTTAGTCCATCCTTTTACATCCAAATCCTAATATGGATATTTACATTCCATCATCCAAGGATTCTCAAGCTCTTGGTTACTATAACACTGAAAAAAAGGTCCTTGATGATTTCTGGAAAACTTCAAAGTACTTCAAATTAACGATTCGATAATTAATTATATGAAAGAGAAAGAAAGAACCTTGTTCAGCAATTATTGATCAACAACATCGAAATATATATGAATTCGGCTTCTGAAATGTATGTGCCATACTCTTTGTATGAGCAGACCCTCTATTCACCAAATGGAATATTTGAGGCTATTCCTCCTTTAGAATTGAAAGCTCTTATGAGACAGTACTTATTCTTTGATGTAATCTTAAAATTTTAGGTATTTAACGAATGATGATATATATAAATTTACCATTCTTAAACTTGAGAGAGTAGAGCTTCATTATATGATAAGTTCAAATCTTAAACCCCAACCACAGAGACAAAACTTTATCCTTCTCAATAGCACAATATTTAACGTTTTCTTTAATATAAAGCCAGACATAATCGAAGATATCTTGGATGTGACTTCATATTTCCAGCATTTCATGCTATGGAAGGATTTAGAAGATTTCAAACCAAATATAAGGCCAATTCTGAACTTAAAACTAGTTAGTCTAAAACCTGCGACACTTAAAATGAGAAGATTAGTCATCAAGTAAAAAAAATAGTTGTTAAACTTCAACACATAATTTTCATAAAGGGAGTGGTGGAGATCAGTAATATGGTATATGAGAGTAAAAAAGCTGATAGAGGAAGGTAGGAATGAAATAATTCCTGAGTTATATGCTCAATATTGCAAGTCATCTTGGATTAAAATTCTTGAAAATTACAAAAGGTAATTGTAATATTACACTTTTACTTTAACAAAAAAAAGAGGAGGTGACTTATCTTCACAAGAATATAGAAGTGATGAGTTTGGTGGAGATTCTAGAGTTCCTATTTGGGACCAAGTTTCTTCAAAAAAGATTTTTAAAGAAGAGGCTCCCAAAGAAATTCAAAAATCAACTCTTGAGGTCTTACAAAGTAAGGAGGTTAAAGGAGCGCTGGACAAAATGAAAGATATCCTCTTTATGATATTTTGCAATATTTACAATATTAATATAACTGCAAAGAGAAACAATGGAAAAACTTTTCTTGTGATGAGAATTGATCAAAGTCATATCAGCGGATTAAAAAATTACGACTTCAAAGATGGAAATATTGCCACAATGCAGATAAACAACATCAGACTCTTCCTTTGCCAAAGTGAGAAAACAAAAAAGATTTTCGAAGAAAATACTAAAGAATCCAATTCTATTTTCCGCACTGGTAATTTATCAAACACCAAACAACCAACTTTAATTCATCAAGAACTCAAAGAAATTCAAAGAGTCTTAGGAGGTTAGTTTGTATTAAGTTGATTTGACTTTGATTAGATTCTTCAATCGGGATGAAAAAAGGAGGTTTAGGAGCGTTCACTCCTTTGACAGAACAGCTAAATGTGAACAAAAACAATTCAGCGAAACAAAGTAATTTAGGAACTATAGCAGCACCTCTCGGAACAGTGAAGTATAGATCAAGTCCATATACACCAGTAGCTGAATCAGAGTTTGTTCAAGGAAACATTATAAACGCTCCTGGTACAACATTTTCAGGGGTATTAAAGAAGGGTCTTGAAGACGAATTACAAAAATCAATCTCGAAGCCAAACACTGACTTATTGCTTTTGCAGCTCAAAAATGATATTATATTCAAGGTCGAAATGAGACCTTCTACCGGTCAAGGAGTCCAGTTTCAGTCAAAAATTGAAATCAATGATATTAATGTAAACATTGATTCTGAAATTTTGATAAGCATTTTTGAATATGTAAATGAGATGAAGAACATTTACTATGTACGTAACAATAAAATGGAAAAATTCTGGGAAGCTTCTTTTGAAAACTTCAAATTCCAAGCTGAAAGACAGATTCTCACATTTCAAAAACCATCACGAGGAAATTCAAATTTGTCCAGAGCTGGATCGCAGAAAGGTAATTTTATGGCAAAAGAGCACGAAAGTCAACTTTATGCAAGTATGGACCCTAAAATCTCTGACTTGAGACAAAGTGCTGCTGAGTATCAAACTTCCAATTTAATAATCCCTCAGCAAGAACAAAATCTGAAAAGCTCTTCCATTCCTCAACAACATAATCCTACTGAAATCTTTATTACGAAACTCAATGAATTTTTGGAATGTAACGAATTTTTGATATCATTAAACTTCGATGGATTGAATGTTACTTTGACTGAAAACAGTCATACATTAGATAATCGTGCAGATTTACTCAATTTACAATTACCTAAAGGAAAGATTAATGTGTCTTTCAATTTCAACAAGAAGAATGCCTATATTGTAGATGTTTATGGGTTTAGAATTGAAACATCCAGTAAATTCAAAGCATTGAATTTCTTATATAAGGTAAATGAAATTAAAAGTCAATATAATTATGATTAGAAAGTGAAGATGCTAATCGAAAATGAAATAGATGAAGATGACAACGCTAAAAAAATGTTTTTCTATGATCTTTTAGTGAATAAAGGGACTATTAAAAAGAAAGTAAACGACAATGCCCTTTCTCAATTGAATTCTGCTGCTAAGAAGAAAAGAAATATCTTCCAAAATTAGAAACTTGCCTCATTCTGTTTATTGCTCGATTAGCCAAAGAAACTGAAACCTTTTGAAGTAAATTCATTCATGCTGTTTCTTGTATTGTCTCTACTTTATATCCTTGAGAAAAAAGTTCGCAACATATAAATCACGATTGATTCATTATTGTTACTTAGTGATAAAAATTCATACAAGATAAATTTTTCATTTTAGTTTTCATTAAAACTTCTATTTTAATTCTTTCATAATATTTTTTTTTAATTTGGATCTATTTCTCATTTTTTCACTCGAATTTTTTTCTTTCTGAATTAACCCTTTTTATCAGACCTTGTTATACTTACACTTTGTGAATTGCATAGGTTGTAGGTTCATCAAAAGCAAACCAAATTTGGCGAATAAAAAAAAGAATTTATTGGTACAAAATTTCAATACAATAAATAAGAAAAAGGAAAAAATAAAACAATAAAAAGATGCATCAATCAATTAATAATGGTTCGTTAGCCTTAGAGGCTGGTTTTATTCCCAATTTTATATTTTCTAATATTTCTTCAAGTGGATTTGGAACTTGGCTTCCATCTCTAAACTTAAATATTTTTTTGTCATCTTCAGGTTCAATCCATTCTTTTCTCTTTCCATCTTCCCATAGGCCCCATTTAACACTTCCGTCTAAGGAAATATATTTACCCTTTCCAGATTGTTTTCCATTCCGCCAATAACCTTGATATTTCCTTCCATCAGCCCATGTGTAAACTCCATATCCATCTTTCTTATCATTTATGTATTCTCCTTCATATTTCCTTCCATCAGCCCATGTATAAACTCCTTTATTATGCATATTATTATTTAACCATTCTCCTTCATATCTTCTTCCGTCTAACCAAGTGTAAACCCCCTTTATTACATTATTTCAATAAGCCATTAACATACATATCCTGTAATTTTATTTTCATTCCAATCTCCTTGATACTGAGATCCGTCATTCCAAATGTAGAGTCCTATTTAATTTGATCTTCAATCTTTAACTTTTTTACCTCTTCCATGTTTTTTTCCCAAATGATAATATCCTTCATATCTAGAGCCATCTGCCCAAATTTCAATACCAAAGCCATTTTGTAGGTCATCTTTCCATTGCCCCTCATATTTTGCTCCATTTGAATGAATATATACTCCATATCCATTTGCTTTGTCGTTTATCCATTGACCTGAGACGTTTGAACGAACATTACATAAGTTCTTACCATCGTATACATCGCCATCAACATGAAAGAATTTGCCCTTTCCATTTGCTTTATTCTTTTTCCATTCCCCTTCATATTTAGCGCCATCAGGCCATACCTGGACTCCATATCCATCTCTGGAATTTTCAACCCATTCGCCATCGTAAACTGCTCCACTGTTATAAATATAAGGGGAGCGTTTTTCTCTTCGAAGGGCTTTTAGATTGTTTAAATCGGCAGGGCCACTATCACTTTTCATCTAGAGCATATTATTTTGATTTCATTCAAATGAGAAAGTTGTCTTGAGTATAATGAAATTCCTGGTAAGTACCTTGGAGAATTCTGATCTTGTCTTATAGCCTCTCCATAAGGACTGGATCAGGATAACACTATTTTCTTCAGGATCTTGGATTATAAATGAAACTTTCTAGAGGAGTTTACTTGTTGTTTGAATAATTTTTTTATGATATTTGTTTTTTCTTAACTCTCCATGAATAAACTCAGAATTATCACTCTATTAAATCAAAAAGAGAAAATGGAAAAGGTACGGTAAGATTCAATTCATGTGCGCGATGACTTTTTTGACAATTTTGACAGTTAACACAAGAAGCATTGTTGCCCATTTTATTCTTAAAAAACACAACAACTTTATTAAATTTTTTAAATGCTTTGATTTCTTGAATAATCATAGAGTTTCATCAACATTACTACGGAATACTGTACAATAATTTACAGATGAAAATTACCATTAATATTCAGAAAAATTGATAAAAATTGGAAATTACATTCTGAAAATATATAATATTATTCTTGTTTATTGTGGCTTCCCATCCAACCTGACATTTGAGGGATAATCTCTTCTTGATATATATGAGTTAAACGAGCAACAATCCAGTTATGCCACTAGATTA